>Ga0070712_100002333_pt1 | contig 11691 bp, 8 predicted proteins | sample LARL81metaG_FD_71396 | JGI IMG/M metagenome (GOLD analysis project Ga0070712, IMG submission 71396) | Corn, switchgrass and miscanthus rhizosphere microbial communities from Kellogg Biological Station, Michigan, USA - LAR L8-1 metaG | ecosystem: Host-associated > Plants > Roots > Rhizosphere ...
GCAGTCTTCTGGCTGACACAGGCCCTGCTTCCTCTTCTGCGTGATGGCGCGCGGATCGTGAATGTTTCATCGATTGCGGGCAGGATCGGCCGGGCCGGAAGGCGCAGCGTTTACGGCGCGAGCAAAGCGGCCATCGACGCCTTCACCCGCAACTGGGCTCTGGAACTTGCGCCCAGGAAGATCCGGGTCAACGCGGTTGCGCCGGGCTATGTCGATACGGATATGACAGCGGAATATTTCGCAGACAAGCAGCGACTGCAGCATGCGATCGATCGCCAGCCGTTCGGGAGACTGGCGCGTGCCGATGAAGTAGCGGATGTCGTGCTCTTCCTCTGCTCGCCTCAATCGAATTGGATTACCGGCGACTCGATCAATGTGAGCGGGGGATTCGTGGCTTGAATCTGACGATGGAGCGACGGGCGTCCTCACCCGTCGGCTTTATTAAATGAACTGAGATTTCTTCAAGGAAGGCGCCTCGCGCCTCGACACGCGGGGCGCCCGTCGCTCCATCGAACCTCGATTAGCGCTCTACCGCCATTGCCACGGCGTTTCCCCCGCCCAGACATAGAGCCGCGATCCCGCGATGCACATCACGGCGAGTCATTTCGTAGATCAGGGTCACTAGTACGCGCGCCCCACTGGCTCCGATGGGGTGGCCTAACGCGACCGCGCCTCCGTTGACGTTCACCCGATTCATGTCGAGGCCGAGTTCGCGAATCACGCCCAGCGCCTGCACTGAGAAAGCTTCGTTTAATTCGTAGAGATCGACTTCGTCCTTTTTCCAGCCCGTCTTCTCCCAGATTTTCTTGATGGCACCCACAGGCGCCATCATCACCCACTTCGGTTCCACTCCGCTGGTAGCCTGGGCAACGATGCGGACCATCGGCTTCGCACCCAGATCGCGGGCGCGGTCTGCGCTCGTAACAACGACCGCGGCCGCACCATCATTGACTCCGGGCGCGTTGCCGGCCGTAACGGTGCCGTCTTTCTTGAACGCAGGCTTGAGAGAGCGCAGGACTTCGATGGTGGTGTCTTCGCGTGGCCCTTCGTCTTTCTCGAAGATCACGGGTGGCGCGCCCTTCTTCTTTGTGGGCAGTTCCACCGGGACGATCTGCGATTTGAAGCGACACTCCTTCATCGCAGCCAGTGCTTTCCGGTGGGAGTTGAGAGCGAACTCGTCCTGCTCCTCGCGCGTGATGCCGTACTTCTCGGCCACGTTCTCGCCGGTGATGCCCATGTGGTAGTCGTTGTAAATGTCCCACAGTCCGTCATGGACCATGGAATCGACGATCGTGGAGTTCCCTAGCCGGTAGCCTTTGCGCGCTTGTGGAAGAAGGTAGGGCGCGTTCGTCATCGACTCCATGCCGCCCGCGACCACGATGGAACTGTTCCCTGTCTGAATTGCCTGCGCTGCCAGAGCGACAGATTTCAATCCTGAGCCGCAGACCTTGTTGATTGTCATGGCACCTGTCTCCGGGGCCAATCCACCGAAGATGGCAGCCTGACGGGCGGCGTTCTGACCCAGTCCTGCGCTGACAACATTGCCCATGATGCACTCGTCCACTTGCTTAGGATTGAGATTCGCACGCTTCACCGCTTCGCGTACGACTACCGCGCCTAACTGTGGAGCGGTTAAATCCGAGAGGCTTCCCTGAAATTTTCCGACCGGCGTACGGCACCCTGAAATTATGACGACATCGTCCAAAGCAGCCATATTCCTGCTCCTTGATGAGTTCTCATTCTCAATTATAGATGTGCATCTCGCAGAAAAGTTGAAATTTGCGGACGCGAGGTTCGACGGCACGGGCGACACTCATCGATGCATCGCACCGACTCATGAGGCAAGCACGAGTTGCGCGAGCGCGTGTGTTCATCAGTGTTCCAACGCGCTGCGGTGAAGTGATGCTCGAAGAAAATTTGAAGTCATGGTACTCGCGGTGACTTTAGTGCACGCTTCGGGCGATCATGCAACACCATTTTTCTCTTGACATCATTTTTCATTGACTCTATACATTCCAATAGTTGCAACAAAAGACCGTTGCATAGTCCATGAACAATGGAAAGGGAGAATAGATCAATGGCAACCAAGAAGAAGGCAGCAAAGAAAAAGAAGAAGCACTAGAAGTTGGCTTCAAACAGGCAAATGGGGGACGCCAAAAGCGTCCCCCAAAGTTTTTTGTGCGAGACCCGAATCAGTTGTTGGCAGCGCGTTGCTTGGGCGGTGCGCTGTGCAAGGGCTTCTCTGTAGCAGGACAGAGATTGCGGTACGAACAGTAGCGGCAGTGATAGCCGGGGGTGGGATCGAAGTTGCCGGCGGCAATCTGATTCGCGACATCTTCGACCTTGGCGCGCGCCCCCTCCAGTTGCAAGTGATCGCGAACCGTAGCAACCGCGCTGTTTTCCTCGAGGTTGTAGAACACCAGGCGCTCTGACTCGTAGCCCCACTTCTCGCGCGCCGCCATTGCGTAGATCGATAGTTGCAGGCTGTCATCGGCGTCCTCCTGCGCGCGAGGCTTGCCAGTCTTGTAGTCGACGATGAGAACCCGGCCATTTCCCAGATCATCGATCCTGTCGATGCGGCCTGCGACTGTAGCGCTTCCGACCTTGACTTCGAAATGTTCTTCGGTGTGCAGCACGCGAGGCTTTGTAGATCTGTTGGCGATGGCCAGGAAGTCCTGCAATTGCTGAATGCCCTGCCGCTCGTACAGTTCCCTCTGGTAGGGGTCGTCAATGATTGCCTGGTCGAAATCCGACCGAAACAACTCGATCACGTCTTCATCGGCGAGGGGACGCGCCAGTCGGATCGACTCGTAATAAGTTTTGAGCACACGGTGCATGGAGGCGCCGTAGAGCATGGCGGCGGGCACGTCCCGCGGGATTCTCCACTCCCGCTCGAGCTTGAACTGGAGCGGGCAGATCTCGTAGCTCTCGACTGCGGTGGCGCTCAAGCGCGTCAGCGGGAACGCCGGTGGCATGGCCAGCCACTCCGCGGTACGCGACGCGAATGCGGGTGGCGGGGCAGCACCCCCGAACAGGTCGGTCTGAAATTCGCGCGCCGCCCGTTGAATCCGCCAGGATCCCAGAGCCGGGTGCTTCATCAGCTCGCGCATAAGGCCAGGAGGCGTTTTGTCTTTCCCCGTTCCCTGCTTGCCATAGAGGATCAGCGAGTCACGCGCGCGCGTCATTGCCACGTAGAACAGGCGACGCTCTTCCTGTTCGTGCATCGTCTTCCCATCACCCTCGGCCATCGAATCCGCGTCACGAAGGGCCTGGGGAAAGTCGATCAATGATTCTTTGTACGACGAGGGGAAGGAATTCGATGTGGCCCGGATGATGAACACGTGCGGGAACTCAAGCCCCTTGGCGGAGTGCGCCGTCATCAAGCGCACCGCATCGGGCTCGTCGGACTGCAGGCATACCGCCCCCCGCGCCTCGCGGAAATAGCGCAAGTACTCTAGGAACTCTCCCACGCCGCCGGTCTTGGTGAGTGGCTTCGCTTCCCAATCTCCTACGAACTTCAGAAGCGCCCGGAGCGGAGGAGAAGTGCGATCGAAGCCGAACGTGGTTACCAGCAGGTGGAGAGTCGCGAGAGTCTTCGCTCCCGAACTATTCATCGCTTCCCGCACCTTGCGCAGAGTATCGAGGACTGCCGGCCCACCTTCAATCTGCCCTAGCAGGACGGCCAGGGGCGCCGGTGGCCCTTGCGACGCGTCTCGAGGAAGCGCACGCATGGCTGCGCGAAATTTCTCAGGATCAATCTGGAAACGCGGCAGCGCCGCAACCCTCAACAGGCTGGCGGCGTCGGCAGTCGAATCCACCGCGCCCAGGCAGGCGAGCACATCCCGGACCTCGGGTGTGTCGAGCACGTCCATGTTCTCGATGGAGAACGGGATTTCCTTCTCGCCTAGTTCCTTGGCGATCTCGTCCCGGTGAAAGTGTGAGCGGTAGAGGACTGCGAAGTCCTTCCAGCGGCAGCGAGATTGGCGACGCTGTTCCTGGATCACAGCCACAATGTCGGTGGCTTCGAAATCCCGGGCGCTCAGGGGGACGATCTCAACTGGCTCGCCGGACAGTGGCTTGGCTTCTTCGGCGGCGCGCTCCTCGCGCGCGGAACGAAGCGGAGTACGCCGGTAATCGAGACTGCTGGCGGGACCGCCTGCGGAAAAGGCGGGCGGGTTACGGTCGATCAAGGCGAAGGCACATTGCAGAATCGGCGTCAGTGAGCGCTGATTCTTCTCGAGGACCACCAGCTGTGCTCCCGGGAAGTTGCGCTCAAACAAGCCGAACGCTGCGCTCGACGCGCCGCGAAAGCGATAGATCGCCTGGTCGGGATCGCCGACCGCGAAGACATTGCGCTCGGTACCGGCCAGCGCCGATAGAATCTTGACCTGCGCGAAGTTGGCGTCCTGGAATTCGTCTACCAGCATGAAGCGCGCTCGCTGCTGCTCCCTGGCCAGAACTGGGGGATCGTCACGCAACAACTCGTGGGCCTTAGTGATCATGTGGCCAAAGGTTCCGAGATTGTCGGCCTGCAGCAGACGCTCGACAGTGGCAAAGACCGAAGCAATTTCCCGACAGCGCCCCAGCACCTCGTCGTCATTGAGTGCGTCCGCATCCTTCGATTTCGTGACGCGGGGAACGGGGAGCGCGCCGCAACCCAGCTTCTCGACATATTCCGCATACCGCTCCGGACCGACAAGTTCATCCTGACAACGCCTGAGGAACTCGAGTAGATCATCCAGGAACTGGGTGACGTTGGCGGCACGCACGAAATAGTTGAGCCCGAGTTCGCGAATCTGCTTGCGCAGGAAAATCCACAGGTCCTTGTCGTCCAGAACCTTGAACCCCCGACCGCAGCCTTTCAGGAGTTCGTTGCAGTAGGCATGGAAGGTGACTGCTCGCAGGCTGGAGACGTCGGTTCCGCGGAGTTCCGCCTGCACGCGCTCGCGCATTTCCTTAGCAGCGTTGTCGGTATAGGTGAGGGCAAGGATTTCGGAGGGGCGGGCGTGTCCATTGCGAATCAGGGCAGCAATGCGGCGAGTCAGAACCGTGGTTTTGCCCGTGCCGGCCCCGGCAACCACCAGCAGGGGACCATGCACATGCTCGATGGCTTCCCGCTGGCGTTCGTCAGGCGTTACGGCAGCCGCACGCGCGGTGGACTTCGAAACAGCCATTGCATGCAGAATAACAGAGCAAGGTGTGAATCCTGCTGTGCGAAACCTAAGACTCAGGAGAGCTCGGCGAAGGCGATGGCGGTTGCGGCAATCGCCGCTGTTTCGGCACGCAGGACGGTGTTGCCGAGCGATGCTGACGTCCACCCGCTCTTCGAAAATAACGTTAGCTCTTCTTCGATCCACCCGCCTTCGGGCCCGCAAGCCAACAGCAGTTCTTCGGAGGGAGAATGTGCAGCGAGGGCATCCTTCAGAGAAAGTTTGCGTTCATTCTCAGAGAGCAGGATTCGCGTACCTGCGGTCATCTGGGCAGCGGCGATGAGCTTGATGGGTGTTCCGATGTTCGGAGGAGCCGTCCCCCGAGATTGCTCAGCCGCCTGTTGCGCAATCCGCTGCCAGCGTTCCACGCGCTTCTCGGCAGCGTGCGCGAGGTGAGAATCGGTCCGCCTGGCGACGATCGGGACGATCTTCGTGACCCCAAGCTCGGTGCACTTCTCGATGGCCCACTCCATGCGGTCAAACTTGAACACTGCCATGAGCAGAGTGATGCGAGGAGTGGACGTTTGTGGAAGTTCATCTCCGAGTTCGAACTCCACGCGATCGGGAGCTACCGACGTGACACGACCTGATCTCGAAGCCTCTCCTGCGACGATGTCAAACTGCTGACCGACCCGGGCACGCAACACCACCGCCAGATGCTCGGCGTGGGGTCCGAGCAAGGCTGCGTGACTGTCGGAGAACTCGTCGGCGATCCAGCGGCGGCGGGTCATAGTCGGAGAAGGCCAGGGGCTGAAGCCCCGATTTAGGCAGTTGGCGGCGCGCGCCCTGATACGAACCTGTGCAGACTATACCGTCGCCGCTGCTAAACAAACTGCAAGACTATCCGAAGATGTCTTTCATTTTCTCGACCAAGGTACTGCGCTGCGGCTTGTTCTCAATGCGCGTGAGGCTGTCCAATTCCTGCAACAGTTCCCTTTGCCGCTTGGTGAGCTTGGTGGGCGTCTGCGAACGGACTTCGACAAACAAATCGCCCTTGCCGCGACCCTGAAGCACAGGAACGCCTTTGCTTTTGATGCGGAAGGTCGTCCCGGACTGCGTTCCCTCAGGAACTTTCAATGTCTGCTCGCCTTCGAGCGTCGGCACTTTAATCTCCGCGCCCAAAGCCGCCTGCGTGAATGAAATCGGAATGACGCAATGCAAATCGTTCCCTTCGCGCGCAAAAAACGCGTGTTCTTTGACGTGAAGAACGACGTAGAGATCGCCTGCGGGACCGCCGAACATACCGGCCTCGCCATATCCAGTGAAGCGAATGCGGGTGCCGTCTTCGACTCCCGCGGGGACCTTGGCGTCCACCGTGCGCTGCCGCAATACGCGGCCCTCGCCCTTGCACTTCGGGCAAGGATCAGTAATAACGCTGCCCACTCCTTGGCACGTGGGACAGGTGCGCGCCATCGAGAAGAAGCCCTGCTGATAACGGACCTGGCCTCGTCCCTGGCAGGAACGGCAGGTGACAGGAGCTTTGCCGGGTGCGGCGCCGGAGCCAGAACATTCTTCGCAGGCTTCGTGACGGCGGACGTGGACCTTGGTCTCGGTACCGAAGACCGCTTCTTCGAATTCGAGGGTGAGGTCCTCCCGCAAGTCGGGGCCGCGCTGCGCGCGCGAACGTCGTCGTCCGCCGCCGGCGGCACCGAATAAATCTCCGATCCCGAAGAACTCCCCAAAAATGTCGCTGAGATCCTGGAATGCACTTGGATCAAACCCACCGGCTCCTGAACTCGACACGCCGGCATGTCCGAAGCGGTCGTAGGCAGAACGCTTCTCCGCGTCAATTAACACCGCGTAGGCTTCCGTGACTTCCTTGAATTTGTCTTCCGCATCCGGATTGTTCGGATTCCGGTCCGGATGGTACTGCATGGCGAGCTTGCGGTAGGCGCTCTTGATCTCCTGCTCAGCGCAACTCCGCTCGACTCCCAGCACCTCGTAATAGTCGCGTTTGACGTTACTAGTCAGAATGACCTTCCTCCTGCGTGAAGGGCGAGACCGCCGTTAGTGTTTGGAGTTTTGCGCGACTTTCACCATCGCGGGCCGCAACAGACGATCTTTGAGTTTGTAGCCACGCTGCAGTTCGTCGACGACCTGGTGATCGGGCACGTCGGTGGTTTCGACCATTTCGATGGCTTCATGCACGTGGGGATCAAAGCGTTCGCCCTTGGCAGGGATCGCTCGCACGCCCAACTTCGCCAGAGCATCCTGCAGTTGCTTGTAGATCAACTCGACGCCGCCGCGGAATTCGTTCAGCTGGTTCGTGGGCGCCTGCAGCGCTCGCTCGAAGCTATCGAGTGCCGGCAGAAGAGCCTTGATTGCATCGGCAGTCGCGAAATCCCGGAACTCCTGCTGTTCGCGGGCGGCGCGTTTGCGCGCGTTCTCAAACTCAGCTTGTAAACGAGCCAGTCGATCGATCAGCGTATCGCGCTCAGTGCGCAATTTCTGCAGTTCATCCGCATCCACGGACTTCGCGGTCGTCGCTTGAACTCCGCTGACTTCTGCCTCGTCAGTTTCGTCCGAGGCCGGCAACTCATGTTCCAGATCCAATTCTTGCGGATCGAGTTTCGATTTTCCGTTCGTTTTACCCATAAAGCTGGTGGTTACTCCGATTCATTCAGAATTTTGTCGAAGAGGCGCGCGATATATGACACGGCGGTCATGGTGTGCTGATAGTCGATGCGAGTCGGGCCGATCACGGCCAGCGATCCCATCACCTCGCTGCCTACCCGGGCCGGCGCGCCGATCAGCACGAAGTTGCTCATGGATGGGACGGCATCATCCAGGCCAATCACCACGCGCACAGCTTCCTGCTTCACATCCAAATACGCTTCAAGCAACTGAACGATCTTTCCCTTTTCCTCCAGCGTCTTCAGCATTTCTTGCAGACGCTGGCGATCCTGCTCGTTCGCGACGAGGTTCGAGGCGCCTTCCACGAACACGGTCTGGGCATCAGGCTCGGCAGCCAACGCACCCTGCTTGTAGAGTTGCTCGAGCGACTTCATGAGCTGGTCGTATTCGCTTCGCTCCGCCTCCAGACGGCGCTGCAGTTCGGAACGCATATCGGTCATCGTCCAGCCGCGGAAGTTTTCGTTGATGTAGCGGGCGGCGACGTCGAGGTCGGGCTGCGAGATGTCGAGTCGTAGGACGCGATCGCGCACCAGCCCAGATTTTGTCACCACGACTGCCAGTACCTTTTGATCGCCCAGGCGCGAGAAATACACATGCTCGAGCGCGTTCTTGGCGCCGGGCACAGCTACCGCCACACCGACGTTCTTGGAAATCAGCGACAACACACGCGACGTCCGCTCAAGGAACTCGGAAGCATCTGTGGTGCCCGCCAGCGATTCGCGAATGATGTTCTCGTCACCGGCAGACAGGTGCGTCTCACCGCTGATCTGTTCGACGTAATATCGATACGCTTCCGTCGTAGGTACGCGGCCCGAAGATGTATGGGTCTGCTCCAGAAATCCGGCATCCGATAGATCCGCCATGACATTGCGGATGGTGGCCGGGCTTAGGCCTTCCCGATTGGAACGCGAAAGCACGCGAGAACCGACCGGCTCGCCGGTGGCGATGAACGTTTCAACAATCGCGGTCAGGATCTCCCGTTCTCGGTTCCCTATCGTCCCCGGAGGCGCCATAGCTCACTTCTTGTATCATCTTGAGCCGGACGCCGGAAGTGACGAATGTGGCGTCGCGGAACTCTCGAATAAATACTTTAGATGCAGAAACTTAGAATTCGATTCAGTTGCAATTCCCAACTTCGATTCTAGGAAGCTGAGTGGAATACTGTCAAGAGTTAGCACTCGCGCGCGCTGAGTGCTGAAAGTCTTTGCTCCTCTTTTATTTCACGCGCGCCGCGTGCGGTATCCTGTCGGGCCGGCAAGAGAGCGCCGCCGGGTTCTAAATATGCGCAAACTTCATGTCGCCGTTGTCGGTGCAGGTGCGTTTGGCGGATGGACCGCGCTTTCCCTGCTGCGTTGCGGGGCCCGGGTAACTCTCATCGATGCATGGGGACCTGGCAACTCGCGAGCGTCGTCAGGCGGGGAAACGCGGGTCATGCGTGGGACGTACGGGCCTAATCAGCCGTACACCGCGTTGGCGGCGCGGTCGCTACGTCTTTGGACTGCGAACGAGCGCAAATGGAAACGAAAGTTCCTTCATCGGATCGGCGTGCTCTGGATGGTGGCCGGCCACGACGATGCGTGGGAAGCCGCGTCGCTTGCGATGCTCAAGGAATCAAAGATCCCGTACTCGCGCTTCTCGCGGCGCGAATTGACGAAGCAGTGGCCGCAAATTAATTTCAAAGGAATCGATTGGGGCGTTTTCGAACCGCAGAGCGGATACCTCTTGGCTCGCGCTTCATGTCAGGCGGTGGTCGAGGGTTTCGTCGCCGAGGGGGGTATCTATCGGCAGGCCGCCGCTATTGGCGACCTCGATTCAGACACGCTCAAGGCCCTTCCACTCTCGGATGGTTCTCAGTTTCGCGCCGACCGTTTCGTATTTGCGTGCGGTCCGTGGATGGGAAAACTGTTTCCTCAGACAATCGGAGCCCATATTCAAGCGACAAAGCAGGATGTCTTCTTCTTCGGGACGCCTGCCGGGGATCGGCGATTCAATGAAGATCAGCTGCCCGTGTGGGGGGACCATCGTCAACCGTTCATGTACGGAATCCCGGGCAATCAAGGCCGTGGATTCAAGATTGCCGACGACACACGCGGCGCAGCATTTGATCCCACCGACGGTGAGCGGCGCGTCGATGACAGCAGCCTGCAAAGGGCACGCGCGTATATACGCCTGCGCTTTCCCGCGCTCGAGCATGCGCCGCTTGTAGAAACCCGCGTCTGCCAGTACGAGCAGACGCCAGATGGCGACTTCATCGTCGATCGCCATCCTGCATCATCAAACGTGTGGCTGGTTGGAGGAGGCTCGGGTCACGGCTTCAAGCATGGCCCGGCGCTGGGAGAGTTTGTCGGGAAACTGGTTTTGAAGGATGCTGAAACAAACCCGCGCTGGGTGCTCGCGCGTTTCTCGGAAAAAAGCTAGGCGCGCTGCAGTCTCCCGCAGCGCGCGCTGGGCTTGCGCGAAAGCCGCTACTGAATCTGAATCACGCTATCCCCTGATTGCGCCCGGATCTCACCCACTCGCGCCACCACTCTCCGCGCGAACTCGTACAAGGCCTTCGCATGAGGGGCATTCTCACCGTCGAGCACGGCTGGCTTTCCGGTGTCCCCGCCTTTACGGAGTTCCGGATCCAGTTGAATGGCTCCCAGGAACGCGACGCCAAACTGCTGCGCCGTCTTCTCGGCGCCGCCGCGCGAGAAGATATCGATTTCGTGATTACAATGCGGGCATACGAAGTAGCTCATGTTCTCGACCACGCCGATCAGGTCGACCTTCATCTGGCGGAACATTTCGATCGCCTTGCGTCCGTCCTGCAACGACACGTCGGAAGGCGTCGAGACCACGACTGCGCCGGTCAACGGCACCGTCTGGACTAGCGACAACGCCACGTCGCCCGTGCCGGGAGGCAGATCGATTACGAGATAGTCCAGTTCGCCCCACTCCACTGAACCCAGAAACTGGCGGATGATCTGGTGCAACATGGGTCCGCGCCAGATGATCGGCTTGTCACCGGGATTCAGGAATCCGACAGAGATGACTTTCAAACCCAGCGCCAGGATCGGTTCGATGCGCTCGTTGCTGACGGCGCGCGGCTGCGAATTCGTGCCGAGCATAAGGGGCACGTTCGGACCGTAGACGTCCGCATCCAGCAGTCCAACTTTGTGCCCCATCTTCGACAGCGCCAGCGCCAGATTCACCGAAAGCGTGGTTTTGCCAACGCCGCCTTTGCCGGATCCGACTGCAATGATGTTGGACACTCCTGGCAATGGTTGTGGGGCGGCTGGCGCCTGGCCGTGGGAATGCATATGACTCACGAGTTCACCTTCCAATCGGGCCGCCAGATAGCGGCCAACTCTCGATTATACAAGGCATTTTCAGGGGTTCACTGAGTGGCTGGAAGGCCTTCCCGTCAATCTCAAAATTTAGGCGGCTGCGGGTCCTTCTACTTCGCTCGGCTGGCGCCACACTTCGGTCAGGATGACCAGGTTGGAGAGGATCGCAAAACAGTCCTATACAGCAAGATAGCCTCCGTCGACGGGCATGGCTGCACCGGTTACCCAAGAGGATTCGTCGCTGGCGAGATAGACGGCTAGTCCGGCGATGTCTTCTGGCTCACCCAAGCGGCCGATGGGGTGCACGCCGATTCGCTCTTTCCGAACTGCGTTCGGGTCCGGCGCTTTGCGGATCACTTCCGCCGTCAGATCAGTCTCCACGAACGACGGGCAAATTGCGTTAACCCGAATCTTCTCCGATCCGTGATCGATGGCCATGCACTTGGTGAGCAACACGACCGCGCCCTTTGAGGCTGCATAGGCCGCACGCAGCTTCGCACCATTGATGCCCAGCACGG
>Ga0070712_100002336_pt1 | contig 11684 bp, 12 predicted proteins | sample LARL81metaG_FD_71396 | JGI IMG/M metagenome (GOLD analysis project Ga0070712, IMG submission 71396) | Corn, switchgrass and miscanthus rhizosphere microbial communities from Kellogg Biological Station, Michigan, USA - LAR L8-1 metaG | ecosystem: Host-associated > Plants > Roots > Rhizosphere ...
CCGGGCAGGCGCCGTAGGGGTTGTTGAAGGAGAACATGCGCGGCGACACCTCGGGAAAGGAGATGCCGCAGGCTGCGCAGGCGAGGCGTTCCGAGAAGACGTACGCGGGCCCTTCCGCCACCTCCACCTGCACCACGCCCTCGGCCAGGCGCAGCGCCGTCTCGAGCGAGTCGTTGAGCCGGGAACCCAGGGTGTCGCGGATGACCAGCCGGTCCACCACCACCTCGATGGTGTGCTTCTTGGTCTTGGCGAGCTCGATATCCTCGGCCAGCTCCTTGAACTCGCCATTCACCCGCACCCGCACGTAGCCCTGGCGGCGCAGGTCGAAGAAGAGCTTGCGGTACTCGCCCTTGCGCCCGCGCACCACGGGGGCGAGCACGATGATCCGGCTGCCCGCGGGGAGGGCCATGACCCGGTCCACCATTTGCTGCACGGTTTGCGCGGAGATGACCGCGCCGCAGCTCGGGCAATGGGGCACGCCGATCCTCGCGAAGAGCACGCGCAGATAGTCGTAGATCTCGGTCACCGTACCCACCGTCGAGCGCGGGTTCTTCGACGTCGTCTTCTGCTCGATGGAGATGGCGGGCGACAGCCCCTCGATGGAGTCGACGTCGGGCTTCTCCATCTGCTCGAGGAATTGCCGGGCGTAGGCGGACAGCGATTCGACGTAGCGCCGCTGACCTTCGGCGTAGATGGTGTCGAAGGCGAGCGACGACTTGCCCGAGCCGGAGAGACCGGTGAGGACCACGAGCTGGTCCCGGGGAATCTCGAGGTCTATGGACTTGAGGTTGTGCTCGCGAGCGCCGCGAATGACGATCCGGTCATTGGCCATCGGAGCCCATTCTAGCTCTTGCGTGGGCGGCGGGCGAGCCCGAGCACAAGCGCAGCCGCGGGCGCGGCCACCACGGCGGGATAAGCCAACGGCAGTCCGGCCCAGCTCTCCGAAACATTCGTCCACTGCCCGGCCACGGCGAGTGCGCCAAAGATGACCAGCCCTACCAGCCCGGCCCACGTTCCCCAGGGCCCACGGTCCGCCCGCGGCGGCCAGAGCACGGCGGGCGCCAGCGTGGACGTGGCCAGGCCGCAAGCGGCCAGCACGAGTCCCCAGGGCTCGACGGGCCACAGGCTGGCCAGCGCGGCGCCGCCCAGGATAGCCGACCAGAGACCCAGGTCGTGGCCGATCTCGCCGCCTCCCGTGACGTCGAGCGCGCCGATGCGCGCGCGCAGAGCGGTGCTCGAGGCAAGGAAGCTCGCGAGGGCGGCCAGAGGCAGCAGCGCCGACACCACGCCTCCCCCTCTCAGAGTGGGCGGCCACGCCAGGCGCTCGACCGCGACCCCGCCGAGAAACAGGTCGGGAGCTCCCAGGGCGCAGTACACGGCCCACGCGACTCCCCAGGCGAACACAGCGATCAGCGTGGCCCCCGTGACGGCCATCTCCCGTCGGCTCTCCCGGCCCACGATGCCGAAGCCGAGGAGAGCCAGGGCGCCCCCGCACAAAGTGAGGAGCAGACCCCACCGCCTCGACGAATCCCCTCGCCGGCCATCGGCCCACGAGATGCCCGAGGCCGGCGCGCCGGGCACGGCCTTGCCGACTTCGAAGCGGAGCCTTGCTCCCGGCGGCCAGCGCAGCTCGTCCCCGGGACGCAGCGTCACCGAATCGCCCGGCCGCAGATCCCAGTCGCTCTCCGTCACCCGGGCGCCGTCGACCGCGCGGACATGAAGCTGAGCCGGGCCGGCCGCCGTCACACGATGCTCCTCTTCGAAGACGAGCGTGCCCGGGCCGCGCCCCGCTCGAAGCTCGCGCCCCGGATTGGCCCATGGGCTCGAGGCGGGGAGCTTGAAGCCGGGCAGCGAGGCCACTCGCGCCCAGGCGCCCAGCGGACCCATGCCCGCGCCGCCGGCCAGGGCCAGCATGGGCACGATGAGGCCGCAGCCGGCCACGAGCAGCAACGCCGGCACCAGCCGTCCCGATCGGCGCCACGCGAGGAGGATCCAGGCGCCGCCGGTAGCGACGGCGATGCCCTGCCATCGGGGAGCCCCGAGCCATGCCGCGACGTCGCCCGCGAGCACGAGATTCGCCCAGAAGAGAATCCCCACCACGAGGAGGAGGGCAAGCACGGGGAAGAGAGCGTCGCCCGACGGCGCGGGCGGCACAACCCCGCCGGCCAGGGCCAGAGCGAGGAGCGGAGCTACGAGGAGCACGAGCCCGGTCCACAGCCCATCGGGCCCACTCTCGAGGACGAGGGCGGGGAGCGCGAGCCACACCGCCGGAGTGAGCCAGATGGCGAGAGTGCGCGCGGCGAAGGTCAACGGTGGAGGACTACCGCCACGAGCCACGCGAGGGCGGGGGCGGCCACGGCACCGTACCACCAGAGCAGCGAGAGTCCCGCGAGGCGGATGCTCCCGATCTCCGAGGGCAGGAGCGCGATGAGCGGGAATCCGGCGAGAAGCACGAGGAGCAAGACGGGGCGCGCGAGTCTCACGACGGCCGCATCATAGCAAATCGGGGTAGAATGACCGAGGCTCTCAACTCGACTACAGGAGAACACATGTCCGAGCGGATTCAGCGCGTCATGGTCATCACCGCCCATCCCGACGATTCGGAGTTCGGCGCGGGCGGCACCATCGCCAAGCTCACCCGGGAAGGCAAGATCGTCACCTACTGCATCCTCACCAACGGCAACAAGGGGTCGAGCGACCGCACCATGACCCCCGAGCGGCTGGCCCAGATCCGCGAGGAGGAGCAGAAGAATGCCGCGCGGGTGCTCGGGGTGGACACCGTGGACTTCCTCGGCTTCCCGGACGGCGAGCTCGAGGACACGCGTGAGTCGCGCATGGCCGTATCGGCGGCCATCCGGCGCCATCGGCCGGATCTCGTCATCTGCCAGAATCCCCACCGCACGAAGAATCTCGGCGCCTCTCACCGCGACCACCGTACGGCGGCGGGGATTGCCATCGACTGCGTGTATCCGCTGGCCCGCGACCACATGGCCTTCCCCGAGCTGATGGCGCAGGGTCTCGAGCCGCACAAGGTCAAAGAGGTGCACCTGATGTGGTGGGACACGCCCGAGGTCATCGTGGACATCTCGGAGACCATCGATCTCAAGATCAAGGCGCTCCAGTGTCATGCCAGCCAGTTCAAGGATTTCCCCGCCGTCGAGAAGCGGGTGCGCGACCGGAACGCCGAGCTGGGCAAGCCGCACGGCCTTCCCTACGCGGAGACCTTCGACCGGATCGTCCTCGAGCGCTAGCCCGCTCCACGCCGGCCGCGTTTGAACCCTCATCGCGGAGGAGCCCCCTGATGGCTGAATCGGCGACGACGCTGGTGGACCTGATGGGCCGGAGGGTGTCGGCCGATCCGGAGACACCCTACTTCCACCTCTACGACGAGACGGTGACGTACGGCGATCTCTGGCGGGAGAGCGCGCGCTACGCGGCGGGATTGCGCAAGGCGGGGGTGGACCGCGGCGACAAGGTCTGCCTCATCTACCCGACCTGCAAGGAGTTCTTCTTCACCTTCTTCGGAGCCCTGCGCCTCGGCGCGGTGCCCGTCCCCCTCTATCCGACCCTGGGCGTCGAGGCCACCGCCAACATCTTTCGCGACTCCGAGGCCGAGGTCGTCGCCACCATCGGTTGGTTCCGCAAAGGCGTGGAGGAGAGCCAGGCCGGCGTGTCCACCATGCGCCACGTGCTCGAGCCTCAGGATCTCGAGGCGGACGCCCCCGTGCCCGCCTTCCCCGCCGCCTCCGACAGCGACACGGCCTTCATCCAGTACACCTCGGGAAGCACGGGCAGTCCCCGCGGCGTGGTGCTGAGTCATGCCAATGTCACGCAGACGGTAGCTTTCATGGCCGAAGCGGCCCAGCTCACGCGCGACGATGTGGTCGTCTCGTGGCTGCCCCTCTACCATGACATGGGGCTGATCGGCTGCGCCTTCACCCCGCCTTCCATCGGCTCGCCGCTCTGGCTCCTGCCCCCCGATCTCAAGAACCCCCGCACCTGGCTCGAGCTGATGACGCGCGTCAAGGCGACCTTCACCGTCTCGCCCGACTTCGGCTTCAGGAACTGCGTGAGAAATATCGGCGACACCTCGGGCATCGATCTCTCGTCTCTCAAGCAGGCGCTCTCGGGTGCCGAGCCGGTCCGCCTCAGCACCATCGAGGCCTTCGAGAAGAAGTTCAACGTCTCCAACCTGATCACCCCCTGCTACGGCCTCGCCGAGGCGACGCTGGCCGTGGCGATCTGGCCGCGCAAGACACCGCTCCGGCTCGATAGCTCGGGCAAGTTCCTCTCCGTCGGACCGCCGTGCAAGGGCGTCTCGGTGCGCATCGTGGACGAGGCGGGGCCGGTCGGCCCGGGGGCGGAGGGCGAGATCTGCGTGAAGAGCCCCGGGGTCATGCAGGGCTACTACAAGAATCCCGAGGCGACCCAACACGTTCTATCAGCCGACGGATGGCTGCGCACGGGCGATCTGGGCTTCCTCGACCGCGAGGGCTTCCTCTTCATCAGCGGACGCCTCAAGGACCTCATCATTCTCGGCGGCGCCAATCTCGTTCCCATCGATATCGAGGAGCTCGTGGATCACGTGCCCGGCGTCCGCTACTCGGCGGCCGTGGGCATCGAGAGCGAGCGGACGGGCAGCCAGCGCCTGTACGTGGTGGCCGAGGTGCGCGAGGGCACCGACGAGGGCGAGCGGCTGCAGAGCGTGGTTCGCGAGATCATCCAGCGTGTCCGCCGCGGGAGCGGGCATCGGCCGGCCCGGGTGCTTCTCGTCAAGCCCAGCACCATTCCCAAGACGTCGAGCGGCAAGATCCAGCGCTCGAGGCTCGCGCAGATGATCGCCAACGACGAGCTGGGGGACCGCATCGTGCATGCCTCCGGCGGGCACGGGAGCTAGGATGGAGTTCGGCTGCCACCTGCCCATCTTCGGTCCCGCGGCCACGCGCGCGAACCTCCTTACCTTCGCGCGCGAGATGGAGCGGCTGGGCTACGACAGCCTGTGGGCCAGCGATCACGTGGTCGTTCCCTACGCCATCGCGTCCCGCTACCCCTATCGGGACACCGGCGAGTTCCCTCTCCCGCCCGATTCGAACTTCCTCGAGCCCTTGACCGCACTGGGCATGGTCGCCGGCGTCACGGAGCGGGCCCGCCTCGGCACCACCGTGCTCGTCCTGCCCCACCGTCACCCCGTGCTGGCCGCCAAGGCCCTCGCCACGCTCGACCATCTGTCGAACGGCCGCGTGATCCTAGGGGCGGGCGTGGGCTGGATGCGTGAGGAGATCGAGCTCCTGGGCGCTCCCTTCGACGAGCGCGGCGCCTGGTCGGACGAAGCTATCCGGGTCATGCGCGCCTGCTGGCGGGACGAGCGCACGCGCTTCCAGGGGCGCTTCTTCAATTTCGCGGACGTCGGATGCTTCCCCAAGCCGGTGCGCGGCGACATCCCCATCTGGATGGGCGGCCACGCCAAGCGCGCGCTGCGACGCATCGTCGCCCTCGCCGACGGCTGGCACGCGGCCTTTCCCACCGCGGAGGGCCTCGAGGCGGGCCTGCGCGAGCTGCGCGCGGAATGCGCCGCCCAGAAGCGGCGCTTCGAGGAGCTGACCATCACGCTCCGCGCCGGCCTCGCCTTGCGCACGAGCCCGGGCGGCGCAGGGCGGCGGGCGCTTCAGGGCACGCCGGACGAGATCGTGGAAGACCTCCGGCGGTTCAAGGCGCTCGGGGTGAGCCACGTCCTCATGGAGCCGAGCTACCGCGAGACCGACCGGATGATTCGCACCTTCGAGACCTTCGCCCGCGAGATCCGGCCTCGCGTCTAGCTTCACCGCCCGTGCGCGACATTCATCAGCACCGCTCGCTCCTGGACCGCCCCTCGAAAGACCGCCGCCCGCTCACGGACGGCGAGTGATCATGCTCGCCATGCTGTGGCGGAGGCTCGACCAGCCGGGGCACGACGCCGCGCGCCTCGTCTTCCATGACGCCCAGTGGCACCTGACCGGCACCGCGGTGTTCGTGGAAGCTCTCGAGCCGTGCCGGCTCGACTATCGTGTGGCGTGCGATGCCTCGTGGCGGACCATGGCGGCGTCGGTGGCGGGTTGGCTGGGCAACCGGGCCATCGGCATCGAGCTGCGCACGGATGGGACCGGCCGGTGGCGGCTCAACGACGCGGACTGCCCCGCCGTCGCGGGTTGCCTCGATCTGGACCTCTCCTTCACGCCGGCCACCAATCTGCTGCCGATCCGGCGCCTCGCTCTTCCCATTGGAGAGACGGCCGCGGTTCGATCCGCCTGGCTCACCTTCCCCGCTCTCACCCTGGAGCCGCTCGATCAGGTATACCGCCGGACCCACGCCACGACCTACTCCTACGAGAGCGACGGGGGCAGGTTCTCGACCGAGCTCGAGGTGAACGGCGACGGCTTCGTCACTCGCTATCCGAATCTGTGGGAAGCGGAGGCCGCGACGGCATCCTAGTGTCCTCTAGCGCGCGTTGTGGAAGATAACGCCCAGGGTGTAGCGCTCGCCCGAGAGCAGGCGGCTTACCCCGTGGCGCATGTTGGCGCGGTAGTGGCCGCGCGCGCTCGCCACCGGCCGGTGACGGGTGGTGAAGATGACCGCCTCGCCCTGCTCGAGATGCACGACGCTGCCCCGCGACTGGGCCCGCGGCCGCTGCTCGACGAGCAGGAACTCGCCGCCCTCGAAATCCTTGCCCGGCTCGCTCAGGAGCACGGTGAGCTGGATGGGAAAGACCACGTCGCCGTAGAGATCCTGGTGCAGGCAGTTGTAGCCGCCGGCTTCGTAGCGCAGGAGCAGCGGCGTGGGCTTGGTCTGGCCGCGACGGGCACACAGGGCGAGGAGCGCGCCGAGATCCGCGGGATGGCGCAGCCGCGTCTTGAGTGCGGTCTCCCAGCGATTGGCCACGGAGGCGAGTGACGGGTACGCGTGCTCGCGCACCTCCCCGACGAGGTCCGGGAGGGGATCGGCGAAGTACTTATACTCCCCCACCCCGAAGCGGAAGCGCGCCATGTCCACCCGGCTCCGGAAGCGGGCCTCGGCGCCGAAGAGGGCCCGGAGCTCCGCGCATTCGACCGGCGTCAGGAGAGCGGGGGTGCGCGCATATCCCCATTCGTCGAGGGAGGCGCCGATTCCCGCCCAGTCCAGCCGGGCCAGCCGGTCGGGAATCGGCGCGCTCATGCCGCCTGAGGCTTGCAGACCTTGCACGGCCGGTACCCGATGGAGCGCGCGTCGTCCACCGACGCGAAGACCACGCGATTGTCCGGACGCATGTAGCGGCCATGGGCGCAGCCGACGCGGCAGACGATGCGGGTGCTCGTGCAGCCCTCGTAGATGGGGGTGGTCCGCTCGAGGGACAGGAGCCTTCTCTTCACGTCCGTGCCAAAGAAATAGCCGCCGAGCCCGCCGCCTGTCTGGAGCACCCGATGGCAGGGCACGATGAAGGGCACGGGATTTCTCCCGAGGGCGGTGCCCACGGCCCGGACCGCGCGCGGATGGCCGATGCGCTGGGCGACCCAGGCGTAGGGACGCACCTCGCCGAAGGGAATGTCGCGGGCCGCCGCGAGCACCTTTTTCTGGAAGTCCGGCACCTCCGTGAGATCCACGGGCACCGAGAAGAATGCCCGCTTGCCCCCGAAGTACTCGGAGAGCTCCTCGCGCGCTCGCTCCACGAGGCGGCGGGCGACGGCGCTGGCCGGCTTCTCCAGCCGCTCCACCCGGATCAGGGAGACTCCGCGTGGGGTGGCCTGGATGGAGATCTTGTCGAGGAGCCGGCTGCTCTGCCGCGCCGACTCGCGCGCCGCCTCGAGCACCTGCCTGGCCAGATCTCCCGCGTCCACATCGGGTGCGAAGTACCGCGCGAGCATGTCGTCCACGCTATCCTTTTTCATGCCGCCCCTCCTTTGACGAGTGCCGACTTGAGCAGGCTCTTTCCCCGCTGGAGCTGGCTCTTCACCGTGTTGATCGAGATGCCCCGGATCCGCGCGAGCTCCCCGTACGAGAGGCCGTCCACGTAGCGCAGGGCGAGGAGCACCCTCGCTTCGGTGGGCACGCCGCCCAGCGCCCGGCGGAGATCGAGATGGGCGTCTGGCGGGTCGGGGCGCGCCGGCGGCTCGAGCTCACCGGAGCGGCTCTTGCGCCGCCGGAGCTCGTCCACGCAGACATTGGTGAGGATGCGGTAGAGCCAGGTGGACACCGCCCACTCCGCGCGATAGGTACCCGCGCCCAGGTAGCACTGGAGGAGGGCACGCTGCACCGCATCCTCGGCATCCGCCCGCGATCCCAGGAGGCGCCGCGCGACGCCCAGCAGCCGTCCCCCGTAGCGGGCGACCAGCTCGGTAAAGGCCGCCTCGTCACCCCGGGTCACCCGTCCCATCAGCCGTCGTTCCTCGTCCATGGCAGTCACTAAAGAGATATACGCAGGAGGGCGGTGAAACGGGCGGAAGGAAAAACGGGAGGAGGAATCTCCTAGGCGCGCTCGACGCGGACCTGCGTCCCTGCCCGCACCTTCTTGAACACGGTGGCGTCACCGACGACCTTGCCAAAGACATTGACGGGGCTGGCCGGCCGTATCTCGCTGCCCCGGCTCATCGGCGTGGGCCCGAAGAAGATGCAGAAGGCGGAGCCCGGCGGCCAGTAGCCGAGATCGCCCATGCTCACCGTCTCCACCGGCTTCTCGGGCTTGGCCTTCACGGGAATGGAGAAGTAGATCTCGTCGCCCCAGGTCTCTCCCGCCACCCCGAGAGGAAGCGCGTCCCAGACGAGCCGGGCCGTCTCGGACTCGTCGAGAAGGGCGTCTGCGCTGATCGAGCCGGCGGTGATGCGGATGCGTCGCGGAGCCATGGCGCCTAGTCTAGCAGCCCGCTGAAAAAGGCCCACCTGCGTTATTTAGCAACGGCACTGGGGCTCCCTCGGCCGCACGCTCAACGTACGTGGAAGTTCGAGCTGAGGGGCGGAGCCACGAGGCGAGGGCTGAGAAGGTTACGTCTCGTGTGCGGAGCTAACCCCGCTCTCGTCTCGCGACTCACAAACCGTCGCTCAACTCGAACGGCGGGTCGCCGCCTCGCATCTCGACCTTTTTGAGCGCGCGAGGGCAGGCGTCAGCCGCCGCGGCGCTTCCTGTAGGCGGCGAGCCGCGCGTCGAGGCTGGCCCGGTCGGCGATGGCCGCGGGCCCGGGGCCCTCGACCGACGCCGCGCCTCCGCAGGCTGCCACCGCCGCCGCTTCCCACGCGTCGCCACTCCGCTGATACTCGATGAGAAGGGTGGTCGCGAACACATCGCCCGCCCCCGTCGGATCCACCTCGGTCGCCATATCGGCCATCACGTGATAAGGCTCGCCGTTGACGTAGAGGGTCGCGCCGCGCTGCGCGCGGGTGATGGCCCCGACCGGCACCTGATGCAGCCACGTCACCGCCGTCTCCTCGGAATCGCCCACGTCCTCCTCGCTCACCACGAGGAGCTGGGTCCACGGCAAGACGGCCTCGGCGTCCTCCCACGGCTGGGGGGCGATCAACCCGCCCCGGCCGCGCTTGCGCATCCAGCCCTGGGGTAGCACGGCCACCGAGGCATCGTCGAAGGCGCCGGCCAGCGCGGGATCCACCTCGTTGGCCACGGGGCCGAGGACGGCCAGGGGCACCTCACGCCAGGCGGCGGGCAGATGCTCCGCCTCGAGGTCGACGGCGCGGGAGAGGAGGGTGAGGGTGCGCGCGCCCTTCGTCTCGCCCAGCCGGTAGCGCGTGGTCTGGGGCGACGGGACCACCATGACCTCGATGCCGTCGGGAAAGACGTCGAGGTTGTAGTCGGGGGCGACCGCGGTGAGGAGACCCACCCGGAGCCCGAGGCGCCGTGCGGTCAGGGCTGCGTAGTACGCGGAGCCGCCGGGCCTGATTCCCGAGGGCGTCTCGTCGAAGGTGACGTGCCCGACGGCCACGAGATCGATCATGCGGAAGAAGAGCGGAGATCAGAGCTCCAGCTGCTTGGCGATGATCTCCTTCATGACCTCCGACGTCCCGCCCCCGATGGTCATGAGGCGCGTGTCGCGGAAGAAGCGCTCGATCGCGTACTCGCGCATGTAGCCGTAGCCGCCGTGGAGCTGGACGCAGTCGTAGGCCACCTTCTGCGCCATGTCCGCGGTGAAGAGCTTGACCATGGAGATCTCCTTCACCGCGTCGACGCCCTCGGCGAACTTGAGGCAGGCGGCATAGGTCAGGGAGCGGCCCGCCTCCACGAGGGTGGCGAGATCGGCCAGCTTGTGCCGGATCACCTGCTTCTCCGAGAGGGGAGAGCCGAAGGCCTGCCGCTCCTGCACATAGGCGATGGTGTCCTCGAGGGCGCGCTGGCAGCCCGCGATGGCATGGAGCCCGGCCACCAGCCGCTCGCGCTGGAAGACCCGCATCACCTCGTAGAATCCCACGCCTTCCCGGCCCAGGAGGTTCGCCGCGGGTACCCGCACGTCCTGGAAGGAGAGCTCGGCGGTGTCGGAGGCGCGCATACCCATCTTGTCGAGCTTGCGGCTCACGGTGAGGCCCGGCGTGCTTCGCTCCACGAGGAACATCGAGATGCCCCGATGCCGCTTCTTCCCCTCTCCCCCGCCCTCGGGCCCCGGCTCGAGACGGGCGGCCACGAAGTAGAGGTCGGCCATGGCACCGTTCGTGATGAACATCTTGGTCCCGTTCAGGACATAGTGGTCGCCGTCGCGTGCCGCGCGCGTCTGGATGGCCGCCACGTCCGAGCCCCCGCCCGGCTCGGTCACGGCGATGCAGGAGAGGCTCCGCCCCGCACAGATGTCGGGCAGATACCGCTCCTTGAGGGCCTCGCTGCCCGTCCAGTAGAGGTGGGGCGAGGCCATGTCCGTATGCACGCCCACCGCCATGGCCAGCGATCCAGAGCGCGAGCGGGCCATCTCCTCGCACAGCACCATGGTGGTCGGGAAGTCGGCGCCGGCGCCCCCGTACTTCTCGTCGTACTCCACGCCGAGAAAGCCCAGCTCGCCGAGGCGCGGCCAGATAGACTTCGGGATCTGCCCCGCCTGCTCCCACTCCTCGATATGCGGCTCGACCTCTTTCTCGACGAACGAGCGCACCGTCTGCCTGAACATGTCGTGTTGCTCGTTGAAGATCCTCACGCGTCCTCCGGCTTCTCCGGCACTCTCATCGGCGGCTAGAGCTGAGAGAATGGAAACCTGTCTCTGATCTGATAGGTGAAGAATTGCCCTTTGGAGGGCGCAGCCATCCATGCATCGTACACGCTCTGGGGGACGTCATAGTACCGATAGAGGGACCCGTTGTGAAATTCAACTTCCAAAGTTTTCGAGGCCGCATTGTAACCAACCGAGCTGATGCTTGATGACTCTACGGCGTGGCGGCGCATTGTCGACACGCACCCGAATTCTCAACCCCACTTGACCTTGACGGCGGGGCGATCCACTGCGCCATCGGCGGTACGCGGGAGGGCGTCGGTGAACTCGACGAGGTGGGGCCGCTTGAAACGGGCGATCCGCGAGGCGACGAAGTCGGCGACCTGCTCGCCGGAGTGCCTATCCGCAGGGCTGACCTCGACCACCGCCTTGATCGCCTCCCCCCACCTCGCGTCCGGCACTCCATAGACGCACACTCCGCTCACGCCCTCCATCTGCATGATGACCGTCTCCACCTCCGCCGGATACACGTTTTCTCCG
>Ga0070712_100002337_pt1 | contig 11684 bp, 10 predicted proteins | sample LARL81metaG_FD_71396 | JGI IMG/M metagenome (GOLD analysis project Ga0070712, IMG submission 71396) | Corn, switchgrass and miscanthus rhizosphere microbial communities from Kellogg Biological Station, Michigan, USA - LAR L8-1 metaG | ecosystem: Host-associated > Plants > Roots > Rhizosphere ...
TTCGTCGGGGCCCGGCCGCAAATCGGCAATGCGTTCCACCAGCGGATGTCCGACATAGGTGCAAGGCGGACCGCCGAGCCGGCGATGCGCATCCGGCTCGAACGGCAAGATCGCCAGCACGTGATCGATGTAGCCGCACATGGCGCGCGCCCGTCCCGGCCGCCACGCCCACACCGAAGGCGAGACGTAATCGAGGATAGGGATTTCGGGAGCACGGCGACGAACCTGGCGAGCGACCCGGTGGGTAAAATCCGGACTGTCGATAATGACGAGCGCATGCGGGCGTGCCTTGACGATCGCGTCGGCGGCCTCGCGGATGCGGCGCAGAATCGCGGGCAGCCGCCGCGGTATAGCGGTGAGGCCGATGATCGCAAGTTCATCGATCGGAAACGGGCTTTCAATCCCGGCTGCCCGCATCGCGCCGCCGCCGACGCCCGATAATTGCACGGTGCTTTCGGCTTTCACCAGGGCGCGCGCCAATGCGGCGCCGAGAGCGTCGCCGGACTCCTCCGCGGCCACGATTGCGATCGCGAGCGGCTGCGGGGAGCGCTGCGGAGCGGCCGTCATCACGCACCGGCGCCGGGACTGGGCTCGCGCACCCCAACCACGAAGATCTTATCCCGGTCGGCCGCGGCAATCGCCGCTTCCGCCTCGGCAATCATCGTTGAGCCCGCGGTGACGGCTATTCCGGCCAGACCGGCGCGCGCGACCAGTTCAATCGTGCGCGGACCGATCGATGGCAGATCGAAGCGGCGATCTTGACCCGGCTTCGGCGCCTTCGCCAGCACGCCGACGTGGGCAGGCGCGCTGACGCGACCAAGCCGACGCAATTCGGCGATCCGCGCCAACATGTGATCGGTGCCCTCGGCGGCCTCGACGGCGATGACGTTGCCATCCGCCACTACGGTAGCCTGGCCGACATCAAACGGCCCGAGCGTGGCAATGAGCTTGAGCGCGTGCTGGATATCGCCGTAGTCGCGCGGCGACGGCTGCGCCCGGCCGAGTACGCCTTCGGGCACGAACAATTCGGGCGCGACGTCTTTGACGCCGACAACGCGCAGGCCGCCGCTTTCCGCAACGCCGGCAACGCCCGACAATAACTTGTCGTCGCCGCCACGAAAGAAGCGGATGACCCGCGGCATCAGCTTGATCGTATGCCAATCGAGCCGGAGCGCAGTGAGCGGCGGCCGCAACACCGTGCCGATGAACAGGACTTCCCGGCAATTCTCAGCCTTGGCGAGGCGGAAGAAACGCCCGGCCTGACCGAGCGCGATCCAGTGGTGCACATAGCGGCCGATCACGGCCGGGTCAGCCCAGCCTTTGATGCCGAACATGACCGGCTGGCGTCCGCGCGCCGCCACGGCATCGGCGACCGCGCCGGGAAAGCTGCCGCCGCCGCAAATGATGGCAAGCGGAGCACCGCCGGGCGCCTCAGCCATGATCGATTTCGTCGGCTTGGTTCATCAACCCTCCGCATCGCCCTCCGGGGCGTCACCTCTTGCTCGCGGGCGCATCAACGGACGGTTGCCGCCCGCGCGCACAAAAGCGACGATCTTGCCGACCAGCGGGTCGTCGGCAAATTCGCGCGCCAGCGTCTCAATGCGTTCGCCAAGCCGCCCGTCGGTAAAGAACAACAGGCGATAGGCGCGGCGCAGCCGATGCATGTCGGCCCGCGTTGCGCCGCGCCGGCGCAAGCCGACCACATTGAGTCCGACCAGCGCTCCGGTTTGGCCGAGCGCGAACCCAAACGGAATAATATCATCGCGCGCGGCCGACATTCCGGCCATCATCACGCCCTCGCCGATCCGCACAAATTGATGGATGGCGACATGGCCGCCAAGGAACGTGTAATCGCCGACGCTGACATGGCCGCCGAGCACCACGTTATTAGCGAAAGTGACGTCGCTGCCGACGGTGCAATCGTGGCCGACATGCGAGCCGACCATGAACGAACAGCGGTCACCGATCTGCGTGACGCCGCCGCCGTCTTCGGTTCCGGTATTCATGGTGACGCCTTCGCGTAGTTCGCAAGCTGCGCCTATCACGAGCTTGGTCTCGCCGCCGCGATAATGGACCGATTGCGGCGGCGTTCCGAGCGAGGAGAACGGGTAAACGATCGTCTCCTCACCAATCGTGGTCGCGCCGGCGACGTTGACGTGGCCGATGAGCCGCACGCCGTTCTTGAGTTCGACATGTGGGCCGACCAGACAATAAGGTCCGATCTCAACGGAGGCGCCAATGCGCGCGCCGCCGGCCACGCGCGCCGTCGGATCGATCGCCATCTAAGCCTCGGTGATGACGGCGCCGACTTCGGCCTCGGCAATGAGCACATCGCCGATTTTGGCCTCGGCGCGATACCACCACATATTGCGGCGGTGCGCGATCTTGTCGACGTGGTAGGCGACGGTATCGCCGGGCACTGCGGGTTTGCGAAATTTGGCTTTGTCGATCGTGAGAAAGTAGAACACCGCGCTTTTCCGCGTGGCCTCGTTCATCTGGCGCAAGCACAACACGCCCGCAGTCTGCGCCATGCCCTCGATCAGAAGCACGCCCGGCATCACCGGGTTATCCGGAAAATGACCAAGGAAATGCGGCTCGTTGAAAGTAACGTTTTTGATCCCGACGCCGTGGTCCTCGCCACGAATGTCGATGATCCGGTCGATCATGACAAAGGGATAGCGATGCGGAAGGAGCCGCAGGATGTCGCGGATATCGGCGCTCTCGAGGGTCTCGCCGCTCATTCCTCCGTCCCTTCGCCGTCTTCCTTGCGCGCGGCCTTGCTGCGCCGGACCAGCCGCCGAACAATGGCCTGACCGCGCTTCCAGTCAATCGCGGACTCGGCCGGAAAGCCGCCCCAACGCGCCCCGGCCGGCACGTTGGACATTACTCCGGCCTTGGCTCCAAGTACCGCGCCCTCGCCGATCGTCAGATGGTCGGCAACGCCGACCTGTCCGGCCAAGACGGCGAAATCGCCGACCGTCACGCTGCCCGATATGCCGACTTGCGAGACGATCAGGCAGTGCCGCCCGATCGAAACGTTGTGTCCGATTTGCACGAGATTGTCGATCTTGGTCCCTTCGCCGATGACGGTATCGCGGGTCGCGCCGCGGTCGATGGTGCTATTGGCGCCGATCTCGACGTCGTCCTGAATGATGGCGCGGCGGGTCTGCGGAATTTTCTGGTGGCCCCGCGGCGACGGCAAAAAACCAAATCCGTCCTGACCGATGCGGACGCCGGGATGGATGATGACACGGTCGCCGATAAAGGCATGAAGGATCGAGGCATGCGCACCGACGGCGCATTCCCGGCCGATGCGAACGTCCGGCCCGATCACGGCACCGGGGCCGATCAGCGTGCCGGTTCCGATTTCCGCGCGCGCACCGATCACCGCGAGCGGATCGACGATCACGCCCGCTTCGAGGCGCGCGGTCGGATCGATTTGCGCGCTCGCCGCGCGTCCGGCCGTGCCGAACAGCGAGGTGGGCCGGAGCAGGTTTGCGAACAATTTGCGCGTAACCGCGACGAAGGCCGGGTATGGCTGCGGCGTCTCCAGCACGACCAGATGACGTGGCGCCTGTTCGACAAAGCGCGGCGCGATCAAGCAGGCGCCGGCCCGGGTCGTCGCCAGCGCGGCGGCATATTTCGAATTATCGAGGAAGCTGAGGTCGGATGCGCCAGCGGTATCGAGCGGCGCGATATTGCGGATCGGATGATCGGCGGGGTCGCCGGCGCGAAGTTTGGCGCCCGTCAACGCAGCGATCGCACCGGCGGTGAGTTCGCAATCGGCTATGACAAAATCCCGCATGTCGCCGGCGTCGTTTTAGGCCGCGATCAGAATTTCGTGCCGCCGCCGAACGAGAAGATCTGAGTGCGGTCGTAGGATTGCTTGAGGAACGGATAGGCGAGGTCGAAGCGCAGCGGCCCGAACGGCGAGTCCCAGATGATGCTGGCGCCGGCGGAGGCACGCACCGCCGGGCTATCGGCGAATTGCATGCCGCACTGGCAGAAGAAGGTTCCTGTCGTCGCCGGAGGTCCGGGATTGGTCGCGGTGATCACACCGTTGATTTCGCCGGTTGCCGGATTTGCCGTTTCACCCCTGTAGCCCCACAAGGAGCCGGAATCGACGAAAACGGCGCCACGGAAGCCGCTGTCCTTAGGCAGGAAATACAGCGGATACTGCATTTCGAAGCTGGCGCCCCAGTACATGGTGCCGCCGAGCGCATCGTTGGACGTGCCGGGCGTGATATCGCGCGGCCCGATGCCGGCGGGCTGGAATCCGCGCACCAGATTCGGCCCCATCTTGAAGTCGTCGAGCAAACGGACGTAGTCGCTGTTTGAAACGCAGGTATTTGGTGTCGGGCAGTTCTTAAGACTGTACATATCTCCGGCCTGCAAGTGCAACAGGCTCACGAGATCGGAGACGATTTCGTAGTAAGCGCGAACGTCGACGGTCGTGCGCAGATAGGACACGGCGCCGCCGAGACCCGCAAAATCCTGACCGAAGCTGACATAGACACCGCTGGTTGGCAGCTTGTTGTTGTCGAGCGAGTTGTAAACAAGCCCATAGCCGAGGATCGACGTCAGATAGGCGCCTTGCTGCAGTTCGACGCGAACCGGAAGCGAAGCCTGCCCGAGTGCAAAGCAGCTGGTCGTTGTTGCCGCCGGGAATGGCGAACCGGGCACGCCGATCGCGTTCGGCACCGGGAATGTCGACACCAGATCCGGATTGATGTTGTTGCAGCTGTCCAGCGTGGACGGCAGCGTGATTTTTTGCTCGAAGGCCGAATAGCGCAATTGCAACGCCAGATCTTCGCGCAGCGGCAATCCCCATTTTAAGGTGCCGCCATACGATTCGGTGCCGTATGAAAGAAAGCTGCTGGCGAGCGTCTGTTTCGCGAACAGATCGACGCCCATGCTGGATCGATAATCGAGAAAATACGGCTCCGCATAACTGAGCTCGACGCCGCGGACGAACTGGCCGTAGGTCACGCTACCCCTGGCATAGCGGCCGGTGCCCAACAGGTTGCGTTCGGTGATCGAAACTTCCGCCAGCCAGCCATTGGCAGTCGAATAGCCGCCCTGAACCGAGAAGTCGCCGGTCGGCTGCTCCTCGACCTCGACATTGATGACGACGCGATCGGGCGCCGAGCCCGGCTCGTTGGTGACTTTCACATTCTTGAAGTAGTTCAGATTCTTGATGCGCCGCTCGGCGCGATCGACCAATGCGCGATTGTATGGATCGCCTTCATTGATATCGAATTCGCGACGGATCACGTAATCGCGGGTGCGGTAATTGCCCCGGATATTGATGCGCTCGATATAGGCGCGGGTACCCTCGTCGACGAGGAACAGCACGCCGATTGTCCTGGCCGAAGGATTACGATCGCCGCGCGGGCGCACTTGGCCGAACGGATAGCCGCGCCGCGCCAGCTCGATTGTCATATCCTCGACTGTTTTTTCGACCGCTTCGCCGTTGTAGATCTGCCCGGCGGCCATCCGCAAAACCGTGCGCAGCGACCCGCCGCTGACGGCGCGGACGTTGGACTGAATGTCGACGGCGCCGAAATGGTAGAGCGGCCCTTCCTCGATGGTGAAGGTTACGACGAATCCTTTTTTGCTTGGATCGTACACGCCGGTGGCCGAGACCACCTGTACGTCGGCATAGCCGTGTTTGAGATAGAAGCGCCGGATCAGATCGCGATCGGCCTCGATGCGATCTGGATCGTAGACGTCGGTCGTCTGCAGGAAGCTTAAGAATGTGGATTCGGAGGTCTTGATCACCTCCTTCAAACGCCACGCCGAGTAGGCGTTGTTGCCGACGAAAATAAGGGATTTGATGCCGGTCTTTTCGCCCTCATTAATCTCAAAGACGAGATCGATACGGTTGTTCGGCCGATCAATTATTTTTGGCACCACTGAAACGTCGAAACGGCCGTTGCGCTGATAAATTTCGATGATGCGCTGGACGTCGGCCTGCACCGCGGCGCGCGACAGCGCACCGCGTTCCTTGGACTGGATTTCCTGCAGAAGTTGCTCGTCCTTGAGCCGATGATTGCCTTCGAACGCAATCTTGTTGATCACCGGCGCTTCGACCACGGTGACGATCAGCTTGCCGCCGGATTGGCTGATCCGGACGTCCTGAAATAGGCCGGTCCCATATAGCGCCTTGAGCGCCGCATCGATCTTAGCGGAGTCGAGACGCTCCCCTGGCGCCACCTTGAAATAAGAGCGGACGGTATCGGCCTCGACGCGTCGATTGCCTTCGACCACGATGGAGCTTGCGGTGAGGACGGTCTCCGCCCGGGCCGGCGCGCCAAAAGCGGCCGACAGGGCGAAGATACCCCCCAGGAGCAGGCCGGCCACGACCAGCCCCCGTCTTACCCGCACACACATGTCCATGCGCAAAGCGCCCTCTACCCCTCGTGGCCGCCCCCAGTGGCGGGTTAGTGCTCCGCGGTTCTCCTTGCGCGCGATCGAATTCTGCTCGCCTGTTTCGCCATTTTCATTCCCCCCACGGCGACCATCCCCATGGCCGTTCTGCTGTGCCCCAATTTCGGTTTAGGAAGTCGTCAGATGAACGATGTCGTTGAAAGTTGCAAATATCATCAACATGACGACGATCGCGAGCCCGATGCGAAAACCGACCTCTTGCGCGCGTTCCGACAGCGGCCGGCCGCGGATGGCCTCGATCGCATAGAACAAAAGGTGGCCGCCATCCAGTAGCGGGATTGGAAACAGGTTGAGAAGGCCGATTGAGACCGAGAGCACCGCAGCCAGATGCACCAGCGCGGCAAACCCGATGGTCGCGACCTGCCCCGAGATCTGAGCGATCCGAATCGGTCCGCCGAGCTGATCGGCGGCTTCGCGGCCGACAATGACGCCGCCGATATAACTCAGCGTCCGGTCGACCACGAACCATGTTTCCTGTCCGCCTAGCCAAATCGCTTGAGCCGGGGAAACCGGCTCGAATTTGACATCGCCGGGCGCCATCGAGCGGCTGATGCCGAGAATCCCAATACGGCGGACATTACCGAAACTGTCCTTGACCTCCTTGAGCGCAGGCGTCGCCTTGAGCACGAGCTGCGCGCCATTACGATCCACCTTGATGGCGAGCGTGCGGCCGGCGCTGTCGCTTACAACGCGCTGCATATCGGCAAAATTGTCGATCGGCTGACCATCAATCGACAGGACGATGTCGCCAGGCTCAAAACCGGCCGCGGCGGCGGCGCTGTCGGCCTGGACGCTGTCCACCCGCGCGCTCATTGTCTGCTTGCCGTAAATCATGAAGATCGCGGCGAAGATCACGATCGCCAACAGGAAATTCGCCAAGGGTCCGGCGACGACTATGGCCGCCCTTTTCCACACGCGCTGGAAATGGAAACTCACCGCGCGTTCGCCGGCATTCATCGTCTGCAACCGCGGAGCATCGGGTGCACTGCCGGCATTTTCGTCGCCGAAGAACTTCACATAGCCGCCGAGCGGAATCGCGGCGATCTTCCAACGCGTGCCGTAGCGATCATTGAATCCGGCAAGCTCCGGACCAAAGCCGATCGAAAAGGTCAGGACCCGAACGCCGCACAGCCGCGCGACCAGGAAATGGCCGAGCTCATGAAAGAAAACGACCAAGCTGAGGACGAATAGAAAAGGGACGACGTAGCCAGCCACCCCTCCCCCCAGAGCGTGGATATGCGACAGAAAATAAGACCCCATGATGTGGCCGAAATCCCCTATCTGCGTCCCTGTGTCCCCGCCGGATTTGCTAGCGCTAACATGCCATTGCGGCAATTTCGGGCAAGAGGTCTAGGGCTAGCCTTCTGGCGGTATAGTCAATGTGGAGCGCTTCCTCGACTGAGGCCGGCTCACCGGTCGCACCCCGGCGGGCCGCCGCCTCAAGAGTGGCCTCCACCAAGGCCGGAATACCACAGAAACCCAATCGTCCACTGACGAATTCGTGAACGGCGACCTCATTGGCCGCATTGAGCACGGTTGGCGCCGCTCCACCGGCGGCAAGGGCCCCCCGGGCGATCCCCAGCGCCGGAAAGCGCGTCAGATCGGCCTCTTCGAAGCTCAAACTCGCAATTTGCGCGAGATTAAGCCGGGGCGCCGGTGTGCCCATCCGCACCGGCCAAGCCAAGCAATGCGAAATCGGTATGCGCATGTCCGGCGAGCCGAGTTGGGCGATCACCGAGCCGTCGCGAAACTCGACAAGCCCATGAATGATCGACTGCGGATGCACGAGCACATCAAGCTCCTCGGGGGCGAGCGCAAACAGGTGATGCGCTTCGATCAGTTCGAGACCTTTGTTCATCAGCGTTGCCGAATCGATCGTCACTTTCGGTCCCATCGACCAGGTCGGATGCTTCAGCGCCTGCTCGACCGTGACTTTGCGGATGGCTTCCGCCGGCCAAGTGCGGAACGGGCCGCCAGACGCGGTGAGCACGATGCGCCGAATGTCCTCGCGCCGGCCGGCGCTGAGCGCCTGGAAAATGGCATTGTGTTCGGAATCGACGGGCAAGACGGTGGCGCTGTTGGCGGTAGCGCGCCGCATGAACAGCCCACCCGCGCAGACCAGACACTCCTTATTGGCCAGCGCGACAGTCGCGCCGCGTTCGGCGGCGGCGAGCGTCGGCGCCAGACTCGCGGCTCCGGTGATCGCCGCCATCACCCAATCGGCCGGCCGCTGGGCGGCCTCGACCATCGCCGCTTCGCCGGCGGCAGCCTCGATACCCGAGCCTGCAAGCTCGGCTTTGAGTTCGTTGTAAGCGGCAGGATCGGCGACCGCCGCAAAGCGCGCGCCGAGTTCGCGGGCGAGCCGCGCCAACGCCGCGGCATCGCGATGCGCGGTCACCGCTTCGACAGCATAGTGCGCCGGATTTCGTCGCAGCAAATCGGCCGTGCTCGAGCCGATCGAGCCAGTCGCGCCCAAAAGCGTGACCGTCCGCGGCAGCGGCATCGGTGCGGCTTTCGCCACCGCGCGTTTTTGCTTCATTGGGCGAACCATGCAGCGGCTACCATAGCAAGAGACCCCGAGCGGATGCAGCCGCACCAAACCGCAAGGCGCCGATCACAACCGCGATCAAGGCGGCAACCAGAAAACCGTCGACGCGATCCATAACTCCGCCGTGACCGGGGATGAGCGCGCTCGTGTCCTTGGCGCCAAATCGTCGTTTCACCGAGGACTCAAAAAGGTCCCCGCCCTGGGCGGCGATCGAAAGGATCAAAGCTAGAACGCCGGCCGCCACCGGGTGGGTCCCGGCGCTCGCATAGGCCACGACGGAACCGGCGACAACCCCCCCGGCGAGACCCCCGACGGCGCCGGACCAGGTCTTCTTTGGACTGAGCCGCGGCGCCAGCAGCGGCCCGCCCAATCCGCGGCCGGCCAAATAGGCAAAAATGTCGGTTGCCCAGACAGTTGCGAAGAGAAATAAAAGTGCCGCGAAACCCATTTCGGGGTCGCGGCGGAGCAAGATGGGACAGATTGCCACGATCGCCGCATAAAGGATGCCAGCCGCGGCCCAAGGGCAGGAATGGCGGTTACTGCGATATGCCAATCCTAGGGTCCCTTGCCATGCAAAAGCCGCGGCGGCCGCGATCACGCCGATGGCGCCGGCCGGAATATCCAACTGCGCAAGAACCGCGGCGCCAATGAGGGCCGGCAGCCCGAGCACTATCGCGCACGTAGCGCATTCGCCGTCCGCACTGGCGACAAGCCGACTCCACTCCCACAGCACGAGCCCGGCGGCCACGGTGCAGGCTGCGGCGAAGACCCAGCCGCCGGCAAACGCCATCGCAATCGCAAGCGGCGCCAAGACCAAAGCTGAGGCGGTGCGGCGGAGAAAGTTCTGCCGGTCAGATGGTCCGGCCCGCTCGTGTTCGCCCGGCCCGGGGCCGCTCCGCGCGATCACGATCCGGTCTGCGCGATCAATCCGCCAAAGCGCCGTTCGCGACGGCGGTATTCGGCGATCGCGCTTTCAAGCGCGGCGTGGTCGAAATCCGGCCAATTGATCGGCACGAAAACAAGCTCGCTATAGGCGGCTTGCCAGAGCAGGAAGTTCGACAGCCGCTGCTCGCCGCTGGTTCGGATGATCACATCGGGATCCGGCAGATCCGGCTGATCGAGATAGCGCGCCAACAGTTCGGGCGTGATGTCATCGGCTGAGAGCCGTCCCTCGCGCACTTCGACGGCAAGCCGCCGCGCCGCGCGCGCGATTTCCTGCCGCGCGCCGTAATTGAAAGCGACGACGAGCATCAGGCCGTCATTGCGCTTGGTGAGCTCTTCCGCTTCTTCAAGCAGTGCCCGGATGTCGGCCGGCAGGTCCTCGCGCTCGCCGATAACCCGCACGTGCACATTGCTTTTGTGCAAATCGGAGAGATCGTTGCGGATGAAGCGGCGAAGCAGCGCCAAGAGGTCGCGAATTTCCGACTGCGGCCGCGACCAGTTTTCCGAGCTGAACGAAAAGATGGTGAGTACGGAAATGCCGAGATCGCTGGCGGCGCGCACGGTCTTGCGCAACGCTTCAACCCCGCGGCGATGCCCTTCCACGCGCGGCAAACCGCGCGCTGCGGCCCAGCGTCCGTTGCCGTCCATGATGATCGCAACATGGCGCGGCATCTCGAAGCCGTCGCCATCGGCGAGCGGCTGCGCCAGTTTGCTTGTGGATATGGCTGCGTCGCTCAAACCGTCATGATCTCCTTTTCCTTGGCGGCGAGGAGCTTTTCGACCTCGGCAATCGTCGAATCGGTTGCCTTCTGCACTTCGTCGTGCTGCCGATTGTGCTCGTCTTCGCTGATCTTGTGGTCCTTTTCGAGTTTCTTGAGAAGATCAAGACCGTCGCGGCGAACATGGCGCACCGCCACGCGCGCAGCTTCGGCATATTTATGGGCGACCTTCACGATTTCGCGGCGCCGTTCTTCGTTGAGCTCGGGAATGCGCAAGCGCAGGACTTGGCCTTCCGTCGATGGCGTCAGACCGAGATTGGCGGCCGAGATCGCCTTTTCCACGGCATGAACCATGGATCGGTCCCAAACCTGAACGTTGAGGAGACGCGGCTCCGGCACGCTGATCGTGGCGAGTTGGTTGAGCGGCATATGCGTGCCATAGGCTTCGACCTGCACATGATCGAGCAAGGCTGTCGACGCGCGTCCGGTGCGCAGCCCTGACATTTCCTGCTTAAGCGCGCCGATCGCACCCTGCATGCGGCGCTTCAGATCGTTCATGTCGAATGTCGTCGTGGCCATGGTACCCTCCGTGGCACCTTATGCTGGCAGTATCCGCGGCATTCCCCGCGGCAGGTGATCCGACTTCGTGGCGACCTCTGTTCCTGCGCGCCAGCGCGAGCGCTAGCCAACGGTCGTGAAGTGCCCTCTTCCGCACAAAACGCTCTCGATCGCGCCATGCTCGCGGATCGAGAACACGATGATAGGCATACGATTTTCCTGGGCAAGCGCGAACGCGGTTGCGTCCATGATCTTCAGGCGGCGATCCATGGCTTCCTGATGGTCGAGACGGTCGAAGCGCTTGGCGGTGGGATCATGTTTCGGATCTGCAGTATATACCCCGTCGACATCCGTGGCCTTGAGAACGGCCTCGCACTGCATCTCGGCAGCGCGCAGAATAGCTGTTGTGTCGGTGGTGAAATAAGGATTCCCGGTGCCGCCGGCAAACACGATAATCCGTTTGTCTT
>Ga0070712_100002339_pt1 | contig 11682 bp, 11 predicted proteins | sample LARL81metaG_FD_71396 | JGI IMG/M metagenome (GOLD analysis project Ga0070712, IMG submission 71396) | Corn, switchgrass and miscanthus rhizosphere microbial communities from Kellogg Biological Station, Michigan, USA - LAR L8-1 metaG | ecosystem: Host-associated > Plants > Roots > Rhizosphere ...
CACCATAATCGCGACCCATGACCTTCTCCCGGGCGAGGATCACCTCCGCCATCACCCGGCGCGCTCTGCTCGCGGGCGCGACGGCCCTCGCGGTGACTCCTCACGTCGTGCGCGCGCAGAAGGCGGACCGCGTCGTCTTCGGGACGAACTGGCGCGCGCAGGGCGAGCACGGCGGCTTCTATCACGCGGTGGCCACGGGGATCTATCGCCGCCAGGGACTCGATGTCACCATCCGCCAGGGCGGTCCGCAGATCAACAGCGCTCAGCTCCTCGCCGCGGGCCGCCTCGACTTCAACATGGGCGCGAGCCTCTTCGGCGCCCTCAACTACGTAGCGAGCGGCGTGCCCATCATCACCGTGGCCGCCGTCTTCCAGAAAGATCCGCAGATCTTCATGGCCCATCCCGGCCAGGGCAACGACTCGCTCGAAGCGCTCAAGGGCAAGCCCATCATGATCTCGGCGGGAGCGGTGTCGACGTACTGGCAATTCCTCAAGCAGCGCTTCGGCTACACCGACGCCCAGATCCGCCCCTATACCTTCCAACTCGCCCCCTTCCTCGCCGACAAGAAGGCGATCCAGCAGGGCTATCTCACGAGCGAGCCCTTCAAGGCCGAGCAGGCGGGCGTCAAGCCGGTGGTGCTCCTTCTCGCCGATGGCGGCTATACCAGCTACACGACGACCATCGAGACGCGGAACCAGGTGGTGCGCGACAAGCCGGATCTCGTGCGGCGCTTCGTCGATGCCTCCATCGAAGGCTGGTACGGCTACATGGACGGCGACCCCGGGCCCGCCAACGCCCTCATCAGGCGCGACAATCCCGAGATGACCGACGATCTCCTCGCCTTTTGCCGCGAGGCCATGAAGCGTTACGGCATCGTGGTCTCCGGTGACGCCCTCACCCTCGGCATCGGAGCCATGACCGACGCGCGCTGGAAAGACTTCTTCGACACCATGACGAGGGCAGGAGTCTTCAAGGCGTCGCTGGACTACCGCCGCGCCTATACCCTGGCCTTCGTCAGCCGGAAGGTCGGAATGAAGTGACGTCCGGCCCTCCCGTCGTCACCGTGCGCGAGGTCTCCAAGGCCTACCCGAACGGCACCCTTGCGCTCGACCGCCTCTCCCTCGACGTGGAGCCCGGCGAGCTGCTGAGCCTCCTCGGCCCCTCCGGCTGCGGCAAGAGCACCCTGCTCCGGCTCATTGCAGGGTTGGCCGAACCCTCGGCCGGCGCCATCCAGTGGGGCGATGCCGCGACCCAGAACCGCCTCGGCTTCGTCTTCCAGGAGCCGACGCTCATGCCGTGGGCGCGCGTGGAGGACAACGTCCGCCTGCCCCTCATGCTGGCGGGCACGAGCCGCGGCCAGTCGGCGGCCCGCGTCGGCGAGGCCATCGCTCACGTCGGCCTCGAGGGATTCGAGCGCGCCTACCCGCGCGAGCTCTCGGGGGGCATGCGCATGCGCGTGTCCCTCGCGCGAGCCCTCGTGACGCAGCCGCGCGTGCTCCTCATGGACGAGCCTTTTGCCGCGCTCGACGAGATCACGCGCTTCCGGCTCGAGACCGATCTGGCCGAGCTCCAGCAGCGCCGCGCCCTGGCCGTGGTGTTCGTCACCCACAGCGTCTTCGAGTCGGTCTATCTCGGCACTCGCGTGGTCGTGCTCTCACCCCGGCCCGGCCGGGTGGCCGCGTCCCGACGCATCGAGGGGCCCACGCCGCGCGTCGAGGCCTTCCGGACCTCGAGCGCCTACCTCGATGCATGCCGTGACGTGTCGGCGCTTCTTTCCGCTGCGATGGAACGCCCCCTCGCCCTGGCCCTCTCGCCCTCCGGGGGCGAGGGAATCCCCTCTCCCTGGCGAGGGAGAGGGCCGGGGTGAGGGTCGAAGATGGTTTCGCGCACGATGGGGCCTAAGTATCGCGTCCTCGCGCCGGCCCTGGTAGGCCTCGTGTTTCTCGGCGCCTGGGAAGGCGTGGTCCGCTGGCAGGGGATCGCGCCGTATATCCTGCCCGGCCCCATCCTCATCGCGCGCACGGTGGTCGCCGACTGGGGGACGCTCTTTCCATCGCTCCTCGTCACCCTCGCCATCACCGCGGCCGCGTTCGTCGTCTCGGCCGTGCTCGGGCTGGTTCTCGCCATCCTCTTCACCCAGTCCGCGTGGATAGAGTGCGCCTTCTTCCCCTACGCGGTGATCCTTCAGGTCACGCCGCTCGTGGCCATCGCGCCTCTCATCATTCTCTGGGTCAAATGGATACCGCTCGCCCTTCTCGTGTGCGCCTGGCTCGTGGCGTTCTTTCCCGTGCTCTCGAATACCGTGCTCGGGCTCACCAGCACCGACCGGAATCTCGTCGACCTCTTCCGTCTCTACGGCGCCACGCGCTGGCAGGCGCTCCGGTATCTCCGTCTCCCCGCCGCCCTGCCCTATTTTCTGGGCGGCCTGCGCATCAGCGGAGGCCTCGCCCTCATCGGCGCCGTGGTGGCCGAATTCGTGGCGGGCACGGGGGGCGCCCAGTCGGGGCTCGCCTTCCGCATCCTCGAGGCCGGCTACCAGCTCCAGATCCCCCGCATGTTCGCCGCGGTGTTCCTGATCTCGGCGGCCGGCGTGCTCATCTTCGTGCTTCTCACCGGTCTCTCCCGCCTCGCCCTCGGCCGCTGGCACGAGAGCGAGATCGAAACGGAGGGCTGACGCAGCACTGCTTGCCTCTCCGCGTGGGGCTCGGGTACGATCGCAGTCGCGACATGACGGCACGATCGTGATCCGATGATCCTCATCAACATGCGGTCCTCATAGACACATGCAATCCTCATCGACAAAGGAGACGTGATGGATAGCCGCCTCAAGAACCTGGCCGAGAAGCTCGACGCGCACGTCATTGGCCGCCGTGAATTCCTCCGCAAGGCCGCGGTCATCACGGGCGGCACCGCGGCGGGGCTCAAGGCGCTCGAGAGCATGGCGGGGGCCCAGAGCGGCACCAAGCTCCGGCTGTGGCTCTTCAAGAGCTACGTGACGGCGGGCAACGATCTCCTCGCCAAGCAGGTGGAGGCGTGGGCGGCCGAGCGAAAGGTGCAGCTCGAGGTCGACTGGGCGACCTTCGGGGATCGCGAGCAGAAGTTCGTGGCAGCGATCGAGGCCAGCAATCCCCCCGACATGGCCGAGATGAACTATCAGGGCCCGGCCCGCTACAAGGCCGCCCTCCGCGACGTGACCAAGCTCGCCAAGGAACTGGCGGCGGCGCGGGGCGGTCTCCTGCCCTATGCCGAGCGAGTGGTCAACGTCAACGGCCAGTTCTTCGGCATTGCCCGGCTGGCCTTCCCCGGCGGGCTCTTCGTCCGCAAGGACCTGCTCGACGCCAAAGGTGTGAAGCTTCCGAAGGTGTACGACCCCGACGTGCTCGAGATGGCAAGGAAGTGTCAGGACGCCTCGAAGGACCTGTGGGGCTTCGGCCAGACGCTCAACCGCTGCGACGATGCCAACGGCTACATGCAGAATGTCCTCTGGGATTACGGAGGGAGCGTGTGGGACAAGGACGGCAAGCCCGCCCTCGCCACGAGCTTTGCGAAGCAGAACCTCGCCGCCTTGCAGTTCTCCGTGGACACCATCCAGAAGCACAAGATCCAGCCGCCGGGCGTCATGGGCTGGAACGACGTGTCGAACAACGAGGCCTATCTCGCGGGTAAGCTGGTGAGCACCAACAACGGGGCGAGCCTCTACTACGCCATGGTGGCCAAAAAGGACCCGCTGGCCGCCAAGACCCAGGTCATCCTCACCCCGGGCGGACCGGGCGGGAGCTTCTTCTTCGCCGGTGCCTACAACTGGGGCATCTTCCAGAAGAGCAAGAACGCCGAGCTCTGCGAGGATCTCATCCGCTGGGTCGAAGACGAGAAGCGCTTCGACGAGTACATGAAGGCCTCCATCGGGCAGGCGGGGCCCGTCTACAAGTCACGCGCCGACAATCCGTACTGGAAGTCCGATCCCAACTTCGAAGGCATGGTGCAGAACGTCATGCGGAGCATGTGGCCCGGCTACCCGGGCCCGTTCAGCCCCGCCGCGGTGGAGGTCCAGGCGCAGTACGTGCTCTGCGACATGGCGGGGCGCGTGGTGTCGGGCGGGCTTTCACCCGAGACCGCCCTCAAGGAAGCGCATGCGCGCGTCGAGGAGATCTACAAGATCCGGCGGACCTAGACACCCTCCTTGTGTCCCGGGGCGCCGTTGGAGTAGGATTCCGGGCATAAGCCGACCTCGAGCCACGGGGGCAGCTCTGCCCCGAGGCCAGCTCTGCCCCGAGGCCAGTCTCATTCAAGGAGAACGAGATGGACAGCCGCCTGAAGGACCTGGCAGAGAAGCTGGATGCGGGCCTCATCGCTCGCCGTGAGTTCCTTCGCAATGCCGCCGTCGTCACGGGCGGCACCGCGGCCGGCCTCCAGGCGCTCAAGGGCACGGCGGGCGCGCAGAGCCAGACCAAGCTCCGCGTGTGGCTCTTCAAGAGCTTCGTCACCGCCGGCAACGACGTCCTCGAGAAGCAGATCCAGAACTGGGCCAAGGACCGGAAGGTGGCGGTCGAGATCGACTGGGCCACCTTCGGCGACCGCGAGCCGAAGTTCGTGGCGGCCATCGAGGCGGGCAATCCGCCGGACATCGCCGAGATGCAAATCAGCGGCCCCATGCGCTACAAGGCGGCGCTCAGGGATGTGAGCAAGGTGGCGGGCGACATCGCCTCCGCGCGCGGGGGCATGCTCCCCTTCGCCGACAAGTCCATGAAGGTGGACGGCAAGTTCTACGGCGTGCCGCGCTACTCCATGATCACCGTCTTCTTCATCCGCAAGGACATCATGGAGGCTAAAGGTCTCAAGCCGCCCACCGTCTATGATCCGGGCGTGGTCGAGTTCGCCAAGAAGACGCAGGACGTCTCCAAGGACCTCTTCGGCTTCGGCCAGACACTCAACCGCTCGGACGACGGCAACGGCTTCATGCAGAACATTCTCTGGGACTACGGCGGCGGCACGTGGGACAAGGACGGCAAGCCCGCCCTGGCCACGACTTTCCACGACCAGAACCTCAAGGCGCTCCAATTCTCCGTGGACACCATCACCAAGCACAAGATCCAGCCCCCGGGCGTCATGGGCTGGACGGACGTGTCGAACAACGAGGCCTACATGGCAGGCAAGCTGGTCACGACCAACAACGGCGCCAGCCTCTACTACGCCATGGTCGCGAAGAAGCACGAGCTGGCGTCCAAGACCCTGCTCGTCCTGACTCCAGGTGGCCCGTCGGGGAGCTTCGTCGGCGCCTCCTGCTACAACTGGGGCATCTTCCAGAAGAGCAAGTACGCCGATCTCTGCGAGGATCTGGTTCGCTACATGGAGGACGAGGAGCACTTCGCCGAGTACGTCAAGGTCTCCGTCGGCCAGGCTGGCCCCGTCTACAAGAAGCGCACCGAGGATCCCTACTGGAAGTCCGATCCCAACTTCAATGCCATCATGCAGAACATCCTCCGCAGCGTACCCGCAGGCTCCCCCGGCCCCATCACGCCCGCCGCAGTAGAGGTCAACGCTCAGAACATCCTCACCGACATGGCAGGGCGCGTGGTGACGGCGGGTATCAGCCCCGAGGCTGCGCTCAAGGAAGCGCATGCTCGGGTCGAGGAAATCTACAAGGCTCGGCGAAGCTAGCACGCCATGAGCATCAGCACAGCCGAGCTCGGCGCCAAATCCGGACTCGAGCCCAAGCGTCAGGGGCCGCTGGTTTCGCTCGCCCGCATGCTGGGACCCGACTACCGGCTCGGGTTCGCCTTCATCCTTCCTACGGTCATCCTCGTGCTCGCCCTCGTCGCCTACCCCTTTTGCTACGCGATCTACCTCAGCATGACCCGGAAGTACGTCGGCGTACCGCCGGTGTGGGTCGGCTTCGACAACTACGTCAAGCTCACCTTCGACGGCTTCTTCCAGCGCGCCGTCATCAACAGCTTCATCTTCACCTTCGGCTCCGTGGCCGTGAAGCTCGTGCTCGGCATGATCATGGCGCTTGTGCTCACCTCCGGCGTGCGCTTCCGAAGCTTCTGGACGGGCGTGCTCCTGATCCCGTGGGTGGCGCCCACCGTCGTCTCCGCCCTTAACTTCCTGTGGATTTTCGACTACAGCCTGGGCGTCCTGAACTACATGCTCGTCAAGGTCTTCCACATCCTGCCCCAGGGGATCGGTTGGCTCAGCGAGCCCGGGACAGCCATGGCCTCGGTGATCGGGGTCAATATCTGGCGCGGCTTCCCCTTCTTCGGGATCAGCTTCCTCGCGGGACTCCGAGCCATCCCCGCCGAGATGTACGAGGCGGCGGCGGTGGACGGGGCGGGCCCGCTCCTCCGCTTCCGCCACGTGACCCTGCCCGGCATCCGGAACATCGTGATCATCGTGATGCTGCTCTCGACCATCTGGACCTTCAACGACTTCCAGATCGTCTACATCCTGACCAGGGGCGGCCCGGGTGGGGCGACCCAGGTCTTGCCCGTCTTCACCTACGAGATCGCCTTCGGCGCGCAGAGGCTCGGCGAGGCCATCGCAGTCGCCCTGTACATGCTGCCCGCCATGGCCGCCGTCATCATCGTCCTCGCCCGCCACATGCGAAAGAGTCGCACAAAGTGAACAAGGGTTTCGCGGCGCGGCTTCAGCTGGTCGGATCCTACAGCTTCCTCGTGACGTTGCTCGTGATCGTCGTCTTCCCCTTCTACTGGATGACCGTGACCTCCTTTAAGGGCGAGGAGCAGATGCGGAGCCTCGTCAGCATGTTCTGGCCGAGCCCGGTGGTGACGGACAATTACCGCCATCTCCTCGGCAAGACCGAGTTCGTGTCGTGGTTCGGCAACAGCGTCTTCGTCTCCGTCAGCAGCACCTTGCTCGCCACCGCCATCGGCACGGTGGGAGCCTACGCGCTGGCCCGGCTCAAGTTCCTCGGGCGGGCCTTCATGTCCAGCGCCGTGCTCATCACCTATTTGGTGCCGCCGGCCATCCTCTTCATTCCGCTCTACGCCCAGATCCGCACCCTCGGCCTCGCCGACAGCCTGGGTGGACTCATCGTCGCCTATCCGTCCTTTACCATTCCGTTCGTGACCTGGTTGCTCATGGGCTACTTCGAGTCCATACCCGTGGAGCTCGAGGAAGCGGCCATGATCGACGGCGCCACGCGTTTCGGGGCATTCCGCCGCGTCATCCTGCCCCTGGCCGCGCCGGGGGTGCTCGCGGCCGCCCTCTACGCCTTCACCCAGTCGTGGAACGAGTTCCTCTACGCCCTCGTCTTCATCACCAACGTGAAGCTTCGCACCCTCCCCGTGGGCCTCTCCACCTTCATCACGGGCGACGTGTACGGCTGGGGTTACCTGATGGCGGGGGCGGTGCTGACCACCCTGCCCGTCATCGCCGCCTACATCTACCTGCAGAAGTACATGGTGGAAGGCCTCACCGCGGGCAGCGTCAAAGGCTGATGGGAAGCTTGACGGTCGCCGCATCCAGCGTGTAGAAAGGAACCCTGATGTCGCTCATCCTCAAGCGCGCAAGCAAGAAGAGCCGGCTGGGGTCCCTGCGAAAGGGACGCCCAGTGATGGCGGTGGCGCGCGCCCGGCGGAGAGCCTTGATCTAACCTCCACCCGTTTCCGGAAATCTCAGGCCCGCGACCACCACGTCGCGGGCCTTTTGCTTTTCGGGAGCCGAAAGGACCTTCCCCATGAACGGATCGGACTTCCGCATGAACGGATCGAACGGGGCAATCTCAGGTATCTGGCTGCCTGTCATCACGCCTTTCCTCGACGGCCGGGTCGACCTCCCGAGCTACGAGCGGCTCCTCGCGCACTATCTGGCCGCGGGAGTGACAGGCCTCTTCCCGCTCGGGACAACCGGGGAGAGCCCCACGCTCGACGAGGACGAGATGGAAGCCATCGTCGAGCGGACCCTCCACGTCACGGCGGGGCGCGTGCCCGTCTTCATGGGGGTGGGCGGCAATGCCACGGCGAAGGTGGTGAAGACGCTCCGCCGGCTCCAGCGCTTCGCTTTCGACGGCATCGTCTCCGTCTGTCCCTACTACAACCGGCCCAGCCAGGACGGCCTGCGCGAGCACTTCACGCGGATCGCCGAGGCGACCGACCGGCCCATCCTCATCTACAACATCCCGTACCGGACGAGCGTGAACATGAGCACCGACACCCTCCTCGAGCTGGCCCGGCTGCCCAACATCGTGGGGGTCAAGGATTCGAGCGGCAGCCTCGTCCAGTCCCTCGATCTGCTGCGCCGACGCCCCGATGGCTTCGCGGTCATGACGGGCGATGACCCCTCGCTCTACACCATGCTCGCCCATGGCGCGGACGGCGGCATCCTCGCCTCCTCCCATCTCGCCACGGAGCTCTTCGTGGACGTATACACGCGTATGGCCGCCAATGATCATCGAGGAGCGCACACGGCATGGGCTCGCCTGGAGACCCTCGTTTCCCTGCTCTTCAAGGAGGCCAATCCGATGCCCATCAAGTACTGCCTGTGGAAGCTGGGGCTGATCAGCTCACCCGAATGTCGTCTACCCTTGACCAAGATCTCCCGGGAGCTGGCGGGCGAGCTCGATCACGCCCTGGCGGCATTGAGGGCAGAGCCCACAGAGGAACGGAGCGTTACGCGATAGGGCGGTCCTCGCGCAGCGCGGTGAGGAGGCGGCGCACCCAGACGCGGATCATCTCCCTCCGGTAGTCGGCGGAGCCCATCAGGTCGGACAGCGGCTCGGCTTCCGTGGCCGCTGTGTCGGCCGCCGCGCGTATGGCGTGGTCGGAGAGCTCCTGCGACCTCACCGCCGCCTCGGCGCCGCGCGCGCGCATGGGGGTAGGGGCGGCTCCTCCGAGGGCGATCCTGATCTCGCCCACGCGCTTCGAGGCGTCCAGGACGAGGAGGGCGGCCACCCCGATGAGAGGCTTGTCCTCGGCCGAGCGCGGGCAGAACTTCACGTAGCCACTCCGCGCGTCCGGCGGCGCCGCGGGCACCTTCACTCCGATGAGGACCTCTCCGGGTGCGATGGCCGTCTCGTAGAAGCCCGTGAAGAACTCCGCGATGGGCACCACGCGCTCGCCCACCGAATCGGCCACCCGCACCTGGCTGTCGAGGCAGAGAAGGGCGGGCGCGGGATCGGAGGCCGCTTCCGCATAGCAGAGATTGCCCCCGAGGGTGGCCGTGCTGCGGATGGCCGGGGTGGCCACGCGGCCCGCGGCCTGGGCGAGGAGCGGCCACCCCGAGCGCAGGGCGCCGTGGCGGACGAGCCGGGCCAGACTGGCCATGGCCCCGATCTCGAGCGCGCCCTTGTGGACACGAATCTCGGAGAGCCCGGGGATCCGGTGGAGCGAGACGATGCGGTCCGGCGTGACGAGGCCAAGCCGCATGGTCGGCACGAGCGCGGTGCCCCCCGCGATGATGCGCGTGTCCCCCTCCTGCCGCGAGAGGATCTCCACGGCCTCGGCCACGCTCTCGGGCTCGGCGAGCGCGAAGGGGCGGAGACGCATCAGCGGCCGCCCGCCGCAGCGAGCACGGCCTCGATGATCTTCGTATAGCCCGTGCAGCGGCACAGATTGCCGGCGAGCGCGTCGCGCACGTCGTGCTCGGTGGGAGCGGGATTGGCGACCAGCAGGGCCCGCGCCGAGAGCAGCATGCCGGGGGTGCAGAAGCCGCACTGCACCGCCCCCGCCCGCGCGAAGGCCGTCTGCAGGCGATCCGGCTCGCCGTCGCGATCGAGGCCTTCCACCGTGATCATCGTCCGCCCGCGAAGGCGCGAGGCGAGCACGAGGCAGGAGCGCACCGGCTCCCCGTCCAGGAGCACCGTGCACGTACCGCACACGCCTTCGCCGCAGCCGAACTTGGTGCCGTTCAGGGCGAGCCCGTCGCGGAGGAGATCGAGCACGGTCCAGTGGGCGGGCGCTTCGATCCGATAGGGCCGCTCATTGAGCGTGAAGTCGAGCGAGATCATCCGCCTTCCCCTGTTGGCTTGCTCTCCAGAGCCACCGTCACCTTCTGGGCAAACAGGCCCGCGAGCTCCCTGGCCTTGACCTTCATGACGGCGTCCCCGATGGAGCCCAGGCGGCCCAGCACCGTGACGTCGCTCGCGTAGGCCACCGCGGTGGCGCCCTCGCCGGCGGGCGAGAGCTCCAACCGGGTCCGGACCTCGACGCGGCTGCCCAGGCGGCTGTCCTCGCCGCGTCCCTCGGACACGAGGCGACGCGGCGGATCCGCCTCCACGATCTCCATGCGCACGTCTTGACGGGTGGAGAGGAACCCGACCTTCACGGTGAGGCGCACGCGATACGTGCGCTCGTTGATCACCTCGAGCTCGTCACAGCCGGGAATGCAGGGGGCGAGACGCTTGGGGTCGAGGAGAAAGGCCCACACCGTGTCGGGCGAGGCTTTGACGGTGAAGCGCTCTTCGAAATGGGGCAAGGCGCCCCCTCACCCTGCCCTCTCCCCCGGTGGGGGAGAGGGGGCTTTCAAAGCGGCGAGGACGCGCTCCGCGGTGAGAGGAAACTGCACGATGGGAGCGCCCGCGGCGCGGGACACCGCGTTCATGACCGCGGCCGGCGTGGGCGTCATGGCGGGCTCACCGATGCCCTTCGCGCCGAAGGGGCCGAGCCCCTGACCGGATTCGAGGAGGACGACCACCACGGGCGGCGCATCGACGGTGGTGGGGATCTTGTAGTCGAGGAGGTGCGGGTTCTTCGAGACGCCGTCCTCGAGGATCACCTCCTCCAGCAGGGCGTGGCCCAGTCCCTGTATAGCGCCGCCCTCGACCTGGCCTTCCGCGCTCTGGCGATTGATGGCCTGGCCGATGTCGTAGCAGGCGGCGAGCCTGGTCACGCGCGTCTGTCCCGTCTCCTCGTCCACCTCGACCTCCACCGCCTGCGTGCCGAAGGTGTAGTCGTTGAAGGGCTTGCCCTGTCCGGTGGCGGGATCGATGGTGGCCGCCGACGGCGCGTCGTACTTGTCGAGCACCTGAACGGGCCGGCCCATGGCCGTGGCCGCCCGGACGAGAGCGGAGAAGGGCAAGGCCCGATCCGGCGCGCCGCGCACCATGGCCCGCCCGTCAACCAACACGATATCGGCGGGAGAGGCCTCGAGCATTTCCGCCGCCTGGTCCACGAGGTGCCGTCGCACCTCACCCGCGGCCTTGAGCACGGCGTTGCCGGACATGAAGAGCTGGCGGGTGGCCGTGGTCGTCCCCGCCCGCGGGGTGAAATGGCTGTCACGGCCTACCGCGGTGACCTGCTCGAGAGGCAGTCCCAGGATCTCCGCGGTGATGGAGCAGAGCGAGGACGTCTGCCCGCCCCCGACATCCGGCGCGGCGCAGCGGACCACCGCGGTGCCATCGAGCTCCATGCCCACCCACGCCGACGCTGAATCGCGCGTCCAGCACATGCGCCCGTACGGCGTGAAGGAGGCCCCGAGCCCTCGTGCGATTCGCACCGGCCCGTCGCCCGCCCGCACCGGACCGAGGGCCTCCCACGCGCGCCGCATGGTCTCGCCCAGCATGGGCTCGCTCTCCAGCACCTGCCCGGTGGCGATGCTGTCACCCTTGCGCAGGAAATTCTTCTCGCGGAGCAAGAGCGGATCCATGCCGATGGCCCGCGCCAGCGCATCCATCTGTCCTTCGTAGGCCACGCAGGTCTGGATAGACCCGAAGGTGCGATAGGCGCT
>Ga0070712_100002340_pt1 | contig 11679 bp, 9 predicted proteins | sample LARL81metaG_FD_71396 | JGI IMG/M metagenome (GOLD analysis project Ga0070712, IMG submission 71396) | Corn, switchgrass and miscanthus rhizosphere microbial communities from Kellogg Biological Station, Michigan, USA - LAR L8-1 metaG | ecosystem: Host-associated > Plants > Roots > Rhizosphere ...
TCCAGGAGTTGGTCGAAGTCGCAGCTCTGGATTGGTGCGTCACCCACGGTGAGCCGGGAGGGCCGTGCGCGAAGCAGCGCTTCGACGACGCCGCGAATGATGGAGGCATGCGTGAGCAAAGGCTCCATGCCCCAGGGTCCCTGGTTTTCGTGAAGCACCCAGTTCGGTTTGACGAGGACCTTCGCGCCGGGCCTAACGATTGCGTCGAACGGCCCTCGCTCCGCGGCGCCCCACCCAAGCAGCCGCGCGATCCGATCGATGGCAGCCTTCAACTCGCCCGAGGCTTCCAGCTCGCCGTACGAATCTCCGCCCAAATCCGCCGCGGCCACGCGCGGATCGAAGGTCGCTTCAGCTGAGGAGGTCACGGCCTGCTCCATCCGGTTGTGATTCGAGCTCGCTGATCACGGGACGTCGCTTATTCGCCCTCGTTTTGGGAATGTCATCGACAACCAGAAGACTCACCGGCAAACCGACCAAATTCGCTCTCATCAACTGGAGGATGCCTTCACGGCTCGCGTCCGTGAGCGGGCCGCGAGGCACGACTCTGACCTCGACGCTGAAATCGCGCCGCTGCATGACCTGAAACTCTCGCACCGGGTAATCTTTCATTAGATGCGGGAAACCAAGGCCGTGCGCCCATCGGCCGTTAGGCAGCCAGATGCGATCGGCGGTGCGCCCAAGAATGTCCTGAAGTGTCAGCGCCGGCTGGCCGGGACCGCTCCCTTCGGGAAAGCGGCCGATGTCGCCGATGCGATAGCGCAGCATCGGCATCGCGTCGGCGTGAAGCTTCGTGACGAGGATGGGTGAGTCTGGCCCCTCCGTCTCTGGCTCGACGAGCACATTGCACCAGTCGACTTCGAAATCGAGTGCGCTGCCTGGGTTCGTCTGAAAGGCGATCAATCCAACATCTCGACTTCCATATCGCTCATGGACGGGCTTATGGAATGTCTGCTCGATGATCGATCGCTCGTGCGGCATGAGCTTCTCGGCCCCCGTTACGAAACAGCGCGAGGGATAGCTCGGTTGGAGCGCCGGTCGGTGAACCTGCTCGGCCAACGCGGCGAGCGCGCTCGCGTACGCGACGACACCGTGCGGCCGCCACTGCTGCAGCTCGCGATGGTACCCCTCGAGCATGTCGGGTGAGAGACGAAGGCAGTCGAACCAGCGAACATTGTCCGCCCAGTCGTGAAGCCAGTCGCGAACGCCGCGACGCTGCACGGGATCCAGATGATGGCCCCACAGCAGGCCGATTCGAGTACCGGACGGCAAGCCGACGCGGTGCATGTAGTACTCGCTGCCGCTCTCGCGCCAGCCTCGTTCTTCGGGGCCTGTCCAGATTTCCGTCGGCGCACCGGTCGATCCACCGGTGGCATCCTTACGAACTTGATCGGCGGAAAGGACGGTGGTGCGGAGCGAAGGGCCAGCGCGATGCACGTCCCCTCGCTCGAGCACCGGCAGGCGTGCGAAATCTCGAAAATCGAACTCCGCCACTGGATCGAAGCCGAGCGCCACGAATTGATCGCGATAGTACGGTGTCTCGCGCGCGGCGCGCCGCACAGCGTGGCGCAGCTGTCGCAGGATCCAGTCGCGTTTCTGCTCCGCGGGCCATCGCATGGTCCCGGTGCGAAAGCGCATGCCACGATTGAACGCGAGCATCGCCGCGCGCTGCGAGGGGCGAGCGAGGCGAGACACGCGAAGAAGAGGTTGAACAACGCGCATGGAAGCGGCATCGTGGATCGTTCCCAGGATGCCCCGAGCGGCTCTGTTGGGCGAGGCGAGTCGCGAAATGCTCACCGTCTGCGCCTAACGCTTCTGGCGTTTCGTCGCGAGGCTGGTAACACCGACGGACGCGTCATGACTCCGCGGGCTCGTGAGGCCAGCTCGCGTCGGGTCACGTCGCCTGTCGCCCAGAGCAGCACCAGCTGGATGTGGAGGAAGGCGAGATATGCGAAGGATCCGAAGATGCCGGCGGCGAAGAACGAGAGGAGGCCGGCCTCGAGGAAGAACAAGGGCATCCCGAGCTGCGGCGCGCGGCGCGCGCAATCTCGGCGCACACGTTCGGCTCCAAAAGCGACACATCCGATGAGGCCCAGAAAGATCAACGTGCCCGGCACGCCGGTTTCGGCGAGGAGATTCAAGATCGTGCTGTGGGTGTCTCGCTGGCCGGCAGCGGTCGGCTCGAATTCTTCACCCCGTGCGTAGATCTCATGGGCGAGTGGGTAGGCCGACGTCCCGACGCCCAACACGGTGTGGTCGTGGATGATCTTGACGGCGACCCGCCAGATTTCCCAGCGCTGACGGGCGGAGCCCTCGGCATCGACCTCATCGAGCTGCTCGGGACTCGTTAGGTGCTTGAGGCCAGCGACGCGTTTCCACACGCCGCCCGGCGCGAAGAAGGTCACGGCTGCCAGAATCGCAGCTGAGAGGATGACCAGGCGAATCCGGCGCGTCGTGTCGAACAGCCTGCGCAGATATCGCCACTGGCCCACCGCGCAGCAGCCCGTGAAGAGCGCGAGCGCAATGAAGCCCCCTCGCGACTGCGTCATCAGCACCAACAGCGGCAGGAGAATGAGGCCAAGCTGGCAGGCGCGTTTGACCCACCATTGCCGCTCCACGGCGAGCAGCGCCGCGACCATCGACAGCTGCAACACGGCAAACGCGGCGAGATCGTTTGGATTCTCGAATGCGAGATTCCAGATCGCGCGTCCGAGCACGGTATATCTGAACACGAAATAGTTCTCGAGAGCACCGCGCAGCGGGAAGAACGCGAAGCAGGCGAGAAAGAGGACGGTGAACAGTCGAATCTGCGGCCGCGATCGCAGGGCGTTGACTCCTACGAGAACGATCGCCCACAGCTTGACGAGAGCGACCAATCCATCCCACGCACGCTGCGGGTAGGGGCTCCCCACGTAACAGATTGCGCACCACAGAATGAATGCGGAGAACCAGCCGAGCATCCACGGGAAGCGTCTTGGCTCCGCCTGCAGCGCGATCCCAGCAAGACCAACGATCATCGCGAGACTGCCGATGGGCAACTTGTAGGTCGTGATCGCGACGATGTAGGCGAGCAGGGCAAGAAATGGAACGGTCCAACGAACGCCATCGAACAGGCCGGGAGCCGGCGCAGATGCATCGGGCACCCGCAGTCCGCCGTGGACGCGCGCCAGCCACCGGCTGACCGCGGGCGGCGACATCGCGATGGCGCCGCTCCCGATCGATGGCGCACCGTCGACGGCCGGAGTGGATTTGCGACCCATCATCACGTGTTCGCCGCCAGCAGCCGATCGTACAGTGCTTCGAGCGCCGGCAACACACTCGCGGCATGATATCGAGTGCGTGCGCGCTGCTGGGCGGCCTCGCCCATTCTTCGACGCAATTCCGGGCGCAAGAGGAGCTCCTCGATCGCGTTCGCCATCTCTCGAGGCGAGCGAGGAGGCACGAGCGTTCCGGTCTCACCCTCGATCACCGCATCGGCGACGCCGCCGACACGCGTGGCGACGACGGGCTTCCCGGCGGCCATCGCCTCGACGATGGTGTTGGGAAACGCTTCGGTCACGGAGCTCAGCACGGAGATATCGAACAGGTGATGGAGATTGGGCTCGTTAGGCATGGCTCCGGCGAATCGGACGACGTCGCCCAGGTCGAGGTCAGTCACCAGCCGCTCGAGATGCGGACGCACGTCCCCATCACCGATGAGTACCAGGCGCACGGCCGACCAGCGTGGCCGGAGGTGCGCCATCGCCCTGATGAGTGTTTCATGATCCTTCACCGGCCGCAGCCCAGCCACGCACCCGATGACGCAAGCCTCCGGTGGAATCCCCAGCTGCCGGAGGCGCTGTCGCTGCTCCTCGCGCGAGGGCGATCGGAAGGCGGTCTCGTCGACGAAGTTCGGTATGACCGCTACGCGGTCGGCAGGCACACCGTCTTCGCTGACAACGACATCTGCCACCCTCGGGCTGTTCGCCACGACACAGTGCGCGATGCGATACGCATATCGGTTGACGACGCCAATCGATTTGCGCCGCAGGTCCTCCAGCCACCGGCGACTGGCGATCACCACGGGAACGCGTGCCATCCTCGCGCACGCCGTCGCGAAGATGTTGTTATAGGCGTCGTGACTGTGTACGATGTCTACCCGCTCGTCGGACAGATACCGGGCGAAGCGCACGCCCTGTCGCAGGGCCGTGAGGCTGTGCAGGCGACGGAGCGGAAGCGACAGTACTGGGATTCCCTGCTCGCGATAACGCGAGAGCAGCGGGCCGTGCTCCTGCAGGCAGAGGATGGAGATATCGTATCGGGAGCGATCCAGCCGTTCGGCGGTGCGGTACGCGTTCAGCTCCGTACCGCCGAGACCCATGCCATCGATGCAGAACACGATTCGGAGACGCTTCGCGCGGGGCGCTGCGCGCCGGGCGTGCTCGGCGCCTGCTTCTACCACCGATGAAAGCGTCACGACGCGCGCCGCTCGGCGCCCGGCCGCAGCTCAGCACCGATGCGCTTTGCCATCTTGGTGGTGACGTGCTCCCAGGTGAATTGGCTCTCCACGCGCTTCCGACCGGCGCATCCCATCCTGACGGCCAGCTCGGGATTCTCCAGAAGCTGTACGAGCGCCGTCGTTAGGCCATCGACGCTCTCCGGATCGAACAGCAATCCGGTTTCACCATCCTGAACGATTTCGGGAACCGCCCAAACGCGCGGCGCCACGCACGGCAATCCGAAGAACATGGCCTCGAGCAGAACGATGCCGAACGGCTCGAAGCGCGTGGGAAAGGCAAAGACCGTGGCTCGGCTGTACGCCTCGACCAGCCGTCGCCAATCCGATGGGTCGTCCTTGTCGAGCAGACCCAGTGACTGCACACCGGGCATGGAGACGCGGAGATCCTTCGGTCCGACGATGGTGAGCGTGGCGCCCGGAATCACTTGCCGAACACGCTCGAAGGCCCTGAGCAGGAGATCGCCACCCTTGCGAGTGAACTCTCGTCCCACGAAAAGCACATTGGGGGGCGTCTTCCGCGCACCCAACTTCGCAATCGGCGGAATGGCTCCGACGTCAAGATTGTGTCCGGCGTATACGGTCTCGACCCGCTCGGCAGGAATCGACAGATCATTCACGAACGAACGCCGGACGCACTCGCTGAGCGTAAAAATGCCCGCGGCATTCTCGTAGACCTTCTGCTCGCGCGCGATTGCCTGTTCAATCTCGGCTGGCTGGAGAGAGGCCGCCCACGAGTGAGCGCTATTTCTGGAGATGTGAATGTTCGAATCGCAGTAAAGAAAATACGGCACCCCAGATGCGGCGGATGAAAATGTCGCTCCCCACTGGATGACGGCATCGAGTTTCCCTCGCAGGTGTTCGACGCGTTGCACCGCCCGGCGCGAACGCAACGCGAAGGAGAGGGAGCCGAGGTGGTAGCCAACCACCCAGCGTTGCCGCTTTGGTGAAAAACTGAAGGCGGCTCCGAGAAGCTTGTCCCAACCGTCGAGGTCGACATTCCCGGTGCTCACCTGGTGGCCGTGTGAACGGAGATGTCTGACTACCGAGTTGGGAATGCCGGATCCCGCTGCGGATTGCCGCTCGCTATCCCCTTCCGCCAGCATCAAAAGATTCATACGACCCGTAGCAACTCCGGAGCTGTGTGGGCGGAGGCGCAGTCACCAGCCTCGCCGCTTGAAGAGCACGGACGGCAGCGTCTTCGCGATGATCTTCAGGTCGCCGACGATGCTCTTCCCGCGCAGGTACTCGAGGTCGTAGCGCACCTTCTTGCGGACATCGTCGACGCACGAATCGTATTTCAAGTGAATCTGTGCCCAGCCGGTGATGCCGGGCTTGGTGCGTTGCCGCAGCGGATAGTCTTCGATCTTTTCCGACAGTTGAGCGAAGATGCTCGGCCGCTCCGGGCGGGGCCCGACGATGTTCATGTCGCCCCGGAGTACGTTGAAGAGCTGCGGGAGCTCGTCGAGCCGATACTTCCGCAGGAAGCAGCCGATGCTCGTGCTGCGCGGATCGTTTTTCACGGCCCACACCGCACCCGTGCCGTGCTCCGCGCTCTCGCACATCGTGCGGAACTTGTAAATCATGAAAACCTGGCCGCCGAGATCCTGCTCGCGCAAATCGTCGTGGAGCTCGAGGAAGCGCGCCCAGAGCCGCCACCGGCTGTCGCTTCGACGTCGCGCGTGCAAGCGAATGCCACGACGATTGAGCCCGACGCGCGGCTGGCGATACAGGATCGGACCGGCCGAGGTGAGCTTCACGGCGATGGCGATAAAGAGCATCAGCGGAGCGGCGACAATCAGGCCAAGCGCGGAGAGGAAAATGTTCACGAGCCGCTCCACGCGCTGGTAGCGCGCGAGTGAGTCGATCGCGAAGGGCGGCGGCGGAGCAGGCGCCAACTCGAACACGGCTGGCGTAGTCACGCTGGTCGTCGGCACGTCCAGCGCCGCCTCGTCCGTGACGACGGCTAGAAGCGGAGCACTGTTTTTGGTTTGCTGAACAAGCGGCTCCTGCGCGTCAGCGTGCGGCCGCATCGCCCCACTATCCACGGTGGACTCCCCCAGTTATCGCAGTGTCCAGGAGCCTTTAAAAGACCTTTAACGAGTGCAGTGTCAGCACGAGACCAGTCGCCACACCAGCTAGCTGGGTTATGAGAAACCAGTTTCGCTGGTGCGGCGCTTCGAGTATGAGCTCATCACCAGCGTCGATTCCGAGCTCGCCGAGCGGCAACCGCCGCACCATTGCGTCACGAACCGAGCGCTCCCCAATGAGCAGCGTGCGGCCTCGCCGCACCTGTACCCGGTCCATGTCCGCTTGCGTCGAGGGGCCGCCAGCGACCATCAGCAGATCGCCGAGCGAGATCTGGAGAGGAACCCGGTAATAGCCCGGATGTACGACCGCGCCGAGCACGCCGACGGGTACGAGCGGAATCACGCGAACGTCATCGTGCTTCACGTACTGTTGTAATTGTTGGCTGACATAGCTCTGCAGCCCCGCGCGCAGCACGCCATCCAGGGAAATCGGAGGGAGCTGCTGGAGGACGATGGTGCGGTCGCTCAGCACGGTGAGCGTATCCGTTCGCATCGAATCGCCGCGACTGATAACGATGATGCGGTCGCCCGGTTGGAAATCACCGTTGCCGCTCTGGGCGGACGCAACGGAGGACGTGATGATCAGCAACAGCCAGGCGATCACGCCGATGCGAGTCATTGCGAGAATCAATGATTCTCGTTGATGGAATGCTGATCGTCGGTTGTGGTTGCGCATGTGAGAAACCCAACGGCGGATTTGACAACGTGCACTACAAGCTGCGTGCCTCACGTGACGCCGATCACGTCCTGTCGCGATTGAGAATGTCGAGAACCGTTTCCATCTCCGATTTCAGCGTTCGATCGAGAGAAGCCCCGAGCGGCGCGCGAACTCGTCGAGCTGCGACTCGATCGCCGGAAGCTTCGCTTGCTCGTTCTGATCGGAATACGAATACGCGTAGTATTGGAAATCGCCCCCCATGTGGACGTCGTTCAGCACGACGCCGAGTAGGCGTATCGGCAGACGCGTAATGAGCTTGAGCTTGGCCTCCGCCAGCTTGCGATTTGATTCGCCGGCCCGCAGAACGAGGAGCATGTTCCCCGTCGCGACGCCGAGGACGAACGGATCGATGCCAGCGCCTAACGGCGAGCAGTCGACGATGACGGCCTCGAAACGACGCTGCAACTCCGTCATGAGGTCGGGCAACACGGGGGACATGAGGAGCTCCGGCCCACGCTGCTGTTGCGTACCACGAGTCATCAGCCACAACTTCTCGTTACCCGTCTCATGTAACGTCTGCTCGAGCGTGGCGTCGCCGGTGACATAGTCCAGCAAGCCGGGCGCGCGTGGCACGCCGAAGCGCTTGTCCAATTCTCCGCGCCGGATGTCGGCATCCACGAGCAACGTCCGGTAGCCTGCCTCGGCGAACGATTGCGCGAGGTTTGCCGAGATCATGCTTTTGCCGTCGCCCGCATTCGGACTCGAGATCGTGACGAGGACACGACCCGCGGGATCGGCTGCCTGCGCGACACCCAATCGGATCGTTCGGAAGGCTTCTACCAGCTGCATCGCTTCAGGTTGCGCGTGCAGATCCTCGGGCTTCACGGCGGGGATGGCGCCGATTATGTCGAGTCCCATCTCCTCGCTGGCCTGCTCCGGATACCGGAAGCGCGGATCGTAGCGATCGAGAATAAAGGCGAGCGCGCCCGCGGCTGTGACGCCGATGAGAGCCGCCAGTGCGATGACGAATGGCGCGCGGTTGCTGGTGGGCGTCTCCGGCACCACGGGGGCATCGAGCACACTGAGATCGGAGACGGCGCTCGCCTCGGCGAGGTTCGCTTCGGCCGAGCGCGTCTTCAGCAAGGCGTAAAGATTCTCCGTCATCGCCAGATTTCGCCGCAGTCGCTGTTCCTCGATGCTGCGAACCGGCACATCGCGCAGCTCGCGCGCGCTACCCTGCAACTGCTCCTGGAGCTCGCCTTCCTGCATCTTGAGTTGCTCGTCCAGTCCATCGACGGCACGCGGAATCGTTTGCTCGCGCAGCTCAGTCACAGAGCCGCCGAGCGCGCGAACGGTTGGATGCGCATCGGTGAACTCCTTCCGTGCAGCGACCAGCTTCGCTTCGTTGTCGGCGAGTGCGTGGAGAGCGGTTTGGAGCTCCGGATCCGTGCGCGCCGCGGGGATGGCGTTCAAGGCGCCGGCGGCGAGCGTGCCGGCGCGCACACCGGCCATGGTGCGCTCCAAGGCCGCGCGCTGGCGGCGCACCCCATCATACGTGAGCTGCTGAGAGAAGAAGCTCGTGGATATCGGATCACGATCCCCGCCCTCGCTGGCGCCAGACGCTCGCGGACCTGTCGCCTCCTCTACCGGGGCACTGGTACTACGGGCGTCGGAGGGAAGCGTGATGGTGCGAACACGGAAGTTCTGAAGAGCGCCCTCGGCGCCCTGCAGGTCTTTCGTGGCGACATCGAGCTGGGTGTCGAGAGTCCGTGCAACCTCCACGAGATTCCGCTTCTTGAGATCGGCGGCCGCAGCGACGAATTGGTCGAGTAACGCCTGCATGATGGCGGTCATCCGCACCGGGTCCGTTCCGGTGAGGGTGACGCGCAGGAGGTTACTCCCATCCGGCAGCGAGCTCGTTAGGCTGGACCGAATGCCGAGCGCCGCCGTTCGCGGGCTGACGAGCGTAAAGCGAATGTCGCGGCCGTGCCCGAGCGCGCCGGCGGAGGGTGCCCACAAAAAGCCGACGGTGCGGCCAATCGAATCGCCAACGACACCGTTCTCCACCCGTGGCCCGTTGACGAGCGTCAGCGTATAGAATCGCCCCCGTTGATCGATTTTCAGATCGTAGGCGCCGGTGCGAAAGTGGTCCGCTGTTCGCAAGTCTCGAAACAGTGACGAATCGGCCGCCGACGCAGGGGTGACATACAGCATCATGCGCCGCGCGACTTTGTCGAGAATGGCGAAGCTGGTGAGCAGCTCCGGCCATGCCGCCGTGTGCATCACCTCATCGCCACGAATCGGCGCGGCTCGCTGATCCTCGCGTGCCGGGGGCGTAATCCAGATCGTGGAGTGAACCACATAGATCGGCTTGATGAATCGGGAGGCAAACACGCCGCATCCGATGGCCGCGGCGATGACGAGCGCGAGGAGCCATTTGTAGCGGCGCAGTGCGGCGAAGTAGCGCGTCCACGAGATGCGCTTTTCCGACTTATGCAGCTCGTCCCAGTCCCACTTCTGAAGCGGCGGCTTGTCGTGCACCGGTGTAGCCGGCGGCGTGACGGCGGGCGCCGACATCGGCTCACGTTCTCGAACAGCTCGGGAGGTGGAAACAGGGTTCATAGCCTCGGGACGCGGCGCGACCACTCGTTGTCGGAGCTCGCATGAGGACGGCCGCGCCAAATCGCAATATTGGCGCCGGACACGTTGTCAGTGATCGAACAGGAGCGGAGCATCATGTCGCGTTATCGCAAATGATATGCACCATTCCGAATTATTCGAATCGCGCGGACGCCTTCGCGAACATCGCCGCGCCGGCAATACCGCCGTTAGGCAGGAGCGGTTCCGCTCAGGCAGTCCAGACATCCCATCTCCGTCGCAAACCGTTGACGGTCGCCATCACCAGCGCGGCCTGCAGCATCACCACCCAGACGACGCCGCTCGCCAACAGTCGAGCAATCTTCACTTTGCGGGCGGCGGTGACCGCGGCGAGTCCGAACACCGGGAGGCCCAACGCCACCGGCCGGAGCTCGAGCCAGTGCAGGAGCATCACGCTCGCACAGGCCGCGAGCCCGATACACCAATAGGGCGTGAGGAGCCGCAACAACTTATGAAACATGAACTGGAGCCAGATCGGATTGCGCGTGGGCACGAGCAACTCAGGAAGCCAGCAGCACATCTGAAGGACGCCGGTGAGCGTTCGCACCTTGCGGCGATACTCGTGCGACCGCTCGGGATTACGTAGATCCGTCGCGCGTGCGTCATCCACGAACGCGACCCGGCGACCAGCCAGCACCACGCGCATCGGCGTGTAGACGTCATCGAGAATCAGGGAAGCGGGCAACGGACTCCAGAGAGAGCGCCGCATAGCCCAGATGGCTCCGGTCGCGCCCACACAGGAATTGATCGTCGCTTCACAGCGACGGAGCCAACGCTCATAGGACCAGTAGCGTCCGACTGGTGAGCGACTCGCGCGCCCCGACAACTCGAGGCGGCCCGACGCGGCGCCGACTCGCGCGTCCTCGAAGGCCGCCGCGAGCCGCGCGATCGCGCCCGGCTCGAAGCGCTGATGAGCATCGGTGAATACCAGCAACTCGTGTTGCGCTGATCGTACGGCGGCGTTGATCGTGGCGGCCTTTCCACCCGGTTCATCGCCTCGCACGAGGCGAACAGCGCGACGGCCAACGAGATCGTCCGGAATCGGGTGGCCGGTTCGCGCATCGATACCCACGATCACCTCGAGGCACTCGACGTCGCACCCGGCGTTCAGACAGTCCGCAACGCGCGCCCGAACCGTCTCCGGGTCATCGCGCGTAGCGATGATGACAGAGACGGAAGGCAGCGATTCTTTGCCCGACGCGGTGCGCCCGAGGTGCCGGCGTCTCGCGGCAAGGAATCCAATGAAGAGTGGATAGACGATCCAGACGAGCACAATGCCGCCGGCGCACAGCAGCGCGACTCCGCGGACGAATGTCATTGCGCCACCCCAATCACCACCACCCCGCACCTCCTCGTCGGCTGCCTATCTATAGAACGGGTGGCTGCCGAGCAGGAGGCATACCAGTGGGAATGTCAGGCCGCGAATAGCCACGCGCTGAATTGAGTTTTTGCTCATCGACACAAAGCACGCGTTGTTCGGTCAATGCGTAACGGAACGATAGTTCCGCTTTCTGATATCGCTCAGCGGCGCGGCGCGCCTTGTCCACACGCCGGCGTTGACAAACACTGATCATCGCGCGTGGCGAGCCTCTTTTGGCAAACGCTCAACGTCGTGGTCTCCGCCTTGCGATGGTCACGCGCGCGGCGAGGGGGGCTGATGCGGTATCGTGAGTTGATCGAGTCGTTCGGCGTGATGTGGACGCGCGCGGAAACACGATTCCGCCCCGCCTACTCGGAGCGGCGCTCAGCGAGCACGTGGAGCAGCTGTGTGTGCGGGCGGC
>Ga0070712_100002344_pt1 | contig 11671 bp, 8 predicted proteins | sample LARL81metaG_FD_71396 | JGI IMG/M metagenome (GOLD analysis project Ga0070712, IMG submission 71396) | Corn, switchgrass and miscanthus rhizosphere microbial communities from Kellogg Biological Station, Michigan, USA - LAR L8-1 metaG | ecosystem: Host-associated > Plants > Roots > Rhizosphere ...
GAGACGCGCATGTAATTCCGTGTCGATTTCTGCTTTCTCGAACATGAACTACCTCGTACCTCCGGAAGAACCCGACAAAATTAGAGCTTGATATCATATCCGGCTCCAGTGCCGCAGCGTAGATTCCGACGCACTGGCAGATAGGGCTCGGTTTCCTATGGAGGGAAGTTCCCATGGAGGGAAGTTTTACAAAAACGTAATTTGGCGCTGCGGGCACACTTGCCTACATCTCGTCCAGCGTCGCGCCAAACTCCCAGCCCCCCGACTGGCGTGATGCGAAAGGAAGCCCCGGTGCGTATTTTCCGGGGCTTCCCATTTTGTAGCGCCAAACCGCAAGCATGCTGCACCGTCGCAACGAGCGTTGCGAGACTCTTCCGCGGCACCTGTAGAGCCGCTACGATCCCTGTCGATCGCATCTCTCGCTACCGCTCCCGGTGAACAACAGCATGACAACACGCATGTTGAGCGCGCTCGCGCTCGTTCTCCTGCTGCCGTGTGCGGCAGCGGTGTCGCCGCAAGCGCGGGCGCAGGGCTATCCGGCCAAGGCCGTCCGGGTCGTCGTGCCGCTGCCCGCCGGCGGCGCGACCGACGTGATCGCCCGCGCGGTGTGCCAGCGGCTCTCCGAGATGTGGGGCCAGCAAATCGTCATCGAGAATAAGGGCGGTGCCAACACCCAGATCGGCGCCGAGGCGGTAGCGAAGTCTGCGCCCGACGGCTACACGCTCCTCGCGACGTCGGAAGCGACGCTCGCTGTCAATCCGTTCCTTTATCGCAAGCTCGCCTACGAGGCGAAGGACTTCATGCCGGTCAGCGGACTCGGCGCCATCACCCAGGCGCTGGTGGTGCATCCCTCGGTGCCGGCAAACACGGTCGCGGAATTCATCGCGCTCGCCAAATCCAAGCCCGGCGAATTAAATTACGGTACGCTCGGCATCGGCTCGTCGAGTCACCTCAACACCATCAGCTTCGAGAGCATGGCGGGCGTCAGGCTCACGCCGGTGCACTACCGCGGCGGCGCGCCCGCGCTCACCGACGTGATCGGCGGCCACACTCAGGTGCTGTTCATCTCCGTCACCTTGATGAACCAGCCGTGGAAGGCGGGCCAGCTCAAGGCGCTTGGGGTCGGAGGAAGAAAGCGCGTGCCGCAGTTTCCCGAACTGCCGACCATCGCGGAAAGCGGTTTGCCCGGCTATCAGGCAGTGTCCTGGTTCGGGCTGTTTGCGCCCGCGGGGACACCTGCGGAGATCGTGCGCAATATCAACGCCGACGTGCAGCGCATCCTCTCCGATCCGATGTTCGAGGAGAAGTTCCTCACGCCGAGCTTCTTCGAGCCGATCCTCGGGCCCGCTGACGCGTTCGCCGGCTACGTCAGGGCCGAGCAGGCGAGATGGAGCAAGATCATCGCCGACAACAAGCTATCGGCGGAGTAGCTAACTCAGTCATCCGACGTCAGCCGCACGCGTTAGAACTTCGGTTCGTGCCAGAAGCTGACTCACGCACGCAGCAGATCTCGCCCCGCCGGGTACAAGGCGCTCATTCCGGTAATCCAGCCGCGCGCAACGCCTCGATTAAAGGTGTGGCGAGCGCAGGCACGCAACCGATTGCGGCGCATTGTCCGCTACTGCTGAAATTAGGCTGGAGGGCAAGCACGCGCTCGGATGCGGTTTTCGCCTCGTCGATGCGCCCGAGTTTCACAAGTGATGCCGCCAACATCATGTGCGAGATACTGAAGCCAAGCTTGCTCCGGATCGCACGGCGCACGGCCGTTGTCGCCTCCTCATAGCGTCCGCGCAGAAAGTGTCCAAGAAACATGCCATGCAAGGCTGCGCTGATCCATGGATCGAACGGACTTAGGCGGATGCCGCGCTCACCCCATTCAATGGCGTTTTCCGCTTCGCCCCCCAGCCCATAATTAACGCCCCCCAGAGATAGGCCCAAGCTGCCGAGGGAGAGACCGCAAGGGCCGTTTCAAACGCCTCCTGAGCCAGAGGACGATCGTGTTCGACGAGCCCGATCGCAATGCCGCCATAAACTAACGCCCTGGCATCGTCTGGGCCGAGGGTGATTGCAGCATGACCGTGGTGAATGGCATTGATACGATTTCCTTCACGTCTTCCGGCCCGTACGAACAGAATTTCATGACACAACGCAGCTTGGCCATGCGCGAGAGCATAGTTAGGCTCAAGTGCAAGCGCGCGTTGAAGCAACGGCAGAGCTTGCAACGCCGCTTCCGGCATTCCTGTATCCGAGAAAGGTGTCGCGCGCAGGACGAGATCGTAGGCGTCGAGATTATCTGGACGTTTGCGCTTGGCCCTTTCGATCTCTGCTTGGCGCAGACTCGGCTCGATTGCAGCGACCGTGCTGATGGTTATTTCATCCTGCACCGCGAAAATATCATCGATCGCACGATCGTAGCGCTCGGCCCAAATATGCGTACGAGTTCCCGCTTCAATCAGCTGCGCTGTTATCCGCACGCGGCCCGCCGCTTTCCGGACGCTACCTTCGAGTACGTAACGCACGCCCAACTCATGTCCAACCTGCTTAATATCGACTGCTCGGCCCTTATAAGTGAAACTCGAGTTGCGCGCGATGACGAAGAGCCATTTGATTCGCGATAGGCCGGTGGTGATATCCTCAACCATGCCATCGGCGAAATACTCTTGTTCCTCGTCGCCGCTCAAGTTCTGGAACGGAAGGACCGCGATCGACGGCTTGTCGGGTAGCGCAAGGCTGCCTGAAGATTCCTTGCCGGCGGGTGCCGCCGTGCCGGGGCGCAACTGATATACTCGGACCGGCCGCGCAATGTTTTTTAGTTGTTGCTCGCCGGCATCCTGAAAGTAGACGTCGAGCTTGTCACGCACCTGCCGAAAGGTGTCGTCTGAGATACAGATGCCGCCCGGCTCAGCAATGCCCTCTAATCGGGCCGCGATATTAACTCCGTCACCGTAGATGCGAGCTTCATCACTGATCACGTCTCCTATATTGACGCCGATGCGGAACTGCATGCGGCGCTCGGGCTCGTTTGCGGCATTGCGCTCTGCGATACTGGATTGGATGGCGACCGCGCATTTAACCGCGTTCACCGCGCTGGGGAATTCCGCGAGAATGCCGTCGCCAGCAGTGTCGATAATGCGCCCGCCGAACTCGCCGACCATCGGAAGCACGACTGCCTGATGCCCCTTGAGATCACGCACCGTGCGCGCCTCATCCGCGCCCATAAGCGCGCTATAGCCGGCGATGTCAGCTGCGAGAATGGCGCTCAGGCGCCGTTCCACATGCTCTTCGGCCATGTCGGATCGCCCCTGCCTAAACGGACCAGCTTATGGTCGGGTGGCGAATGTGTCTATGAGGGTGCGAGTAGCTCATGCGTTAGGAACACGCGTGTAGTACATGCCCCCCAACGCTTGGGCCGCAACGTGCCAACTGCGCACTCAGCAAGGCATCCCTATTGGATAACCTCGGCGGCGAGGGCGAGCAGCGCCGGCGGCAGGGTGAGGCCGAGCGCTCTTGCCGTCTTCAGGTTGATCAGGAGCTCGAACTTGGTGGGCTGATAAATCGGGATGTCGCCCGGTTTGGCCCCTTTGAGGATTTGGTGCACGTCATCGGCCATGCGCCTGAGCAGCTCCGCGAGATCGACGGCATAAGCCATCAGCCCACCGGCCTCGACGTAATCGCGGTACGGACACATCGCCGGCAAGCGGTTCTTCTCGGCGAGCTCGGCGATCAGCTGGCGGTGAGCGTAAAGGTCGCCTTCCCCGCTGACCAATACTGCGTCCGGCCGTTGCTGCTCCATCACAGCGAATACGCGCTCAATCTCCGAGGAATTCCCTTTCTGCGGGAGCATGAAGACCAGCGAAATTCCCAATTCAGCCCCGGCGGCTCGCAAGACCTCCCCGGAAGAACCTTCCCACCCGTCGCGCATACCCAGAAATGCCGCCGTGGTTGTCGAAGGGATAGCTTCTTTGAGCATCTGCAGGCGCTTCCCCCAGATCTCGATCCCGGCGTCGAGGGTGATGCCGGTGAGGTTGCCGCCGGGTCGGGCTAAGCTGGTGACCAGCCCGGCTTTCAGCGGATCCAGCAGGAACGCAACAACCGGTATTGTGCTGGTTGCCGCCTTGAAGGCGATCACGACGGGATTAGTTCCGGTGACGATCACATCCGGGTTGCGGGTCACGATCTCGCGGGCCAAGTCGGCATAACGCTCGTGATGCCCCTCGGCGGAATAGCGTTCGATGATCAGATTTTCTCCTTCGACGTATCCCAAGCGGCGTAGCTCGCCGAAAAACGCGCGCCATGCGCTCCCCCCACCCGTTTCGGTAAGGAGGGTAGTCGGGATTGCCGGATGGAAAATTGCGATCCGCTGCTGCGTTGCCGGCTGCTGCGCCCGCGCTGCCAGCGGCCAAGCCGTCGCCGCGCCGCCTAGCGCACCGAGAAATTCGCGCCGCCTCATATTCCCGTCTCCAGGCTCCGAAGAAGACATCGTAGGGGAAAGTCCAGCCCCTCGGGAAGGGACTGGACATCACCTTGGACGCAGCTCATTTGGGAGTCGGCGAATGTCTCAGTTGGGTCAGTTTGTGCCTGAAGCGGTCGTGAGTAATAACGGTTGCTAAGGACGTGCAGATCGCTGTTCTGCCTGGGAGGCATTGAAATTGCCTGGCTGCTCACCGGTCGAAAAGCATGAGGCCGAGTGCGGAAGACGCTCTATGGTGCCAACAGCACCTGACGGCAGGCGGCGGGGAGGTCGGCCATTCTCAGCGGAGGTTTCTCCTTGGGCGCAACGCGCGACGGCCTCGGAGGCAGGACGGCATCGGTGAACCACCGATCGAGTTCCCTGCCGCTGCAGCCGTCGCCCGTCACGATCGGCGGCTCCGACGTGCAGTTGGGACTGTCCGTTGGACAGACAATCCGCACATGGAAGTGATAATCGTGCCCGTACCACGGCCGCACCTTGCTGGGCCACGCGCGGTCGCGGCCGGCGCCTCGGCATAGCGCCTTTTTGATTGCGGGGTTGACGAAGATGCGCGAGACCTGCGGGTCTTTCGCGGCCGCTTTGATTACGGCGGCGTGCGCCGGCGTCCACACATTGGGGTCCACGTCCTTGCCATCCTCCGCAACCACCACGGTCGACAACATTTCTTCGCGCTCTTGGCGGGTTAATTTTCGGTCAGGCATGGGCGTGAGCCAGATGTCGGCGTCCAGGCCCACCTGGTGGCTTAAATGCCCGCTGTGCATCGGGCCGCCGCGTGGCTGCGACATGTCGTCGACCAGGAGCCCGCGCCAACCGGTCCTGGGCGCCTGAGCGGCGAGACGTTCGAGGAACCGCACCAGGTTCGGATACCCCCAATTGCGGTTGCGCGACTGGCGCATCACCTGCCAGGTCTCGCCGTCGAGGGGCAAGGCTTTCGCTCCGGCAATGCAACCCTTGGAATAAAAGCCGATGGTATGCGTCGCGAGCGATGCCGGCGTCGTTTTGCGGCCAAACAGTTCCTTGGCCGGCGTCGCTGGATCGTTAGGGTTTGCCAGCGGGGGCAGTGGGTCGGGATTGACGCCGCCCTTGTCCTGCGCCGCCGCAAGATTTGTCGCGAGCAGCGAGAGTGCAAGCAGACGTGTGATTCGCCACGCAAGGCCGCTGATCCGTGCTTTCAGGCGCGTTAGTTCCATATTCAGATTCTGTCAATTTGGCCCACCTCGATCACACGTTTCCACTTCGCGATCTCATTCTTGACGTAAGCAGCAAAATCGGCAGACGAATCACCTTCCGGTACGATTCCTAATTCCTGGAGTCGTGATTTGACTTCGGGCATTCCTACAATCGTCGAGATTTCCTTCTGCAGCAGCTCCACAATCGGCTTCGGCGTTTCGGCTGGAGCAAACACGCCGGTCATGGTTTCGGCTTCCTGATCCTTGATGCCGAGCTCATCGAGGGTGGGGATATCGGGGAGTGTTTCCAAGTGCTTTTTTGTCGTTATGGCAAGTGCGCGAATCTTGCCCTGCTTGATCAGTGCAACCGAATTACCGATGGCGGCGCACGCGATGGGCGTGAAACCCCCGAGCAGCGACTGGATCATCGGTCCACCCCCAGCGAACGGCACCGTCACGAACCTGACCCCGAGGCTCTGCTTGAGCATTTCGATCGATAACGATGGTGTCGTGCCGTTCCCCGGCGAAGCCACGCTGTACTTGCCTGGATCGGCATTCATCAAGTCGATCAGTTCTTTCATCGTCTTGGCTGGAAAAGCGTCGTTGACCAGCCAGGAGTTCGGCGAGGCTCCCGCCTTGGTGACCGGGATGAAATCCTTCTCAACCTCAAATGGAACTTGCTTGTACAAGCTTGGATTCACCACAATGCTCGATGACGCGAATAAGATGGTGTAGCCATCTCCAGCTGCGTGCGCAGCGTTTGCCATACCAAGGTTGCCGCCGGCACCACCAATGTTTTCGATATAGAACTGTTGTCCGAGGCGCTCCGAGAGCTTCTGCGCGATCACGCGCGTGGCGATGTCGGTCACACCGCCAGCCGGGAATGGCACGATGACCTTCACGGCACGATCCGGGTAGCCTGCCGCATAAGAGGCAGAAGTCAAAGCGATGGACAACGCGGCGTGTCCCGCCAACAACCACATCGCACCCGTAGTGCGGAGTGCGCTTATGAACTCTCGCCGCCCAACGCTAGGTCTCACGGTGCCTCTGCCAAGCAAGAGGTGCCTGATTGAGCAACTATACCACGCTTTTGGAGGCGCGGTCATAAACTACTTTCACTTTGGCAACGTGCGGAAGCACTTCGAGCGCGCTCCAAGGACGAGGTTGATTGATGCATCGATATGATTCTAACCTCGGAAACGCAGCACTACCTATCGCATTCACCCTCCCCGTGATATCGACGTGCAGTCCATCCGCATGGAGACAACGAGAGGCGCTTACGAGCTTGCATAACCATGGAGCTGGTGCTCATTCTCGGCATAGTGCTGACTGCGACAGGCATTCTGGTCGGCCTCTACTTGCCGGTTCTTGCCTCGCATTTTGCAACGCCCGAAAAAATTCGTGTGTACGCGATGGTGGGTGCGGCTTTGGTCCTGATCGGGACGGCTTGCGAGGTCTTTGCTGTTTGGCCGGTGCAGATTGAAATGGAGCTGCCGGGCGCTGAGCCAACGCCTTGAAGTTCTGGGGCAACGCTCATCGTCAGCATCGAGGCCGCAGCATAGAGCTGCATAACGAAAATACCACCGTCCTGCCGGACGGCATCTGACCTCAGACCGGCGGCGGTTTGCCTTCTTTGGGCCAAATCCCCCGATTACTTGCGTGAAGCGCCTGTCGGGACATTGGGGATAATCATGACGCGTTGGCACGCCTTCGTGGCCAGCTTTGCCTCGCGCACCGCTATTCTCGCGGCCTGCGCGTTGCTCATCGCGGCGAGCTCAGCGGGGGCGCAGGACAAAGGGGCGCTTAAGCTTGAGCCGCTGCCGCCTCTCGCCCAGCCGGATGATCCGAGCACACCCGCGAAGGAGCTGTTCGGCCGCAAGATCGCGCCCGTCTCGACGGCAGCCCGCACCATCGGCTTCTATTCGCATGGCTGTATTGCCGGCGCCAAGGCACTCCCGATCAACGGCAAGACCTGGCAGGTGATGCGCCTCTCCCGCAACCGCAATTGGGGCCATCCCAACCTGGTGCAATTCCTGGAGCGTCTGGCCGCCCAGGCGCCGAAAACGGGGTGGCGCGGGCTCCTGGTCGGCGACATGTCGCAGCCGCGCGGCGGTCCGATGCGCACGGGCCACGCGAGTCACCAGGTCGGGCTTGACGCTGATATCTGGCTCACGCCGATGCCCGCGCGCCAATTGACGCGGGTCGAGCGTGAGGAGATGTCGGCGACCATGGTGGTTGCGGAAGACCGGATGGACGTGGATCCCAATGTGTGGACGCCGGCGCATGTCGGAGTGATCAAAGCCGCCGCGCAGGACCCGGGGGTTATTCGCATCTTCGTCAACCCTGCCATAAAGAAGGCACTGTGCCGGGATGCCGGACGTGAGCGCGCCTGGCTGAGCAAGGTTCGGCCGTGGTGGGGCCACGACTATCACTTCCACGTGCGGATTCGCTGCCCCGCGGACAGCCCCGACTGTGAGCCGCAGGAGCCGGTAGCCGCAGACGACGGCTGCAGCGGCAAGGACCTCGATCATTGGTTCACGGATGAGATCCTGCACCCGAGGCCCGCGCCCATTCCGCCGAAACCCAAGCCGCCGCTGCGGATGACCGACCTGCCCTCCGCCTGCCGCCAAGTGCTGCTCGCGCCTTAGCCCCAGGGCGTCGCCTCGTCCGTGAGCCCGGCGTGCCGGCCGCCGGATGCGGGCTACGAGCGCACGCGGCTGCGTGCTATGCATGCCGGCACGATGAGCAAACCCGGCACACCGATTTCCGCGACGGAGCTCGAGATCCTGCGCGAGCTCGAGCGCAAGGTGCTCTGGCTTGCGAGCTGGACCATTCATCAGGCCAATCACCTGCGCGAGAATGCGGACGGGCTCAAGGTCGGGGGCCATCAGGCATCCTCTGCTTCGCTCGCGAGCATCATGACGGCACTTTATTTCCACGCTCTGCGTCCCCAGGACCGCGTGGCCGTGAAGCCGCATGCGAGCCCGATCTATCATGCGATCCAATATCTGCTCGGCCGGCAAAGCCGGGAGAAGCTCGAAGCCTTTCGCGGCTACAAGGGTGCCCAGAGCTATCCGTCGCGCACCAAGGACATCGACGATGTCGATTTCTCCACCGGCTCGGTCGGGCTTGGTGTTGCGCAGACTTTGTTCTCCAGCCTCGTGCAGGATTACGTGCGCGCTCACGGCTGGGGGCTCAAGCGGCCCGAGGGCCGCATGATCGCGCTCGTGGGCGACGCCGAGCTCGACGAGGGCAACGTTTTCGAAGCCATCCTCGAGGGATGGAAGCAGGGGCTGCGCAATTGCTGGTGGATCATCGATTACAACCGCCAGAGTCTCGATGCAGTGATCCGCGAGGGGCTGTGGGCGCGCTACGAGGCGTTATTTGCGGCCTTCGGCTGGGAGGTCGTGATCCTGAAATACGGCTCGCTGCTCAACGAAGCGTTCCGCGAAGAAGGCGGCGAGAAGCTGCGCGCCTGGATCGATGATTGCCCCAACCAGCTCTACTCGACGCTGGTGTTTCGCGGCGGCGCCGCCTGGCGCAAGCGGCTCCTGGACGAGATCGGCGACCAGGGCGCCGTGACGCGGCTGATCGAGCGACGCTCGGACGAAGAGCTTGCACGGCTGATGACGAACCTTGCAGGGCACGATCTGCCTGCGCTGATCGAAGCGTTCGCCAAGGCCGATCAGGACCGGCCCGTTTGTTTCATCTGTTACACCATTAAGGGTTACGGGCTGCCCTTTGCCGGACACAAGGACAACCATGCCGGGCTGATGACGCCGAAGCAGATGGAGACCCTGCGGGCGGATATGCACATCCGTGCCGGCCACGAATGGGATCGGTTTGAAGGCCTCAACCTGCCCGCGGCCCAGCTTGAGGAATTCCTCGGTCGCGTGCCGTTCGCGGCGACACCGCGCCAGCATGATGCTCCCCGCATTGCGACTCCGGCCGAGCTCTCTGCCACGGTTGCCCCGGTGGTCTCGACCCAAGCGGGTTTTGGTGCGCTGCTCAATGAGCTCGCGCGGGGCAAGACCGAGATTGCCGAGCGCATCGTCACCGCGTCGCCCGATGTTACCGTATCGACCAACCTCGGCGCGTGGGTGAACCGGCGAGGCTTGTTCGCACGCGAGGCCCTTGCCGACACGTTCAAGAGCGAGCGCATCCCCTCCACCTTCAACTGGGATTTTTCGCCCAAGGGACAGCATATCGAGCTCGGTATCGCCGAGATGAATCTGTTCATCCTGCTCTCGGCGCTCGGGCTGTCGCATGTGATCAACGGCGAGCGACTCATTCCCATCGGCACGTTGTACGATCCGTTCATCCAGCGCGGCCTCGATGCGCTCAATTACGCCTGCTATCAGGACGCGCGCTTCATCCTGGTGGCGACCCCCTCAGGGATAACCCTCGCCCCCGAGGGCGGCGCGCATCAATCCGTCGCAACACCGCTCATCGGTCTGGGCCAGGACGGGCTTGCCGCCTTCGAGCCCGGCTTCGTCGATGAGCTCTCCGTCATTCTGGCGTTTGCCTTCGACTACATTCAACGCGACGAGGAGGGCGAGCCTTCCGAGCGCAACTGGTTGCGTGACGAGACCGGCGGCTCCGTTTATCTGCGGCTTTCCACGCGGCCCATCGAGCAGATCAAGCGCGCGATGACCCCGGAGTTGCGCCAGGCCATCGTCGACGGCGCCTACTGGCTGCGCAAGCCCGGGCCGAACTGCCAGGTGGTAGTCGCCTATGCCGGCGCGGTTGCGCCCGAGGCCATCCAGGCGGTCGGGCTCCTCGCGGAGGATCGCCGCGATGTCGGCCTCCTTGCCGTTACATCGGCTGACCGGCTCAACGCCGGCTGGACCGCAGCGCAGCGCGCGCGCGAGCGCGGTCTCGTGCACGCGCGCTCGCATATCGAGCGCTTGCTTGCGGACGTGCCGTCCCATTGCGGCATCATCTCCGTGCTCGACGGGCATCCGGCAACGCTCGCCTGGCTTGGCAGCGTACACGGGCATCGCACCCGCCCGCTCGGGGTCGAGCATTTCGGGCAGACCGGCTCGATCCCGGAGCTCTACCGCCATTACGGCATCGACGCCGATGCCATCGTCAGCGCGGCCGCAGCGCTCACCCCGGGGCGGCCGATCCGGTATCTCAGGGCGCTGGGCTGAGGCGTTGCAAAAAGCCGGACTGCTCGCCTGTGCATCTGAACAGTTGCGCCATGAGTAGGTACTACGAATTTGAGGTGTGTAGGGGCGAGGCATGCCTCGCCCCCCTTCGAAATGCCAGGCTGTAATTGCAGGGCGAACCCATGCGTCGCCCCTACGCTGCGCTGGCGACCGCGCCTACGGGACGAATCGACGCGCGGCGATTGTTTGCTTAAGACTTGCCGATGCGTCGCAACGTTTATGATCCAACAGCGAGCTACGCGGGCGGCGCTTGGCGCAATACCTCGGGGTTGACCACATTGATCGGTTTACCGGCGGCGTAGGCCGTGATCTGCTCGAAGATGTCGCTGAACTGCACCTCGTATTCCTCACGCGAGACGTAGCCGAGATGCGGCGTGCACACCACGTTGCTCATGCGCAACAGAGGATGGTTGGTGTCGAGCATCGGCTCGTCTTCGTAGACATCGATTGCCGCGAAGCCCGGACGCCCAGCGCGCAGCGCATCGACGAGGGCGCCGCGCTCGACGAGTGGCGCGCGGCTGGTGTTGATGATGAGCGCGGTTGGCTTCATCCGCGCAAGATCAGCGGCGGTGACGATGCCGCGCGTGGCATCAACGAGGCGTATGTGCAGGGAGATGATGTCGCATTCCTGGAAGAACGCCTCCTTGCCCGGAGCCGTCGCGTAGCCGTCCGCTCGCGCGCGGGCAAGTGAAGCTTCGCGTGCCCAGATGCACACCCTCGTCCCGAACGCCTTGCCATAGCCGGCGACCACGCTGCCGATACGGCCGTAACCATAGATGCCCAGCGTCTTCCCCCGCAGGGTGCTGCCCACCCCGATCTGCCAGCGGCCGGCTTTCAGGGACGCCATCTGCTGGGGAATC
>Ga0070712_100002347_pt1 | contig 11666 bp, 14 predicted proteins | sample LARL81metaG_FD_71396 | JGI IMG/M metagenome (GOLD analysis project Ga0070712, IMG submission 71396) | Corn, switchgrass and miscanthus rhizosphere microbial communities from Kellogg Biological Station, Michigan, USA - LAR L8-1 metaG | ecosystem: Host-associated > Plants > Roots > Rhizosphere ...
GAACTGCCAGAGGACGAAGAGGACGGCGACGACGATATTCGAGCGGTTCCAGCTGACGTTGTGGCCCGTCACGATGTGCACGCCGTACGAGATGGCGGCCAGGGCGAGCGAGAACACGGCGGTGGTGACGACCAGGTCGATGGCGTAGGCGGTGAACCTGGACACCGAACCCGCGTAGTGCCCCTGGTAGCTGACGACGGCCGGCTGGACGGTCACGGTTCGACCTGCGCGGGAAGCAGCGCCGACGGCGCCGACGGGGCAGGATGCTTGCGCCGGAGCAAGCGCTGCACCCAGCGGTCGACGAACTGATCGAGGCCGACCGCCTGGCTGCGCACCGCGTCGAGAGCCTCGGCCCCCATGCCCCCGGACGACCTGGCGATCACGGCGCCTAGGTCGGTCCGCTCGACCAGGGCGTCCACGTCCACCTTGCTCAGCAGGTCGTTGACGTCGACCCGGTCCAGCAGCGGTTTGAGGTCCACCCGGGCCAGCACGGCGTTCACGTCCATCTGGTCGATCAGGGAGTTCAGGTCCACCTTCTTCAGGACCGCGTCGATGTCGACGCGGCCGATTAGCGCGTTCAGGTCGATGCGCGCGGCGAGTTCGTTCACGTCCAGCGCGCTGACCAGGAGATCGACCACGCGCTCGGTGACCTGCTGGGCGATAGCCTCCACGGGATTTCGCCTGCCTGTCGACCGCAGCCGGTCGCGCTGATTCACCACGATGCCAGTATTCCCCGCTGGCGCATCACCGGAATCATTCTCCACGGATGAGGGCAGTTCCTCGCCGATGGCGGCACACTCATCATCACGCGCACCGCTAGGGAGCAGCGATGGACGCCATGGTACGGATACCCGGTGCCACGTTCCTGATGGGCTCGGACCGGCATTATCCCGAGGAAGGCCCGGCGCACAAGGTCACGGTCGACGGGTTCTGGATCGATACCGGTCCCGTCACCAACCAGGAGTTCGGCCGGTTCGTACGCAAGAGCGGGTATGTCACCGTGGCCGAGAGAGCACCGGATCCGGCGGATTACCCAGGCGCCCGGCCGGAACTGCTGGTCCCGTTCTCATCGGTGTTCGTCCCGCCGCCGCACCGGGTCAGCCTGACTGATCCGTACAACTGGTGGAAGCCAGTCCAGGGCGCGGACTGGCGGCATCCGGTCGGTCCCGGCAGCTCTATCCGCAGCCTGCCGGACCATCCGGTCGTGCATGTGGCCTGGGCCGACGTTCTGGCATACGCCCGGTGGGCGGGCAAGGAGATCCCTACGGAGGCGGAGTGGGAGCTAGCCGCACGGGGCGGACTGGACGGTGCCGAGTTCTCCTGGGGAGACCAGCTGAACCCGGACGGGGCCTGGATGGCGAACACGTGGCAGGGTGATTTCCCGGTGCGGAACACGCGGGATGACGGGTACGAGAGGACCTCACCGGTCGGGGCGTTCCCGGCCAACGGTTACGGCCTGTACGACATGATCGGCAACGTCTGGGAGTGGACCGCAGACTGGTACGCCGGCCACGCGGTCGAAGCCGCCCCCTGCTGTAGCGGGGCGGCTCGCGAGCGAAGCGCTGACCAGCGCGATCCGGCGCGCATCCCGCGCAAGGTCATGAAGGGCGGTTCGCATCTGTGCGCGCCGAACTACTGCCGCCGCTACCGGCCCGCCGCCCGGATGGCCCAGCCCATCGATACGTCAACGTCGCACCTGGGCTTTCGCTGCGTGACGCGAGACAAAACAGGCTGACTACCCGCGTCACTCGTGGCGAGGGAGGCGTGCGAGCGCGCACCGGGGCACGGTGGCTCCGAGATGTGCATTCTGCGGCTGGAGGCTCCAGATGGGCGCTGCAATCGGGCAGGTTCTGCCGTTCGCCGTAGGCGTCGCGCTGAGCCCGGTACCCATCATCGCGGTCGCGCTGATGCTGATGTCACAGCGAGCACGGCTGAACGGGCCGCTATTCGTCATCGGCTGGCTCGTCGGGCTAGCCGTGATCGGAGTCGTCGTGCTGGCGATTGCCGGGCCCGCGGACTCGGGCAGCAACGGCAAGCCGGCCACCTGGGCCAGCGTCCTCAAGCTCGTGCTGGGCCTGCTGCTGGTACTGCTCGCGGTTCGTCAGTGGCGCGGCCGCCCGCGGCCCGGGCACGAGGTCGAGGCGCCGAAGTGGATGGGCTCGATCGAGCGCTTCAGCCCGGGAAAGGCGGCCGGAGCGGGCGCTGTCCTGTCCGGTGCCAACCCGAAGAACACCCTGCTCGCGATCGGCGCGGCGGCGGCGATCTCGCAAACCGGAATCGGGGCCGCCGACCAGGCCATCGCGTACGTCGTCTTCGCCGTCATCGCGACCGTAGGCGTTGCGGCCCCGGTCGTTATGTTCTACGCCCTGGGCGACCGGTCCGGTCAGGTCCTGGCCGGCCTGCGGGATTGGATGGCCCAGCACAACGCGGCCATCATGGCCGTCCTGTGCCTGGTCATCGGGGCCAAGCTGATCGGCGACGCGATCAGCGGCTTCAGCATGTAACTTACCTACCGCAAACCGGTGAGCACATAGACTTCGCCTGGTAGCGTCGGGACATATGTGCACCGTGTAACGCTTGGGCATTTATGCACGCTAACAAGGGTAGCCGCCCGCTGGCGGATCTGTATCGTTCCGGTGCTGGCCACCTATGTCCAGGCGGAGGGGGACGTGCGCACGCACACCTATCGGATCACCATCGCTGGTGGTCTCGGTGAGATCGGCCATGCGGCATTCAGCGATTTCGGTATCGAAGCCAACGGCACAAGCACCGTCCTGACCGGCGAGCTGGACCAGGCGGCCTTGTACGGCACGCTCAACCGCATCCTGTCGCTCGGCTTCGAGCTTGTCGCACTGAGCCGTCTGTCTGACAACACGAACTAGCCGGGCCGGGGCGACGCCTGCTTGATCTCGACGAGCTCCAGGCCCAGGGCACGCATCCGGTCCAGCACGGCGTGCAGGCCGCGCTGATCCAGATCACCCGACAAGACGGTGGTGGTCGGCTCGACCTCCACTGCCATGTCGGTGAACGCCTCACGGGTAGCCGGACCGAGCGAGCCGATGACCTTGATCTCGTAAGTGTGCCTGGTCACCGAGGCCTCCTTCCAGGATCCGGTGGCGATCAGACCATGTTGGCGGATATTCACCGCCCTGGGATCATCCGTTAGTGGTGAACGGGTCAGCTCACCCGGGCGCGCGCCGCGGAAACCACGGATCCGGCGAGCCTCCAGGAGATCGAGGCGAAGCGACCTGATCAGCTCGAGCTTGCCGTGCAAGGCGGCCTGGTCGAATTGACCGGTAATGATGGTGATCCCGTCGTGGCAGCTCACGTCCAGGCCCGCGAGCGATCCGAGCGTAGTCTCATCGAGCTGACCCGCGATCCGGATCTCGTACGTGGGCTGAGCTTTCACGCCTGCTCGCCTCCGCGCAGCTACTTGCGTATTACCGCCGATCCTGGCCTCCGTAGCGCGTGGCCCACGTCATGCGCGACGGGTGAAGATGGCAGCTGCTCAGACTAGCTCGAGCTCGCGGGCGCGCAGGACGGCTTCGCGGCGGCGGCCGACAGCAAGCTTCCGGTAGATGGCGGCCAGATGCGTCTTGACCGTGTTCACCGATAGGCAGAGCTCGTCGGCGATCTCCGAGGTCGACATGCTGGTGGCCAGGAAACGCAGGATCGTCAGCTCGCGCTGGGTGAGCGGTCCGGGCAACTCCCGGGAAGCCACCGTCGCAGATCCGGAGACCGGCTCCGCCGGAAGCCTCGGAGCAGGCACGGGCCATTGGCCGGCCACGGTCGAGTGCCGGGTCAGCAGCCCAGAAAACGTGTCCTTGACGTGCAGGAACGGCAGGACTATCTCGCCCCGGGCCACTTCGAGGGCCCGGATGAGGATCTCGAGCGCGCGCCCGGGATCGTCGCTCCGCTGCGCGATCTGGGCATCGCAGAGCATCGCCTCCACGAGCGCGAAGCGGCCCGTCTGGGTACTGGGGGTGGCCAGCACGCTGCGGACGCAGTCCTGCGCGCTGCGCAGGTCGCTCAGCGCGAGGTAGGCACGCGCACGTGGCATGGCGGTCAGGATGGCCATCTCGCCGCCCCTGTACTTGCGGAGCAGCCGGAGCGCTGAGCGCGGCCGGCCCAGCGAGGTTTCCAGGTCGGCCACCATGTTGTCGCGCAGGATGACTAGCATCGGCGGGATCCGGCGATCGATTTCCTGCAGCAGGATCCGGGCCTCGTTCACCTCACCCGCGGCCACGAGCACGCTGGCCTGCCCGAGCACGAGCGCTGCCGAGAGGCCAGGGTCGGAGCCGACCACGTCAGGCAGCAGGATGCGCTGTATCGCTGGCGCCCGGCCGCCCAGGTCGCCGGCGATCAGGGAGCGCAACGCGGCCGCGAGCTCCAGTGCCGGGGGGATGCCCAGGTCATTGTGCTTGCGGAGGGCATGGGCTCGCTGCGCCGCGTCGTCCGCATGATTCGTCCGCGACCAGTAGCTGCCGACGAACGCCATCATGCCGAGCACCTCAACTTCTAGGCCAGGTATTCGGTCACGTTGCGCCTCCGCCAGCGCCATGTCCAGGAGCGCGGCGACGTCCTCGTGCCTGCCGTGCCACAGGTGGGTGCTCGCCTGCGCGAGCAGCACGGCCGCCCGCAATCCTGGCGTCGGGGGCGCTGACATACCATCGCTCCGGCCGAGGAGGCGATGGGCGGCAGCATCGACGGCCCCGGCGTCGAACGCCTTCTGCCCGAGGACCAGTTCCACCAGGTCGGAGGTGACGAGCAGGTCCGGATCGGTCAGGATCTCGTCCAACTTCGGGGACGGAACGCGGCCTAGTTTCCGCGCCGCCGAATCGGCGTCGGCGAACACCGCCTCGATCGCGGAACTGGCGACGACGAACTCGGCGGCCCGGAGCGCACTGGCCGCCACTGGCCTTCGCAACGGCAGCAAATTCCGCAGGCCGAGACCCGACAGGTCCTGCCGGTGCACGAACGCGTGGGCGAACCCGCCCCGGGCCATGAGCTTGGCAACGTGGTGCCGATTGCCGGCCCGCACAGCCCAGTAGACGGCGTTTCCGAGGTTGCCATTGGCCTCGAACCAGCCCGCCGCGCGCCCTTGCAGACCGCGCATGGCCTGGCGCATGTGCCGTTGCAGCAGGCAGCGAAGGATCTCAGCGAACAGCTGGTGGTAGCGGTAGCGCTCCTGGCTGGCATCGAGCGCTATGACGAACGAGTTCTCCCGCGCGAGGTCGGCGAGCATGTCGCCGCACCCGGTCATGCCCGTGACCGCATGGGCCAGCGGTCCTGTCACCTCTTCCAGGAAGCTGGTCTCGATCAGCAGCCTGCGCTGCGGTTCGGGCTGGCGGAGGAGGACCTCGTTCACCAGGTACTCGCCGATGCTGCCCCGATCCAGCGCCAGTTCGGACACGAAGTCGGCGGGAGACTGAGTACCCTCCATCCGCATGGCGGATAGCCGCACGCCGGCCACCCATCCCTCGGTCCGCAGCACGAACCGGTCGAAGTCTCGCGCCGGCAGGGTGACGCCATGGACCGCGAGCACCTCGGTGATCTCGGCCGGGGTCATCGCCAGGTCCGACGCGCGCAGTTCGTGCATCTGCCCGGCCAGGCGGTACCGGTGCAGCGGCAGCACGGGATCGCTGCGGGCGGCCAGTATCAGGCGCAGCCCCGGCTGCCAGCCGCGTATCAGGCTGTCCAGGCCCTCCAGGACGTCGGAATGAGTGAGCACGTGCGCGTCGTCGACGATCACGACGAGCTGGGCCGAGTCAGGCATCCGGCTGAACAGGGTCTGGATCAGATCGACACCGGCTCCGCGCGGCGTCGCGGCCTGCGGCCCGCGCTCGGCGCCGTGGGCTTCCCGCAGCGCGGACTCGAGCAGGCGCCAGAACCGCCGGGGCTCGGCGTCCGCCGGCGTCGGGGTGAGCCACGCGATCCGGGCGGTGCCGCGCCGAACCCAGTCGGTGAGCAGGACTGTCTTACCGCTCCCCGGCCCGGCGGACAGCAAGGTAAGCGGCAGATCCGCGGCGATGTCGAGCTCGGCAAGCAGGCGGGCGCGGGAGACATGCCGTGGCGGAAGCTGCGGCACCATCACACGCGAGTCACGCACTGCATTCCCCATGCTTGGCTGTCTCTCCCCCCGTTCGCAGATCGACGCGCCGGGCCCGCGCGTGAGAGATGTCGTGCCATCTACACCCTAATTCGGCCCTGCCGGAGATGAAAGCCTCGCTGCTGTTCCAGCATGAGACCCAGAACCGCTGCAGAGAACCACCCGGGATCACCGGGACGCGTGTGGTGCGGTGCGCCGATCCGTGCTGGAGGGGCGGCGGTGCATCACCCGGCGTGGGTGACGCGCCCGAACAGCGCGCGGCCGATGATGATCACGGCCGGGTCAGGCCGGCGAAAGGATGGCCATGGACATCGGGCCGGTGGAGTTGATCGTGCTCACCTTTCCCGGCGAGCGGGCCGATCGGGCCGTGGCCGAGGCGCTGGCCGAGGTGGTGTCGCGGGAGTACGCCACCGTGCTGGACGTGGTGTTCCTGACGCGGACGGCAGATGGCCTGATCCGGATCCTCGATGCCGATGAGAACCTTGATGAGATCGGGCTGGGCTCGCTCAAGGTCACCGCTCACACCCTCATCGGCGAAGACGACCTCGATGTCGTACGCGGATCGCTCGAATCGGGTAAGTCAGCGGCTGTGATCGCATACAAGGACCGCCGGGCGTGGCGCCTCGCAGGCGTGATCGAGGCAGCGGGCGGGACAGTTGCCCTGCGGGTACAGGTCCGTTCCGCATGGGCCCGCAGCCGGACCATCCGTCTCAACTAGGACGCTTCGGCATAAACGCGGTCGACGGGGACGATGCGGACCCCAAGCGGCAGCAGGGTTATTGGGATGATCTTGAAGCTAGCCAGGCCAAGCGGGAATCCGATGATCGTCAGGCAGAGCATGACCCCCGTGACCAGGTGTCCGATGGCCAGCCACCAGCCGAACAGGACGATCCAGATCACGTTCCCGATCATCGAGGCAACCCCGGCGCCCGGGCGCCGGTCGATCGTGCGGCCGAACGGCCACAGTACGTAGCCTGCGATCCGGAAGGAGGCGATCCCGAACGGAATGGTGATGATCAGCACGAAGGCCACCAGTCCGGCCAGGACGTAGGCGATGGCCATCCACAGGCCGCAGAAGACCAGCCAGATGACGTTCAAGATGGCTCTGAGCATGGCCCCCATTCCACTACGGCACGCGCCGGGCGGGCTCACTCCTGTGGGGTGATGACGGCCCGCGCACCGGTGCGCGATGGTGCTGGCAACCCGCTTCGAGACAGGGGCACCTCATGGAATCTGGCGACTACGACCCGCCGCTGGCCCCCGGGCTGCTCATCGCGCAGTCGTGGCAGGCGACGGTGATCCTCGGCACCGTGACGCTGATCCTCGGGCTCATCGTGAGCTTCCACCCGGGTGGTTCGCTGAACGTCGTCGCGGTCCTGCTCGGCATTGCGTTGATCTGTTCCGGGATCTTCCACCTGGTTCGGATCTTCGGGCGCGGGGAAGCGCACCGGGTGTGGCTCGGCATCAGCGGCCTGCTCCTCATCGTCATCGGCGTCGTGCTGATCCGCCACCTGCATCTGACCACCGCGCTCATCGGCCTCTACGTAGGCATCACCTGGATCGTTCAGGGCGTGACCGCGCTCATCGCGGGCATCGCGGGCGCGGGCGGGGAAGGCCGGGGATGGTGGATCGCGTTCGGGGCGCTGAGCGTCATCGCCGGGATCGTGGTCACGGCCACCCCGGTGAACTCCGTGACCGTCCTGGCCGTCCTGCTCGGCATCTGGCTCATCGTCATCGGCTTCTTCGAGATCATCGCCGGGATCATGCTGCGGCGCGCGGTGAGCGCCGCAGCACACCCGGTCCGTCCGGAGGGACTGTCCGGCACCGTGGTCTAGCTGGCACCATGGTCTAGCTGGCACCGTGGTCTAGCTGGCACCGTGGTCTAGCTGGCGGTCGAGGTTGACTGCGGCGCTGATCAGCGACAGGTGACTGAAGGCTTGCGGGAAGTTGCCGAAAAGCCCGGCAGGTCACCGATGAGCCCATGGTCGGCGATGTTCGGATAACGAGCTACGACGTCCCCCTCCGGATCCGGTGGCCGAATCCCACTCACCGTGGCCGCGCGAGCCGAAAAAGGCACATCACCCGGCGCGGATGATTCCCGGCGGGACCTGGATGTTCACAGTGGGATCAGGCTGCACACGAAGGATGGATCCCATGGACAATGGCGAAAACCGCAGGAACGGACCGCAGTTCAGGTCGGCTCCGCTCATCACCAGCGCGGCGATGGTCGGAACCGGCACGCTGATCGTCCTGACCGGCCTGGCCATAGGCGGCGGGCACCTGCTGGCGTCTACCCGCCAGTGGATCAACGAGATGGAGGTGCCGCCCAGCGAGCTGGCCAGGCTGAAGTGGACCCAGGCCCGGACCGCGATGGCCGCCGGGACCGCCGCCTGGCAGAACGGGGCGCAGCCCTCGCGATCGAGCCTGGCGAGCGGATAAGCTGCCGGGCCGGCACGCGCCCGGCTTCGTTCGGTATCTCATGACATGACCAGGTCCGGCCCGCATGCTGACGCGGGCCGGACCTGTCACGGGCCGCCCTGGTCACCCGCCGACGGATCCTTCTCGTGCAGGCGCCGGACCTCGATGACCTGCACGCCGAACGTCTCGAGCCGGGCGAGCAAGCCGTGCAGGGCGGCCTGGTCCTGAATCGTGCCATGCACGACCGTCTCGACCGGCTCCACCGAGGCGGTGAGCCGGTCAAAGTCGAGCAGGGCCTCGGGCGGGAGAACGCCTGCTACCCGGATTTCGTAATACGACGACGGCACCGCGGCCCCCAGCGACTCGGAAACACACTGCCAGGCTCCTACCGTTACGCGTATCGGCCCGGTGCGCCCCACTCATGGCGGGTGAGTTCCGGCGTGCTGCGCCTGGTGTTTCACCCGTCGCGGGTGGGGTGCCGCCGGGCGCGCATTGATGGACTGCTCGTGACCTAGTCGGCATTGCGACGAAAGAGAGAAACCATGTCTGACCTGATCGCGATCGGCTACCCCGACGAGACCACCGCGGACGATGCCGCGGCCGAAGCCCGGCGGCTGGCCCAGGATCTGATCATCCAGCCCGACGCGATCGCCGTGATCGTGCGGGACAAAGAGGGCAAGTATCACACCCACACCAGCCACCACATGGTCGGTGGCGGGGCCACCTGGGGCATGTTCTGGGGCATGCTGTTCGGCCTGCTGTTCTTTGTCCCGGTCCTCGGGATGGCCGTCGGCGCCGGGATGGGCGCGCTGATGGGCAAGGTGACCAAGTCCGGTGTGGACAAGGCATTCCAGGATCAGGTCCGCGGCCTGCTGCAGCCGGGCACCTCGGCGCTGTTCCTGATGGTGGAGAAGGTCACCCCGGACAAGGCGGTCGAGGCGATGAGCAAGTACGGCGGCACCGTGCTCAAGACGTCGCTGTCCAAGGACGGCGAAGCGGACCTCCAGGAAGCCCTGCACGGCAGCGGCGCCAGCTGAGCGCCTCGCCGACACAATGCCGACTGGTCCGCTCCGGGCCGACCATGACACCGGCATCCTGGCCCGGCTGACCCGGCAGGGGGGCCACGGCCGTACCGGTTCGCCACAAGGTGGCGGCCGGTACGGCCTGCTCTTGCTGGTCCTGATCGCGACCTATCTGTTCTCCGCGTTCAACGGCAGGAACCTGGCTACCGGAGCGCAGATCGGCCTGTTCGCCCTGATCCTGCTGCTGGCCGTGCGCACCTCGCCGATGCCGGGCCCGTGGCCGCTGGTCCTGGGCATCGTCACCGTGGCCGGCTCGGTCGCCGCGTTCGGGGCGACGCTGACCGGCACGTCGGGCGGAGCCGGCGCGGCGGACCTGTGGAAGGCCCTGCTGCTGTTGCAGACGGCGATCCTGGTGCTACGGCGCGTGCTGGCCCAGCCCTCGGTCACCATCCAGAGCATCTACGGCGCCCTGAGCGCGTACCTCATCGTGGGGCTGATGTTCGCGGCCGGCTACGCGGCCATACAGCACCTGGGCGAGTCGGCGTTCTTCGCAGGCAGCCAGCCCGCCAATACCCAGACATTCCAGTACTTCAGCTTTACCACGTTGACCACGCTCGGATACGGGGACTTCACGGCGGCCCAGAACGGTGGCCGGGCCATCGCCGTCATGGAGGCCCTGACCGGTCAGGTGTTCCTGGCCACTCTGGTGGCCCGCCTGGTCTCGGCGTACCGGGGCCAGGGCGTGGCGCAAGATCGCGACTAGCGAAAGGATCAGCATGCGGTGCACGAGCAGGGGCGTTTGCCTTCCGGTGGCCGTCATCGTGGCCGGGTGCCTGATGACGGGATGCGGAAGCAGCGCCAAGAGCGCGATCGGCAGCGCGACCAGCAGGGCGGCGTCGGCGGTGAGTTCGGCGACCTCGGGCGCGACGCCGACGCCGACCGAGACGCCAACGCCTACGCCGACCGAGACCTCGACGCCGACGCCGACCGAGACCGCGACGTCAACCGAGACCGCCACCGTGACGGCTACCGCGACCGCCACGCCGCCGGCTGCCACCAGCGCGGCCTCCTCGCCGGGCGCGGCCGCCTCGGGCGACACAGGGACCAGCCTGCTCTGGCTGTGGATCCTGCTCGGCGTGCTGATCCTGGCCGGCCTGATCACGTGGATCGTCCGGTCGGGGCGGCGGCGCTCGGCGGCCACGGCCGGCTGGCAGTCGAGGATCATCGACGCGTACGCTAAGGGCGCGGCCCTGCACGACGCGATGGGCGTGGCAGAGGCGCAGGGCGACCTCGGGACCAGCGACGCTCGCGCGCGGTGGTACGACATCCAGCGGCGGTCAGACGATCTCGCCCAGACGCTGTACGCGCTGCGGGAGGCGGCCACCGATCCAGGCGACCAGGACAGGATCGCGGACGTGCTGGCGGCACTGCAGGCGGTCCGCTCGGCCATGGACGCCGAGCGCGCTCCCGGCGGCGCTGGCATGCAGCAGGCCGACCTCGTCCGCAGCCGCCTGGCCGCCTTCGAGTCGTCGCTGCGTGCGCTGCGGGCCGGTGACGAGCAAGTCTATTGAGAGATGATCACGTTAGAGGGCGTCCAGGCCGAGTTCACGCGCGCGAACGACCGCCTCGCTGCGTGATGTGACGCCGAGCTTGCGGTAGGCGGAGTACGCCTGGGTCTTGACCGTGTTCTTGGAGATATACAGCCGCTCGCCGATTTCGGCGTACGACAGGTGCGTGGACAAGAGCGGCAGCAGGCGCAACTCGGCGGCCGTGAGCGAGGAGGCGCCGTTGGCGCGGGTGCGGCCGGTGGCAAGGCTCGCGTGCAGCTGGCCAGCCAGCTCAGACAGGAGGCCGAGGTCGGGTCGCTGCTGGAGGATCTCGTGGGCCTGGGCGAGAACCGCCGCGGCACCCATGGGGTCGCCGAGCGCGATATAGGAGCGGGTCATCTCGAGAAGCGCCTGGACGGATACCACGGGCAGCGCATAGGTCAGCAGGGGCCTAAGCCGGGACCCACGGCCGAGGTAGAAGCGGGCCTCGGAGATGTCGCCGCGGTGCGTAGCGGCGCGGCTCGCCCACGCGTATACCAGGGCGCTCGTCCAGTAGTCGCGGAAATGCCC
>Ga0070712_100002349_pt1 | contig 11653 bp, 13 predicted proteins | sample LARL81metaG_FD_71396 | JGI IMG/M metagenome (GOLD analysis project Ga0070712, IMG submission 71396) | Corn, switchgrass and miscanthus rhizosphere microbial communities from Kellogg Biological Station, Michigan, USA - LAR L8-1 metaG | ecosystem: Host-associated > Plants > Roots > Rhizosphere ...
TAACCCACCACAATTGCAACCATGAAACGCCCCATGCGCAGTGACGCTTGAGGCCGGATGGCGGCGGGTTACACCAGGGAACCGGCCGGAGCCGGTTCGCTGGCTAACCCGCCCTGCTATACATTATGCTGTGGTCACGGCGCGGGCGCTACGAGAGCAAACCGCCGCGCCAATTGCCCGCTGCGAGGAGACGCGATGTACGCCCCGGTCGGAGTGAAGACGAGCACGGATTATCCGATTCCCGACACGATGAAAGCCTGGGTGCTCGGCAATCCGGGCGAGCTGTTGCTGCGGGACAAGTCAGTCCCGGTGCCGAAAAAGGCCGAGGTGCTCGTTCGCATCGATGCGGTCGCGATCTGCGCGACCGATCTCGAGATCATCTATTACGGGCGACCTGCGCTGATTGGTGGCGGCATGCCGCACAACAAGAATTTCACCCCCGGCCATGAGTACATGGGCACGGTCGTGGCGCTCGGCCCAGCGGTGGACGAGCACACGATAGGGCAGCGCGTGACCGTTGAAATTCACGCCGGCTGCGGCCAGTGCAAGCGCTGCCGCGAAGGCATGTACACCGCCTGTCTCAATTACGGGCTCAACTACGGCGATGTGGACAAGGGGCATCGCGCCAATGGCTTCACCACCGACGGCGGCTTTTGCGAATATCAGGTCAACAACATCAACACGCTGGTCGCCATCTCCGACGACATGTCGGACGAGGAAGCAACCCTGGTGGTCACGGCCGGCACCGCGATGTATGGGCTCACCGAGCTGGGCGGCTTGGTAGCCGGCGAAAGCGTGGTCGTCACCGGACCGGGGCCGATCGGGCTCCTTGGCGTCGCGGTCGCCAAGGCGATGGGCGCCTGTCCCGTCATTCTTACCGGCACCCGCGACAATCGCCTGAAGATCGGGCGCGAGCTTGGCGCCGATCACGTCATCAATGTTCGCAATGAGGAGGCGGTGAAAAGCGTGCACCGGCTCAACGGCGGAAAAGGCGTCGACTACGTGCTCGAGTGCTCAGGCGCGCCCAATGCCGTCAATGAAGCCATTCGGATGGTGAACCGCGGGGGCAAGGTCTGTCTTGCTGCCTTCCCGCATGAGGAAACGCCCGTCGACGTCGCTCACATCGTGCGCAACAACATCTACGTTTACGGCATCCGTGGCGAGGGCAAGAGCGCGACCCACCGTGCCGAGGCTTTCATGGCTCAGAAGCGCTTCGACGCAACCAGGATTCACACCCACACCTTCCCGCTCGAAGATCTGCCCACGGCAATTCGCTACGCCAAGGATCGGGTGGAAGATGCGATCAAGGTGGTGGTGAAAGCCCGCGGCGCCTCGGCGCACAGGATCGCGGCGGAATAAGGCGGTGTGTCCCGGGCGCAGTGCAGCATGAGCAGCGCAAGCCAGCTGATGCTGCGACCGCGCCACTTGGCGTTGCGCTGCTCATGATGCGCTGCAGACCCGGGACCGTACGAAGCTACGGCCGCGCTCGGCTCGAAGCTTTTGGCGGTCCCGGATCAGCGGCGCACCACTTCGCGCCCCCACGCGCGGAGATTACGAAGCGCTGGTGCGTGCGCTCGCGCTGCGCCGCATCCGGGACACGGCCGCGCTATCTGAACGCGTATCGATCGGCACAAGATTGGCGCATGGCATGACTCTTGCGTTATAGTGGCAGCGTTTTCACGCGCTGCAATCACGGTTGTCTGCATGTCCCAGACCAAGCTCTGCGTCGAGAACGTGAGCATGATGTTCCCCACTCCGGCGGGGCCGTTTGCGGCGCTGGCGCCGATCACGCTTGCGATTCCGCAGGGGCGCTTTGTCAGCCTGATCGGCCCTTCCGGTTGCGGCAAGAGCACCATCTTCAACATCATTGCCGGATTGCTCGAGCCGACCGGCGGCAGGGTGCTGATCGACGGCATGGACGCCACCGGCACCATCGGCCGCGTCGGATACATGCTGCAGAAGGATCTGCTGCTGCCCTGGCGCACCGTTCTCGACAATGTCATCCTCGGCATGGAGATCCAGGCTGTACCCTTGCGTATTGCGCGCGAGCGCGCGCTGCCGCTCCTGCAGCGCTACGGCCTGGCCGGCTTCGAGTACCTTTATCCCAGCTCGCTCTCGGGCGGGATGCGGCAGCGGGCGGCGTTGTTGCGCACCTTGCTGTTCGACACCGATCTCATTCTGCTCGATGAGCCCTTCGGCGCGCTCGATGCCCAGACCAAGTTGCAGATGCAGGAATGGCTGATGCGGCTGTGGAGCGACTTCGGCAAGACCGTCCTCTTCGTCACTCATGACGTGGAGGAGGCGATTTATCTTTCCGACGAGCTGCATGTCATGGGCACGCGTCCGGGCCGCATCGTCGCAACCATCCCGGTCAACCTGCCGCGCCCGCGCGTCCGCACCAGCGCGCTGACGCCTGAATTCCTGGCGATCAAAGAACGCTGCCTCCAACTGCTCGACGTGAACCCGACAAGCTCCGAGCGCGTCAACGAGGCGGCCTGACCGCCGGGCGAGGAACGAGCGATGACAGTTCATGATGGTTCCACTGCCGGCGCGCTCGCGGAGATCCGTTTGGCCGAGCAGACAGGAGGAGCAAAGCCCGGCGCGCGCGCCGTCCGCCGGCTGCCGGTGCAAAAGGATTGGCCGCTCAGGGCGCTGGTAGCAGCGCAGGTCGGGATCCTTATCGGCGTGCTCTCAATGTGGGAGATCGGAGCACACACAGGCTGGATTGACGCCTTCTTCTGGTCCTATCCGAGCGCAATCGCCCAGACCATGGCCATCTTTTTCACCACCGGCGATGCGTGGACGGATATCAGCTTTACGTTCCGCTCGACCATCTTCGGCTTCCTGCTCGGAACGACCACCGGTTCGCTTCTGGGCCTCTCATTCTGGTGGTCGCGCAACTATGCCGCCATCGTCCAACCCTACGTGATATGCTTGGAATCGATTCCAAAGCTTGCGCTCGCGCCGCTCATCATCCTGGTATTCGGTATCGGGCTTGTGTCGAAGGTCGCGGTCGCGACCGCGCTCACTTTGGTGGTGTCGACCCTGACCGCCTATGCGGGAGTGAAGGCGCTCGATCCCGACGGCGAGAAACTGTTCTACTCCCTCGGCGCCACGCGCATGCAGGTGTTTCGCAAGCTCGTTGTCCCGTTCTGCCTGCCGTGGATCATCTCGGTGCTGCGGGTCAATATCGGGCTCGCGCTCACCGGCGCTATCGTCGGGGAGTTCATCGCCTCCCAGCACGGCCTCGGCCGCGCAATCCTCTATGCCGGCCAGACCTACGACATCGCGCTGGTCTGGGTGGCGGTACTTGTGCTCTCCACCCTGGCCATGGTGATGTATGCAACAGTGTCCTGGCTGGAAGGCATGCTGCGCAAAGGTGTGCGGCAGTGATCGGGCTTTCGCGCGTCCGCGCATGTCGCTACGCTCATGCGGGCTACGGTTGAGAACAGGTTTTGCCCGGATGAGCGAAGCGAGATCCGGGGCACGGCCCTTCAGATACGAAGTGAGGACAGCATGAACAGGCGACGATTCCTGAAATCGACCGCGAGCCTCGGAATTGCACTCGCGTCTCCGCCGCTCATTGCGCGTGCCGCGGCCAAGGAGCTTCTGGTCGCGGAACCCGTCCACGGCACCGGCTATCTGCCGATGTATATCGCCATGGCGAACAACTATTTCGCGGAATCCGATATCGTCGTGAAGATCGTGACCATCGAGACCGGCTCCGGCCACACCAACGCCGTCCTTTCCGGGCAGGCGTTCGCCTTCATCGGCGGGCCCGAGCACGACGCTTTTGCCAAAGCCAAGGGCGCCGAGCTGCGCGCCATCGTGCACTGCGTCGACCGCGGCAATGTCTACATCAACGCGATCAAGGGCCAGGAGCCGAAGGACGCCAATTGGCCGGCCTATTTCAAAGACAAATCGATAGCGCTCGGTCCTTACAGCGGAACGCCGAATTCGATCATGCGCTATCTGCTCGCCAAATGGAATCTCGACGCCAAGCGCGACGTCAGCCTGATCGAGGTGCCGAACTCGGCTGTTCCCGCCGCGGTCAAGGGCGGGCAGGCCACCATCGGCGTGGTGACCGAGCCCATGATCACCCAGGGCATCCGGTCCGGCCTGTGGGGCGAGCCGTTCTTCAACGTGCCGAAGGAGCTCGGGCCTTACGCCTATTCCACCATCAATGTGCGGCTCGACTCGATCCAGAAAGAGCCGGAAACGGTGAAGGGCTTCGTCAGGGGCATGGTGAAGGGCCTCAAGTTCCTCTACGCCAATCCAGCCGAGTCAGCCGACATCGCCAAGAAGCAATTCCCGACCATGGCGCTCGATGACCTCAAGGCCACCCTCGACCGCTCGTTCAAGGACGAGATGTGGAGCAAGGACGGAATGATCAGCAAGCAATCCTGGATCACCGCGCGCTCCGTCGTGCGCGAGGCGGGTATCCTCAAGACTGACGTCAATTACGAGGAGATCATCGATATGAGCTTCGTCGAGAGCGTGCGCGCGAACCTGTGACGGGGAAACAATTAAAACCGAAGGAGTGCAACCCACCATGTCAGAACCGATCTGGAACAAATTTCTCACCGACCGCGACAAGGCCGTATTCGGCGCGTCCGGTTACGGCGCGCGCGGCGGCTTCGGCAAGCGCCCGGCGCTGCTCGTTATCGACGTCAACTACGCGTTTTGCGACGAGCGACCCATGCCGATTCTCGAATCGATCAAGCGCTGGCGCAACTCCTGCGGCGAGGACGCCTGGGTCGCCATGCCCTATCTCAAGTCGCTGATCGAGAAATGCCACGCGAAGGGCGTTCCGGTGATCTACACCACCGGCGTGCGGCGCGGAGACAATTGGGACAGCGGCAGCTGGATCTGGAAGAACGGACGCTCCGACGAGGATAAGGCCAGCCGACCCGCGACGAACGTGGATGGCAACGAGATCGTCGCCGAGATCGCGCCGGCGCCGCAGGACATCGTCGTGCTGAAGCAGAAGCCGTCCGGCTTCTTCGGCACCAACATGGCGAGCTACCTCACGCTCCTGGGCTGCGACAGCGTCATTGTCACCGGGACCACGACGTCGGGCTGCGTGCGCGCCACCGTGCTCGATGCGTTCAGCCTCAACTACCGGATCGCGCTCGCCGAGGAGGGCTGCTTCGACCGCTCGCAGGCAAGCCACGCCATCAATCTCTGCGACATGAACGCGAAATATGCCGATGTGGTGAAGACCTCGGAGGTGCTGGCTTTTATCGATAAGCTGCCCAGCGGCATGTATGACTTGCCGCCCGGCACTGCCGCCGCGGCCCCGGCGCCCAAGCGCGCAGCGAATTTTTGATCTGCGCGAGCTTTAATCCCTCCCCCGCAGGCCCGCAGGGGGAGGGCTATCGCATATGGCTCGGCCGGAGGGCAGAGACTCCAGACCTCCCCCTGAAAGGGGGAGGTCGACAGCATTTGCCCCGGCCTTGCGCCTGGGCAAATGCTGTCGGGTGGGGGTCCGGCGCTCGGTGCTGCCATTTGCTGGTCATCGCGACCGCAACTTGACCCCCACCCGGCTCGCCCCGATCAAGTCGGGGCTCGCCGACCTCCCCCTTTCAGGAGGAGGTATGACCGAGGTGTTGCACCGCTGAGGTCATATGCGATAGCCTTCCCCCTTCGGGGAGGCATTGCCATCACGGCGCTTCCAGGCCTTTCGCCGCAAGGAGCGGCCGCGAGGCGGTGCTGATGAACGCGATGAGGCTCTGCGCGCCCTTTGCGTCTTTTGCCGTCGAAAGAGCACCGGCGGAGAAAACCGTAATCTTCTGCAACGGCGTCGGCAGCGGACCGACGATGTCGATGCCCTCAACCGGCATCAGCTCGCTGATTTGTTGAATGCCGATCTCCGCGCCGCCGCTCGCAACGATTTCACCGATGGGTACACCGCCTTCCGGCACGACCAGTTTCGGTTTCATCTGTTCGCTGATGCCGAGCCGCTCCAGCACGGTCGGAAAGTAGATCCCGCTCTGCCCCGTCTTGGAGTGGGCTACGGTGTTCGCCGCCAGAAGTGCGTGCCTGAGCGCGTCCGGCGAGCTGATGTCGGGCTTGCGGGCGCCCTTGCGCACCGCGACACCGATGCCCGAACGGGCAAGATCGACGCGGCTGCCGGCAGCGGCCTTGCCGTCTGCGACGAGATCATCGATCGCCTCGCGCGTGAGGATGGCGATGTCGCCGCTGGCACCAGCCGCAATCTCCTTGGCCAGCGCCACGGTCGAGCCCCAGGTCAGCGCGACCTCGCTCCCGCTCGGCCGCCGGAGCGTCGGCGCGAGCTCGGTCATCACGGATTTGAGCCCGTTGGTGCACAGAATCTCCATTTCATCCTCCTTTTTCGTAGGGGCGACCCATTGGGTCGCCCTCCATCCGCCGTCGCATGCTGAAGGAGGGCGAGTGGGGGTCCCCAAAAAACGCAAAACGTTTTTCGGGATGCCCCGCAATGCCTCGCCTCTACGAAGGGCGTGCGCCTCAGTTTTGTACCCGATTGCGTTTGCGGAGTCCGGGAGGTAACCGCAGCAAGGTTCCGCCTTGACGTACAACAGGCCCGGTGGCAATTCGCCCGCATTACGCTCAGGATGTCCCAATGCAGACCGAAAGCGCGCGCATGAGCTCGGCCGCCGAGGCGCGGTTCCGGATCGACTACCCCAATTCCGAGCCGCGCGTGGTCAAGGTGGTCGCGCTCGACCACGCGAGCGAGCGGGTGGTCAAGCAGGTGGCACGCCAGCACTGGCAGCGCGCAGACTTTTTCACCTCGCTCAGGCTCGACGGCACGGCCCGCTCGCAAGCCTGGTCCATGCAGGCCTGGCTCAGCGATCTCGCCGGCCGCACCAAGGCCTTGGTCGAGGAGGTCGCCTCCGCCGATCTCGTCGTGATGGTCGCGAGCGCCGGGGATGCGGCGGAGGCTGCCTCCGTCATTGGCGAGGCCTGCGCGGCGCGCAAGGTAATGACCACGGCGTTGATCATTGGCAGCAACCGCGCCTCGGACGAAGACCTGTCGCGGACCCTGAGATCGGTCCGTCCCTATGCGTCCATGCTCGTGATCGCGAGCCATGACGAATACATCGAGGAAATGCTGGCAGCCTTGCGGGCCTGACGCCGAGGCTGTTAGTTTTTCTGCTCTTCCGTGAAGAACTTCTCGCCATAGGCAAAGCGGTTGGGCTTGAGGAAAAACCCGAGAATGACGGCGCCGTTCGGGGATCTCGCCTCATGCCGGTTGCCGCCCGGCCGCCACACGAACTGACCCGGCCCGCAGACGCCTTCGTGATCCTCGATCGTGCCTTCGATGACGTACGTCTGCTCGAGCGCGGTGTGCTCGTGCAGCGGCACGACCGCGCCCGGGTCGAGCTTGAACAAGGCGGTGGTGATGCCGCTGTCGTCGGAATAGAGCACCTTGATCGCAATTCCCGGGAACTTGGTTTTCTCCCACGGCATGTTCGGAGCATCGAGATGGCGCGACGCAAGCTCCGGGGTGTTCTCAGGCTTGATATCGGCATGCACGACTTGGCGAGATTGCGCTGGCATGAATTCTCCTTCCAGTGTTACGGCGGCTTCTTCGGCACGCTTCGAAACGCGTACCCTACCGCACATGTTCTCGATGCCATTCTGCCCTGATGGCTGAGCTTTTCCTACTCTATCCGGTCGAAAAGCACCGCGGCAGCCTCTGGCGAATCGCCCATGTCCCAGGGCATATTCGCTCCATGGGGTATGGCAGGCTCATAAGAATTCGCACGCATCGCCGCGATGCAGATGCCACCATCTATGTCGTGGCGGAGGCGGAAGTCGACAAGGCGATTGCCATCCTTCAACGTGCGGTTTCTCAGCCGAACTCCGAGTATGAGGATTTGGGCCGCGTGAGCGATACATTGCTGGCGGCCTTGTCGCTCCAGAGCGGTCAGTTCGCTCGGACGTAAGCACGGCCAAAAATCTGCGTCCACTCGCGCTCTGGCGCACTCCCCGTGCCGAACGCTGACCAAAAACGCCTTCGAGCGGCTGATCGTATAACTACCACATCCGCCTTTTCCCGACCCGACCGAGGTGGTCATGGAGGAATCGTTGGCTGGTCGTCTCTCACCCCAATGACCAGGGCCTGGTTCAGAAGCCCCGCGTCGTGGAACTTTCTCGCAATAAAGTTCCATTTGGAACGTTCCGCCTGAGAGTCGGTTAGCTTACACAGGGGATGGCGTGGAAGCGCAAAGAAGGGCGGTGCCTCATGCCGCAGCAGACGCAGAGCGCTCGCCTACACGAGCTTCTCACGCTTTTCGGATGTCGGCACGACATTGCGCCGCTGGATGCGCGGTCGTTCGCGCAGCGGACCGGGGAACTGATATCCCGCTCAGCCAACGCGCGCCGGCCGATGCGGGTGGCGTCTCATTCTCAGACTGAACCCCGGAATGCGACCCGTTCCTTGCAGCGGCGGCAGCACGGCAAGCGCTAAAACAACCGTATACACAAACGGTGCAACAGATACTGGACGGCTCCCTCTCCCCGCTCGGCGCAACCGAACTCGGGTTTACCCGAGTATGATGCTTGGCAAACTCGTCATGCGCGGGCTTGACCCGCGCATCCATCTTCTTCGCGAGAAAGTTCTTACGAAGATCGATGGATTGCAGCGGACCTCGGGCCTGCCCGAGGTCCGCACAATTATAAGATGCCTCAAGTCGGGTAAACCCGACTTGAGGTGTCAAGCCCGGCAATGACGGCCTTAACCTTGCGCCTATGGGGACAGGCCCGCGCATGAGTGATACAAACGAGCGAAAGCATTCTGAACAACACTCGCAAAACCGGTCCCTTCGTTCTGATTTTGCTGTCATTATTTGTTTTAGGGCTGTAGAATTGCCGCCCGTCCGTACGCGGACTGATTGCTGGAGAGAGAGCAGATGGCGCCCAAGCAGAAAAAGGCAAGAATCACGAACGGACGCGCGAACGGAAAAAAGCGACCCGCTCGACGACCATGGTCAACAATGGACCTTCGAGAGCTGAAACGCCACTCGAAGGCGAAGACGCGGGTGTCGGCAATATCGCGAGCAATGAAACGCACGGCCGGAGCTCTTCGCCAACAAGCGCTGAAACTCGGTATCGGTCTGGGGCACCGTCGCTAGGCAGCAAATAAAGAGAAGGCTACCAGTCGCCTCCTCTGGTGGTTCTTACGTCGAGAAGGGAGCGGGAGCGGCTCGGTCCCGCGGCGGTCGGGACGTCCTTCGACATCGCAACGCGCTGAAGCATCCGCGACGAGAGTGCGCGGATGCTTCTCGGAATTGTTCAGCGATTCCACTTCAGTGCAGCGACGCGTGGGTCGGCCGCGAAGATATCACGATCAAACGCAATTCCCGACTTGGGCGATTCACAGATTGCTTGGGCGCCTGTTGCACGAAGGTGAATGCGCCAGGTTTGCAGGCTGAGCGGCTCCGGTTTGGCAAATGCGCGACAGGTAAGCAGAGCAAGGTTCATGCGCTTCTTGGGGTCTCGGACTGACCGATATCGAATGATCTCGATTGCAGCCATACGGGCTGATTCAGCGAGTGCCTGGCATTGGCTGTAATCGGTCGGATGCGACCAAGCTGCACTGTGAGCCTTCAAGCGACCTCGCGTGAGGTCAATAGCCTTCTTGCTTCGGTACTCCGCGGCGAAGGCTGTGTATTCGGCTGGATTCGTGGGCCAAGGCGTATCCGGCGATTCCGCGAAGAAGAGCAGGCGGTGAAAAGTCATTTCCGCAACCGCGGTCTCGGGTGCGTCAGCGGCATAGAAAACGCCCTCGGATATTCCTGCACGCCGGAATCTCGATCCTGTCGGATAGGCCGGGCCATAACGAAAGGGTGTTGAAAGCAGATAATGCAGGTGCCGACACTCCGGCGGGACCGGTGGCTTCGTGTCCTCGATGAGAGCCTCCAGCTGCTGCTGCTCATCCAGCGTATCGACCAGCTTCAGTGTCGACACGTGATGTTGTGCTTCTACGACGCGCCAGCAGATGCCGGAAAGCGGTCGCGCGCTAGACGATAGCGCGGCGCGCGTCCAAGTAGTGGATGGCATTCATCAGCCCGGGAACGGTCTGGATCAGTGTGAGCGGGGCGCTGGCAAGCGCTGTGTTCGGATTCTTGAGCCACGCCCTGGCTACCTCCTGGTCGCCCCCGACAATTGCGTCGAGGGAGCGATAGAAGCGCACGAACAGGGTCGCAAGCTCGAACGACTTTTGCCCGCGTTGCAACGTGTAAGCGCCGCTTCGCATTCTGGAGACTGTCGCCTCCGACACACCGATGACGGCGGCGAGCGACTTGTTGGCCATCCCCAATTGCTCCGCTGCGCGGAGCGCAGCCTTGGTGAGCAAGGCGGCTTCCGAGGGCGCTGATTGAGCTTTCGGTTTGGTTATTGGCATTCCGGGGGTCATTTCTGGAGAAATGATATCGAGATATTATTGCTATGGCAATAACCGGGTGGCCGGACCGGAACCCCCACGATGGCGTCTCGGTGTTGACGTGCGAGGCAGTAATTTCCGCGCCTCACTTGATATTCTCCTATTCCGGAGTATATTTACACCATAATAGGAGAGATAGTGACCCAAGCCTCCTACCCCCGAACACGATACCCTCCGTCTCCCGTGGTGGATCTTACATCAAAGAAGGAGCGGGAGCGGCTTGGTCCCGCGGCGGGGCGGACTTTCTTCAACATCATGACGCGCTGGAACATCCGCGATGAGAATGCACGGATGCTCCTGGGAGGCATTTCGAACGGCCCCTTCTATGAAATGAAAAAGAACCCCGATCGGGTGCTGGACACGGACAGGCTGACGCGCATCTCGTATCTCATCGGTATCTTCAAAGCGCTCAACATTCTCTATTCGGAGAAGTTGGCGGACAGCTGGGTCCAGCTGCCGAACGGCAATCCCATCTTCGCGGGTCAGACGCCAGTGGCTTACATGGTCAAAGGCGGACTGCCGGCGATGCAGACCGTGCGACGGCTGCTTGATGCACGGCGAGGCGGCATGTGAGGCTGCCGCCCACAAGCCTCGTACGACAGTACGACACACACCGCTTGATTCCGGCCAAGTACGGCGAAAGAGAGGAGAGCGTCCTGGCTCGGCTCGCTGACAGCGACAGAGATCTACAAAACATATTCGATCTCGACGGTGCCACGAACGATCGCCTGCTCGCGGAACATGCGCTGCTTCCCGGCATCGGCATCTACGAGCTCGTGTTCGGAGTGCCGTACTATCGGATTGTGAATGCCGCCTTCTGCCATGCGCACCCGCTTGGCAGCCGTTTCAACGCGCCAGACCGTGGCGCCTGGTATGCGGCATTCGAGTTGGACACGGCTCAAGCTGAAGTCGCCTACCACAAATGGAGAGAGTTGCTCGAAGTGAACTGGCTTGAGGAGGAAGTGACCTATGACGACTATCTCGCGGATTTCAGCGCCGAATTTCACGACTTCCGAGGTGGCGGTTTCCGCGTGTGCCTGGATCCGGAGAGCTACATGGCCTCACAGGCGCTTGCAGAGAAGCTCCTCGAGGCGGGCTCTCTCGGCGTGGTCTATCCGAGCGTGCGTAAAAGGAAGGGGACTTGTCTCGCGTGCTTTCGCCCCGCTCTGGTGACGAACGTTCGTCAAGGCCGCCCCTATCTGTTCCGGTGGGAGGGCAAGCCAA
>Ga0070712_100002350_pt1 | contig 11648 bp, 10 predicted proteins | sample LARL81metaG_FD_71396 | JGI IMG/M metagenome (GOLD analysis project Ga0070712, IMG submission 71396) | Corn, switchgrass and miscanthus rhizosphere microbial communities from Kellogg Biological Station, Michigan, USA - LAR L8-1 metaG | ecosystem: Host-associated > Plants > Roots > Rhizosphere ...
GGCTGTGCCGATCAGTCACGCGGTCCAGCGATGCCAGAACCAGGCCATCGGCGTGCTGACCGGCACCAGGCGCATCCTCGGGGCCCCAGGTGCGAGGAAGATGCGGATTGCGGTCAGACCGAGCCGGACCAGGAGGAATGCCAGGAGATAGCCGAGGATGATCGGCCCGGTCAGCGGCGGCCAGGCGAACAGCAGAAAGGCGCCCATGCTGCCGGCCGCGAACGCGGCTACGACCAGCAAGCCGATCAGCAGGCGCTCACTGGCCACCCTTGCGCGTTCCCGCGCGGTGTCCAGCGTCACCGCCCCAAAATGCATGCGCCATGATCGTGCGAGGCGGAAGAACAGGTATTGCGCGATGAACCCCCCGGCAAGGAAGACGATCACAGCGCCGATGAGGCGGAACCGCTCCGGTGCCGGCAACTGGGCGCGTGTCCTGTCCAGGACCTGCGCCATCTGGTCCGGGATCTGATGCAACTCCGCCAGGATGTTCCAAAGCCTGATGCGGAGGCCGCCCAGCACATCGTCCATCATCTCGCCGGCCGTCGCCGCCGGGGAGCCACCGTGTACCGTGCTGTCCGGATCCTGCATGATCGCCTGACGGACACGGGGATCGCCGAGCAGATCCAGGATGGCTGCGCCCTGTTCGGAACCAAGCAGCTCCCGCAATTGCGCCACGCGATCCGGCACCTCGGCCGGAGGCGTTGGTGGTGCCGCGCGCAGTGGCCCCGCTGCGAGGAGCACGAACGCGAATAACGCCAGACGGAATGCCATCAACCGCATGTCGATCAGCCGGCCGGCTCATGGAGACGCAGAACGACCCACTCTGCACCTGGCGCTCTCGGGTGCTTCTGCTGGACCAGCATCATGATGAACTCGCGCTTCTCGGCACGCTCAGCATTGAGCGCTTTCCATACGTCGTCGGGCGAAGCCGTCGCGTCCCTGTCCACGCGCAGAATGATGTCGCCATTCGTCATGCCGCGGCGCGCGGCATCGGAGCCGGCAACCACGTCGGCGACCAATACACCGCCTTCCGTATCCTCAAGTCCCAGGCTGGCTCGCTTGGATGTCGGGATCGCTGCGAGCGACAGTCCGAGGTCGGGTGGAATCCTGCCGTTCGGGTGCTCAGCGGGTAAGGGAGCATCACGCTCGTCCCACTTGCTGCGTGGCCACTCCGCGACGGTTACCGGGAGGGTCAGCTCATTGTTGTCGCGCTGGATGACCACGTTCACCGCTTTCCCGACCGGGGTCTTGACGATATCGCGCAGCAGGGCTCGTTCGTCATGCGGTGCATCATCACCATACTTCAGAATCACGTCTCCGATCGCCAATCCGGCGTGCTGCGCGGGTCCGCCAGGCATGATCCAGGAAACGATCGAACCTTGCGGCCGCTGCATGCCCATGGCACGTGCCATCTCCGGCGTAACCTGCTGGATCTTGATGCCGACCCAACCCGGACGAACCCAGCCGTATTGCATCAGCCGTCGGACCACGAACTCCGCCGCATCGGAGGGGATGGCAAGTCCCAGTCCTGCCGAGGCCTCGGTGGGCGAGACCAGAGCCGTGTCGACACCAACGACGCGCCCCTTCATGTCGAACAACGGGCCGCCGGAGTTGCCGTGATTGATCGCCGCATCCGTCTGGATGTAGTGATTGTACGGGGAATCCTGCACATCGCGGTTGAGCCCGCTGACGATACCGGCCGAAACGGACACGCCAAGGCCTAGTGGATTGCCGATGGCAAACACCTGGTCGCCGACGTTGAGCTTGGTGCTGTCGCCCCACTGGACTGGCGTAAGTGGATGGTCGGCCTTCACCTGCACCACAGCCAGGTCAGCAAGCCGGGACGCGTGGAGCAGCGTTGCTGGCAGAATCGTGCCGTCGGAGAAAGTCACCGCGATGTCGAACGCGTCCTCAACAACGTGATAGTTGGTCACGATCAGACCCGATGGATTGATCACGAAGCCGGACCCCACATAGCTCTTGATCTCGCCAGAGCCGGTCGAAGCGCTGGCCTGTTGCGAGCCGGTGGGTGGAGCCACTTCTTTGCGGACTGCGATGTTGACGACCGCCGGCAGCAGACGCTGGATTAGTTCGGACCGGTTGGCAACGAGATCCGTGGCGTGCGCGGAAGGGCTGGACACCGCGAGCACGAACGCCAGCGCCACCGGGATTTGGCGCACGGCACGGCGGATTGAGCGCATGTTGGCCATAGTGGCGGCTCCTTGCACTGATCGTTGACGACGGCTTAGCTCCAGATCGCTGTTTGATCGTTCAGTTGGTCCGGCGGACCCGGCTGTCCGCGAATATAACTGCGGGGGGCCGCCTGCAAGTGACCTGGCCGGATGGCCAGGGCAATCGAATTTGCCGGTTTCGCCGACAGTGCGAGCCGGTGCCAGGCCGTTTCCTGAGGAGCACGCTTCTGATCCGCAGCAGCTGGAAGGCGTCAGTCGCGCCGACGCAGGGCGGCAAGTACCTTGTGGTCGACCTGGCAGCGCCGGTCGCTTCTCGAGTGGAGACATCGGCCTTGCCATTGAGCGCCAGGGCCTTCGCGAGCGCCCCCACGCAGACCTGGTCGAGACCGTTCCGGCCGCGGCAGAGAAATAGCGCCTTGGACACCATGGGTGACGTCGCGGCGGCCTGCTTGGCCGCAAAGTTCTTATTGGGGTTCCGAATAACGGGCATCTGAGATGCTCCTCGACCGTGCGCCTTGCGCAAAAACTGGGCCGTACGTGAATGCGAATCTGTTGGACCATGGTCGGCGCGATAACCGGAGTGTGTCTTTCGCAAGTTAATCGGTACAGAGACCCGAAAAGGCAAGCAGCATCGCTGCAGGATGAGGTGTAAAGGCGTTCGTGAAAACTTGGCACGAACTCATGGACGTGATTGGCTCCCAGCGCGCGGCCCTTGCGAAAGGTTGGACGATGGACGTACTCGCAATCGATGTCGGTGGCACACACGTGAAGATCCTTGCCACTGGCCAGAAGGAAAAACGGGAATTTCCCTCCGGTCCGACGCTGACTGCGCAGCAGATGGTAACGGGGGTGAAGCAGCTCGCAGGCGAGTGGAAGTACGAGGTCGTGTCGATCGGGTATCCCGGGGTGGTGCTGCACAACCGGGTAGTGGCTGAGCCGCATAACCTAGGCACTGGATGGGTGGGGTTCGATTTCGCTCGCGCATTCGGGTGCCCCGCGCGTGTACTCAACGATGCAGCGATGCAGGCACTGGGCAGCTACAAGCACGGCAAAATGCTTTTCCTGGGCCTGGGAACAGGGCTCGGTTCCACACTCATCGTCGATGGCATCGTGGAGCCGATGGAACTGGGTCACCTTCCGTATCGCAAAAGCACCTACGAGAATTACGTCGGACTCCGTGGGCTGAAACACTTCGGCAAGAAGAAGTGGCGCTGGTACGTCGAGGACGTCATCGAGCGGCTGATCGCTGCACTCGAGCCTGACGAAGTCGTCCTAGGCGGGGGCAATGCAAAACTGCTAAAGGCGATCCCTGCCAGTTGCCGCCTTGGTGACAACGACAATGCATTCCTAGGCGGCTTCCGCGCGTGGGAACACGGCACTCCGAGGCCGCGCAACGTTGCTACGTTGCCAATTACCGCTGGCCCCACCCGACGCAAGACATAAAAGGCGGCCTTCGACACCACGTGCTGGGATAGGATCGCCTGTCGAGAGAAATCAGCCATAATACATAACTACAAATCCACACTCGTTATTGTTGGTCAAAAAGGGTAACCGAATAAGTCGGCAAAGTTCGGGTTAGCCGTCCGAGGCGCGTTTATCGAACGTGGCTCGCTGATGCTGTCAATCTTGTCGTCTTATTGCCGATCGTCGCTTCGGTCGCTTACGACGACAAATGGACATTCGATTGGCGATGGCCAATTAGACAAAGGTGTTGCCGATACCTTCGTTATAATTCTAACGCTACTTTGGCACATTGTGGGTTTCCCGAGTCAGCCAATCGGTGATTCCTGATAGGTTGGCTATTTGGAGGCCGATCACGGTGCATACGCCGCGGCAGAGTAACAGGTCTTTCGCTGGATCAACGGCCGCGATCCACGCCAGTATGGCCTGGACTTCGGGTTGTGGCGGCGGGCCTGATCAAGCGGAAACTGCCATCCGCGCGTCCTCGCGAACCATCGCCGCACCCTTTTCTGCGATCATGATGGTCGGCGCATTCGTGTTGGTGGACGTGACCGCCGGCATCACCGATGCATCGATCACGCGCAGCCGTTCCAAACCATGCACACGTAGCCGGTCATCCACCACCGCCGTCAGGTCGCGACCCATCTTGCAGGTGCAGGTCGCGTGGAACACGGTACTGCCGGTCTGCTTCACATAGTGCAGCAGTTCGTCATCACTCTGCACATCCTTCCCAGGCATGGTCTCCGCGACAACGTATTTCGCCAACGCCGGTGCGGCGAACATCCTGCGGATCCAACGTAGCCCGCCAACCGCGGCACGACAGTCGGTCTGGTCGCTGAAGTAACGCGGGTTGATGTTTGGCTGCTCCTCGGGCCGTGGCGAGCGCGCCTCGACATAGCCCCGGCTCAGCGGCCGCATCTGCCACATGCCGCATGTCATGCCCGGCATCGTGTCCAGTTGCCGCGACACGCCCGGCGCGTAGCTGCCGTGGGCGAACAGGCACTGCACATCCGGCGTCGCCGCCTCAGGCAGCACCTTCACCGACGCCGCGACCAGCGACGCCGCATAGGTCAGGATGCCGTCGCCGGTGGCCAGATAGCGCAGCACCTGCCCCGCCAGCCCCAACCCGCGCGACTGCTGGTTCAAACTCGGCGCGCCCTGCACGGAGCACGATATCCGCGCCAGATAGTGGTCCTGCATGTTGCGCCCGACGCCGCGCAGATCGTGATGCACGCCGATGCCGACGCGGTCGAGATGCTCGGGATCGCCGACACCCGACAATTGAAGGATGTGCGGCGAACCGATGGCGCCAGCGGCAAGGATCACCTCGCCTGCAACATCGACGCGGTCCACGTTGCCGTTGCGCGAATACTCGATGCCGACCGCACGCGCACCATCGAACAGCACGCGATGCACCAGCGCACCGGTGATGACCTGCAGGTTCGGCCGCTTCAGCGCAGGACGCAGATAGCTGCGCGCGGCACTCGCCCGCCGGCGCCCGCCTCGTGTCTGCTGCACCCAGCCGATCCCATCGCCCGCGCCAGGCGGCAGGTTGTTGACGTCCTCGCGGTACTCGCAGCCAAGCTGCTGACCGGCCTCGACCGCCGCACGGCACAGCAGCGGCTTGTCGCGTCCGTGTGACGTGAACAGCGGGCCGCCCTTGCCGTGCACCGCGTCCTCTTTGCCCTCCCAGTTCTCCGCCTTGCGGAAGAACGGCAGCACGTCATCCCATGTCCAGCCGCGATTGCCGAGCTGGCCCCAGTGGTCGAAATCCTCAGGCTGGCCACGGACGTAGATCATGCCGTTGATCGAGCTCGACCCACCGAGCACGCGACCGCGGGGATAGTTGATGGCGCGGCCGTTGGTTCCGGGATCGGCCTCGGCCTTGAAGCCCCAGGTCAGCGTCCGATGCTCCAGCAGCTTCATGTAGCCGGCGGGAATGTGGATCAGAGGATTCCAGTCGCGCCCGCCCGCCTCGATCAGCACGACGCGGTTGCCGGGATCTTCCGTCAGCCGATTGGCCAGAACACAGCCAGCCGAGCCGGCGCCGACGATGACATAGTCAGCCTGCATGTGACGTTTCCCTCCCCCGTCATTGCGACCCTCGCGAAAGCGAGGGGAAGCAATCCCCATGGAGATTGCTTCGTCGCTGCGCTCCTCGCAATGACAGCGTCAGCCGAACGCCCCCACCTCATGCGTGACGATGGTGGCGATCTCCCGCACGAGGCCGAACAGCGAGCGCATCGGCGCGAAGATCTCTTCATGCTCCCGCGCATAGGCAGTCACGCCACGCGGCGCCACCGGCTCCGCATAGTCGAACTCCTCTGACCGGTCGGGCGCGGCAGGAAAGATCTGCGCCAGCACCTCGAGCACCGGCTCAATCTCCAGCCGCAGGATCGCTGCCTCCAGCACCTGCCGCGTCACGCCATGCCGTGGAGAGAAATCCGCGATCCCGGTAGACAGCAGCCAGATACGATGGATCAGCGCGAGCCGCAGTGCGTGCAGCAGCACCTCACGGGTCGCCATGCGCGGCGCATCCGGCCAGATCTCGCGCAATGCCAGATGATCGGCGTGCACGCGCCGGAACATCGACTGCGCCGCCGCCCAGATGCCCAGCCGTTCGAGCGCGCGCGCCACGCCGATCAGTGCCTCGCGTCCGGCACGTGTTGCCGTGTGCTCGGCGCGATCGAACCAGGTGCCGGGATCCAACGTCGCGATCACTGCGCGCAGCACTTCTGTATCCGAATGCGCGAGTGCATGCGTCGCCAGATCCATCGCGCGGTGGAACCGCCGGCTGTTCTGCCGCAGGTCGACGAACAGCTCGGGATGCCGTGCCGCGGCGGCGCCGATGCCCTGCAGCGTGTTCGCACACCAGCCGAGCTGCTGGAGGATGGCGTTGTTCGGGATCGCCCGCAGCTCGCGCGGATGGCGAATGCGCGCGGCACCCACCATGCCGTCGGCCTGTCGCGCCGCCGGCCGCGATCCGGTCACATCAATCAGCGCCGGACCGAATGCGCCGAGCAACGCGGCATAGCCTTCGTCATCGACCAGCGCCTCCATGCCGGCGCGTACAGTGGCGAAGAAGTCAGCCGCGAAGTCGGGATTGGCGTAGACCGGGTCCTCGATCGGGCCCGCCGCCGGATGGTAGGTCTGCTGCGCGATACCTGTGATCGTTGCCAGCGCCAGCTCGGGCGTACCGAACAGCAGATAGCCGTCGCCTCCCTGGAACGCCGCCTCTTCACGCACGCTCAGCCCCGCGCGATTCAATGCCTGCCGTGACGCTGTCGGCGACAGGTATTTCAGCCGGTCAGTCAGCGACCCAGGATGCGCGCCACGCCCGACGCTCTCCCCATGCGTGTCGAACAGGATGACCTCGACGCCGGAGATCCCGTGCTCAGCCAGCGTCTGGCCGATCTTCAGGCGCAGCCGCTCGATCAGGTAGCTCGCGGCGAGCTGGCCGACATAGCGACCTGAATCCGAGTAGCCGAATTGCAACGCGAGCCGTCCTGTCGTTTGTAGATACGCTCGGTAATGCGGACTCCGCAGCACCTCTTCCAGCACCGTCGCACCGTGCTCCAGTGCGCCAGCGGTCTCGAACAATGGGCTGATCTCGATATGCCGCTCTATGCCGAACAGCCGCGCGAGCCACAGCGCCGCGAGCAGCGTATAGCCAGTCTCGGTCTCGGCGATCAGGAAGCGAACCGGCACCGATCCATCGACGTGCTTGATGATCTGCGCGATCGTCATCATCAGCCGGATCGCCGACGCCTGCTCAGCCAGGAGCGCCCCGAAATCGACGCCGAGAGGCTTCACCGTGTCCAGCGCCGCATTCAGCGAGCCGAACAACACCCGCCGATGCGCCGGGTCCTCCGGTGCATCGGCGATGCCAAGCCGCTGGCGCACCGCATTGTGGATCTGGGCCGCGTTGAGCCGCACATGCGTGTGGGCCAGCGCCAGTCCGTGCGACACCAGTCCGGAGCGCGCGACGCAAAGCGCCTGTCGCGCATCGTCATCCGCCGCTGCTGCAAGCGCCTGCTCGAACAGCGGCAGCAGCGGAAGCGGCGACGTCAGCGCAGCTTCGCGCCGCCCCACCAGCGCCTGCGCGAATGCAGCGACCCGCGATGGCTCGGGCGCGTCTGGGCAGAGATCGAGCTGCTCGCCGACCGCATCCTGCGCCGCCGCGATGCGTGTGGTGAGCGGTTCGGTCGAAGGCAGCGCGGCAACCTGTGTATGCACGCGCGCCAGCTGCCGTCGCTTCATCTCCAATCGCAGCCGTAGCGTGTCCCACCAGCCGATGTCGGTGCGGCCGTCGGTGTCGTAGCCCACCCAGCTCGACAGTATCACCGGACGTGGATCGAGTTCCGTCCAGCGATCCGGCCAGGTACCGCGTGCGACGGTCAGAAGTGCCGCATTGAAATGGTCGATCGCATCCCGGCCATGCTCGATGGCAGCGACAGCCCGCGCAAACTCGTCCGCCAGCGTGATCGGCGGAGGACGATGGGATCCCGCAACCGAGGTCACCCGCCCGCTCGCCGTCTCGACCAATGCATCGGCGACCGGAGCCGGAATCGCGAATGTCGGATGTGCGGTGAACACCGCCGCAAAGCGCGTGCGTTCAACCAGGGCGCGGTACTCCGCCCAGCGCACCGGGCTGTCATTCGGATCGGGGCGCAGCAGGCGTTGCGCCAGCTCCTTCAGAACCGCGGTGTGCACAGCGACATCGGTGCCGCCGACATAGTCCGCGATACGCCGCGCACGATCAGCGAAAGCGGCGTCGCGCAGATACCCGATCAAAGCCCCGATCGCAGCATCGTCAAGTGTGCCCGCCTCGATACGGCGGCTGATCGCCAACGCAACCAGCAGGACGGGATTGCCGAACGGATCCTCATCGGCGCGCGCGGTGATGCGCGCTGTCAGCTCCAGGAGTTCCTGGGCAAGTGGCCCTGTCCGATCGAATGGAGCGTCCGGCACCGCGACATTCTGCGGCGGATTGTGCATTGCAGCAAGCGGTGGATGCATTGCGGACCCAGCCAACGTGCCATAGCGTCCGAGCCTGCCTTCCTTCCGGAAAGGATCGCCGATGCCACGCTGCCGATTGGCAGGGATGAGCTGTGCTCTGATCATCGCGGGCGCGGTGCCGGCCTGGGCTGACGTGATCGACGGCCACTGGTGCTTCACCGACGGCGAGCGCATTTCGATCCAGGGTCCTGCCGTCGTCACGCCCGCGGGCAGTAGCATCCAGGGCGACTATTCGCGCCACTACTTCACCTACGTGGTGCCACCGACCGATCCCGGCGCAGGGCAGACCGTCTCCATGATGCTGATGAACGAGGACACGGTGCACTTGCGTATCGGAACCGGACCATCCTATTCGTCGGACGGGCCGGTACAGGTCTGGCACCGCTGCGGCCCACCGACGAGCTGACGCCGAAACCCAGGACACGCGATCGATGCCCGACGATTCAATCTCGCCACGCCCCCAGCAGGCCATGCCGGTTGGCTGGGAACCGGAACTCGCCGAGCTGCGCGCGCGCATCGCGCTGGCGAAGGAGCTGGGTGGTGCCGACAGGGTCGCGCGTCAGCACCAGGGCGGCCGCCTCACCGTCCGCGAGCGCATCGACCGCATGCTGGATGCAGGCAGCTTCCACGAGATCGGCGCGATTGCCGGCAAGGCGAGCTACGATGCGGACAGCCGGCGGATCACCGCATTCACACCAGCCAACTGCGTGTTCGGCCGCGGCACGGTGGATGGCCGTCCGGTGGTGATCGCCGGCGACGACTTCACGTTGCGCGGCGGCTCGGCGGATGCCTCGATCAAGGGCAAGCCCAAGATGTCGGAGCAGATCGCGGCGGAGTTCCGCATGCCGATCATCCGGCTGATCGAGGGCTCGGGCGGCGGTGGCTCGGTCAAAACGATCGAGACCACCGGGCGCGCCAACCTTCCGGGCGGGCTGTCAGAGACCACATCGTTCGACCTTGTCGCCAACAACATGGGCCTGGTGCCCGTTGTTGCGCTGGGCCTGGGGTCGGTGGCCGGCCTCGGTGCCGCACGGCTGGCCGCCAGCCACTACTCGGTGATGGTGAAGGACATGTCCGCCGTGTTTGTCGCCGGTCCTCCAGTGGTGGAACGTCTGGGCGAGCCGCGCAGCAAGCAGGAACTCGGCGGCTGGGAGGTGCAGCTCGCCTGCGGTGCGGTCGATCACGCGGTGGATACCGAGAGCGAGGCGTTCGAGGTAACACGCCGGTTCCTCTCCTATCTGCCGAGTTCCATTTGGGACGTGCCGCCGCGGGTGCGCACCTGGGATGATCCGGAGCGACGGGAAGAATTCCTGATCGCGGCCATCCCGCGCCAGAAGAAGCAGGCCTACCATATGCGCCGCATCATCGAGGCGTTGGTCGACAAAGGCAGCTTCTTCGAGATGGGCCAGTTGTTCGGCCGGCCGATCATCACTGGGTTCTGCCGCCTGGACGGCTGGCCGGTCGCGCTGATGGCCGGAGATCCGCTGTTCCACGGCGGTGCCTGGACCGCAGACGCCTGCAACAAGATCATCCGCTTCGTTGACATGGCGCAGACCTTCCACCTGCCGATCGTGCACCTGGTGGACTGCCCCGGCTTCCAGGTAGGCCTCGCCGCCGAGAGCAGCGCGGTTATCCGATGGGGCGTGCGCGCGTTGTCGGCGATCAACCAGACCACCGTGCCGTGGTGCAGCATCGTCGTGCGCAACTGCTACGGCGTCGGCGGCCTGGGGCACCAACCGGTCAGCCACCTCTGCGTGCGCTATGCCTGGCCGTCAGCAAGCTGGGGTTCGCTGCCGCTGGAGGGCGGCATCGAGGCGGCCTACCGCGCCGAGATCGATGCCTCGCCCAACCCCCAGGCCAAGATGGACGAGATCGAAGCACGGCTGAACCGGCTGCGCTCGCCGTTCCGGACAGCGGAGCCGTTCTGGGTGGAGGAGGTCATCGATCCGCGCGAGACCCGGCGGCTGTTGTGCGAGTTCGCCGACATGGCGGCGCCGCTCCGGACGCCAGGCCCCACTGCATTCTCCATGCGCCCTTGAAGCCTGCTTGCGATGTAGCACTATCTGCGCTACATGCAGCGCATGACCAGGACAGTCACCCTGCGTGAGGCGAACCAGTCCTTTGCCCGTTGCATTCGCGAGGTGGAGGCGGGCGAAGAGCTCGTGATAACCCGGAACGGCACTCCAGTGGCGCGTCTTTCGCCAGTGAACAAGCGCCGCGTGCTCAGCCCCGAGCAGCAGGCTGCGTGGGAGCGGACCAAGCGACGCATGGAAGAAGGCTGGGACATCGGCGCAGGGCCGCTCGACCGTGACGCCCTGCATGAGCGATAGGCACTTCACCCTCGACACCAACATCCTCGTTTACGCACTGGATCGTCAGGCCGGCACACGGCATGCGTTGGCGAGCCACATCATTGGTCTTGCTACCGTAAGCACGAACTGCTGGCTTACCTTGCAATCGATATCCGAGTTCTATGCTGCGGCGACGCGCAAAGGGTTGGTCCCGGTGACGGGAGCGCGCGACCAGGCGCTGGATTGGCTCAACATGTTCCGTATTACCGCGGCCTCGGTCAGCGCTGTTCGCACAGCGCTCGGTATCGCGGCATCCGGTCGCGCTTCCTACTGGGACGCACTTCTTGTGATCACCGCGGCCGAAGCGGGGTGCACCGCCATCCTCACCGAAGACCTTGCCGACGATACCACGTTCGCCGGCGTGCGCGTGATCCACCCATTCGCGGGGGCCACCCTTTCCGCCGCAGCCGAGGCGTTGCTGGCACTGGACTGAAAGTCCCGCATGCCCATTTGTTTGCTGGCAGCCCTGCCGCTAGAATGGTTGACGTGGGACGCGCGGGGTCTCAGAAGCCACCGCGCCCATGGCATCGGGCCGAGGGAGAGGAGTCCGACTTGCAGCCTACCGATATCGGTAACCCCGACTACTTCCACAAAGTGGTCGATTGCCAATGGGCGTGCCCAGCCC
>Ga0070712_100002351_pt1 | contig 11647 bp, 14 predicted proteins | sample LARL81metaG_FD_71396 | JGI IMG/M metagenome (GOLD analysis project Ga0070712, IMG submission 71396) | Corn, switchgrass and miscanthus rhizosphere microbial communities from Kellogg Biological Station, Michigan, USA - LAR L8-1 metaG | ecosystem: Host-associated > Plants > Roots > Rhizosphere ...
AACGGCGTCGGCCCGAGCAACGTGCCGGTGTAGGACCCCCGATCGACTATGTGCCGATCCTGCTCGCCGACCGCTTTCAGGGCACGACGCCGCTGTACTGGGAGGACATCGACGCGGACCGTCGCCAGCACGTCCTGGCCATGCTCGCCGTCGAGGGCGAGGTTGCCCAGTCGTGGGCCGGGCTCGGGCCGGACGACGACGTTGTCCTGGTCGCTGAGGATGAATGATTCAGGCGCCAGGTGCCACGCAACTGGTCGGCAGGAACAGAAACCGTTTCACGATTCGTTCCAATCTTCGCTCAGGACAACCCCAGCGACGCTTCGACCGCGAGGCACTACATCGCGTCCGCAGAATCGACAGACGCGCGCCTCGGAGCGGATCAATTCCGCGCAGTGCGGACAGCGCATTCGGTCGCCGCGCTCGAGATCGGCTTCCTCTTGGGCCGCGTCGTTGGGCTTGGCGACAATAGCCGCCACGATCCCGATGATGGGCAAGACCAGCCCAATCAGAAAGTATCCAAAGAACCCGCGCTTTTTTGACGCGCCGATTATGCCGGCGACGCCCGCAAGGACGACCCAGCCCAAAAACCACTCCATGTATGTGACCTCCTACACGGTCAAAAAATGTCCGCCGAGCTTTGGCAGTTGTAGGTCCGCCAAACTTGCGGGCGTTGATCAGACGCCACCCGGCGAACGGCCAGGACCATATCCAACAGATGTTGAGAAAGTGCTAAGTCGCTAGTGGCCACGACCGAAGAAGTCAACATCCTGCTCAAAACGGTTGCTGACACCAGCGGCGCCCAGCAGGTTGCCCAGTCGCTCCAGCAGGTGCAGCAACAGGCGCAGGGACTCCAGGATCCGGCGCGTATCGCTACGGGTATTGCCAATGCAAATGCCGCCCTCAGCAAGGCGATGGCTGGTTCGGGCGGCACGATGGCGGATTTCCAGCGCAATTTCAAAGCCGTCCAGGAGCTGCTGGGCGCCGCTCCCACGCTCAAGCCCGAGGCCTTCGGTATCCAGCCCGAGCAGGCGGCGCAGGCCACACAGGCCGCTGAGCAGACGCGCCGCTCGCTGGCTACGGTGACCCAGGGTGTCACGGAGCATGCCGAAGCCCAGCAGCAGCTGCGCAGCAGCGTCAATCTGACCGCTACCGAGTTCGTGCGGTTCGCCACCGCCGGGCTCGGCCTCGGCTCCGGACTGTCCATCGCCAGCACAGCCGGCCACCTGCTCGAGACGGCGCTCGTCGGCGTCGTCAACCAGGCGATCGCCGCCGACCAGTCGACCCGCAACCTGGTCGCCACGTTCGGCGCCGCCGCGGCCAATTACGCCCAATTTGCCCAGACCCTGTCGCGCACGGGCGGCGGCTTCGACGATACCCAGATCCAGGGCGCGATCGAATCCGTGCGCCCGCTCGCCGAGCAGTTCCACCTGACCACGGTCCAGGTCGAGGGGCTGGTCAATGCCGCCCGCGAGTTGGCCACCATCCGCGATATCCCGCTGTCGACGGCCCTCGATGCCCTGCTGGGATCCTTGCAGGGCAACGCCACGGCGGCGGAGCGGCTCGGCCTGTCGATGACTGACCAGCAGGTCGCCGCGCGCGCTGCCGGCGGCGCCTATCGCCAGACCTTCGACATCCTGAGCGATGGCGAGAAAGTGACGCTGCGCTACGCCGAGGCGCTGCGCCAGGTCGATGTGCAACAGAAGAACGTCGCCGCCTCGGGCCCATCGGTCACGACGCGGGCGCACGAGCTGGAGCTGCAAGTCAACACCTTGAACACGGTCCTCGGCCAGGGCCCGCTCGCCGGCTTTACCGAACTGTTGACGCGCCTCGGTGGCCAGCTTGGCACCACGACCGAGAAGCAGAAGAGCCTGACGCAGGCGACGCAGGACTGGACGACGCAACTAGCCAACACGCCTGGTGCGGGTGGCGGCGTGGTGCCATCGCCGCAAACGTTCGGACCGGCGCCACTGACGGGCGCCGAGATCAGCGGCCCGCAGATCATCGCGACCGCCAACCAGGCGCTACAGCAAGTCCGCGGCGCCATCAGCGGTCTGGCCTCGACGACCAACGCGCAACTCGCGGCTCTCGCTCAGCGCGAGGCCGAAGTCATGGCACTCAACGCGGAGGTCGCGCGCCAGGCCATCGAATCCGGCAGCGCGGTGACCAACGCCCTGCAGGTCGCGCTCGAGCGGGCCACTGACCCGGCGGAGGTCGCCCGTCTCCAGGCGCGGCTCGACCTGATTAACCGCCTGGGCGCGGCCAACGAGTCGTTGCTCGAGGCGCAGCGCGGCCAGAACCAACTGCAGCAGCAGGGCATCCAGTTGACCGCGCAGCAGGCCGCCATCCAGTTGCGCTTCCTGCCGGCACAGCAGCAGCAGCTGGCCACCGAACGCGAGCTCAACCGCGTCAAGCTCGAGGGCCAGCGCGCGGCCCTCGGTCCGAACGAAGCGCTGCAGGATCTACAGTACGAAGAGCAACGGGCCCGACTTATCGCCCGCAACCGCTTCGCGCCGGTCGAGGATCGCATTGCGGCCCGGCGGGACCTGCGCCAACTGGTGCGCGCCGAGCCGGGCGTGGAACTGACAGCCCTCGAGGCCAACCGTGCCCAGACGCCTATTGATCGCGCGCTGGATCGACTCCGGATCGAGTCTGGCTTGCAGCAGAATGTCATGCAGACGGCCCTGGCGCCGATCCAGGGCCTGCTTCAGCAGAACCAGCTGCTCAGCCAGATCGCCACCGGCATCGTCGGTGCTCGCGAGCAGACGGTCAACGTCATTCTCAGCGGCGCGGTGGACGTCAGCTCCAACGGGCAGGGCGCCTCGCTGTCCGACACCCAGGTGCAGCAGGTTGTCGCCGCGGCAAACAGCCAGTTCATCGACCAGTTCACCGCAGGAATCAACGAAGCCGAGCGCTCGCGTAGCCAGCGACTGTTGGGAGCTCGCTAATGGCCACCTATACACCCAGCGACGGCGTCGGTGCCGGCGTGACGATGGACTTCGGCTTGTTGGTCGATCCGCCCACGCGGCAGACACAGCAGACGATGAGTGAGCGGGTCATTCCCGGATCGAACACCGCAATCGTCGATCGCGTTGGGAAAGGCGTTAGCAAGATTCGTGGCGCCGCACGCTTCGACTCGTTCGGCGCACTGAAGAACTTTGAAGTCGTGGTCGGCAGTCAGGGCACGCTGGTGTATAGCGAGGAGCCGGCAGGCATTGATGTCATCTTTGTCAGTCTCGAGCGCACGCGGACCACCGCCCAGGATGTTCATCTGGGCAATGTGGAGTTCTGGGTGACCGGGCCAAGCACCATCGTGCGCAACCTGACGCTGCAGGCCGAAGTCAACGGCGCGCCGATTCCCAACCTGGTGAGCGCCAGGGTGTCGTTCGGCTTCGACGTCAGGGTTAGCCAGGCGACGCTGGTGACGCCCCTGAAGCCCGACTGTAGCTATGACGACGTGGTGACCGTCACGCTTGGCGCCGGCACCCACAACGACGCGCGCTTCGTCGGACTGGTGCGGGACTTCCAGTACAGCAGCTCGCCGCCAAGCGTCACCACCATCTGCAAGGGTTGGCTCACCAGGGCTGACGAGTACGAGAACGTCGAGGACCCGCAGCTCATCGGCGGTCTGGCAATTCCCGACCTGGTCGGCACCGATACCGCCCTCTCCGCTGACATCGTCAAGGCGGTACTCGACAAATCGAGCACGCCGTATGACGCGAGCTACATCGACGGCACGAGTGTTCAGTACGGCGACACGTTCGACCCCTTCGTCTGGCTCAACGGCACCAACCAGGACCCTGCCATCGATATCACCGACGCGGGCGAAACCGCACTCGCCTATATCGAGCGCTACGACCACATTGATGCGGTGTTCGACGCCGATTCGGGCACGGGCGGTCGCTTCTGTACCTTTGAGACGCTCCCAGACGGCGCCAGCAACACCATCTTCCGCACCCTCGTGGGTGGTCGTCCGTGGGCCGATGAGGATTTCACCTTTTACGAGGGCGTCGACATCCTGGACGGCCAGTTCCAGCGCTCCATCAGCGAGACGCGCAACTACTTCCTCGTCACGGGCTACGACGATGGCGCCGGCGTGGGTCCCGAGAGTTTCGCACTGGCGGACTCCAACGACTTTCAGCCAACTGGCTCAAAGCACACCAGCCGAACGTCGAGTCCGATGATCGAACGCTCGAACGAATCAGACCCCGGCACTGGGATGAGCTGCGAGACCGTCGCAAACGCACTGAGCCTTGAGTACAACCGCGAGATCGTCAAGGGTTGGCTCGCCACGCATCGCGACGATCCGCTGGGCATTGGCCAGGTGCACATGGTGCGAACCGTCAGCGGCCTGCCAGGCTGGCTTGGAGTCGGCGAGAAACTGTGGGTGCAATCGCTCGATATCAGTGTTGACGAGCAGGGCTTCACGCAACGTATCGCTTATATCGGTGGGGGGCTTCCGCCCGCGACCTTGACGGCGCTGCGGCCATGACTCGTCCGGTGCCGGCGCAGTTGCTCGACGACCTGGTCAGAATTCGCCAGTGGTCCCAGCGCGCGCAGGGCGGTGATGCGCCCGAAGTCGACACCATCAACGTCGTGATCGGCGACGGCGCCAACGTACTGGTGGCGGGCATCGCCGCAGCACTGCGCGTGGACTTCAACGCCAGGATCACGGGCGCGTACCTGATCGAATTCGATGGCGTAACCGGATCGGTGGTGGCGACCATCGATAAGGCATCGCCAGTTGTCGGCTCCGCGCCGACTTTCGTCAGCATCATTGGCAGCTCTCCACCGACCATCACATCTGGCAGGTACTCCGCGGACGAGACGCTGGCCGGCTGGACAGTCCAGATTGCACGCGGCGACGTGCTGCGCTTCCTCGTTTCCAGCGCGACGGCAATTCAGCGCATCCTACTCGCGCTGCGCATCCGCAGGCTCGAGCCGTGACGTTCTATCGACCGCGCGTGGCCTGGATCAATAGCTGGCCCATCGCGGCCGTGCCCGGTGACCCGCTGTTCCGCAGCGTCAGCATTCCGCCCCTGTCAACCACGCAAGCTGCGCTGGTGATGGTCTTCACCGCGGCGACCGTCATCGATTCCGCGGTGCAGGACACCGGGCGTGGGTCGTATTTCTCATCCACTGACGTCGAGCTCTGCCGTGTGACCGCGAACGCGACCGACACCATCTTTCCGCCGATGCCCGGCGATCCCTACCGCTCGGCCATCTCCAGCATGGTTGGCGCGGCGACCGAAATCGACGCGAGCGAGCCGCTGGCGCCCTACCTGGCCAGCGGGCTGCGCTATGACTTCAGCCTGGGCGTGACGCAGCACCCAGACCCCATCGTGACCTACATCAACGGGGTGCTGACCATCATGGTGGTCGACGGACCGGTGTCCGCAACCCCGTCCGCCACGCAGGCGGCAGTCGGGGACCCCTCGCACTACAACTATGCCACCGGTGCTGGCAGCTCGACTGGCAGCGTCGACATCTGGTTGGACCCGTTCTACTCGCACCACGTCCACGCGGTGTGCTGCTGGGGTGCGCAGGCCTCAGGCGTACCCGCGGGCAACTGGTGGTCAGCTGGCGACGCCTTCCAACCCGCCGTGCATGGCGTCACCAGCGTGTACCAGTCGCTCGCCGTCTCGGCTAACGACCCCACCTCAGCGAGCGCCATTGACTCACCCATTAGCTACGCGCTGGACACCAGCGAACGCTGGGCCATCATGGCCTGGCAGTCGGACCTGGTGCCGGCCCCGTACGTGCCGCCCGTCGCCGTGCCGTCCAAACTGGCAACGATCGTCGGATGAGCGAAACCATGAGCGACGCGCCGCAACCGGTCGCCGGCAGTCTGGAGGCGACCATCATTCGCGCGTGCACGGTGCACCACATGTGTCCGTTGACGTGCAAGCAACGCCGGGTCGAGCACCTCGGCGAGATTGCCAGTTTTGACCTCCGTTCGAGGGAGACTGAGCGGGGCTGGCGACAGAAATTCCTTACATGGATGCAGCAGGCGTCCCATTCCACAGGAGGGTCCTGAACGTGGCGTCACTTGTTCCAAACTCGGGCAAAGCCGTGATCAGCGGGCGCATGTTCGGCACGTCGCCTACCCAGGCTGAGCCGCGCTATCTCGGCTGGGGCACGGGCGCCGGCGCCGGCTCCGCCTCGAGCACCGACGTGTCCACGCCGGCCAGCGAGGCGCGCGCGACGGGCGTCAGCACCCAGTTCACGACCAGCGTCACCAACGACACCCACCAGGTCGTCGGCACGCTCACCGCCAACGCCAACAAGACCATCACGAATGTGGGCATCTTCGACGCAGCGGGTACGGGCAGCCCACCCAGCGGCGGCGTGCTGTACGCCATCTTCGACGGGTTGTCTCAGGCCCTCAACTCGGGCGATTCGATACAATTAACTGCCCGTGTACAGTTCACCTGATGGGACAGTAAGCCGCCGAACTGAATATACTCAGCTGTGTGAAGGAATGCACTGAGTGCCACGCCACCAAGCCGTTCAACCAGTTCTATCGAGAAACCAAGCAATCCTCTGGTCTGAACCCGCGCTGCAAGACCTGCGTCAATAAGAGAAATCGGGCATACCACGAGGCCAACAAGGAGCGGCAGAACGAGTGGAAACGACGCGCAGCCTTGCGGCGATGGGCAAAGATGCATCTCGGATTGGAGACCGCTCAGTACGAGGCGTTACTAGCACGAGCTGGTGGCAAGTGCGAGGTCTGCGGGCGAGCGGAACGGAGTACGAGCACGAATGGTCATTCCTTCATGCTTGCGCTGGACCACGATCACCTCACCATGACAGTTCGGGGAATGTTGTGCCGGCCGTGCAATACGGCACTGGGGTGTGCTCAAGACGATCCTGCGTTACTGCGCAAGTTGGCGGATTACCTGGAAAACCCGCCGGGTGCGCCAGATCCGCCACAGGTTGCGGACCATTTGATTGCTCATCGGCAGCGCGACACCTTTGGCAGTACAAAGCGACCCGCCACGAATTGGAATCACTCGGACGAGACTCGCGCCAAGATTGCTACCGCAGCAACCGGACGCAAGTCTCCCTTCAAAGGTGTTCCGCGCAGTCCCGAGGTCATCGAAAAAATCAGGCAGGGACACCTCGGCAAGAAACGCTCAGACGAAGCGCGAGCGAACATGCGCGCTGCTCGGCTTCGCTATCTCGGCAGGATGGAGCCACCCCTCTCAGACACCTAGTTCACGCTTTGCTCGCGAGGCCGCAGTGACAACGTATTACGTCCGCAAGACGGGATCTGACGGTCTGGCCGGCACCAGCGCGGCTACGGCCTGGGCGACGATCGGCAAGGCGCTCACCGGGGGCATGGCCTCCGGTGACACCGTGTATGTTGGCGCCGGGGTGTATCGCGAGGCGGTCAACATCACCATCACCCCGCTCGCTATGACGTACGTCATCGGGGACGTGGACGGGTCCCGCACTGGCGACGCCGGTGAGGTGCGCTGGACCGGCTACACGAGCACCGACCTGGTCGCTGGCAATGCCACGGCCACGTGTCGGCTGAATGGCAAAAGCTTCCTGACCTTCCAGGCGATCCACTTCGTCGGCAGCAGCCAGGCGAACGGTGCGTGCATCGATGGGTTGACGGTCACCGGTTCGCACGATCTCACGTTCCTGCGTTGTGCGTTCACTCCGGGCTCGAATGCCTCGGGAGGCGGTGGCCCCATCAAACTGACCGGCGTCGTCGACACCGCGTTCAATTATGTCTTCGACGCGTGCTGGTTCGGCCCGCACGGCAGCGCGGGCGGACAGATCCTGATCACCGCGCCGACGAGCACGATCGCCGACTACAACATCAACGTCCTCATCCGGAACTGCGTCTTCTGTGGAGCCTCGGCTGAGGGTGGCCCGATGCTGCAGTCTTCGGGGGCCAATACCTTCAAAGGCGGCGGCATGCTGGTCAGCAATTGCACGCTGATCAATGCCCTGGCCAAAGTGGGGAGCAACTCGGTCTCGGTCAGCTATCCGATGCTGGTCGTGGGGTGCTACTTCAATGTGATCGATGGCGTCAATCGGGCGATTACCGCGAGCGCGATCGGCCAGGCCGTCGAGGACTACAACCTCTTCTATACCGCGCTCACGCCGCCCCGAACGGCCGCCAACGTCACGGCTGGGCCATTTTCGCTCGGGACGACGGCGACCACCGACGGGCCGGCAATGCTCTGGTCCTACGGCCAGGAGGTCATCTGGGGCGGGACACCGCGCCCATTCGGGACCCCGCTCAGCGGCTCGCCGCAGTGGGGGTTTGGCGCCAATCTGCTGGCTGCCGGTCGGACACCGACCGTGGTCGACGACGCGACGGTCGGCTCGATCGCCTGGACGACGCCAACCAATGCCAGCGTGATCGATGGCACGAGCGCCGTGGCGACGTCGATTCCGGCGACCACTGGCGTGAGCCACTACCTGAAAGCGACCAATTTCAGCTTTGCCATTCCGACCGCCGCCACGATCAAGTCCGTGCGCGTCGAGCTGGTCGCCTCGGCCAGTGCATTCGTGGCCATCGCCTGCAGCTCGGTCAAACTGGTCAAGGGCGGCACGATTGCCGGCAATGAGCACGCCTCGGATACCACGACCCAGTTCACCAGCAGCCTGGCGATGTATGCCTGGGGCAACACCGCTGACCCCCTATGGGGCAACACCCTGACCCCAGCCGACGTGAATGCGTCCACCTTTGGCTGCGTGTGGGCCGCCAAGAATACCTCCGGCTCGGCCGCCACCTGTAATGTCGACGGGATTCGCGTCATCGTTGCCTATGTCATGACCGATGGCTCCGCGGTCGACGCTGTCGGCCTCGCGCGGCCGGCGGGTGGCGGCACCACGAACCTCGCCGCGGGGGCGCTCGAGCGCGGCAACACCGGCACCCTGCAATCGACCACCGTCCACACCGGCGGCGGCTCAGCCGTGCAGCTCGCTGGTCCAGCTGTCCACGACTTCTATATGAATGTCGATGCTGGGAGTCTGACCGTCGGCATCTGGGCTCGCTATAGCACCGCCGGCCAGCAGCCTACGGTCAGCATCAAGGCCAATCCGGCCATCGGGCTGAACAGTGATACCTCCCTGACGTGGACAGACCCTGGCGTCAATACGTGGGGCCGGTTCACGGCTGCCGTCACGCCCACCGCGCGCGGCGTGATCACCCTGCGCTGCGCGACCGCCGTCGGCACAGGGACCGCCTACTTCGATGACGTGACTGCCACGTGAGCAGCAATCCCAATTCGCTTGACTATGGCCTCGCCAGCGGCGAGCCGCTGTCCTACCTGCTGGGGCCCACCAGCTCGGCCACGCTCGATTACCAGACCCCGAGTGCGGAACCGTATCTGGGTGCGGCCAGTGCGCAACCGGCGCTGACCCTCACGGCCACGCAGGGCCAGGCGCTGAGTCTGGGCCGAGCGCTCTCGCTAAGCCGCGCGCTCACCCAGGCGTCGAGCATGACGCTGATTGCTGGGCGAACCATCGCGCGCCAGGTGGCCGTTACCCAATCGCAGGCTGTGCAGCTGGGGCGCTCCGTCGCAGTCTCGCGGAGCATCCAGCAGGCCCAGCAAGTCGGCTTCAGGGGTAGCGCCACGCGCGTGTTGGTGGTTACCCAGGCCACCACGGCTCGCCTCGTCCGTCAGGTGAGCTTGCTGCGCAGCGTGACGCAGCTCCAGGCCGCCAGCCGTGTGATGGGGCAGGGCTACCTGCACACGGTGACGGCGGTCCAGCCCCAGGCGGTACGCCTCGTCCAGGGTGTGCGGTTGCTGCGCGCCATGACCGGCTCGCATCGCATTCAGACCAGCGTCCGACTGGGACGCCAGGTCGGGCGCGTGCTACGGGCCAGCCAGTCGCAGGGCGTGCGTCTGGTCAAGCAAGTTCGCGCCACGCGTGCGCTCAGCCAGCTGCAGTCGGCGAGCATCAGCGGGCTGCCAGTCAAGTTGACCGTAGTCAGCACCATCCAGGCGCGCAGCCTGGCCCTCGGGCGCAACGTCTTCCTCATGCGACGGATTGGCGTCGCGCAGCTGCTGGTGATCGGGCGCGACCTGGTGCTGCAGCGCACGCTCGAGCAGCCGACGCTGGCGACGTGCCAGCGAACGGTCAGTCTGTCGCGGATGCTCCAGGAGCCGACGGCGGTCACGCTGCTCTGGCAGAACGTAACGCCGCGCTATCCCGTGCTGCTGACCACCAGCATCGGTCAACGACTGACCCTGTCGAGCGCCGGCGCTGGCAAGAGCTCGAAGGTCTTCGTCGTCGCGGTGCGTGATGGAAAGTTCGTCGTCGGCCATCGCGAGGCTCAGTTTTCCGTCGGGCGCCGCGGCGTCCGTTTCACCGTGGAGGAGCGCTAGAGATGAGTTGCGCGGATCTGATGGTTTCACCGAGCCCGTTCGAGATGGGCAGCCAGGAGACGCTGCCGCTCACCTTCGACGCGACCCCCATCTTGCTGCCAGGCGAGAGCGTGGTCTGGGCCACAGCGACGCTGACCCGGATCGACAATGGTCAGGACTACAGCGCGCTGGGTCTGCTCGGGCCCGTGGCGATTGCCGGTAGCGACCTGACCGCGACGATCACGGGCCTGCTGCCGCGGAAACAGTATCGACTGGTGGTCCAGTTCGAGGTGGCGGCCAACAAGGTGTGGGCACCGTCATTGCTGATCGAGTGCCCGGAGTAGGAGCAACCTATGAGTGACGTAAGTCAGTATTCCGACGATCAGACCGCCCAGATCACCACGCTGCAGCAACAGCAAGCGCTCTTCACCCAGGCGCTCGCCGCGGCGGTATCCGGCAAGTGGGTCGGGGCCGCCAGCGTAGAAGCCTTCCTGTACGCCCTCGATCCCTCGCTGCAGGGCAGTGTGACACCAGACCCGCCCGTTACGGAATCGGCGTACGCGGAGGACGACGACCCAAAAGCGTGAGCTGGGACCCGAACTGGTTCATGCCAGCCCAGGCATATAGCTGGACGTGCAGCGTGTGCTCGACAACGTGGGTGTTGCAGGCGACTAACACCGCCTACCAGGATGCCGACATCTACGACGCGCGCTACGCGGTCGGCGAGCGGATGGGCTATCCCAGCTGCGTCAATCAGACGTATGGCTGTATGTCGTCGCAGTGCGTTATCGACACACTGGCCAGCTACGGGCTGGTCGCACGAGAGGTGCACTGCACCTTCGATCAGGCATACGCCATTGCTAGGACCAACACCGGCACGATCAACCCGCAGGGTCAATATCACTTTATGGCGATACGCGGCGTCAGCGGCAGCGAGATCGCTGTGGCCAACAGCGCTGAAGGCTATATGGGCGTGTATTCCACACTCTCGCGCAGTCAGTTCAATGCTCTGGGGCCCGTGTCAGTCATCTACGTAGAGTCGAGAGCATGAGTCTCTCCGGTGCATGGAGGTGTATATGCAACCTGTCGCTTTCCAGCCAATAACCATTGGCTGGCTGCTCGCTATTTTGATCCTGCTGCTCGCGATCATCTTCGCGGTCATTGGTTTGCCCGACCCGAAGGTCGTGCTTATTCTGATTGCGGGGCTGGCGGTCGCGAGACTGCTCTGATGGCATGGGCGAGGATCGGTTCGCGTACTACGCGCTCGGCATCCAGGCGCTGATCTCGATCGTCGTCGTCGTGCTGAGCTTCTTCCT
>Ga0070712_100002353_pt1 | contig 11642 bp, 10 predicted proteins | sample LARL81metaG_FD_71396 | JGI IMG/M metagenome (GOLD analysis project Ga0070712, IMG submission 71396) | Corn, switchgrass and miscanthus rhizosphere microbial communities from Kellogg Biological Station, Michigan, USA - LAR L8-1 metaG | ecosystem: Host-associated > Plants > Roots > Rhizosphere ...
CCGCTGGATCGGGGCCCGGGATGCCTGGGCCTGCTGCACCAGCTTGATGATCTGCGCCAGCATGGTGTCGGCACCGACCTTGACCGCCCGCACCCGCATCGACCCGGTGCCGTTGATCGTCGCGCCGATCACCGTGTCCTCGGCGCGCTTGGTGACCGGCATCGGCTCCCCGGTCACCATTGATTCATCCACCGCTGATGATCCCGACAAAACGACGGCGTCGACCGGGATCTTCTCCCCGGGCCTGACCACGACCTCGTCCCCGACTACAACATCCTCCACCGGGATCTCGGCCTCGGCGCCTTCACGGATCACCCGGGCGGTTCGCGCCTGCAGCCCGAGCAGCTCGCGGACGGCCTGCCCGGTGCCGGCCTTGGCGCGCGTCTCGATCAGCCGGCCAAGCAGGATCAGGGTCAAGATCACCCCAACGGCCTCGAAGTACACCTGCCGCACGTCGGCCGGGAACAGCCCGGGCGCGACGGTGACCAGCAGGCTGTACCCGTAGGCGGCGGTCGTGCCCAGCGTGATCAGGCTGTTCATGTCCGCCGACCGGTGCGACAAGGCCAGCCAGCCGGTGCGGTGGATCGGCCACCCGGTGTAGAACATGACCGGGGTGATCAGCGCCAGCTGCGCCCACCGGTTCAGCAGCACAGCCGGCACCCAGGCGGCCCCGAAAACCTCGTGCGCCATGACCGCGAACAGCACCGGCGCGGTCAGCGCCGCGCCCACCACGATCCGGCGGGCCAGGTCGGCGATTTCCGCTCGCCGTTCCGCCGCCTCGGTGTCCTCTCCTGACGTTGCCTCGATGTCACCGGCAGGCGGCTCGGACGGTATGTCCGCAGTGGCGGTGGACTGGCCGTCCGGGTGTTCCCGTTCTGGTTCACCAGCCGGCTCGACGACGAGCGTGCCGTGCACCATGTTCATCCCACACGCGAAACCGAACGTGCCCGCGCTGGCCGGGGCCAGCCGCACCGTGGTCCGCTGAAATGCTGGCAGGGCAGCACTTACCGCAAGGTCGGGAAACACCACCCGGGAGGTGCAGTCACCGGATTCCTGGCGGTCGAAGGCGATCTCCAGCGGCACGCCCTGCCGGGCCTTGATCACATCGGGGCTGTATCCGCCCTTGACTGTCACGACGACCCGCTGCACCCCATCTCCGAGCTGTGCGGAGCGCGCCCGGCGGGGCCCGAAGAAGAACCACCCCAGCCCCCCGATAGCCACCACGGCAGCAAGCAGGACGCTGATGTCGGCGACGCTCATGACGACCTCCCCTCAACGTCTTCCGCCATAGTTCCAACGTATACCCCCTAGGGGTAACGGCCTCTGCCCGGGACCGGCGATCTAGACCTCATCGCCGGCGAACGCATCCGGGGTAAGCGCCGCCTGCCTGAGGCACCGTTGGCCGCATCAGCTGAGGGTCATGCTGCTGGAGGGATGGACCGTGGCATCCGTTTCGGGCCCTCGGTGTCAGAGCCTGATCACCTGGCGGATCGCGCCGGTGGCCTCCGCGAGGGCCTGGTCGCCTTCGGCAGGAGAGGAATGCACGGCCTGCATGACGCAGTGGCGCAGATGGTCACTGAGCAGCCCGGCCGCTACCTCCTGCAGGGCCCGGGTAGCGGAGGCGACCTGGGTGACGACTTCGGGGCACCAGGTGTCGGCTTCGATCATCTTCTGCAAGCCGCAGACCTGGCCCTCGATCTTGCGCAGCCGCCGCAGGTAGTCCTGCTTGCCGGAGGCATAGCCGTGTGCGGTCCGCCGGGTGGCGCCGTTGCGCCGCGGCGGGCCGCACTCGATGGCCTGCAAGCCATCGCCGCGGGCGGCAGCCGTCATCGACCGCTCCCGCTGCCAGCAGGGCTGCGGCCTTCGCCGGAAGTCAGGACATCGCGCAGCCGCCGGTACTCATCGGCGTCGATCTCGCCGCGGGCCAGCCGCTCATCGAGGATGCGCCGCGCGTCGTCGCCGCGGGGTTCCTCGCCCCGGCCGCCCGGGCCGGGCCGCCGGGTGGCGCCGGTGACCAAAGCGTAGATGGCCCAGATCAGCAGGCCCCAGAACGCGATCATGCCGACCCACATCAGGCCGGCCTGCCACCACGCCCAGCCGCCGCCGTACCAGAACATCATCACGACCATCTCCTTGCCTGGGAGGCCCGGCCTGCCCGGGGTACCTCCGCACATCCAGGGTCGGCTGCCATACCCGTGGGGGGTAGGGCCATCCGTCCCGCCACCAGGTGACCGTGGCCCCGCTGTGCCGCGGCCAATGACCGTGCCTTCTCGGGATACGGCGGGCGCACTGTGGCGGTAAGCGGGCACTCACAGGTGGCCGCTACAGCAAGGAGTGGTCGAAATGGCACAGGCGGCCACCGGCCGGTGTACGCCGGGTTCAACCGTGACCACCCCGGCCATCGGAGCCGAAGGGCCCGCAGGCGAGCTGCAGCGCAGCACATAACCAGACCCGGCACCAGCCCGATCAGGTCAGGAGATTAGTGAAGGAGTTGCAGTCACGACACGCAGGCGGCTCAGCGTCCTGGTCGGCGTCGCGGTAGTGGCAGGACTGGGCACTGGCGCAGCCATAGCCGCCACCAGCGGCGGCACCCCGGCACAAACCACCGTGGCTACCTCGCCAGGGGTCCGGGGTATTCCTACTACCGCCATATGACGGGCAGCTATTTCGGCGGCTCCTCGATGATGGGCGGCACGCGGGCCAGCAGCGGCGCCAGCGCGACCGAGATCGCCTGCACCACCGAGACGGCGAAAAACAGCCAGCCGAGTGCGACCACCGACACGTGATAACGCTCGGCAAAGTAATAGGACAAGAACCCGGTCGTGACCAGGCCACCGCCCGCGGCGTCGACGGCAAACAACCCGGCCAGCCGCCGCAACACCGCGCGGGAGGGGCCCAGCTGTGACCGCGCCCGGGTCACCGGTTCCAGCGTCGAGGTTCCGGCTGATGGAGGCTCAACCGCACCGGACAGGCGGGCGGCCAGGATCGCGCCGGTGATACCGACCGGGACCAGCACCAGAAACAGCTACGCGTGCACCTCGCCGGAGCCGCCATGCGCGCCAAGCCCGGTAAGGATCACCGCCAGCGAGCCGAGCGCGCCCGCGGCGGCGCCGACCGCGTTGTACCGCCCATACACCGCCGCCGTGCCCGCGTCTTCAGTGGCGAGCATCGCCTGCTCCAGCGTGGTCGCCGGGCCGTTATCCACAACGTCGGTCGACAGAGTGCCGGTGAGCGCGACCGCCAGCAGCAGCCACAACGGGGCGCCCGCCGCGACCACCACTCCCGCGACCGCAATACCGGCGAAGAACACCGCGTAGAAGCGGCGGCGGCCGAACCGGTCACCGAACCTGCCCACCGCCAGGCTGGCCAGCGCCGTCCCCGCGATCAGCGCCGTCAGCACCACGCCCACCTGCACGCTGCTGAACCCGCGATCCGCGAGCAGCGCCCCGAGCAAGACCGCAGTGAACCCGTACCCGGCGGCCCGCACCCCCTGCCCGGCCACCAGCAACCTGGCATCCCCGGTCAGACCCGGCCGCCGGGACCTCACCCGCTCACCGCCACGCCAGGCCAGGCCAGCCGGCGTCTACCCTGCACACCCGGACAATTCTGCAACCATGGTCGCACCGATGCAACCCTGGTCGCATCTCAGTTACACTCGCCGCCGAGGTGATGGGCATGAACCAAGCCGACGACTGGGTGCTACTGGCCTACCGGCTGCCCCGCGTGCCGTCCACACCACGCTCGGCCGTGTGGCGCAAGCTCAAGCGGCTCGGTGTGGCCCAGCTCGGCGACGGCCTGGTGGCGCTGCCCGCCGACCCGCGCACCCGCGAGCAACTGGAGTGGATCGCCGAGGAAGTCACCGACCACGGCGGCGAAGCAACCCTGTGGCTCGGCCGACCCCTCGATACCAACGCCTCATCCGTGGTCGTCGGCCGCATGACCGCCGCCGTGGCCGCCGAATATGAGGCGGTGGCAGCCGAAGCGGCGGCCATGCGGACCGCCGATGCGGCGGCCCGGCGGCGGGCGGTGGCGCGGCTGCGCCGGGAACTGCACCGCATCCAGGGCCGCGACTTTTTCACCTGCCCGCAAGGTGAGGCCGCCCGGCGCGCGGTCGAAACCCTGGCCGCGGCCGACACGGCCGGGGCACGCACGTGAAGTGGGCGACCCGCCCGGGCGTGCACGTCGACCGGGCCGCCTGCGCCTGGCTGATCCGCCGCTTCATCGACCCCGACGCCGAATTCGTCTTCCCGGCCGACCTCGCCGCCATCCCCGCTGGAGCCACGCCGTTCGACATGCGCGGCGCCGCGCTCGGGCATCACCAAGGCCGGTGCTCGTTCGAGACCGCCCTCGAGGCGTTCGGCCTGGACGACGACCCGGCGCTGGAAGAGATCGGCCACATCATCCATGAAGCCGACCTGGCCGACGAACGCTGCGACGCCCCCGCCGCCGCAGGCCTGGACGTGCTGATCCGTGGCCTCACCCTAACCAGCGAATCCGACCACGACACGCTGGCCATCACCAGCCGGCTGTTCGACGGCCTGTACGAGCACACCCGCCGCCAGCTAATGACCGGCCGACCGCCCGCATAAACAGCCCGCCTGCGTTCGGCCTGCGCGAGAGGGTCAGTGGTTACAGCCCAGCGCCGCTACATATTGCTGGGGGGACATCCGGTACAGCTTCACCGCATCAGGGTTGCTGAGCACCAGGTCGAACACCCACCGGCGGTGGACATAGAACCAGTAATCGGTCAGCTGCTGGCCGCCGATCTGGTAGTGCACCAGCCACGCCCCATGCGGACCCGGGTCGGCGCTTTCCGTCTGGGACAACGTGTGCGACCCGCTGGGGCAGTCCCGATGCCGCCGGATGTAGTCGGCCCGCGTGATGATCGCCTGGCTACGGGCGTCCCAGCGCGCGTACATTGGCCCATAGTCGCCGGTGTCGTAGTCACGGTTGAACACAGTGGCAATCTTGAGCAAGGCAGCTGCGGTGTGCGGATCGGGCGGCAACGACGCCGCAGGCGGGGCCGCATGACCACTGCCTGCGGTGCAGCCCGCAGCGAACACGGTCACGGCGGCAGCAGCGATGACGATGAGCCCACGCACCGCCACATTCTCCCGCCCCGTGCCCGTGGGCGTGCCTTAGGCCACCGGGATCGGTGTGGCCATCGCTCATGACATCCAAAGTGCCCGGCAATCCGCTTGCAGCACATCAACAACAACCACGTACGTGCTATTGCAAACGCCCCGCAGCCCCGTCTAGCGCTGCCCTTTATCAGCCAGTCTGCGGACGCCTGATTATTTCGGACCAAGCGTGTATTAGCCAGGCCTCGGGCCACTCCTCATCTGTTGGGAGAGGTCTCACCTGGGGCCGGTGTCTGAGCGGGGGGTATGTCACATGCTGACGACCGAGAGCACGACGTTCACCAAGGACGTGATGGGGCGGTGGGTGTGCAACACGCTCACGGAGGCCCGCGACAGTGCGAACCCCGCGATTCATCCTGGCGCCCGGCCGTTCGATGTGATCATCGTGGGCGGCGGGTCGTTCGGAGGGGTCTTCGCGCAGCATGTCTTCGGGCAGGACTCGGCCCGGCGGCATCGTGTGCTGGTCCTGGAGGCGGGCAAGCTTGCCCTGACTGAACACGTGCAGAATCTGCCGGTGGGGTTCGGCGGCCTTAGCTCGCCGGCCGCGACGAGCATCGCCGACCTGCGTGCCATCGGGCAGGACAAGATACCGCGCAACGAGGTGTGGGGACTGCCCTGGCACGGCAACCAGAAGTTCCCGGGTCTGGCGTACTGCCTGGGCGGGCGGTCGCTGTTTTTCGGTGGATGGTCTCCGGAGCTGCTGGACAGTGAGCTGGTTGCCTGGCCGGCCGCGGCCCGCAATGACCTCAAGGCCAGCTACCTGGCGGAGGCTGCCGGCCAGATCGGCACCAGCGTCACCAACGACTTCATCTACGGAGTGTTGCATCAGGCGCTGCGGCGCCGTGTCTTCGACGCTAACGGGGCCAACCAGCCCGCCGACGCGGTCGCACTAGGCACGCTTCCCGATCATTGGGCCGCCAGGGCTGCCGGGATCACTGTGGCCGATCTCGCCAAGCTCCTTGGGTTCGATACGCCGCCGCCCGGCGCGACCCAGCAGGACCTGCGCAACGAGCTGAAGCTCGAGGCGCCGCTGGCGGTCCAGGCGAGCGGCGGCCGGTCTGGCTTCTTCCCGTTCAACAAGTTCAGTTCCCTGCCGCTGCTGATGGAGGCCGCGCGCGCGGCCCAGGACGAGTCCGGCGGCGATGACAGCCGCAAACGGCTGATGATCGTGGACGACTGCCATGTCACAGGGCTGCAGCGCGACGGGGACCGGATCAGCGTGATCCAGACCCAGCAAGGGCCGATCGACGTCCCAGCCGCAGCCGTGGTAGTGATCGCGCTGGGCACGATCGAGTCCGCGCGGCTCGCGCTGGTCTCCACCGGCAACCCCCGCGGTTTGATGGGCCACAACCTGATGGCGCACCTGCGATCGAACCTGACCCTGCGGGTTCCCCGGGCCGCCTTCCCCGGACTGCCGCCGGACCTGCAGGCGTCCGCCCTGTTCGTCAAGGGCCGTCACGCGGGGCGGCACTTCCACATCCAGGTCACCGCGTCCGGCGTGGTCGGGAACATCGGCGACTCTGAGGCCGAGCTGTTCAAGAAGATCCCCGACGTCGACTTTTTCGACGCCCACAAGCTGGTCACCGACGATCATGTCGTCATTACCTTGCGCGGGATCGGTGAGATGCAAGGTGACCACACCGGGGCCGTCAGCCGGGTGGAACAAGACCCCGAACCTGATGAATACGGTGTCCCGCGGGCCAAGGTCCTGCTCGGAACCACCGTCACCGACAACGCGCTGTGGGACGCCATGGACCAGGCCGCCATCCAGCTCGCGAACGCGATCGCCAGTGGCAACCCGGTGGAATATCTCGTCCCGAACAGCAGCCCCGCGCAGTGGTCGCCCAACCCGCCGCCGTCCACGCCGGCCTCCCAGGGAGGGGTCCGCGACGGCCTCGGCACCACCCACCATGAGGCCGGCACTCTGTGGATGGGCACCGACCCGAACGACTCGGTCACCGACGACCTCGGCCGCTTCCACGACGTCCCCAACCTTTACGCCACCGGGCCCTGCCTGTTCCCCACCGTCGGCTCACCTAACCCGATGCTCACCGGCGTGGCCCTGGCCCGCCGCACCGGCGACGCGGTCCTGGCCCAGGCCACACCGACCGCCGAGCCCGGCTTCACCGCGTTGTTCGACGGCGGCAGCCTGAACGGGTGGACCATGACCGGGCCCGGCCGGTTCGTCGTCGCGGGTGGCGCTCTGGAGACCGAGGGCGGCATAGGGCTGCTGTGGTACTCCCTCAAGCAGTTCACTGACGTGGAACTGCGCCTGGAATGGCTCACCACCCACCCAGGCGACAACTCCGGGGTCTACCTGCGGTTCGCCGACCCCGCAGGGGATCCTTTCAACGCCGTAAACAGCGGTTATGAGGTGCAGATCGACGATTCCGGGGCACCCGACGGCGCCCCGATCCACCGCACCGGAGCCATCTACTCCTTCTCCCCACCGCTGGCCGACGCAGCCAACCCCGTCGGGCAGTGGAACCAGTACCAGATCACCGTCGTAGGGCAGCAGTACACCGTCCGCCTCAACGGCACGCTGGTCAACAAGTTCACCGGCAACCGTGCCCTGTCAGGTTACATCGGCCTGCAGAACCACCACCCCAGCTCGCGCGTGGTGTTCCGCAACATCCGCGCCCGGATCTTGTGATCCCAGCGCTCACCACTCGGGGGGGCCGTGCGCGTCTTGCACCTGACCGTGGAGTACCCGCCGGTCATCCACGGCGGACTGGGCACCGCCGTCGGCGGCCTCGTCCAGGCGTCCGCGGCGGCTGGCCTGGACGTCCGTGTGCTGCTGGTCAACGATGGGGCCGGAGCCGGTTACGGCCATAGAGCCGCCACCGGCTCCGTGCTCCATGCCGAGGTCGAGGGCGATGTTCCCGTCGTCACCACCACGTGGGCGGCAGCCCACCAACAGGCTTCAGCGCTGATACGGGATTGGCGGCCCGACGTGCTGCACCTGCACGTCTTCTGGCTCTGGCCCCTAGTGGCCCGGCTCAAGGCGGACACCGGCGTCCCGGTGGTCTACACCGTCCACTCGCTGGACCGCGCCGAATACGAAATCGGCTACGGCCCCGCGGAATGCCTGACCCAGTGGGACACCCAGGCCGCGACCATCCGCGGCGCCAACCGTGTTCTCGCGCTCACCCGCAGTGAGGCGCGGCTAATAGAGGAGTATTGTCCCGGCACCATGGGCAAGGTCCGTATCGTCGGCAACGGGATCACCCTCGGCGAAACGGCCGCCACATCGCAGCCGGGCAGCAGCGGCCCCCCGATGGTTTTGTTTAGCGGGCGCTTCGTCGACCGCAAAGGCGTACGAGACCTGCTACAGGCCATCCCGGCCGTGTTGGCCAGCGCTCCAGACACCCGGTTCGTGCTGGCGGGAGGGCACCGCGGCTGTACGTCCCAGGAGATGGACTCCTGGTGGCGCCCCGCCACGCTGCGCGGCGCCGCCCAGGTCCACTTCACTGGCTGGCTGGATGCCGGCGGAATGCGGGACTGGTACCGCAGAGCTCACATCCTCGTCGTGCCCAGCTGGTACGAGCCGTTCGGCATGGTCGTCCTCGAAGGCATGCAGCACAGCCTCGCGATAGCCGCAGCCGCGGTAGGCGGCCCCGCCGAGATCCTCCAACACGAACACACCGGGCTGCTGTTCGCCCCCCGCGACCCCCGCGCCATCGCCGACGCCCTCCGCAGGCTCATCACCAACTCACAACTGCGCTCGCGCATCGCAGCAGCCGGACGGGCAGACCTGGCACGGCGCTGGACCTGGCACCACATCATCCGCCTGATCCAAAACGTTTACCGCGAGTGCGCCCACTCTGCCACTGAGCCTGCCTGAGCCGGCTTAGGCCAGCCCGCTGAGGAGCTGGCCCTGTGCTCCGGCCCCCGCCAGGCCCGTGGTTTGCCCCGCGCTGCCTGGACCATTTGCTGCCCCGCACTTCTCGCCAGCCCGCGCAAGTCCCGCTCGCCCGCCTTGACGGCCTCGATCCGTTGGCTTCGAGTCCCAGAGAGCCGCACCGTAACTGGACGCAACCCGACCACGACTTCGATCGGGCTCGACCCCTTCGCCGAGCCCAACCGGCCGGCTAGTAACTCCGCCATGTACCCCAGCGATTCAGGAAAGAGCCAGTAAAGCCGGTCAAGGGTTATGCCAGGTCACTGCGGGTAGGGAGAGGTGCCGTGGAGATCGAGGAGAGCCTGCGCCAGATCGAGCGGTGCCGCTGCCCGAGTGGCCTTTACCGGGCCGTGCCCGCCGATAGCCGGGTCATCGTCCCCCTATACCGCAACGTGTGGATCCGCGACACCGTTTACACCCTGCTGGCGTTTGAAGCGGTCGGGGATATCGGCCGCTTGCGTGAAGGCGTTTACGCGCTACTTGACCGGATCCTGCTGCGCTGGGCTTACTGCCTCGACTGGCGCATCGTCGAAGGCCTCCCAAAGTACGACACGGAGTACTTGCATCCCCGCTTCCAGCCGGACGGCTCGGAGGTCCCCGGCGAGCTGTGGGGGCTGCGGCAGGACGACGCGGTCGGCTTGGCCTTGTGGGCGCTGGGCCGCTGGCAGGAGCGGTTTGGGATCTTCCGCAACGACTACCAGGACTTCCACCTCCTGCAGAAGCTCGTCTGGTACCTCGACCGTATCGACCATCCCCACGTGGCTGACGCCGGCATCTGGGAGGAAGAAGGCCCCACCAAGGCCATCCACCTGTCGTCGGTCGCGGCTGCCGCTGCCGGCCTGACGCAGGCCACACGCATCGGCGTCAAGGACATCCCCGAACGGCTGCAGCGTGACACCGTGGGGGCGCTGCTGGCCATGGGCGGCCGAGAATCACAGCATCACGACACCGACCTGGCCCTGCTGACCCTGGTGTGGCCGCTGGGCGACGACCTTCCGCTGCCGCGGGCTACCCAGCGCGAGATCGTCGAGCGGGTCGAGCGCGAACTGCTCGGCACCCGGGGGGTCGTCCGTTACGCAGCCGACACCTACCACTCCTGCGGAGACCGGCCGCCGGAGTGGACGATGGGCCTGGGATTCCTGGCGCTTGCCTGGCACGCCCTAGGCGAGCCAGAGCGCGCCATCTGGTACGAGCACAGGCTCCAGTCGGTGGCGACACCGTCAGGGGAGCTGCCCGAAAGCTGGTGCCATGACCCGGGCCACGACGAGTTCTACAACTCCCCCCTGTGCTGGTCACACGCGCTTCACGTCATCGTTACAACCGGGCTGGGCCAGCGGAAGCCAGTGCCCGCGTCGACAGGCCAGAGCGAATCTGGTGGCCAGGCTGAAGCGCGCGGTGCGTGATCCCACCCGCGGGGCCGCGAACCCGGGCGGACCCCTACTGTGACAGCCAGCCATGATCGTTCCCACTTGGGCGAATTTTCGGTGAGGGCTCTGTTAGGTCGGGCTATCGGCGGTGGTACGGGCCCGGCGTCGCGGGCTTTAGTGATGCCCTGGGCGGTCATCACGGCAATCGCAACGTGCGCGCCGTATCTCCCTAGGCCGGTTCATCACTCCGCCCCCCACACGTGCCACGTAGCAAGCAGATCACCCTGGTCTGTTCAGTCGCTGTTTGCCTAACCTTGATCTCAGAGCCGTGCAGATCAGGCGGGACTGCGCGCGTTCTCGTTAATCTGCCGTGTCACTCAACGTGATGCTGAAATAGTCGCGTGGACGTTCTGAGCAGCCGGATCCTCCTGTGGCCCAGCGACCTCGACCGCAGCTGCCGCTTCTACCGCGACATGCTGGGCCTGGCCATCTACCGCGAGTTCGGCCCTGCGGACGATCCCCGGGGTGGTGTCCTTCCTCAGCCCGGGATTGCCCGGGGTCTCCGGGCACCCGGCCGACCCTGCCGGGCACTCGGTGATGATCTGGATCCAGGTACCGGATGTCCACGCCGGGCACGCTCGGCTGGCCGCGGCCGCTGTCCCTTGGTCGTCAGCCCGTCTCAGCCGATTTCGGGCGATCTGGCCGTCCACCATTCCAGGGCGGGTGATGAGCGAGCTCACGGGGCCAGCCGAGATCCACAACGGCCCCGCTCTGTCCCAGCGAGGCCAGGGCTACCCGCTGCTGGCAGCCATACCCGCGCGCCTCGGGCGGGCTCTCGAGACGGCGGCTTTCTGCGCCCGGCAGGCTCCGGCTGCCGGGCGGTCCTGACGACGGTGTCCCCGGCAACTCCCCGAGCCTGGTGGTTGCTGGATGTCTCGGCCCGGTGACGGGGGGGTAGGACTTCTTGGGTCTGGCTTTACCTAACCACGGGGGTTTGTATGCCGTTCGATTCGGCCAACCACTTCGACGTTTCCGGCGCGGGCATCGACGGCGCCATCGACCTCACCAGCCTGGCGGGGGACGCCCTGGTCTCACTCACCGTGGACGGCCGGGCACTGCGCGACCCCAGCCTCGAGACGACCCGGGAAGGCATCGTCGTCAGCGCCATCCACGAGGAGATTCCAGACGACCACACCCTCCTGGTCACGGTCACCATTCCGCAGGTGAATCCCG
>Ga0070712_100002356_pt1 | contig 11636 bp, 22 predicted proteins | sample LARL81metaG_FD_71396 | JGI IMG/M metagenome (GOLD analysis project Ga0070712, IMG submission 71396) | Corn, switchgrass and miscanthus rhizosphere microbial communities from Kellogg Biological Station, Michigan, USA - LAR L8-1 metaG | ecosystem: Host-associated > Plants > Roots > Rhizosphere ...
TCACGATTGGCGCGACCCCCGAAGGCAATAGGTATTGGTACGCGCCGAACAACGTAACCGCGTTCGCCCTTGCGGGTGAATTGGCGGCGGCGTCGTCAACCTTTACGGCGCCGGGGGACGCCGACCTTGGAACTATCAGCGTTACCCCTGTCGGTAGCGTCGCAGTAATAGCGAGCTTCCAAAAGGCAACTCCGGGCGGCTCCCCCATCGCCCTAGTTGGCTCGGCGGGCGCTTTCGCATCGGCGGCGGCGGCGACCATTACGCCCGCCTTCGGGCAGGCGACGACCGCAGGGCATTTGCTAGTTGCGTGCGTTGAGGCCGACGCGGCTTCATTGCCTGGGCAAATTAGTACCGTCGCTTCGGGATGGAAGCAACTTCCAAACGGCCAACCGGGGACTTCGGACGGTCTTATTGCGATTTGGTACAAGGAGAATTGCGGGGCGGCCGAAACAGCCCCTACGTTTACCTCGGCCGGGGCGGCGCATATGTACGCGTCGCTTGCAGAGTTTAGCGGCGCAGCAACCGCGAACTCGTTAAATCAAATCAATCAGGTTACGGGAACAACCGGAACCCAGCTAACGGTATGGAACAACGTTGGCGGCATTCCAGCGGCCGATATGGCCCCCGGCGAGCTAATGGTTACGGCGTTCAGTTGGCACCTTAGCGCAGCCTCTACGGCCACTCTTACCGATACCTATACGAACGGCACGGCAGTTAACTTCGGCAACACGGGCGCAAGCTCCCTAACTAATCACGCGAAGTTTGCTTTTTCCATTACGTCTTGGACGAACACGGCTTCGGCAAAGGTTCTTCAGCTAACAAACTTCGTCGGTCTTGAGGCGATCACGACCGGCTTTAACAATCTGGCGCAAGGGTTCATAACGTCGCAATATTCGAACGACGCAACGCCCGCAAGCTTGAGTTTGCGTAAGGCGCGCGGCACGTTCGGGGCACCTACTACCGTAACCCTTGGCGACCCTATCGGGACAATTCTCGCTCACGCTTACGACGGTAGTAACTGGCTTAACGTAGGTCAACTTATCTTCGCGGCGGATACACCTATTTCGACCGGGATAATTCCGACCGACTTTTTCCTTGCCCTGACCAATTCAAGCGGCGCGCTAATCTTCCCGATTCAGGCGACCGGGAGCGGGCGCGCGATTCTTGGGAGCGACGCAACCGGCGTAGCGCCATTAGAGGCTAACGGTCCGAGTGGGCACGTTTTCGTACAGGGCGGGACCGCGCCGACGCTAGGGGGTCTTTTTCCCGGTATTGCTTCGCAAAGTATCACCGGCAATGACGTTTCTATGAGGGTATCGGTAACGACGGCAGCGGGTAGCCAACCTGCGGCCGGGGCGGGGGTCGTGTCTGTCGTCTTCGGAACGGCATTCGGGACTACGCCCAATGTTTCGGTAACTCTCAATACTGAACCGGCCGGTAATACTTCGTTCTATAACGGAACGGGCGTCACGACTACCGGCTTTGCCATCCGCCTTGGCTCAATCGGCATGGGGACTGGTAACGGGTATAGCTTCGGTTGCTTTGCCCTTTCGTCGTTCTAACAAGGAGAACTAATGGCTTGGCCTAAAGCGTTTCCTAATGCCGACCACTTGAAAGCGGCCGATCCGCAATGGCGCTCGATTCCCGGCAGGCCGGGTATTTATACACACGACGACAACCCCGCGCAAGAGGTAGAGATAATCCTTTATCAATGCCCCGAGTGCGGGGAGGAACGTCAAACGATGCATTCAGTAAGCCCGGCGTTTGGGATTGCTTCGCAAGCCGCGAGACAAGAACACTCGACTTGTTTATCAGGGCATCAAATGGTCCCAATCACGCTAGCAGAATCGAACCTCGGAATCCCTACAGGACGGAGGCGCCAAACCTTTGATTGAACTAACCGACAAGGAACAGTCCGTACTTAACGCGGCGTGCGTGCGAATCGAGCAGGCAACCGCGCAGGCGCAGACACTACAACGGGCGGCCGAACAAGCCGCTCGTAAGGCCGAACAACTCGGCCACGAGGCGCGGGGAATCTTCCGCTCGATCATGGAATTGAGCGGCCGGAATCCCGACGCTCACGAAGTCAAATGGGACGGCACAAGCGCGACAGTCTCGGAGCTTCCGCAGTCGGAGCCCGAGAACATTGTTCCGCTTCCGTCGCCTACGGAACCGAATGGCCGAACAACAGATACGCTCCCGACTTAGAACCGTCGAGCGGCTAGCCATTCTCGAAACGAAGTTCGACACCCTGAAAGACACGGTAGAAGTCGGCTTCGATGAACTAGGAAAGAAGCTCGACGCGGCGAGCCTCAACGGCGAGACTCCGCGCGTTAAGAACATAAGCAAGAAGCTAGGCGACCCCGAGGACGTGCTAATTCTATCGGCGCTAGTTGAGGCGCACAAGCGCCGCGCGTGGCTCCTGTCGCCGCTCCTGGCCCCCAATAACAACGTACTAGGGGCGGTCCTATGGATTGTCACGGCGGCCGCCCTGGCGACCCTCAATACGTGGGTTCATTCGGTCTTACCGGTCATACCCTAGTTACCGCAAGGTGTGATAGTCTGTAAGTAGAGCCCGGCCACCCGGCCGGACTTCTCCCCCATCCCCCATTCATGGAGGTATGCGTTTGTCCGAACCCGTAAAGAAGCACGCCTTTAACGCTGCAAGCGAAACGACGCTTCGGCGTTCGCTGGACATAAGCGACCAGCGCGGCGGCGAATATCAAGACTCATGGCACGTCGACAATCAAGTAACGACATTCATAGACCACGTTCTTAAGCTCCCGGTCGTCGCCGGTCACGAGCGCGAATACAAGCGGCTCCTTATGGCGGCGGCGCTTATTGACGTTAAGGACTCGCGGATGGGCGGCCCGTGGAAGCTCGACACCGTAGACGACGGCATTAACTACCGGGGCGCGTTCGCGTCCTGGCGCGAGGAATACGACGGCTTTATTCGTGCTCGCGAGAACACGCGAAAGCCCTAGTTGGAGCTAATCAGACACCGTATCGCGCTTCCGGCACGGGACGCGGTAATAAAGGTGTATCCGGTAAGCGACACACACCTATGTAGCCCCGAGGCCGACGAGGCCGAGGTACGACGAACAGTCGAACTAATCCGAACCGACCCCAATGCTTATTGGGGACACGGCGGCGACGTGACAGACTGCATTCTCCCCGGCGACCCGCGTTGGAATCTTCGAGCTATCGACCTTCGCAAGCTGCCCCGCGACGACAAGGGGCGGCCAATGGTCGACAACCTAGCCAACTGGCAGGTAGACAAGGCCGACGAAATCTTTTCGCCCATCGCTGACAAGTGCCTATGGCTTCAGGAAGGAAATCACGAACAAGCCATGTATCGGCACTATCACACGCACCTTACCTACGAGCTTATGAAGCGCTGGAAGGAGCGCGGGACGCCGGTTCCCTACGGCGGACAAACCGCATTCGTGCGGCTCGACTTCTCTTGGAACCGCGAGACATGGACGAAGTACGTTTTTGCCGAGCACGGCGCGACGGGCGGCGGCACGGACGGAAACGGCGTCAATAACTTTCAGTCGCGGCTAATGAACATGGACGCCGACCTTTACTTTAAGGGCCACGTCCATAAGCGCATGGTTTGGCACTCCGAACAACTCTCTTGGGGTTCTCGGAAGATCACCCGGCGCTATCGAGTAATGGCGCTGACTGGCGCCTACCTCAAGACTTACGGCGGCGGCGGGACACCCGCCTACGGAGAACGCGCCGCATACAAGCCGGTAACGGTCGGCGGCGTCGTCGCACTTATTCAGCCGAGCACGGGCCGACTCGATGCTATGAACATCGAAGCGCTTTCGCTCGCGGGAGGAATCTAGCTATAACAGAACTTCGCGGTATTGACGTTTCAAAATGGCAGGGCGCGTTCAACTTCGCGCAGGCCGCTAAGGACGGAATCTCGTTCGCGTTCGTCAAGGCGACTGAAGGCGGAATGGCCCCTGCGACTGACGACGCCACGGCTATTAAGTGGTTCGGTCAAGACCCCTACTTTCGGTCCGATTGGGCGGCGGCCAAGAAGGCCGGACTCGTGCGCGGCGCCTACCACTTCGGTAGGCCGGACCTTGGCAACACCCCCGAGCACGAAGCCGATTGGTTTTGGTCCCGCGTCGGTCCGGTTCTTCAGCCCGGCGACTTGCTCGCGCTCGATCTTGAATGCGGCGTAGGCGCCCTGGCCCCGTGGGCCGCTCGCTTTCTCGCTCGCCTAACCGCTCACGCCGGATTCTATCCGGTCCTGTACGCGTCGCCGGTCTTTCTGGCGACACACGGCATTACCTATAAGAACATCGGCGCCAAGTACGGCCAATGGCTCGCGGATTGGACGCCCCACAACCCCGGCCCACAAAACGGTTGGCCGGTCCTCGCACTCTGGCAGTTCGGCGCTACGACCCTAGCCGGAATCGGCAAGGTTGACGGCGATATTTTCCAGGGCGACCGGGCGACCTTACTTAAGTACGGCAAGCCCGGCGCGATTGCCCCGGCAACTAAGCCGACTTCCCCGCCCGCCAACGCTCCGGTTCTTAGTGACACGACAACCCTTCCCGCGTCCTCGCCAGTCGGCCAGGACGAGCTACCCAACCCGCCCGCAACTAATGGAGGTTCGCCCGTGGTCAACGACCCGACTACCGTTCCCGTTATCGTCCCCGACGTTCCCGAGCCTAGCGCAGTCGCGGAGAACGGTATTAGCACTTCCGAATGGAAGCTCGCTATTGCCTTCCTCGCGCAGCTTGCCTTTACGGGTACGGCGTCCGTCTTTACCCACCTGAACATGCACGTTGACGCGGGAACGCTGAACGTCATTGTTCAGCTTGAGTTCATCGGCGGCCTTGCCGTCGTCGGCTACGCCATTTCGCGCGGCGTTCGTAAGTTCGGCACTTCTAAATAAGGGGGAGCTTCCCCCGCAAGCCCGGTTCTCTCGCCGTGAGGGGACCGGGCTTTTTTCTGTTTAAACGCTTGACATAGATAACGCACTTTGCGATACTTACGCCATGAAGAACAACGAAACGGAAAGCGACGGCTTCGACTCTCTGCGAGCGGCGGGCGTATCGGAAGCGCGGATTGAGGCAATGAAGGCGGCGGCCGCGCGGATGGCCGAGAACCTAAGCCGCCAAGGCTTCGGCAAGGCTCCGCGCGGCGGTTGGACCGAGGCAGACAGGGTTCCGGCCGACTTCGGGGAAAACGTCGCCGGACTCATTGAAGGTTATTTGGAGATTCACTAGTGCCTAAATTCAAGACCCGCGAGGAATGGCTAGACGCCATGACGGCGGCCCTACGACCCAAGTTCAAGGCCAACGGAACGCCCATCCCCGCCAAGGTCCGCGCGTCCTGCGGATGGCCCGCTACGGGCGCCCTGGCGCGCAAGCATCGGACTATTGGGCAATGTTGGGACGCGTCGGCGTCCGAGGGCGGCAACTGCGAGATATTCATTACGCCGACGCTTAGCGACCCGATCAAGGTTGGCGGCGTTCTCGTTCACGAGCTACTACACGCGGCGCTCGAAACCATGAACCCCGACCAGCACATAAGCCACGGCCCGATCTTCAAGCACGCAATGGGCGGGCTCGGACTTACCGGCAAGGCGACGGCTACCGGCGAGTCTGCCGAGCTTAAGCGCGAGCTAGCGGCTATCGCTAAGAAGCTCGGCAAGTACCCCCACTCGGCCTTGAGGATCACGCGCAAAGGCAAGGTTCAATCTACGCGGCTCCTGAAGGCCGTTTGCCCGGACTGCGGGTACACGATCCGCGTTACTGCCAAGTGGGTAGAAGTCGGCCTTCCTACGTGCGTTTGTGGCGGCGAGTTCGAACTTTCTTCTAAAAACGCTTGACAATAGATACGCCACTATGCAATACTCACCGCATGGGAACAGACACCTTGGAACTCGGCAAGGTCTATACCTACGGCGGTCGCACCCTTCGGCTCGTGGTCGAGATTCGGCCGGACGGTACGGTTCTCGGCTCGCGCTGGATTAAGACGACGAAGCGGTTTAGCGGCCAGTTGTACCCGATGGCCGGACCCGGATTCTTCGGACCGGCGCTTACTTGGACTCTGGCGAACGACCCGCGCGAGGCGGCCTAATGGCCGTCACTATCCGCCGAACTAACGTCTTCGCGGGCTACGGCCGACGCTCCCCGTTCTACTGGCTCTACGAAGCGACGGGGCCGGACGGCCGGAAGTTCGATAACCGCTCGCTCGTGGCCCTGCGCCAAGTCTTGCGGCAGCGCTACGGCCGCGAGCTTCAGATAGTCGAGGACTGGCGCTAATGCCCTACCTAGACCCCGAGGCACGCCGCGCGGCTCACCGCAAGAGCGACAAGAAGAACCGCGCGCGCGTACTCGCCTACCGGCGCCGGAAGCGCCTAGAAGCTCGCTGGAAGCCCTACGGCGGCGAACTTGGCTACCTGATAGCCGAGCAGGCCCGCGACGCCAGGACGTACCGCATAAAGCACGGGCCGCAGTTTTTGGACGTTTCGTCCGCTAGGCTAGTAGCCTAATGCGCTTCGATTGGCGGGCGTGGTGGATAGCGCGTGAAGTAATACGTACGGCGAACCCGCGTGACTGCCACGATTACGTTACCCGTTGGGCCGTCGCGCAGTTTCGCGCGGACGAAGCCGAACGGCGCGCTACGAAAGCCGCGCGGAACACGCCCTAAGCTCGTTTAAACGCTTGACATTCCTACGCCAATGTGCAATACTTACGCCATGAACGTTAGCGTATCGCCCTTCAGCGGATCGAAGTACCACGAGAACGCCGACCGCGCCTTTTCGCGGAACTTCTTTCGCGGCGGCCGGTTGATTGAGAAGCCGTCCGAGGAACCCTGTTGCATTTGCGGCAAGGGAATTAAGGACTTGAGCAAGGCGCTTAGCGCCGAGGTTTACCACGGCGGCGAGTTCGTCCCGGCCGATGTTGAGGCCGACAACACGGACGCCGGATACATGGGGTGGTACTACATCGGCCCCGAGTGCGCGAAGCTCGCCAAGAGCGCAGGCGCTAAGGTCAGGCGGACAAAGTGACCCGCCAGGACCGCGACCCGAAGAACGGCGAGTACCGGACCCTGACCGCCGAGCACGCGGACGGATGGCACGACTTCGAGCCGGTCCCGACGTGCCCAGAATGTCGACGCGAGGCTAAGGCCATTCGCGAACGCGAGGCGGCGCGACTTCTTCGCGAGAACAACCCTGTTTTAAGGCGGCCCCGGTTATGCGTTGTGTGATTTGCCTGAAGACGGAAGCCGAGCACGGCCCCGAGCATCCGGCCGCCCTTCGGAAGTTCAGCGCCTAATCCGCACTCGGCCCCACGTCACGACACACGCGGAGTAAGAGCCCTCCCTTCCCGCTCCCGTCGTGACGTGCTCGCCAGTCCTGCCCGACGTTGGGCGCCGACCACTCGAAGCCGCCCCCTTCCATTGCCTTTTCCATGAGGCCGTTTACTTCTACCCGATGCTCGCGGCGCGGCCGGTAGTGGCGTATCTCGCCGGACTCGACGTACAGCGCTTCGAACAGTCGGGTAAGCGTGCGGCGTTGCGCGGTCCGGTCCGCCGAGCGCCAGTCCGACAGGAGCCGCGAATAGTCGGGCAGCGGCGCGGCGGGGACGCTTGCCGAAGCTATCTCGGCCCGCAGGGACTCGTACCTAGCGCGCTCTATGGCATACGTGGCGTCGGACACATGCCCGGCCGCCCAGGACAGCGCTAGCCGCTCTAGGGCCGTTTCAATCGACGTTAGCGAGCGCACGACCGGCCGACGCTTCGGCTCGTCCCGACCGATCACGGCCAGGGCCACGGACCGGGCGATTTGGTCCCCGGCGCTCACGCGCTCGCCATGTTGATTGATCCGAGCTAGTAGCGCGTCCGTCCAAGCTATAAGCACGTCCTCGCGGACGGCGGGCGCCGTACATCGAATCCCAACGTCGCGGCGGCAATGGTAGTAGCTGTACGAATAGCCACGGCCGGACCATCGAGCCGCCCGCATCGGCGCGCCGCATTGAGCACATATAAGAAGTCGACCGAAGACATAGGAGCGCGGCGCCGTCGAGCGCTGAACCCTACGCCGGTTCAATATCTCTTGAGCCCGGCGAAACGTCGGCTCGTCAACGATGGCCCCCCATTGCGCGCGGATTAGCTCGCCCTGGCGGCGGGACCGGCTCGCGCTGTAGGTCTTGCCGACGTAGGCGACGTTCCGCAGGGTGTCTACTACCGTGTCCGGTAACCATCCGTGCTTGGAGCGCGGCCGGTTGCGAACTACGCCCTCGTCATTGAGGCGGGCGGCGAGCGCCTTAGCCGACGTGTCCCCCGCCGTGTAGTCCTCGAAGATTCGCCGGACGACGGCGGCCGCGTCCTCGTCAACCTCGAAGCCGTCCGGCCCGCGCCGGTAGCCGTAAGGCGGCATTCCGGTTGGCGCCCCGACCGCGTTAAGGTGGGCGTAGCTCGCGGCGACCTTGCGGCCGGTCATTTTGCGTAGGTGTGTCGCGGCCGCTTGCTGAACCGTCCAAGTTAGTTCGCCGTCCGGCCCGCGCCGAAAGTCGCCTTCGACTTGCTCGACGCGAATATCCGGCCGTTGCTCCATGAGGGCGTAGAACTCGGCGCTTAGCAGGTTGTCGCGGGCAATGCGGGACGAATCGTAGAACGCAACTACTGACACGTCGCCCGACTTAACGCGCTCCACAAGGGCCGTATAGCCCTTCCGGTATCGCTTACCGCCCGAAACGTCTAGGTCCGAAAAGACTTCGACGCTCGGGCAGCTTGCAACGCCGGGAAGGGCTCGGCACGCTTGTTCCTGAACTTCAGGGCTTACGGTCCGTTCGCCGGGCTTGTTGCGCGACTGGCGGACGTAGATAACGGCGGTCGACAATTGGGGCTAGCTCACGCGCGCCATTACTACGGCGGCGGTTGCCCGGCGCGTGTAGCTCGTAGTCGGGTGTAGAACTGGCGCCGTAAACATGCGGGCCGCAATCGCGAGCGTCAAGGCCAGGACAAGCAACGGCTTGGCCGTACCGTCGAGTAGTGCGGTAGCTCGGCGCATGAGCGCGGCCGGGTCATTTAGTAGGGCACGGGCGGCTATCACCGCCGAGGCTAGGCGCGAAACTTCTACGGCGTCAGGGTTCGACAGGCCGACTAACTCAGCCTCAGAGATACCCATAAGGTCTAGGGCAGCCGGGAGAACGCCCGCCCGGAAGGCTTCGCGTCCGTCTTCCCAATCGGTTAACTCACGAACGCTTACGGCAGTTCCGAGCACGTCGGTTAGTCCGGCCGCCAGTCGGTCGGCCGTCCAACCTGCGGCGATTCGCGCGGACTTAAGACGGGCGCCTACGAGTAAGTCGTAACGGTCGGCTCCAATATGTAGGCTCACAACGACAGGCGCGACATGATGGACGAGTTCAAGCACGGTTCCCCTTCAATCCTTTTTAGTGATTCTTGTTGCCGGTAGCACGCTTCGCAGGACGAATAGAAGCGGCCGCTTGTCGTACTTGTTCGGCCGCTTCACCCTTTAATGCATCCGCGATTGCCTCAAGGGCCGTGGCGAGTTTTGCAGCTTGGGGAACCGTTGCCGGGCCTAGCTCCGATTCGATTATCTCGGACAAGCTGAACCCGCGCGAGCGCGCTATTTCGGCAGCCGCAATCAGTACGGCGCCAGGGACGCCACGAATAGAAGTCTCCCAACCACTCAGCGCCGATTGACCGATAGTGGAAAGCCCTAGCCGCTTGGCGACTTGGGCCGCGAAATCGGTTTGATTCATTTCCGAGACTTGACGCGCGCGAAGGACAATTCGCCCGGCCACGCGGTTTTGTCTCGACTGCGAGAACTTGATTTGATCCGCATCCGCCTTTATAGGCATTACAAAAACTCTCCCCAACCGCATATTTCCGGCTTCGGGGACCAAGCCTAACGGACGCGCATAGATATGTCAAGGCGCAATTTTTACCACGCCATATAGCTACAAGTCAAGGACATAACGAAATAGAACGGTATAGAACTATATGGCTATTGCGCGTTGCGTTTTCTACCGCAAGGTGTGATAGGCTGGGGTTACGAGAGAAAGGGCGGCAAGCGAGCCGCACAGTCGGATTAACCCACACAAGGAGTAAGTGACTTGCCGACAGAATGCGCCGATGATTGCGCCGGGTGTCCCGAGTGTTGCTGTAACGCAACCATAACCGACGAGTGGGACGCGAAGTATTGCGGCCCGTCCGGTTTGGGTTGCTCTTATTGCTCACGTCCTAACCACTACGCCGTAACGCACGGGCCGAGAACCTCTTTCGTTGCCGAGAGTGCGACGACCGAGCGCAACCGGGCCAACGCCCCGATTCTCGGACTGTACGCGGCATGATTTTTGCCCTAGCGCTCCGACTCATTCGACTAGGCGCGTGGTTGGCTCACCACTCAACCGGACACGTTGTCTACATTGCCGTCAACTTCTACGCCGACGACGACCCCGGCGCCCCCCTTATCACCCTGGCCCGGAGCTACGGCGCATGAAGAACGGGCAGCGTGCAACGCACATGAAAACGGCGCGCTCACGCGAAGCGCAGTACGCCGAGCTACCGGCGACGGACGACAACGGCAACCCCGCTAAGCCGAAGTTCAGGGCTTGGCTTCGCGGTAAATTCGGCGCGACGTTCGCGCAGCGACACGAAGGCGCGAAGCCGCGCGACGAGAAAGTAGGCGCGCCCTTTACGCGCGTTCAGCATCGAACCGGAACCGTCGCGAGGCGGCGGACATGAGGCGCCGCGAGCAGAACAAGCGACGCCGCATCGAGCGCCAGGAAGAAGCGACCGCGCGACAGGCGACGTATGACGCAATGAGTATTGCGGCCAAGGTCGCGCTAACCGTCAATCGACCGGGCGGAAGTCACCGCGAGTTTGCGCGGCTTTTCCCTCATATCGGAGCCGAGTCTATCGGCGCCGTCAGGCTCGCATGAAAACGGCGCTTCGGCTCGTGGGCCTATTCGGATTGATCGGCGGCATTTGGTTGTGGCGGCGGGTCACAACCCCGAACCGGCTTGTTGTCTTGCCCCCGTGGGAAGACGAGCCGCCCGGTATTTGGGTTGAGCCGTGAGCGCCCCCCGTGTCCTTATCGCTTGTGAGTTCTCGGGAACCGTTCGCGAAGCGTTCCGCGCCCGTGGCTATGACGCGTGGTCGTGCGACCTATTGCCGAGTGAGATTCGCGGGCAGCACATCGAGGGCGACGTTACAAAGGTTCTCGATTGGGATTGGTCGCTCATGGTCGCGCATCCGCCCTGTACGCATTTGGCGGTAAGCGGCGCGCGTTGGTTCAAGGACAAGCGGGTAGAGCAGGCGGAAGCGTTGGAGTTTGTGCGAGTTCTCTTAGCGGCTCCTATTCCCCGTATCGCGCTTGAAAACCCCGTAAGCATCATTTCCAGTCGGATTCGCAAGCCGGACCAAATCATTCAACCGTGGCAGTTCGGACACCCCGAGACAAAGACTACGTGTCTTTGGCTTAAGAACCTGCCCCCCCTAACCCCGACGAACATTGTTGAACCCGACTACATGCGTCGCCCGGATGGCTCGCTACTACTCGACAAGAAAGGTAAGCGATATTCCCGAATCCACTACATGAGCCGCAATCAGAAAGGTTCGGAGCGCTGGAAGGAGCG
>Ga0070712_100002362_pt1 | contig 11621 bp, 9 predicted proteins | sample LARL81metaG_FD_71396 | JGI IMG/M metagenome (GOLD analysis project Ga0070712, IMG submission 71396) | Corn, switchgrass and miscanthus rhizosphere microbial communities from Kellogg Biological Station, Michigan, USA - LAR L8-1 metaG | ecosystem: Host-associated > Plants > Roots > Rhizosphere ...
CTGACCTCGCTGATCTTCACCGTGCTCGGCTACTGGTCCGGGCGCCTTCGCGAGCTGCGCGACCCGCAGGCGGCGATCACACCGTTGCTCGTGGGCGCGGTCGGCTCGGCGGTTGCGATGCTGGGCTACTCGCTGATCGAGTTCCTGCTCGGCGTCGACGCTCCGGTCAGCCTCGAGCTGCTGCGCGAGATCGTGATCGGCGTGGTCGTGAACACGATCGTCGCGCTTCCAGTGTGGGCGATCGTGCGCCGCAGCCTCGCCGGCAGCCTGCCCGATGACCCGCGCCGTCGTCGAAGGCGTGCATACACGACGGGCGGCCTGAGTCCGCTCTCGCGCGCATGAGCGCCATCGAGCCCGGCGGACAGACCGAGCCGCGCCTGCCCGTCTCGCCGCAGCTGGCGCTGCGTGTGGCGATCATCGGCGGCCTGGTGATGACGATGTTCGCGATCATCTTCTTCCGCCTCTGGTACCTGCAGGTGCTGTCCGGCGAAAAGTACGTGCAGCAGGCCAACGCCAACCGCGCCCGGGACTTGCCGATCGCGGCCCCGCGCGGGGGAATCCTCGACGGCGAAGGCCGCCCGATCGTGGCCAGCCGGGTGACCAACGCGGTGCAGATCGTCCCCTCCGCGCTTCCGGCCCCAGGCACCCCGCGGCTGCGCCTCTACAGGCGGCTGGGAGCGCTGCTCGGGATGTCCGCGCGCCGCATCGAGGCGCTTGTCATCAAGGGCCGCACCGAACTGCCCTACGCGCCCGTGACGATCAAGACCGACGCCGGCCAGGGGGCTCTGACGGTGCTCGCCGAGCGCCAGAACGACTACCCCGGGGTCACGCAGGAGCCCGTGTCCATTCGCGACTATCCCTACGGAGAAATGGCGGCCCAGGTGCTCGGCTACGTGGGCCAGGTGTCACCGCTCGAGTTGAAGATGCACGCCTTCCACGGCGTCAAGCAGGGAACCATCGTGGGCCAGGAAGGACTCGAGTACTACTACGACAGATACCTGCGAGGTGCCCCGGGCACCGAGCGCGTGGAGGTCAACGCGGCCGGCTATCCGGTGCCGAGCAAGCTTGCGCCGACGCCTCCCAAGGCCGGCTACGGCCTCAGGCTGACGCTCTCGCTGCCGCTGCAGCGCGAGGCCGAAAAAGCGCTCCTGGAAGGGATCGAGCACGCGCGCGGGTCGGGCAAACCCGCGGTCGCGGGAGCGTTTGTGGCGCTTGATCCGCGCAACGGCGAAGTGCGGGCGCTCGGCTCCTACCCGAGCTTCAACCCCAACAAGTTCGCCAAACCGCTGACAAAGGCCGAATACGCGGCGCTCGAGGGCAAGAGCGGACCGAGCGGTGAAACGGTGCCCGCGCGCCTCACCGACAGAGCCGTCAACGGCACCTACCCGACGGGATCGACCTTCAAGCCGATCACGGCGATGGCGGTCCTGGAAGGCAACGTCGTAAGCCCCTCGACCGGCCTCGGCGCCGGTCAGTGCATCGCCGTCTCCACCGAGCAGTTCTGCAACGCAGGCAAGGCCGACTATGGCGCCCTCGGACTGGTACAGGCGCTGAAGGTCTCGTCGGACACGTACTTCTTCGAAGCCGGCGAGCTCGCCAACGCATATGGCAACGTGATCCAACACACGGCGCACGAGCTCGGCGTGGGCGAGCAGACCGGGATCGACCTGCCCAGCGAGATCACCGGACTGGTGCCGACGCGCGCCTGGCGCGCGCGCGTGGCAGACGAAGAGCTGCGTTGCGAGCGACGCAGGCACGTCTCCAGCTGCGGCATCTCCGACGGGCGCCCATGGAGCGTCGGCGACAACATGCACCTGGCCGTCGGCCAGGGCGATCTGCTCACCTCGCCGCTGCAGATGGCGGTCGCGTACTCGACGCTCGCCAACGCCTTCACGAATGGGGGCGATGGCACGGTCGTGCGTCCTCACCTCGGGAAGGAGATCGACGGTCCTCAGGGTGCTCTGGTGCAGGCCCTGAAGTTCCCGCCACGACGCCACGTGCGACTCAACGCCTCGGACGTGGGCCTCGTGATGGAAGGGCTGCACGAGGCCGCAAGCCAACCCGGCGGCACGTCGGCCGCGGTGTGGAGCGGCTGGAACCAGGCGCAGCACCCTGTTTACGGGAAGACCGGAACCGCCCAGCACGCGGTCGGAGAAGACCAGTCCTGGTACATGTGCTACCTCCCCGACCCCAGCCGGCCGCTGGTGATCGCGGTGACCGTCGAGCAGGGCGGATTCGGCGCCGAAACCGCGGCGCCTATCGCGCGGCTGCTGGCTTCGCAGTGGTTCGGAGTCTCCAAGCAATTCGTCGCCGGAAGCTCGAAGACGTTTTGACCGAGCCCGCAACACCGACACGCCCGGCGCGCCCCCGCGCTCGGCGCCCCGCCTGGGAAAGCGTGGCACCGCGGAGCCCGATCACAGGTCGCGAGTCGGCGCCAGGCGGGCGCCGTCCCTGGCGCCTGCCGCTCGATCCGGCGCTCACGGCGGCGGTCGTGGGGCTTGGCGTCGCCTCCGTCGTGACCCTGAAAGGAGCGACCAGCAACCTGATCCCGGCGCAGCCCCACTACTACGTCAACCGCCAGGCGACGTACCTGATCACAGGCGTTCTTTTGATGCTCGCGCTCTCGCGCGTCGACTACTCGCGGCTGCGCCGGCTGCACGGCGCGATCTACGGCCTGCTGATCCTCATGATCCTCGCCGTCCTGGCGGTGGGTCACACGGCCAGGGGCTCCCAGCGCGCGATCAACCTGCCCTTCTTCTCCTTCCAGGCCTCAGAGGTGGGCAAGGTGCTGCTGATCACCGCCCTCGCGGGGTTCGTCGTCGGGCGTGCCCGCAAGCTACGCGATCGCGACACCACCGCTCAAGTGATGCTCGCGGCGCTGATCCCCGCGATGCTCGTGATCGCGCAGCCCGACCTTGGCTCGGGCTTGGTCTACATCGTCATCGCGGCCACGCTGCTGTTCGTCGCGGGGACGTCGTGGAAGCACCTGAGCGCCCTGGCGGCTCTGGGCGCGGTTTCGCTCGCGTTGGTGCTGGTCGCCGCGCCGGCGGTGGGCGTACACGTGCTGAAGCCCTACCAGGTGCAAAGGCTGACGGCCTTCCTGCACCCCTCGACCAACCCCCAGAAGGAAGGCTATCAGCAGGTCGAGGCGAAGATAGCGATCGGGTCAGGCCAGAAGACCGGCCGCGGCGTCAATGCCACCCAGACGCGTTTGAACTTCGTGCCCGAGGATCACACCGACTTCGTCTTTGCAGCCGTCGGGGAGCAGTATGGCTTCCTCGGCGCTGCGCTCGTCCTGGCGCTGTATGCGCTGCTCATCTGGCGTGCGCTGCGGGTGCTGTTGATGGCCAAGGACCTGTTCGGGGCCCTGATCGCTGCCGGTGTTGCAGCTATCCTCATGTTCCAGGTATTCGTCAACGTGGGAATGACAATCGGAATCATGCCCATCACCGGTGTCACGCTGCCGCTGATGAGCTACGGCGGCTCGTCGGTCATAACCACGATGCTGGCGATCGGCCTGCTGCAGTCGGTCTATGTCCAGGCGCGCAACGCGCAAGCGACGAAGGGTCGCATGCCGTGGTGAGGGAGATCTCCTCGTCATGGCGCCCCAAGGCGCCGGGACTGCATCGCTCAGGCCAGTGCCCCGCCGCCACCTCGCAGCTGTGCGGGCGGCGAACGCGACAGAAAGCTGTGACGGCGATGGCCGCCCGCGCCTCAGTGGCGCACGGCGGGCGCGCCGAACGCTTCATTTCATCCATGGCCGCGACCGGTGCGCGCGCAGAATGCGCGTGCAACGCGCACCCGCGCACCGCTCCCAGCTCGCGACGGCAGACCGCCCCGCGGGCCGCGGCCGCTCCCTACACCGAAAGATTGGTTCAACGTGAAAAAGCAAGTGCTTGTGAGCGTCGATCGCGCGGAGACGCGCGTGGCGCTACTCGAGGCGAGCGGGACGCCCGCCTCCTCCCGCTCGGCCGCCAAGCAAAAGCAGGGCGGACCTAACCCGGGCGCCGGTTACCGCATCGCCGAGCTGTACATCGAGCGGCGCGGCGGGCGATCGATAGTCGGAAACATCTACAAGGGCAAGGTCGACAACGTCCTGCCGGGGCTCGAGGCCGCGTTCGTCGACATCGGCCTGGAGAAGAACGGGTTTCTGCACGTCGACGAGATCGTGCTGCCCGGCGTCGAGGCTCCCCGGCGCGGACGCGGGGGAGGAAGCGGTCGCAAGATCGCCGACCTGCTCTCGCCGGGTCAGGAAATCGTCGTGCAGGTTGTCAAGGACCCGCTGAAGACGAAGGGTGCGCGGCTCTCGATGGAGCTCACGATCGCCGGGCGCTACATGGTGTACGCGCCTACGGGCGAGGGCGTCGGGGTGTCGCGCCGCCTGGAGGATCGCGAGCGCGAGCGGCTGCGCCGCCAGACGGCCGGCCTTGAGCTCGGCGGCGGCGGCGTGATCATCCGCACCGCGGCGCACGGCGCCAAGCGCGCCGATTTCGAACGCGAGCTGAAGTACCTGCACAAGCTGCACGAGGTGCTCGAGAAGCGCGTCGCGGAGACCGTTGCGCCGGGCCTCGTCTTCCAAGAGGCCGACCTCTCCGTGCGCGTCGTGCGCGATGTCTTCTCGGCCCACTTTGAGCGCGCGATCGTAGACGACGAGCAGCAGCACCATCGGCTGGTGTCGTTCTTCACGCGCACCGCGCCGGAGCTGGTCGAGCGGGTCGAGCTGTGGCAGCAGGAGACGCCGCTGTTCGAGGCGTACGGCGTCGACAAGGCCATCGAGGGGGTGCTCTCGAGGCGCGTGGACCTCCCGAGCGGTGGCTATCTGATGATCGACTACGCAGAGGCTCTGACCGTGATCGACGTCAACTCGGGCTCGTTCATCGGCCGTGGGAAGGGTGCAGGTCTCGAGGACACGATCACCAAGACCAACCTCGAGGCCGCCGAGGAGGTCGTCAACCAGCTGCGGCTGCGCGATATCGGCGGCATCATCGTGATCGACTTCATCGACATGGCTCGTGCGCGCAATCGCGACGCGGTGCTGAAGACTCTGCGCAAGACCCTCGACGAGGACCGCACGAAGACGTTCACGGCCGAGATCTCGAAGCTCGGGCTGGTGGAGATGACGCGCCAGAACGTCACCGAGGGGGTGCGCGAGATCATGAGCCGCCCCTGCCCCACCTGCGGCGGCGAAGGGGTGATCCTCTCCGAGGAGACGTTCGCGATCGAGATCGAACGTCGACTCCGCGATGTCGCGAACGAGCACCCCGAGACCGAAGCCTTCCTCGTGCAGCTCAACCCTCGCGTGACCGCCGAATTCACCGGCCAAGGCTCGCGGGTGCTGCACGCGCTCGAGCGCGAGACCGGCAAGTCGTTCCTGTTCGAGGGCTCCGAAGGCCTGGCGCTGGATCACTTCGCGATCACCTTTCAGGGCACGCGCGAGGAAGTCGAGGAGCGCGCGCTGCCGTTCCGTCCCGGAGACGAGGTGCTGGTCGAGATCGTCGAGCCGCATATGTACGACGTCGACGACGCGGTGGCGAAAATCGACGGCTACATCATCTCCATCGCAGGGGCCGCTTCGCATGTCGGTGAAAAGCGCATGGTGCGGATCGACCAGGTCGGGCGCACGGCGGCGAGCGCGATGCTGCTCGACGACTCCGGAGCGCCCGTCGTGCCGGCGACGGAGCCGGCATCCGCGGCGCCCGGCAAGGCGAGCCGCGCGCGTCGTGCCCCCACGGCCAAGCGAGCGGAGAGGAGCGAGCCCGACGCGTCGGGCGCGCGTACGCGACGCAGCCGGCGGCCGCTCGAGAGCGAGGATGCCGACGCGCGCCAGGAAGCCGGCCTCAGTGCCTCGCCGACGGCGGTCGATTCAGAGCCGGAGGACCAGAGCTCAGACGCAGCCGGCGCCGCCGCAGCTAAGAGCGCGAAGAAGGACTCGGACGCAGGCGATGGCCTACAATCTAAACCCCGCCGCCGCGGCCGACGCGGCGGGCGGCGGCGCTCGAGCGCCAAGGCGAAGGCCACCTCCGAGTAGGCAGCCCCTTCGCCCGTGGCGCGCGTCTGCGCGAGAAACAGAGGTCACCAGAGCACATGTACGCGATCGTTAGAACCGGCGGCAAGCAATACCGTGTCGAGAAGGGGCAGCGGCTCCTCGTCGAGCGCATGGCTGCAGAGCAGGGCAGCGAGGTGGCGCTCGAACCCCTGATGCTGCGCTCCGATGAGACAGTCCTCGACCAGCAGGCTCTCAGCTCGGTGAAGGTGACCGCCAAGGTGCTGGCGCACGTGCGCGGCGAGAAGCTGCGCGTGTTCAAGTTCAAGCCCAAGCGCGGTTACCGGCGCCGCACGGGCCACCGCCAGGACCTCACCCAGATCGAGGTCACGGACATCGCCCAGGCGCGCGCCAAGGCGGCCGCCGGGCGCTCCGCAGCGGATGAGACCGCCGCAGACGGCGCCGGCGCTGCGGCAAAGGAGCCCAAACGCGCCGCCAAAGCCGCGGGCGAGAAAGCTACGGGCGCCGCCAAAGGCACGGCCGGCGGCAAACGGGCAGCAGCCGCCAAACCAGGCGCCGCCTCCGTCAAACGCGGCGTGTCCGGGGCCACCAAACCCGCAAAGCCGAAGCCGGAGCCGGGCGATGGCGCATAAGAAGGGCCTCGGCTCCAGCCGCAACGGTCGCGACTCCAACGCACAGCGACTGGGCGTGAAGACGTTCGCCGGCCAGGCCGTGAGCGGCGGCGAGATCCTCGTCCGACAGCGCGGCACGCGCTTCAAGCCCGGAGCGGGCGTTGGCATCGGCAAGGACGACACGCTCTACGCCCGCTCGACCGGCACGGTCCAGTTCACGACTGGGCGCCGGGGACGGGTGGTCAGCGTGCTGGCTGAGGGCACCCTGACGGGCACACCCTCAGGAGCGCACCCTGAAGGGCACACCCTCAGGGGCGCAGGCAGGCAGGCAGGCGAGCGAGGCTAGCCGGCCGAGCAGACGGCTTCGCCGCCACGGCGATGCGGCAGGGGAGCTGATGGCAAGACCGTCGGACAGGCTGCACGACCGCGCACGGATTCACGTTCAGGGCGGCAGCGGCGGCGACGGCGCGATGAGCTTTCGCCGCGAAGCGCACGTGCCGCGCGGCGGGCCCGACGGCGGGGATGGAGGTCGCGGGGGCGACGTTGTGGTGGTCTGCGACGACTCCCTGCGCGACCTTCAGCGCTTCACCCGTACGCGCACCTACCACGCTGCGAGCGGCGGTCAAGGCGGGGGCGCGTTGCGCCACGGAGCTGGGGGCGAGGCGCTCGTGCTCTCGGTGCCGCCGGGCACCAGGATCGTGGGCGAGGACGGCGACCTGCGCGGGCGCAGCTGGGAGCTGTTGGCCCCCGGTCAGCTCGCGCGCATCGCGCGTGGGGGTGCGGGTGGGCGCGGCAACAAGCAGTTCGCGACGGCCACTCGTCAGGCGCCGCGTTTCGCCGAGCGCGGACTCGAGGGCGAGGAGGGATGGCTGGCGCTCGAGCTCAAGCTGCTGGCCGATGCCGGTCTCGTGGGCCTGCCCAACGCCGGCAAGTCATCCCTGCTTGCGCAGCTCACGCGCGCCCGGCCGAAGGTCGCCGGCTACCCGTTCACGACGCTCTCGCCGGTGCTGGGAGTGCTCGAGGGCGAGGAGCGCCAGCTGGTCGTGGCCGACATACCGGGGCTCATCGAGGGCGCGAGCGCGGGCGCCGGCCTCGGCCACGACTTTCTCGCCCACATCGAGCGCACGCGTGTGCTCGCGCACGTACTCGATATCGGCTCGGCTGCGGCCGCCGGCGCCGAGTCCCGCCCTGTCGCAGACTACGAGACGATCGAGCGCGAGTTGCAGGCGCACGATCCCCGCCTTGCGCAGCTGCCGCGCGTGCTCGTGCTCTCCAAGGTGGATCTGATCGACGAGCAGCAGGCAAGAGCAGCGGTGATCGAGTGGGAGCGCCGTCTCGGCGGCCGCACCCCGGTCATCGCCACCTCGTCGGCGACCGGCGCGGGGTTGAAGGAGCTCTCGCGGCTGCTGCTGGAGCGCGTCGCCGAGAGCGAGGCGGCCGCGCGGAGTGAGCCCACCGGTCACGAGGCGCATCGCGTGAGGAGCGGGGCCGCGGGCCGCACCGTCGCTCCTGGGCGCGCCGGCGCGTCGGCCGCGGTCGTTCCGGGGAGCCTGGCCGAGCACATGGTCTTTCGCCCTGGGGGCGAGAGGGGCTACCGCGTCGAGCGCTTGGGGCCGGGCTCGTTCGCCGTGCGCGGACAGGGCATCGAGCTGCTCCTGGCGCGCTTCGACATCGGTAACGAGGAGGCGCTCGCATACCTCGAAGCGCGGCTGCGCCGCATCGGCGTGCTCAAGGCGCTGGAGGCTGAGGGCTTCGAGCGCGGAGACGAGATCGAGATCGCCGGCACCAGGCTGCACCTTAAGCTCCAGCCATGAAAAGGGTCGTGGTCAAGCTCGGCTCGAGCGTCGTCGCCGACGCTCGCGGCGAGCCGCGCCTGGATGTTCTCGCCGGGCTCTGCGACGTGGTGGCCGGCGCCCACCGCGAGGGCGCCGACATCGTCATCGTCACGAGCGGCGCGATCGCGAAGGGGATGGGCGTGATGGGGCTCGCGCGCCGGCCGAGCTCGATCGAGGAGCTCCAAGCCGCTAGCGCGGTCGGCCAGGGCAAGCTGTACAGGATCTACGACGAGCTGCTGCGAGATCGCGGCGTGACGAGCGCTCAGCTGCTGTTGACGTTCTTCGACATGAGCGCCCGCACCCACTACCTGAACGCGCGCCAGACCGTCACGACGCTGCTCGCTTGGCGCGTGATGCCGGTGATAAACGAGAACGACACCACCGCCACCGACGAGATCTCCTTCGGCGACAACGACTTTCTCGCGGCCCAGGTGGCCGTGCTCATCGGCGCTGACGAGCTCATCCTGCTGACCGACACCGACGGTCTCTACAGCGCCGACCCCCGTTCACATCCGGACGCGCGAATCGTCAGCCATGTCGACGACTTCGACGCTCTGCAAGAGCTCGAGATCGGGCACTCGAGCTCGCCGCTGGGGTCCGGCGGAATGCGCTCCAAGGTCGTGGCGGCGGAGATGGCCACGGCCGCGGGCATCGTCACGGTCATCTGCAACGGGCTGCAGCCGCAGATGCTGGCGGCGGCGCTAGCCGGCGAGCGTGCCGGAACGCGCTTTGAAGCTGGCGAGGCCCGCTACAGCTCGTTCAAGCTGTGGTTGAAGTACGCCAAGCCGGCCCGCGGCACGCTCGTCGTCGACGCCGGCGCGGCGCGCGCCGTGCGCGAGGGCAGCGCGAGCCTGCTGCCGGTGGGCGTGGTCGAGGTACTCGGCGCCTTCGACGCGGGCGACGCCGTGAGCATCGCGGAAGCCTCGGGCGACGGCGAGCCGGGACAGGCACTGGGAAAGGGGATCTGCAACTACTCCGCCGAGGAGCTGCGTCAGGTACTGGGGATGAAGTCCTCGGCGGTTCGCGAGCTGCTGCCGCGTGCCAGCGAGGAGGCGGTTCACCGTGACTACCTCGTGGTGGACTGACCGTCGTAACCTGTAGGCCCATGGCCACCGCCACGTCCTCCGTCGCGGACATCTGCCGCACCGCCAAGCGCGCCGCGGCCGCCCTCGCGCAGACGCCGACGCATGCAAAGGACGCCGCTCTGCTCGCGATCGCCCGGGCGCTCGAGTCTGACACCGACCAGATCCTGCTCGCCAACGAGGCGGACATGCAGGCCGGGGAGCAGGACGGCATGGACGCGGCGCTGCTCGACCGCCTGCGTTTGGACGAGGCGCGGGTCAGCGCGATCGCCGGCGCCGTGCGCCAGATCGCCGCGCTCCCGGACCCTGTCGGCGAGGTGGTCGAGGGCAGGCGGCTGCCGAACGGGCTGGAGATGCGCAAGGTGAGAGCGCCGCTGGGCGTAGTCGCGGTCGTTTACGAGGCGCGTCCGAACGTGACCATCGACGCAGCCGCGCTGTGTCTGAAGGCGGGCAATGCGACCGTGCTTCGGGGATCCTCCGCGGCCCAGCACTCCAACGGCGCGCTCGCCCAGGTGGCCGCCGACGCGGTCGTTTCCAGCGGGCTGCCCGAAGGCGCGGTGAGCCTGCTGCAGGGCGGCGATCGCGCGGAGCTCGGCGAGCTGGCGACGCAGCGCGAGAGCGTCGACCTGATCATCCCGCGCGGAGGGGAGTCGCTGAAGGAGGCTCTGCAGAAGCTGTCCACGGTGCCTGTGATCTACGCAGCCTCCGGCAACTGCCACGTCTACGTCGACACGGCCGCCGACCTCGAGCAGGCGCAGTCGATTGCCATCAACGCAAAGGTCCAGCGTCCGGGCGTGTGCAACGCGGCTGAGACGCTGCTCGTACACCGCGACGTGGCCGCGGAGTTCATTCCCCGCCTGCTCCCCGCGCTGGCGGCGTGCGGCGTGCTGGTACGCGGGGATCAGCGCACGCTCTCGCTGGCGAGCGCAGGGGAGGGGGGTCGCGACCCGCTGGACCCCGGCACCCTGAAGGGCACGGGCGGAGAGCTGATGCTCGAGGCCGCGCAGGAGAGCGACTGGGCCACCGAGTACCTCGATCTTGTGCTCGCGGTTCGGGTCGTCGACTCGCTGGCGGAGGCGATCGAGCACATCGGACACTACGGAAGCGGTCACTCCGAGGCGATCGTGACGCGTGATCGCAACGCAGCTCGCGCCTTTCAGCTCGGCGTCGACGCGGCGTGCGTGTACGTCAATGCCTCCACGCGCTTCACCGACGGCGGCGAGTTCGGGATGGGCGCTGAGATCGGAAACTCGACGCAGAAGCTCCATGCGCGCGGGCCGATCGGGCTGCGCGAGCTTTGCACCACGAAGTACCTGGTCGAGGGCGACGGGCAGATCCGCGGATGAGGAGCACGTGGCGCGGGTCGGGATCCTCGGAGGCACGTTCAACCCGCCTCATCTCGGTCACCTCGCGCTCGCGCGCCACGCGCGCGACGAGCTGGGGCTGGCGCGCGTACTGCTGATGCCGGCTCACACGCCGCCGCACAAGCTGCCGAGCGCAGATCCCGGCTGCGCGCACCGGCTGCAGATGTGCCGGCTGCTGTCCGAGGGCTACGAGGGCGTCGAGGCGTGCGGGCTGGAGATCGAGCGCGGTGGGCGCTCCTACACGGTTGACACCTTGCGCCAGATCTCCGAGGCGCAACCCCGCGTTCATCTCCTCTACATCGCGGGAGCTGACAGCGCGCGCACGATGGCAGGCTGGCACGAGCCCGAGAGCCTGTTCGAGCTCGCCGATCTCGCCGTCGGCGAGCGCTCGGGCGCGCAGCGCCAGGAGGTGCTGGACGCCCTGGCTGCGGTCAGGGGCAGCGCTTCGATCACCTTCCTGAGAGCGCCGTTGCTGGAGATCTCATCATCGCGCGCGCGGCAGGCCGCGGCCGAAGGCGGGCCGCTGGAGGACCTCGTGGGGCCGCGGGTGGCGGCTTACATCGCGGAACACCAGCTCTACGGCGCGGGGTCGCCGGGCGGCTGATGCGCTCGAGCGAGCTGGTCGATGAGATCGCTCGCTACGCGGCCGACAAGAAGGCCGCCGGCCTGGTCCTGCTCGACCTGCGCGAGATCGTCGGCTACACGGACTACTTCATGATCTGCTC
>Ga0070712_100002366_pt1 | contig 11613 bp, 10 predicted proteins | sample LARL81metaG_FD_71396 | JGI IMG/M metagenome (GOLD analysis project Ga0070712, IMG submission 71396) | Corn, switchgrass and miscanthus rhizosphere microbial communities from Kellogg Biological Station, Michigan, USA - LAR L8-1 metaG | ecosystem: Host-associated > Plants > Roots > Rhizosphere ...
GCCGAGTTCGGCTACCTGCGCGAGGCGCTCGGCCTGACTCCCGGCAACCTGTCCAAGCACCTCACCGTGCTGGAGCAGGCGGGCATGGTCGAGGTGGAGAAGGGCTACGCGGGCCGTCGGCCGCGGACCTGGGTCCGCATCACCTCCCAGGGCCGCGCCGCCCTCGCCGCCGAACTTGCCACCCTCACCGAACTCCTGCGCCGGCACACACCAGCTCGCGACGCCTGACCCGAAGACCGGAGGCGACCGGCGAGAAGCACATCGCGGTCCACGGGAACTTTTGCTGCCACTGCCAGCGGCTTACTGATTCCAGGCATTAGTGCGTAGCCGTGAACGAGTCGAGGGTAATGAGTTCTGCGCCAGCTGATCTGCGGATCTTGGTGAGGTTGACCGTATCCGGGTCATCTGTGCCTACTGATCTCTTGATGGCCGAACTGGCGACTGATATCCGGTAAGCGGGTAATACATCCAACATGTTGCCGTATGAGCACTGGTGCCGGGTTCAGCACCTGGCCCGCTCCTGCCCTGTCCCCTCTGTGCCGGCCGCCCGCCTGAGGTACGTCGCGTCTAGCGCTTCACGGCGGCTTTCCGGCTCACTCCAGATCGGACTTAGAGTTAACTCGAGAGGTGAGCGGTAAGGAAAGCGATTATTGTGACGCTGCCGCACCATACCGGTCGCTGGTGGGACGCGAAACTCTTGCAGGAGACCGTGCGCGAGGCTATTCGCACCTCTCCCGAATCCTTCCTCAGGACAGTCTCGGACGTTGACGCAAGACCGCTGAGTTATTGGCTAGAAGAGCTACGATCGTCTACCTGGGCGGTAGCGCAACGTAACGAAGATGTCATCGGCATCGCGGCCGCCAAGTACCCGAATCCCGAGAGCGACAAAGAGAATCCGGCGACCACTCGTTATATCGAGTCGGTCTGGATTGATCCCGACTTCCGCGGTAACCGGTTTGGCGAGCTACTGATCCAGTACCTGCTCGAGGAAGAGTGCCGGAAAAATCCGCACATTAATCAGTTCTTGCTCTGGGTTTTCGAAACGAACCTGCCTGCCATCAGCCTGTACGAGCACATTGGGTTCGTGCGGACCCCGGAAAGGAACGAGGGGATCAAGACCGAGATAAAGTACCGCCTGGACCTCGGCTCGGTAGTTGACTCGGCTGTCCGCTCGGTGGTAGACGAGGTGGCCTGCCGCCAGGACAAGCAGTCTCGCAGAGTGAATTACCGGATCCTTGGAGGCATGAATTCCGCGTAGTCGACACCCAGCTGCTGAAAAGCACCGGCGACGGAATTGCAGCGCACGATGCTCGTCAGGTACTGCCGCCACTTGACCAGATCAGCTTGCCAAAGCTCGATGAATTTATGACACAATTCCGCGTTGATCTCCTCTAGTTTCTCCTGAGCGGCGTGGATGGATATCTCGGCGGCGCGGATTTCCTGGCCTCGTTCCGTGTCATCGTCTCGCTCGCCGTGTCGCCTGAGCGACTCCGCAACGCGTGCATGAAAGGCCTTGCGGCACTCGATGAACTCGGTCCAGTAGGAGACGTTCACTCCGCGCAGGTCCTGACCGTGATCCAGGCGGGCGTAAAGTCCCTCGGCCAGCAGATCTCCGAATTCCTCCCTGGCCGCTCGGTCCGGGTCTGCGAACGGATCGTACGGCCGCTGTTTCGACCGGCCCACCTCGGCGATCTTGCGGCTCGCCGCCTCCTCGGAGAAGAAGAACCAGTCGTCGTTGTAGATGTTCGGGAAGAAGCCGGGATCGTCGCGGTCGCACCGTATGCCCATCGTGCCGGCGCCCGCGAACTTTCCCTGCATCCCGCCGCCGAAACGGTGAGCGTGGCAGACTACCGAGTTATCAGGGAACTCGTCGGGGATGAGGACGCTGACGCTATGGTCACTGAGTCCGGCCGCGAGCGCATCCACGTCTTGCTCGGAGATGCCATAGATGTCGTCGTCCAGGAACATGAGGCGCTGCCAGCCGAGCATCCGAGCGAGTACCAGCCCCAGGTTGCGCTTGGTGCTCAGGTCACGCGTTGCCGCCGAACTGGCAGCCGCGAGTTCTTCGTCCTCGGAGGTATCAAATGCGATCTCCCGCGGGGTGAGACCATCGGCGGGCAGGTCCAGTGCGTAGGCTTTGATACCGATGTCCTCCGCCATGCGGATGACCTCGTGGGACCGTACCAGCTTGCTGCAGATGACAATCAGCGGGATGCTCGTCGCGCGGCCCAGTTGCATACAGGCGGTCAGCGATTCCGCTCGGCGGTTCGTCGGCACGATGACCGCATCGAACCCGTCCTGGCTCGATGCCCGACGTGACGCGTCGAGTAGCTTGTCATGCGACGCACTCTGTTCGGGAGCCCCATGTGACGTCACTCTTATATCAATTTCTGCTTTCAGCGTCCGGCCACTGGTACAGGAGTGTGCCAGGGCTCCTGAGGCTCGGGCTAATGGTCATGTCGCCGAATACCTGTACCCGCATCAGGGTCACGAAACTACCTGAACCGGGAAAGGTCTCCTCCAGATAGCTCTCATTGTCGTCTCGGACGGCCGGATCGGTCAGGCATCGCACTGCTCCCAGCACGCCTCGGCTGTGGATTCCGTTGCAGTAGGTCAGCGTCCGGAGAGCGGCGTTGAACGGGTTGGGAACTCGCCCCAGCATGGCGACGTCCTCCAGCAGCAGGCCCGGATTGTCGGCGGTTCCCGGATCTCCGTTCTGAAAGCGCGGCAGGAACTGCTGTCCATGATTCGAGCCGTACTCGATTTCGAACACCTCGCCCGAGGGGATCTTCTCGTTCCGCACTTGCCGAACCGGGAGTTCCGCACTGGCGTTGAGCCGTCGCGTTATGTCATTCCAGGCGATGCCGCCCAGCAGCACAATATGGTTGAGCAGGTCGTCTGAGGTTACCTGGGATGCGAGAAGGAAGGTGACTGGTGCGCGAGGATTGCTCGCATTGAGATGCCCGAAGAGTTCGACGAGGGCGTCCAGGTCGGCGAAGGAGTACAGCCTCGTGTAATTCGGATTATCGGACTCGCTGAGCGGCCCGAGCTTGACCTCGTCACTCTTGGTGAGCTCAGGGCAGATGATCGTAATGGGGGCACCATCATCGAATCGCCAGGACTGATGCGCTGAGGTCAACTCACCAGCGTCTTCAGCCCGAAGCCGGAGAAGCTCGCTCTCCAGGGCCTGGCGAGCCTGGTCTTCGGCATCGGTCAACTCGGTTAGCGGGAGGAGGTGCAGGCCGCCTTCCAGGGAACGCGACGTGGCGAAGAACCGGGCGTAGGCAGCCAGCCGCCGGTGAGAGGGCAGTGTTGGTTTGCCTACGTTCTCCCATGCGGAAAGTGTCGACACTCCCACGGCCTCATCCCCTGACAGCGCTTGGGCCAGTTTAGCCTGGGTAAGGCGCACCTTCGGGAACTGCGAGTGCCGTAGTTCGCGCAGGCGCCTTGCCAGCGAGGCCGAAGCGGGCGACGCCACCGGGGTTGATGTTGGTTCGACCATTCCTCAGCCGAGAAAGAACCCGCTTATTGCCGTCTCCCGCCTTTCAGGCGCCGGATCCGGGGAAGGCTGGGGAGAAGGGAGCGAATTCGAGTGCATAGCTCTGGTAAGCACCGACATCTCCGGCAGCGTGTCAAAGCGCGGAATCATGACCGCACCGGCCGGAACGCTTGGCGTTGCCTCGACCCAGTGCGGCATAATCCGTCTGTTGCTGCTTCCTGGCGTCGCGAACGGCAGCCCCATCTCCAGCAGGATAGCCCCGATGGGCAACTCGGCTTTTCCGGGCATCCGCTGCTTCCAGTCCGCCAGGTCGTGACGCCACGCCCGGATGTAACGCTCGCAGAGGTCGGGTTTGATCGTTTGCAGGCATTTCTCTGCCTGCTGCACCGACATCTGTATCTCGTTGCGCATCTCCGGATGGGCGGTGGGCAGGCGCGTAAGGATGGCTTCGAGGAAGTTCCGCCGGGCCTCGAGGAAATAGCTCCAGTATTCTTTCGTCGCCTGCTCTACATCCAAGCCAAGATGGAGCAGTGTGTACATGCCCTCTGCGATGACATCGCCGAACTCCTGCCACGCCGCCCGCCCCGCTTTCGCGAAGGGATAATAGCAAAGCTGCGTAGCCTCTAGGGAAGAGTTGGCTAGCTTCCCAGTCGATGCGTAGTCGAACATGAAGAGCCAGTCTTCGTTGTAGATGTCCGGGAAGAAGCCCATATCCGACTCGCAGTCTACGGCTAGGGCGGCGCCGCTCACGAAGACGTCCTGTGACCTTCCCGTCTCACGATTGGCGTGGCAGACAATTGAATTATCCGGAAAATCAGTCACCCAGAGTCCCGCCGCGGAGAACGATCCCAGCATGTCGACCGTGCGCTGTAGATTGGGGTAGGCGATGTCCCTGATGTCGTCGTCAAGGAAGAAGATGCGACGCCATCCCATTCTCCGCGCCAGGATCAGGCCAATATTCCGCTTCATGCTGAGATCCGTGCTGTAGCGACTACAGTCTTCGGGCAGCTCACTATTGATGGCGAGCAATTCAGGAAAGTGGAACAGTTCGTGTGAGTAGTCGTCTGGCAGGTCGATGGCGACTGCCTTGGGATACGAGCGGGCGGTTAGGAACTTGACCGCCTCGGTACTGTCGAGGCGCCCGCTGCACAGGATGAGAAGCCAGCAGCCGGCGGCACGCGCCAACATGACGGCGTGATCGAGATGCGCCGCCGGGCGTGACGCGGGTACGACGATCGCGTCGAGCTCCAGGGAGGCAAACGGCGTATCCCACGGTTCCGCCGTCGGCGTGAGCATCTTGTGCGTTTCATGCTGCTTGATACGTTCTGCGAACGAGTTCATGAGAATCCCCGCCTTCCGATCGGCGCGAGACGGGGCTTGGCGGGGATCATCCGGCACCCAGTGCCCACTTGTACAGGACGACGTCCGGGCTGTTGAAGTCCGGCGTCATCGCCTGGTTCTTGATCACTTTGACTGACATCAGTATCGCGAACGAATCGGCGTCGCCGAAGTTGGTCGCAATGAAACGCTCGTTACCTCCGCGCAGCTTCGCGTCGGTCAGGGCGCGGGCGGCACCGTATACCCCCCGGCTGTGGATGCCATTACATATGGTCAGTGTGCAGCCCGCGTTCAGCGGGTTACGCACCCGGGCGAGCAGGCCGACATCCTCCGCAAGCACCCTCTTGTCCTCATCTGCCCACTGCGGCCAGAGTTCCTGTTCTTTCCCGTCGATGTCGGCAATGAAAATATCGCCAGACTCTAGCCCCGCGTCGGTGACCTGCCTAACTGGCAGCTGGGCCATTTTGGAAAGCCTCCCGGTTATCGTGTTCCATACCACGCCGCCGAGGAGGATCAGGTGCCCGGTAAGTTCGTCAGGCTCGACGTCGGCAGTAGTCCTAATACGCACGGTGGCATTAGGATTTTCCGCTCGTATATGCCCATGCAATTCCATCAGGGCATCTACGTCCGCATATGTCTGTAGTTCTGTATAATTTGGGTTCGCCGGATCCCCGAACGCTCCGATCTTGTCATCCGGAAGCCGCGCACACACGAAAGTTACCAGATCGGGATCCTGAAAACGCCAGGACCGGTTGAATGTCGAATCCTCGGTGGAGGATTCCCCGCTAGCCGAGGCCCTGAGTCGTCTTAGTTCCGCTGAGAGTTTTTCATACTCACGTTTCTCGTCCGGTGTCAGTTCGTCGACCCGAAATGGCCTAAGTCCCCCCTCAGCCACTCGCGGAGTGGCGAAGAAGCGCGCATAAGCCTCTAGCCGATGCTGCGGCGGCAGCTTCGGTGTCCTAGTGCTTTCCCATGATGACACGGTGGCAGCGGCCAGCTGCTCCTCGGCGCTGAACGCTGCCGCTAGTTTCTCCTGAGTCAGCCGGGGGCGATCTTGCCGGAGTTGCTTGAGCCGCTGGGCCAGCTGCTGGGCAGCCGGAGGTGCGGGATGCACGACGAGGTCACCTCCTAGGAATCACGGACGGCTGCGGTGCCACAGGCGCACCACAGCCGACAAGCGTTCAGGATTTCTTCACGCAGCGTAGCTCATTCCAAGCCTAGAAAACTAGCGGATAGCTCAAGCCTTGAAACTAGCCCACACACGTGTTTACCATGAATTGGAAGGCAACGCAAAAGTTTACCAAACTCTATCAAAGTTAGGTAGAGAAAGGTAGAGAACAAAAAGATCTTCGATTGACTCCTGGACTTTGTTGGGGGTAGGCATGCCTACTGCGAACGGATCGCCGGACTTTCATCATGAGCTGCAGGCGATCTGCAATGACCCCCAGGTCAGGAGCCTTGCCCGGCGGCGGGCCGGGAACCTCGATCTAGCCAGAGATGCCCTCCAGGAGGCGTACTACTTGGTGGCCAAGAGGGGTCCGGCCGACATCCGGGACCTGCGCGCCTATTTTTGCCAAGTACTGATTCGTGAGGTAAATCACCTGCGCGGCCACCCGAAGGTCATGTTGGTGGACGATTTCGAGAGCATAGCCGACGCGCGTCAGGGCCGTCCCGGTGTCCACCCGCCCGTGTCGCGGCCGGTCGCCGATACGGTCTGCACGCATCTGCTCATCCAAGCAGGGCTCCAAGCCTTCGCGTCCCGACGCGAGGAACTGACCGCGAGCGTCCCCGGCCGTTCGAGCGATGCCGGCCGCTACCGTGATGTGATCGTCACCGTCGCTGGGCACGTGCTGCTCGGCGTCATCGCCGGGGAGAGCAATGCCGACTGCAACGCCGCCCTGAGCGCCGCCTACCCGGAGTGGTTCGACGAGCCCGGCGCCGTCGAGAACACCTGTCACCAGCGGTTCCTGCGCGCCCGCAAAGACGTGCGCGCCCTGCTGCAGACCATGATCAGCCGCGACGACCTCGAGCCCTGAGCCACTGTCAGATCGGCGGCCAGGCCTCCTCATATCTGTCAGGCCGATAGCTAAGGAGGCAGCCATGTCCATCGACCCTTTCATCGAGCACCCGGAACCGGACCCGGACGAGCCTCAGGTCCCGGATCTCGAGGTACAGGCCCGCGCCGCGCTCGAGCACTGGCTCAAGGATCACCCCGAAGTCACGGGCGAGATCAAGGAGACCGTGCGCGCCCACGTCTACCTCAAGGAACTCGAGCGGCGCGCGGACGAGGCCGAGCAGGTCAGCCAGCTCGCTGAACAGCGTGACGCCACGCTGATGACCAGGCAGGATCCCGGCGGCCACCGGGTCCTCGGGTTCGGGCTCGGCGCGCTCCTTGTGGTCCTGCTCGTGGTGCTCGACGCCATCCCGCTCAACTGGTCGGCTCAGGCGTTCGGCCTCGACTCGGGCGGGACCTGGCTGGTGACGCTCATCCTCGTCATCGCGTCGGCCGGGGCGATGCTCGGCTTCGAGCTCACCCGGTCGCACCCGCGTCGTCGTGGCCTGCTGGCCGCGGTCGTGACGCTCGGGTACGTCGCGCTGCTCGGCCTGCGGACTCAGTTCCTGGTCACCGTGGCTGGCGAGTCTCTCCTGGTGGCGCTGCTCCAGTCGGCCATGCTGACCGCGATCTCGGCCGGGCTGGTGCTGTGCGGATCGGCCGTCCTCGGCCGGACCCGCTCGCTGAGCCTGTCCCGGTGCCGGGCCGCCGCGCGCCGTGCCCAGCAGGCCGCCACCGAGGCCCGCGCCGCGCAGGCGCAGGCCGCTATGAGGCTGCAGCGGCACATCGGCGGGCTCTGGCAGATGCAACTGCCCTGGGCGCTTCGCTCGGCCGCCCCGGCCGGGGTCGACCGGGCCGCGTGGGCCGCCGCCCTGGAGCGGGCCGTCCGCGAGTTGTTCCCCGCGCCGTGACCGGCGGCAGTTTCCCGCTCTCCTCGCAGATCTCCCCGCCTGACGCCGACACGAGCCACCTAGGACTGAATGAGCTGGCCAAGATCACGCCGCCGGTGTGGAGTGGTAGTCATGAACGACCTCACGCCGAGTTATGAGCCCGACGCCGGCCAGGTAATTCTCGAAGGCCGCCCGGCCGGGCCGGCCGGCGAGGCCGGGTTGGTGCCCGTGGCCGGCGTGGACCTAGCCTTCGACCGCGGCGACGGGCACCTGATCCGGGTGGTGGCGGATGCTGGCGACCAGGTGGTGGCCGGCCCTGGCGACCAGGCGGTGTCCGGGGCCGACGGCCAGGTCGCGGCGCTGCTGAACCGCCTGTTCGGCCCGGGGGCCGCGCGCGTCCTCGACGAAGTGGCCACCAGCCCGGTCGAGCCGGGCGCTCCGTGGCCGTACACGCTCTCGCCCGAGCCGGTTCTGTGCGCGGCGTTGTCCAGCCTGGCGCGCCTGGATGCGGCCCGGGACACCAGTCCGGTGCCGCGCCGTTCGCCCTGGTGGGCCGCCGAGGCCGCAGTGCTCGCCGAGCAGGCTGGCCTGCACGACCGGGCCGGCGCCGAGGCGGCCCGGCTGCGCGGCGCCATCGTGCCGCACCGGTCCTGTACTCCCAGGCTGGACGTCGCCGTCGAGGTCGAGGAGCTAAAGAAGGACTCGGGGCTCCCTGGGCTTAACTGGGTGCTCGATCCAGCCCTGGTCCCGGCCGGGCTCTTCCAGCCGGGGCTGTCCCCGCACTCCGACCTGCTCGTCCGGCATGACGGCAGCCAGGGCCTGGTGACGGTGGAAGCCGCCCTGGCACCGGGCGCGGACGCCGCGGACGCCGGACAGTACCAGGTCCGGCTGGTCGATCCGGCCGTGCGGCGGGTCCTGGCTCAGGCGGGCTTCCGCCCGACGGAATCCAGGATCTGCGCGGAACTACGGCTGCCCGTCCCGCTGGACGAGTTGGACGAAGCCTGGATCGAGGTGGTCGAGGAGCCGCACCGTCCGGTCCTCAGCGCTAAGGCGCACCTGATCCGGCGGGCACTGCGCTGGGCGGACGCCGCGCTGCGGGCCGAACGCGCCCCGGCCGGCATCGCGCCGCAGGCGGCCGCCGGGGACTGGGCGGCGCTGGCCGATCTGGCCTGGCAGCGGTGCCGCCGCGACTGGGCCGCGGCCGGGGACTCCGACCGGGCCACGGCTCAGCCGGCCCCAGGTAGCCAGGCTCCTGATGGCCAGGCTCCAGGTACCCAGGCTCCTGGCCCGGCCTGCCTGGCCGAGGTCCTGGGCTACTGAACGACACCGCCGGGCCAGCACGATCGCTGGCCCGGCGGAGGCCTGGAGGTCAGGCCGACTCGACGACCACGGTCACCCGGCGGTTGAGGCTCGAGCCGCCCGAGGCGACCGGATCGCCCGCACCGTGTCCCACGATGATCAGTGAGGTGGCCGGGACAGCACGGGCCTGGAAGAAGGCAGCCACGGCCGCGGCCCGCCTATACGACAGCGTGTAGTTCATCTCGGCGCCGCCCGTCGCCGACGCGAAGCCGTTGATGACCGCGGTCACCCCCGCTCGGCGCAGGCGTGGCAGGAGCGCGGTGAGCTGGGCGGCGGTCTTGGGGCTGAGGGCGGCGCTGGCGTTGGCGAACAGCACCGGCGCCGAGACGAAGTCGTGCCTCGCGCCCTGGCTCAGGGTGGCCGCGACCAGCGCGGCGAGCTGCGATCTGGTCACCTCGGGGCCGACCACGGCGGCCTCGGCGGCCCCGGCCGCCAGCAGGTCGGCCTGGGCGGCGCTAGCCGCCGCGGCGGTCGGCAGGAACGGGGTGACGACGAGGACCGTGTCGCCGGCCAGCTGTCCCGCCGGGGGCCGGCCGACCAGATTCGAGGTGTACAACACGAGCACGCGACGGCGGCCGAAGACGTTGCCGGCCTCCTCCTCGAGGCCGGCCAGCGCGCTGGCGGCGGCCGTGCTCTCCGCGGCCAGGCTGCTCGCCGGCGCAGGCGGGTCGGCCAGCCGTCCGGCCCTGTCCCGCAGACCCAGGCCGCGCAGCCACCCGGACAGCGCATCCCTGGTCCTGGCCGCCTCGGCCTGCCGCCCGGTGGCGACCGCCGCCCGCCAGTGCTTGAGGCGGCTGGCGTACTGCGCCAGCAGGTAGCTGGTGGCGCCCTTCCCGGGTGCGGCCGGCCGGCCGGCGACCGTGACCACCGCCGGGGCCGGGGCCGCCGAGCTGAGAACGCTCCGCGGCGGCGTGCCCGCCTGCAGCACGGTTAGGTCCTCCCGCGGCCGGGCAGTCGCGGTCACCAGGCCGGAGAACGAGGAGCCCGACGCATCCCCGTTCAGCACCGCCACCAGCGCCGACGGTGCCGCCTGGCCGGTGATCGTGACCGGCGGCCCCGCCGAGGGGCGCGCGGCTGGCCCGCCGATGCCCAGCGGCGCGCAGCCGGCCACGACGACGGCCACGCCCACCATCGCGCCCGACTTGATGATCTTGCTCACGTCGAGTCCTCCTCCGCCAGGTCCCGCGGCCTTCGGCCGCGGGACGTCTGCTGTCAGCCGTAATGAGGACAGGCAGGCGAAGGACTGACACACCCTCAGGCGGCTGTCAGGTGACCGGGGCTAGCCCCTCTAACCAGGTGACCAGGACGTGAGGAGGGAACGAAAGTGCAGCCAGGTGACCCGAGAACTCCGCCGCAGATCATGGGCGAGCTGCTGACCGGTCACCCGGAGGCAGCCAGCCTGCTCGCCGAGGCCAGCCACCGGTCAGCGCTGGCCCGCGTCTCCGCGGCCAGCGCCCGCCGGGCGTTCGCCATGGCCCACGGCGCCCGGCTCCACTACGAGGCATTGCGGCACCGGCTCGATCCGCGCTTGCGCCGCACCGTGGGCTTCGGCGCCGGGCTGGTCGTGCTGGTGCTGCTGGCCGCCGGGATGACGCTGTTCGACGTCATCGAGCTGGACGGAATGTGGTCGGTGCCGGCCGACCTCGCCGCTACCGCGATGTGGCTGGCCGGAGCGTGGCTGGCCGCGATGGCCAGCCGGGAACGGCACTGGCCGCTGGTCGTCGCCGGGATCGCCGCCGCCGTGCTGCTCAGCCTCCTGCTCATGTCCCTGCACGGCTTGGGGGCCGGCTTGGCCCGGCCGGTGTCCCGCGAGAGCTTGCTGTTCGGAGTGCTCGTCGGCGTGGCCCTGTTCGTCCTCGTGGTGAGCGCGGCCGTGCTCATGGCGCACATGGAGCCCGGTTCCCTGTACTGGGCTCGGCTACGCTGGCACCGGGCCCGGGACGCTCACGAGGCGGCGGCCAGGCTCGAGCAGGAGGACCGCGAGGCTATGGCGGTCGCTATCGAGGCCTGGCTCAGCCTGGTCCGCACTCAGGCCGGCTCCTTTGCTGGCGACGATGAGCACCTGGTTCAGGAGACCGTGGCCCTGGCTGCGGAGTTGCTCGAAAGCGGCCGGCCGCAGCTGCCCCCGCCCTGAGGACATCGACGGCCAGCGTGGGTAAGCGGTCAGCATGACGCCCCCAACGCTGGCCCTTCCTGGTCAGCTGCACGACCAGGTGGTGAGGCTGACCGGTGCCGACGGCGCTCCGAGCCGACCTGAAACCTCGACGTCCAGGCGGTTGTAGCAGCCCTCGCGGTGGCAGATGACCGCGACCGCCGGGGCAGCCGGGCTGAAGACCTCAAGGATCCCGCTGTCGTAATAGGCGCGGACCTGTCCCACCGCGCCGTCGGCGAGCAGAACGGCTTCCTCGGTCAGCCGCTGTCCTCCCTCGGTGATCTCGACGCCTCCCGTGACAACCCGGATCAGTACGTCAGGG
>Ga0070712_100002367_pt1 | contig 11610 bp, 11 predicted proteins | sample LARL81metaG_FD_71396 | JGI IMG/M metagenome (GOLD analysis project Ga0070712, IMG submission 71396) | Corn, switchgrass and miscanthus rhizosphere microbial communities from Kellogg Biological Station, Michigan, USA - LAR L8-1 metaG | ecosystem: Host-associated > Plants > Roots > Rhizosphere ...
CCCGCGAACGAGCCGGTGTGCGCGGGGTCGAGCAGGGCGGCGATGGTTTCGCCGTCGATGAGCACGTCGGCACGGGACGACCCGGTGGCCGTGACCACGGTGCCGCCGCGGATGAGAATGCGCATGGCGGACCCCTCCTTACGGCTGCGCCAGTGGGCCGTAGGAGTCCGGGCGCCGGTCCCGGTAGAACTGCCACAGGTTCCTGACCTCTTCGAGCAGGCCCATGTCCAGGTCTCGGACCACGACCTCCTCTGCGGTGTCGGAGGCGGCCCCGCCCATGACCTGCCCGCGCGGGTCGGCGAAGTAGGACTGGCCATAGAAGTCGTTGTCGCCGAGTGGCTCGACCCCGACCCGGTTGATCGTGCCCACGAAGTACTCGTTGGCGACCGCGGCGCTCGTCTGCTCTAGCCGCCACAGGTACTCCGACAGCCCCCGGCTGGTCGCCGACGGGTTGAAGACAATCTTGGCGCCGGCCAGGCCGAGCGCCCGCCAGCCCTCGGGGAAGTGCCGCTCGTAGCAGATGTAGACGCCGATCCGGCCCACCGCGGTGTCGAACACCGGGTACCCGAGGTTGCCGGGGCGGAAGTAGTACTTCTCCCAGAAGCCCTTCACCTGCGGGATGTGGTTCTTGCGGTGCTTGCCGAGGAAGGTGCCGTCGGCGTCGATGACCGCGGCCGTGTTGTAGTAGACGCCCTCCTGCTCTTCCTCGTAGACCGGCACGATCAGCACCATCTGGTGCTCACGCGCCACATCGCACATCAGCCGGACGGTGGGGCCGTCGGGCACCCGCTCGGCCCAGGAATACCACTCCGGCTCCTGCACCTGGCAGAAGTACGGGCCGTAGAAGAGTTCCTGCAGGCAGGTGACCCGCGCGCCCTGCGCCGCGGCATCGCGGATCGCCGCCACGGCGTTCTTCACCATCGAGTCCTTGTCGCCGGTCCACTTCTGCTGCACCAGGGCGGCACGTACGACGTCGGCCATGCCGGCCTCCTCTCATCGGCACGTAAAAGGCCATCATCTACCTGCCCGGGGGCTAGGTCATCACCGGCTGGCGATCTTCCGGGGGCTGGGGGGCGGGCAACGGCAAACCGGCAGTCGGCTCAAAACGCCGTCTGCCAGTTCACCGCGGCCCGCTGGGCGCAGCTAAGGCAGGCGGTAGGTGCGGCGGGCGGTGGCGTTGAAGATCGCGTGCTGCTCGGCCTCGCCCAGTTCGGAAGTGAGGGCTCTCGCGGTGCCCAGTACCTCGCCGTAGGTGGCGTCCAGGGTGCAGGGGGGCCAGTCGGAGCCGAACATGAGGCGGTTTGGGCCGAAAGCCTGCAGGGCGAATTCGTAGTAAGGGCGGATGTGGGCCAGGCTGCCGGGGGCGGCGCCGGGCGGTGGGGGGACACCGAGGATGCCGGAGAACTTGGCGACGGCGTTATCCAGCGCGGCGAACTCGGCGAAGGCGGTTGCCCACGGCTCGCTGGGTTCGGGGCTCATGTCGGGGTTGCCCAGGTGGTCGAGGACGAACCGGAGTTCGGGAACCCGGCGGGCGGCGGTCACCGCGGCCGGCAGGTGCCGGGGCTCGCCGACCACGTCGTAGGCGAGACCCGCCCCGGCTACCGCGGCCAGGCCGCGCAGCACGTCCGGCCGGGCCAGCCAGTCCGGGTCGGGCTCGATCAGCACCGGGTGCCGGATCCCGGCCAGCCGGTCGCCGCCGGGAAGCTCGCGCAGCCGGGCGAGGGCGTCCGCGACGTCGGGCGCGGTCAGGTCGGCCCAGCCGACTACGCCCGCAACCAGGCCGGGTTTGGCGGCCAGGGCGAGCAGTTCCGGGGTTTCCCAGGAGTCCGTGACGGTCTGCACCACCACGCTCGCCATGACGCCCTCCGCCGCCGCCAGCGGCGCCAGGTCCGCCGGGGCGAAGTTGCGCAGCAGCGGTGCCAGCACCGGGTCGCTGGCCAGCCACGGCTGGTCATGCGCGGACAGATCCCAGAAATGCTGGTGGGAATCGATGACCGGCACCCCGGCCGCCGGATGGCCCGGGGCCGGGGCGCCCGCGGCGGTCACCGGCTCACTTGACCTCGTTGAGCCTGCCCGTGGCTACATCGAAGACGAAACCGCGGATGGAGTCCTTGTGCGGCACGAACGGGCTTGCCTTGATACGGGCGATCGACTGGCGCACGTCCTCGTCCAGGTCGCCGAAGGATTCGGCGCTCCAGGCCGGCTTGATGCCGGTCTCGTCCTGGATCGACTTCTTGAACGCGTCGTCGGTGAACGTGAGCATGCCGCAGTCGGTGTGGTGGATCAGCATGATCTCCCGGGTGCCGAGCAGCCGCTGGCTGATCGCGAGCGACCGGATCTCGTCGTCGGTGATGACCCCGCCGGCGTTGCGGATGACGTGGGCCTCGCCGGCGCCCAGGCCGAGCAGCCCGTAGACGTTGAGGCGGGCGTCCATGCAGGCCACGATGGCGATGTGATTGGACGGTGGCATGGGCAACGGCCCGCTGAAGCTCTCCGCGTAACGCGCGTTGTTGGCCAGGTACTCGTCGGTGACGGTCATGGGACTCCTGCTCGTCGATGGGACAGGTGCTCCTGGGGGGAGGGCCCGGAATTCCGATCTTAACCCGGCATATCCGATATTATCTATTTTCCCTATTTGTTTAATAGGCTATCATCCACGCGTTTCCCCGGCGGACAGCGAATCGTTTGCCTGCCGTACCCGGGAAGGCACTGGAAGCCGGTGCCCGGCGGTGGCACCGTGGCAATAAGTGCCCGCGCTGATCTCCGGGGAGGAATACATGCGCGCAAGACTCAGCAGGCGGCTCGCCGCGGCCCTCACGTCCGGTTTAATCGCTGCGGCCATGGGGTTGTCCCTCGCCGCGACGGCATCCGCCGCGGCACGGCAGCAGGACCCGGTCCCGATCGGCCCCAACGAGTACTTCAGGGGCTTCATCAACAACCACCCGCCGGGCAAGGCCGTGATCACGGTGATCTGCCCCGGGCCCGTCAACACCGGCCACCCGGCCGCTGGGCAGACGATCGAGGTGAAGACCGCACAGCCCACCTCGACCTTCGACACCGGGTTCACCGGCAGCGCCGGGAAGAAGATCACGGCGGCGCTCGCGCCGGCTTCCACCACCACGGTTCTGGTCAGCTTCACCAGCTTCTTCGTGCCGAAGAAGATCCCGACCAGCATCACCGTGCCGTGCTCGGGCACCGGAAAGGTGGTGTTCCGGCCCGCGCCCACCAGCCCCACCGCCAAGTCCGCGGTACTGCCCGTGACGTTCATGGCGGGGCCTGGCACGTAGCGCAGCACCACATCCGCGCGGCCGGACTCCACCTGGGCAGGGGTCCGGCCGCGCTCCGCGGCACGGGCCTGCAGGCCGTCCGGCCGCCGGGGGTACCGTTTCCGGATGGATCTGCAGCACTGGCTGAGCAGCGCCGTCGCGGCGATAGCGGAGTGGCAGGAGGGGTTCGGCCCGTTCGAGACCGACCCGTCGATGCTCGTCAGTGACGAGCGGTTCGCCGGCGTCTTCGCCGAACTCACCGGGCGGCTGCGCGGCAACTACCCGTTCTTCCACCCGTCCTACGCCGGGCAGATGCTCAAGCCCGCGCATCCGGCCGCGGTGGCCGGCTATCTCGCCGCGATGCTGATCAACCCGAACAACCACGCGCTGGACGGCGGCCCCGCGACCGGCCAGATGGAGAAGGAGGCGGTGGCCGCGCTGGCCGCCATGTTCGGCCTGGGCACCCACCTCGGCCACCTGACCACCAGCGGCACGATCGCCAACCTGGAAGCCCTCTACGTGGCCAGGGAAATCCACCCCGGCCTCGGCGTCGCCTACAGCGAGGAAGCGCACTACACCCATGCCCGGATGTGCGGAGTGCTCGGCATCGAAGGCACCCCGGTGCCGGCCGACGGTGCTGGGCGGATGGACACCGGCGCACTCGACGCGCTGCTCGCCGGCGGCCGGATCGGCACGGTGGTCGCGACCGCGGGCACCACCGGCCTGGGCGCGATCGACCCGGTGCACGAGATCCTGGCGGTCGCCCGCCGGCACGGGGCCCGGGTCCACGTTGACGCGGCCTACGGCGGCTTCTTCACGCTGCTGGCCCGGGGGAGCGACCCCCCGGGCCCCGATGGCCTACGGCCCGGTTCCTCCGTCACCGGGCCGGGGCCGCTGGCCCGGGGGGAGGCCGGCGAGGAGGCCCTGGACCCTGCCCCCTGGCGGGCCATCGCCGGGTGCGACTCGGTCGTGGTCGACCCGCACAAGCACGGCCTCCAGCCCTACGGGTGCGGCGCGGTCCTGTTCTCCGACCCTGAGGTGGGCCGGTTCTACCTGCACGACTCGCCGTACACCTACTTCACCTCCGACGAGCTGCACCTGGGGGAGATCAGCCTGGAGTGCTCCCGGGCCGGCGCTTCGGCGGCCGCGCTCTGGCTCACCCTCCAGCTCCTGCCGCTGACCCCGGACGGGCTCGGCCGGGTGCTGGCCGCGTGCCGCCGTGCCGCGCTCGGCTGGGCCGCCCTGATCGGCGAATCCGCCCTGCTTGATCTCTACCAGCCCCCCGAACTCGACATCGTCTGCTATTTCCGGCATCTGCCCGGCGCGACGATGTCCGCTATCGACGACGCCTCCGTTTCGATGCTTGCCCGTGGCATGAAGGCCAGCCGGCCAGTCTTCCTCAGCACCCTGCGGGTCACGGCGGCCGCCATGTCCAGACGGCACCCCGGCGTCGCGGCCGACCAGGACGGCGCGAGAATCCTGCGCAGCGTCCTGATGAAACCCGAGGCCCGGGGCTACGTCACCGAACTGCACACCAGGGTCACCGAACTCGCCGCTGGCTAGTCAGCGCCCGCACGGGAGGTAGCCATGACAGCCACGGGATGGCTGGACGGCCGGGTGGCGGTGGTCACCGGCGGCGGGACCGGCATCGGCGCGGCCGTGGCGGAGCGGTTCGCGGCCGAGGGGGCCCGCGTGGTCCTGGTGGGCCGGCGGCCGGAACCGCTGCGGGCCGTCGCGGCGGCGCTGGGGGAGCGGGCGCTGGCCGTCCCCGCCGATGCGGCGTCCGGGGCGGACATGGTGGAGATGGCGGCCACGGCGGCCGCCCGGTTCGGCGGCATCGACATCCTGGTGGCGAACGCCGGCGGCCACGGCGTGGGCACCGCCGGCGATATCGCCGACGAGGACTGGGAGCGAAGCTGGCGGGCCAACGTGACCACCTGCCTGGCCGCCGCCCGGGCCTGCCTGCCGCAGCTCATCGCGCGGCGCGGCAGCGTTGTGGTCGTCTCGTCGATCGCGGGCCTGGCGGCTGCGCCCGAGTCGGTCGGCTACGTCAGCGCCAAGCACGGCCTTATCGGCCTGGCCAGGTCCATGGCCAGGGATTTCGGCGCCCGCGGGGTGCGGGTGAACACCGTGTGCCCGGGGTGGGTGCGCACCCCCATGGCCGACGAGGAGATGGACGCGCTGGCCGCGCTGCGCGGGCTGCCGGACCGGGAGGCCGCGTACGCACTGGCCACGGCGCAGGTGCCGCTGCGCCGTCCGGCCGAGCCCGGCGAGGTCGCGGCGGTGGTGGCGTTCCTGGCCAGCGGGCACGCGTCCGCGGTGACCGGGGCCGTGCTCACCGTGGATGGTGGCGCCACGGCGGTGGATTTGCCTACGATCGCGTACGACGTGTCCCAGTAACCGCGTCTGACCCCGGCCAGCAGAACTCTCACGATCTTCACATGCTGATGACATTGTCACTCCAGCTTCGCTGCCTAACGTCTTGCGCTGCCTGAGGAGCGTGATGACAATGCGGCGGCCCGGCCGGTGGCCCTGGTATGCCCTCGCGGTTTCCGCGCTGCTCATCTCCGGCTCCGCTGCCGCGCCCGCGCCGGTGCGGGCGCAGGCCCCGGCGAGCACCGAGGCGCCGGCTGGCACGCCGAGCCCGGCGAGCACCCCGCCCGCCGCGCCGCCCGCGGCCGTGCCGGGCATCTGCACCTCACCGGACCAGCCCGCGCTGGCGGCCGTGTTGTCGCGCCGGATAGCCAGCGCCCTGCGCGGGACCGAGGCAACGGTGGGCATCGCCGTGGAGGACTCGGACGAGGATTTCCGCTGCCGCTACCACCAGTGGCGGGAGTTTCATTCGGCCAGCGTGATCAAGGTCATCACCCTGAGCGCGCTGCTGTACCAGCTTCAGCAGGAGCACGAGAGCCTCAGCTCATATCAGGACGCGCTCGCCACATCGATGATCACTGAGTCGGACAACGACGCGCAGGACGAACTGTGGAACGAGATCGGCATGCCCGCGTTGCAGGCGTTCCTGAACGCGGCCCGGATGGACCACACCGTGCTCGGCACGGACGACTTCTGGGGCCTGACCGACGTCAACGCGCACGACGAACTCCGCCTGCTGCGGTTGCTGATCACCCACAACACGGTGCTGGACGGGACCAGCCGCCGCTACGCACTCAACCTGATGGCCGACGTCATCTCCTGGCAACGCTGGGGCGTGTCCGCGGGCGCGCCCGCGGACATGACGGTCCACCTGAAGAACGGCTGGCTGCCGGACCCGGACCTATGGGACATCAACAGCATCGGCGACTTCACCCACCATGACCTCGACTACTCGATCGCGATCCTGACCAGCAACGACCCCGACATGATCTACGGCGTGGACACCGTCGAGGCGATCGCCAGGCTGATCAACAAGACGCTGGCCGAGGGCGACGCGCAGGCCGCGGCGGCACCGGAGCCGTTCCAGCATCTGCTCTACATGCAGCGGCGATTCCTCGACTGAACCGCGCCACGTACGATCGTGGAATGCCCCGTCGCCTCGCCGCCAGCAACGCCAGCGATCTCATGCAGGCCGAGCGTGACATCCGCGGCCGCATCGGGGACCAGCACCTCGACTTCGCCGCGATGGCCGCGGTGTCGAACATCTACCGCGCCGCCAACGTGATCCGCAATCACATGGAACGCAAGGTGCTCGCGGATGAGGACCTGTCCTGGGCCGCGTTCACCGTGCTGTTCGTGCTGTGGATCTGGGGCGAGCAGCAGACCAGGGACCTGGCCGCCGAGGCCGGGGTCACCAAGGGCACCCTGACCGGTGTGCTGAAGACGCTGGAGAAGCGCGGCCTGGCCCGGCGCCGGGCGCACGAGTCCGACGGCCGCCTGGTGCTTGTCAGCCTGGAGCCCAAGGGCCTGGGCGTGATCGAGCGGCTGTTCCCCGCGTTCAACCAGAGCGAGACGTTCGTCAGCGCCAGCCTGTCCGAGCGGGACAAGGACCAGCTTGCGTCGCTCCTGCGGACGATCATCCGCGCGGTCGAGGAAAGCTGACCGCCCGCAGCAGCGACTGGTGTTATTGAGCCGAACGATGCTCCAGCGCTGCCCGGATCCGCGGGCTCAGCCTGCCCCGGGGGTCACGCGAGCCCAGTGTGCGCCCCCGTCGAACGTGCGCCAGATCGTCGGGACGTCGTTGTTCCGCTCGTCGTCGCCGAGGACGAAGCCAGCCCGGCGGCTGACGAACATCACCTGGGAGGTGCCGCCGCTGGTGTCCCCGATCAGTGGCCGCACCGCCCGCCAGTGCGCACCGCCGTCCGTGGTGACCAGCAACGAACTCCGGTCCCCCACGAGAAAGACGGTGCCCGCGGACACGGCGGCGATCTGTCCCAGGTAACCGAAGTCCAGCGGGCGGCAGTAGGGGCGAACCGGCAGGCAGGGGGTGTACACCGCCCAGGACCGGCCGCCATCGCCGGAGCGGCCGACCGACTTCGCCTGGAAACCCATGCCCGGCTGCCCGGCGCAGACGGCCAGCAGCGTCCCGTCCGGCGCCGCCGACACCGTGGCGGAGATGGCGCCGACCGGCCCGCACCGCACCTGCCGCTTGGACCAGGTCTCCCCGGCGTCGGCCGTGAACCACATCGGGGCACGGTCGCTGGCCGGGCTGGACAGCACATACCCCGACGACCGGCCGGTGCGCAGCAGCCAGGTCTGGCCGGCCGCGCCTTCCTGCGCGGGCTGGCCGCCGGCCTCGGGGACCGTCGCGCCCGCGGGCTGGGTGGGCGCGGCGGCCCAGGTCCGTCCCCCGTTCGCCGACTCCAGCAGCCGGAGCCGGCAGGCCCGGCCGCGCCTCGGGCAGCCGGCGCGCACCAGCCAGCCCGAGCGCCCGAGGGTGGCGACGGCCAGCACGGTGCCCGGCTGGTGGCCCGGCGCCCAGGTCCGGCCGCCGTCATGGCTCACGAACAGCCCGGGATCGTAGAGGAATGCGTCGCCGTGGCCGTCGGCCGCCAGGAAGTTAGCGGGCAGGTTCTCGCCGCATCGCCAGGTGGTGACGTGGGTCAACGTGGTGAACCGGGCGCCGCCGTCCGCCGTCCGGCCGGCCAGAATCTGGCACCGCCCGGCCGCCCGGCTGGTGAACATGCCGTATCCGGCCTCCGGGCTGACAAAGGTGATGCCGTCCAGTCGCGCGCCGGCAGTACCGGAGGCGGTGGTCGCCGCGTTGCGGGCCGTCGGCGTCGCCCCGGACGCCGCTCTCACGGCGGATCCGATGGCAGGTGCCGCCTGGGCCGGGCGCGATGCGGCGCCACATCCCAGCGCGACCGTGGTAGCGAGCAGCGCCATGACGAACCGGGGCGCTGCGGCCGGTATCTGAATGCCCCGCATGCCCTGTGGACGCCGGTCGCGGCCGCATGGTTAGAACTCTCCTGGCATTCCCCAGCCCCGTTTGTGATGGCTGGCGCAACACAACATTCTAGGGTGCTGCGACATCCAGGATCTGCCCAGCGGCGGCCACGAAGTCGGCCCCGTGGCCATCACAGACAGTGATCGGGTTCGCCAGCCGTGGTGGGGGGTCGTTCGGGGGCAGCTCACATCGAGTTCGCACGGCATTCACGCGGTACCCGGACGGTTGGCCGGCAGGATGCAGGGGTGACTAGGAGAGCGATCAGGGTGCCGGTCCTGCCCGCGCGTGTCTGCCCGGGTTCCGCCTGGGGCCGTTCGTGGCGGCGGCGTGGCGGTGCGGTTAACCTCGCGGCCGGGGGGGCCGCGGTCGTTGCGGTGATGGCCGGCGGGCTGGCTGCCGGGTGCACGGCGGCTGGCGCGCCGGCGGCGGCCGGGCCGCCGGCGGGGGCGCCGTTTGTGTATGTCACTGGTAAGGGAGGAACGAACGAGATCTCGCAGTTCGCCTCGCTGGGCTCGGGGGCGCTGCGGCCGCTCACGCCCGCGAACGTGGCCAGCGGGGAGTTCCCCTACGATGTGGCGGTCAGCCCGCGGGGCACCAGCGCCTACGCCGTCGATAACCTGTCTCACACCGCCGGTGCGGTCTCGCAGTACACCCTCAACCCGGCGACCGGGAAGCTGACCCCCAAGTCGCCCGCGATGGTGTCCACCGCAGGCGTCCCCAGCGGGATCATCGCGATCAGCCCCGATGGCAAGAACGCCTACGTCCCCTCCGGTAAGGCGATCTCCTGGTACCGCATCAGCCCGGCCACCGGGAAGCTGACCCCCATGCCGCCCCGGACGGTGGCCGGCGCAGGCAGCCCCATCGGCATCAAGGTCGCCCCCGGCGGCCGGTACCTCTACATCACCACCGGCACGCAATGCCTCGTGCCGAAGGGCAGCAAGGGCAAGTGCGCCGCCAACACAAAGGCAAACACCGTCTCGGTGTTCGCCATCAGCCCGGCCACCGGCGCGCTGAGCGCCAAGCCCGTGCAGACCGTGGCGACCGGGCCGAACGCGCAGATGATCACGATCGCTCCCGACGGCACGAGCGCGTACGTCGCCGCCACCACGATCTGGCAATACAGCATCAACCCCGCCACCGGGAAGCTGACCCCCAAGTCCCCGGCGACGGTGCCCGGCGGGGGTCACGACCTCGCGGTCACGCCGGACGGCAAGAACCTGTACGTCGTCAACGTGCGCAGCGCCACCATCGCCCAGTACGCCATCAGCCCGGCCACCGGCGCGCTGAGCGCCAGGCCGGTGTCCACCGCGGCCACCGTGCCGGCCCCCGAGGCGATCGCGCTGAGCCCCGACGGCAAGAACGCCTACGTGACCAGCGAGCACGAAGCCGCCCTGTCGCAGTTCGCGATCAGCCCCGTGACCGGCAAGATCACCCCCTTGTCACCGGCCACTGTCACCGCGCCGTCCCACGGCTCACTCGGCGTGGCGGTCACCCCCTGACGCGGGCCGGGCGCGAAGGTCACCGCCCCGGCCACAGCCCCAGCACGGCTTAGCGTTGTGACTGGCGGGAAGCCTGCCTGGCAGGCTCGGTGCCCTCGAGTTGCGTCAACCATGACAGAAGGTCAGGTTCCGGCCGCGATGCGCAGCGCGGACGCGACGAGCCGGTCGGCCCGGGCGGCGGCGCCGGGCTCCTCGGCGATGGTCTCCGCGAGCATCGCATCCGGATCCTGGCCGTTCGCCTCGATCTCCGCCCGGCCGCCGGCGTCCAGCCACAGCCGGAACTGGTCGCCGTCGACCTCGGGGTGGAACTGGACGGCGAGGTGCCGGCCGAGCCGGTAGGCCTGCACACCCAAGCTGTTGCGCCCGAGCACGGTGGCGTCGGCCGGCGGCAGGCACCGGTCGTGGTGGAATTCCAGCCACGGCCCCGGCGGGATCAGTTCGGGGTCCTCGGTGTCGATCGTGACCCAGCCGATCTCCTGGCGGCCCGCGTGCTCCACCGTGCCGCCGGACGCGGCGGCCAGCATCTGCGCACCGAAGCAGATCCCCAGCACCGGGACCCCGGCCGCGTCGGCCCGCCGCAGCCAGGCCAGTTCCTCGTCGATCCAGGCGCGGGCCTCACCCTCGTCGTACACCGAGCAGGTGGACCCGAGCAGGACGATGTGTGCCAGTCCGTCCGGGTCCGGCAGCGGGCCTTCCTTGGGGAACAGGATCGTGCTCAGCCGCGCGCCGCGCGCCTCGAACGCGGCGCCGATGAACCCGGCCGAGTCCTCTTCATGGTGACGGACGACGACGACCTGCATGCGATGCCTCCGATTGCCGGCGATCTCGTTTGGTGCCAAACTACTTTCCATGACGCAAGCCGTCGACCTGACCGACCTCGACATGTGGGCGCGCGGTGCGCCCTACGCCGAGTTCGCCCGGCTCCGGCGCGACGCGCCCGTCGCCTGGCACGACGAGGCGCCGCCGAACTCGGGTTTCTGGTCCGTCTGCGGCTACTCCGACATTGTCGCTGCCAGCCGCGACGTGGCAACGTTCTCCTCGGCGCGCGGCATCTCGTTCGAGGAGCCCACCGACGAGGACATGGCGGCCCGGCGGACGATCATCGACACCGACCCGCCCGAGCACACCAAGCTCCGCAAGATCGTGTCCGGCGCCTTCTCGGTCCGGGCGGTCGCCGTCTACCAGCACTTCGTCGAGGGGCTGACCGAGCAGGTGCTCGACGCCGGACTCGCCGGGCCGGTGCTGGGCGGCCAGGAGTTCGACTTCATCGACGCGGTCGCCAAGGAGGTCCCGATCCGGGTCCTGGCCCGCATCATGGGCCTGCCCGAGGCCGACCTGGACTCGTTCATCGACCTGGGCGACCGGCTCATCGCCAACACCGACCCGGACATCACCGACGTGGTCTGGGGCCGCGACGACACCGACGCCTACCGGCTGTTCCCGTTCCGCAGCCCCTACGGCAAGC
>Ga0070712_100002368_pt1 | contig 11607 bp, 16 predicted proteins | sample LARL81metaG_FD_71396 | JGI IMG/M metagenome (GOLD analysis project Ga0070712, IMG submission 71396) | Corn, switchgrass and miscanthus rhizosphere microbial communities from Kellogg Biological Station, Michigan, USA - LAR L8-1 metaG | ecosystem: Host-associated > Plants > Roots > Rhizosphere ...
CGCGACCTCGCCGGGGTCCTTGGAATCCGCGCCGAGGATGGTCGGCGTAGTCACCCACGAGAACCCGTGCTTGCCCAGCAACGGCCTGACCGCCTCCATGATGGCCGCGAGGCTGGCGAACTTGGACTTGAAGTGAGGGTTCTCCCGGTCAAAGGCGACGGTGGGGAGTTCGGCCTGCAGGAGCGGCAGCGCTTCCCAGGCGGTTGCCGGTTCTGCCTGTGTCGTGGTGGTCATGGCCTTCCCTTCGGCAAGCGCCAGGACGAAGCCTTGCGCCCCTTGACTTCGACGGACCGCGACATCTCGCGGGCCTTGCGTTCTGCCGCATCGGCGGCACGTTGCTGTGATGGCACGGCAGTCCCGCGCATAGCTCTGTCCCACTTCTCGCTGCGGAACATCAGCGTCCCTCCGCCTTGGCGATGGAGGCGTTCACCGTCGCGATGGTGCGCATAAGCCGGACGCGGTCCGCGTTGGTACGCGGAACGACATAGGCAAGGGTGCGCTGCACTTCGTTCAGTGCCGCCAGCAGACTCGGCGCCGCGGCGATCAGGCGGGCGGTGGCCTCGTCGCGGCCATCACCGTCGAGGAACGGCCCGGCGATACGCCTGCCGTCCGCGTCGTCCTCGTAGACGTCGATCAGCACTTCACCGCCGAGCGGCATCTTGCTGCGAGCGAGGCGCCATGGGGCGTTCACAGTGCCTTCCTCCGCACGTCAGACGCGTACACCAAGATGTCCGCCGCCAGAAGCTCCTCGTTGAGGCGCACCATGTACTTGATGCCCTCGTACTGGTGAATCCAGAATCCCATGTCACCGAGCTGAATGATCCGGTTGATGCCCTCGCGCTTTGCGACGGGAATGACCTTGCTGGTCCAGAAGGCACTGTCCCCGTGGGTGTCGCCCACGGCGAGCACCTTCACTTCGCACCACCAGGGGATGGCGTTGCGGACGAAGGGAAAGCACTTCTGCCAGTAGGGCAGCTTGCCGGCCAACAGCGCCACAAGCCATTCGGCGCCGCACTCGCACCGCCATGTCTCGCCCGTCTCCACGAGCGGCCGGCTATCGCTCGGCCCCCGCACGGGCGGGCGGCAGGCGTGTGGGCTCATCGGTCTTCCTCCTTGTCGGGCGGACAACTGAGCCGCCGCCACGTTGCCGTCCATCCACAGGTGCAGTGGGCGGACGTGGTGTCGCAGTCAGGCCGGTGTTGCCCGTAGCGTTGCAGGGCCTCGCGGTACGGCCCGAGGTGGCGCGCGGCGAGGCTGTCGAGGTCGAGGATGCGAGGGGGTGGGCTACCGTCGCCCACCCCCCTCAACTCCGGCTTCACAGATCCTTCACCCCCGCGAGCCCACCGTCATCCCAACCGTAGGCGCGGATGCTCTGGGAGAACACCGAGCTGGACCGGGGGTGCGTGAGCTTCAGGCCATGCCGGCCACGACCGAGCGAGGAGTTGTAAAGCTCCATGAGAACCAAGGCGACACCGTTGGAGACGTTGCCCCGTGCCGACTTGTTGCCGATGCGCCTGGCGTTGACTGCGCCCATGATGTCGTCACGGGTTGTGGAGTGGAGCCCGCGTTCCATGGTGGCGAAGTCGAATCCACTGGCGCCGTAGTGGGAGTACAGGGCCGTGAGGGCGGTCATGATGTGGCTGTCGGTGGCTCCGTCCACGTCGGACGGCCACGCGCGCATGGTGGTGCCAAGCACGGCAGCCAGAACCTCCCATCCGAAGCGGTCGTGGATCTTGCGAGCGGTCGCGACAGAGCTGAACTTGCCTGGGCCGGCTCCCAGCTTCAACCCGTGAAGGTCAAGCGTCTTGAGGATGGACTTGGCTGCTGGGTCCCCCTTGGCAACCTCAGCGCGGAACACGTCCACGACGGATGCAATGCGGCGGTGCTTGTTGTAGTACACAAACAGATCCGCCTCAACCTTGGGCGAGAGGTCCACCAGGACCAGGCACGGAAGCTGCGCCAGCTTGCGCTGCTTGGCAGCCTCCCAGCGGTGCTGTCCGTCGAGGATGTAGTACTGCTTGCCGCGCTTCGACACGTAGAGCACGCCACCAGCCAGGTCGTTCCAGTTGGCGACGTACTTGTTGACGCGGCGGGAGTCGACCTCGCGCTGATACACGGGATCGACGGTCATCTGGGATACGGGCACGAATGCCAGTTCCATCTGATCGGGCCGCACCCGCGGCAGAATCGCCATGGCTCCCTGGGTCATGAGTGTGTCTCCGTAACGTACTTGGCCTGTGGGTAGATGTCGTGCGGGATGATCGCCAGCCGGCCATCAGGCAGGCGTCCGCAAATGAGCTTCATGGTGTGGTCCTCCGGCCCCGTGGCATCGCGCCATGCTCGCAGTAGGGCCTCAAAGCGCTGTGACGTGGCGGGGGTGGGCGCCTCGGAATCGAATCCATGGAGCGGTTGTCCTGGCGTGAAGGCGTCTCTCGGTTTGCTGGGCAGTGTGTCAAGTGCGATCGTCACGGTGTCCTCGCAGTGTCCTTACGAGTGCCGCCACGAAAAGGACGACCAACGCACTATAGGCGATGGCGGCCCAGGGTGGGGCGAAGTAGTACGCCGGGGCGGTGATGAGGAACAGTATCAGCGCCCCCCACCAGCACCCGGCGCAACCCCGAAAGGCCACAAGATCCCCATTGATCGTGGTCCTCCCTCCATCAGGGTGGTCGATGGTGGCTCTCAAAACGGCACGTTGTCGTCGTCGAAGTCATCGACGCGCTCCTCTGCCGCGATGGGGCCGACCTCCACAAAGCCGCCTACTAACCTCGCGCCGTCGATCTGGTCGAAGCGAAGTGTCGCCGGATCGAGAAACATGGTCACCGGCTCGTTCAGGTAGACCAGACGCTCTGGTTGCGCCTCTGGTTCCGGTGGAGGCGCGGGTGGGTTAGCGCCCGACCGCCCCTGGAGGTTTTCGGTGATGAACCCGTCGTACGCCGCGTTGACCGTCTCGATGGCCGTCTTCTTGTCCTTGGGAGGGAGCTTGTCCAGCCGGCGGACGTAGACGCCTATGTGGGCGGTGTCCACGTCAACGTAGGGCCGGTGCCCGGCGCTGTCGCGCAGGGACAGCGCATCCAGCCGAACCTTCAGGCAAAGCGCGAGGGCCTGCTTCTGGGTGTCCGTCCACCCCTCGCACGAGAATCCGTGGGTCATGGTGTTGTGCCTCCTATCGTGCGTACGCGATGATGCCAATGGCCACGATGATGGCGCCGACCACGAGCGCAGCCAGCAAGATCGACGCTCCGGCCATCGCTTGGTTCCGTGTGCTCACGCCCCACCCCCGGCCCTTGCGTTGCTGCGTGCGAAGTCCGCGACCTCGCGCATGATGCCGGCGCTCTTGTCGGCATAAGCGGCAACCCATCGCCAGTGCCCTGGGGTCATCTCGGGCGCTTGTTCACCCTGCCAGGTTTTCCCGGTGTGGCACGCAATGAGATTGACGATGAGCCGGTTTAGTTCGTTGGCGCGCCGGACCTCCTTCGTTGCGTGGCGTCGTCTGGCGGGTCCCGGGTGTCTCACTTCTCCCCCAGTACAGCCATCGCCCGATGGGCAAGGTTCTTGGCTTCGAGCGAACGCCGAAAGCGGTTCTCGGCATCGGACCCCAGTGACACACGCGTGGGCTGCAGGTGGTCCACGTAGAACGTCACCGCCTGAAACGCCCCCCACGCCGTGCCCACGATGTCCGCCTGCGTAGGCTCGCCGTAGTACACGTCCGCGATCTCCTGTTGTGTGTTCTGGGCCATTGTGGCCGACTTGCCGTCCTTGTCCTCGGGCATGGGCACGAGCTGGTTGAGGAAGCCGTCGAAGCGCTCGCGCGAGAGCTTCTTGGCCAGCATGGCGGTAGCCCGCTTCTCCAGCATGTCCGCCGCTCCCTGGGCCAGTCCGAGCACGCGCTGGGCCTCGCCAAGCTTGGCCTCGGCATTGACGGTGTGGCGGATCTTATACATCGCCTGGGCGCTTCCCAGTGCCGCGGCGAGGGTGTTGGCGCAGACCACGCGGATGGGCACAATGGCCGCAATCACCGCGCTGTTGCCGTCGTGCGAGTTGCGGATCAGCACGTACATGTCGATCCGCGAATCAGCCATGGCGATCTCGAACGGGGCCTTGGCGAGCAGCCACACAACGCGCCCGTTCCAGAGGGAGCCGGCGGTGTGGTAGTGGAAGCCGTCGTCCCCGAGCAGGGTGTCCATCCAGTCGAACGCCGTGCGGTTCTGCACCACCTCGAAGCGGTCCCCCACCACGGCCAGGGCGCGTTGCGTGTCCATGCGCACCGTGGCCCACGAGTTGGGCACCTTGCTCACAACGGGGTTGCCGTACCCGTCCTTCGTGTCGAGGTGGGCGTAGACAGGGATCTTCTCGACCTCCCAGTCCAGGTGGGCGTACGTGAGTGCTTCCGAGGCGTCCAGCGCCTCAGACGGCAGGACTGTGCCCAGTCCGTGCCAGGGGAGCACGCCACCGGCCGAGACCATGTGATCGTCCTCCAGGATTGCGTGTGCCATTTGTGTGTCCTCCGTGAATTGTAGAGGGAGGGGGCCGGGGGTTGTGCGCCCCCGACCCCGTGCCGTGTCAGACGGTGCCGCGCACCCTGAGCTTGGTGCGGATGGCGGTCACCTCTCCCACGATCGCGTCCCAGTCCTTGCGGCCGATCTTCTCGTTGGCCTTGATGGTGACGCGTCCGAGGGAGTCCACCTTGACGTCGTGGCCCTTCTTGAACACCGTGCGCACGACGCCCTGGCGGCGTACGCGATGTCCCTGGCAGTCGACGTGTCGGGTGATGGTGCGAATGGTTGCCATTGTGTATCTCCGTGAGAATGTGGTTGTTGCGATGATACCGTGTGTCCCTTTAGCCCATGGCTCCCTCCGTGTGTGCCGGTGTGGTGTCTGTGGGTGGCCCGAAGGCTTCCGTACGTGCCGCTTGCAGCGCGGCAATGTGGGCGTCGAGACCGGCGGGCTCGTGGAAGCTGTGCCACCACGTCCCCTTCCCGCGCAGGTTGCGCCAGGCATTGAGCAGGCGCACGCGCAGACCTCGCGACCACCATCCGTGATGGGTGGACATCAGGTCCACGCTGACCCACTTCCACGATTCGTCGCGCTCACTGCTCTCCACGCTGATGAAGCAGTCGTGACAGTCCGTTTTGGTGATCCATCGCGTAGTCATGCCGGTTACACGTCCTCGATGTATTGCGATTCGGCCGCGCAGTCGAACAGTACGGCAGCGCGAGCGATTGCCATGGGTGATGTGAGCGCTGCAAGCGAGTCCTTGCGGTGCTCGTTCCAGCCCTCGCGGGTGTATCCCGCGCCGGGGTCTATGTCGATCTCGGTGAAGGACGCGACGGCCACGCCGTCCACGTAGACATGGATGTCGCACGAGGTGTCGGGATCGCGCGAGTGGATGACTTCAATCAGCATCAGGAAACCTCCGCGGTCCACAGACCGCATGCGCAGCGGTAGGTCGGGCACCCGTTGTGGATCTCCTCGACCATGTCCTGCCCGCAGCTCTTGCAATTCTTGACCGAGGGCAGTGGTGGCGTGTCCGCCTCGAAGGGTAGCGCAATGATCTGCCCGGTCTCGTCGTCGATGGCCATGCCGGCCTCATTGGCCGGGCGATCCAGCGCCCACGACTGGCGGCACTCCGAGCAGTAGTCCATCGCGTCCAGCCCGGAGAAGCACGTCGGGCAGTACCCGTCCGCGATGGTGCAGGCGTCCATCAGGCTGTTGCCCTCGCGCCCACCCCACGCCCAGTAGTCCGCGTCGTCCTGGGCGGCCTTGGCAGCGTCGCGGATGGCGTCGCCGAGCTTGGACTCGGGTGTGCGCGGCTCACCTCGCGGAACCCACGACTTGGTCTTGGTGTCCCACTTCGTGTCGGGTGTCCATGAGGCCATCGACCCGTTGCGGCTCGCGATCACCGAGGGGGTGTGTTCCAGCTTGGTCGCGTGGTGCTTCCCGAAGAAGCGCACGAACTTGGCAACCATGTCGAACGTGTCATGGAGCCACGCGTGGCCACGCAGGGTGTGGTAGTCCTCGTACCCCACGCCCCAGTTGAACCCCTTGACCCCCAGGTTGTAGAGGCAGCACACGTCCGAGAATGACCCGCTACCCACCCGAGCCCCAACCTCGCGCACGAGCTTGGCTGTGGCGTGGTCTTCGTAGCGGTACAAGACCACGTCGGTGCCCTTGCGATCGAACGAGAAGATCCAGTTGTACTGCTTCATCTTCGGGTGACTGGCGAACAGGCGCGCCGTGCTCTGCCCGCACTCTTCGCCCGTGGTGAGCAAGACGTCGCACTTGACTCCGAGCTTGGGCAGCAGATCCAGGATCACCCACGCCCCGAGTCGGTCGTCCAGGGCGCCAGAGAGAGCGATGGGACCGGCCGGCGTGTCCACCACCGTGCACGAGCGATCGGACTGCACGGTGTCCAGGTGGGCGATGGCTAGGACTCGCGACTTCGCTCCGCGGTCGAGGTAGAAGTAGCGGTTGTACGGGGGTGACACCTTCTTGGCGATCCACTCCTGAGCGATGTCCCGGAATTCGTCCTCCTCCATCTCGCAAATGCGCTTGAGGGCGACGGGGTCGAACGCCTCGCGGATGCGCTGACCGAGCTTGGCTCGCTTGCGTTCCTCGCTCGCGACGGCGGGGCTGGACTTCTCGACCATCCGCCGAAGGTCGGGGTCGTACACGAAGGTCTTGACGGTGTCCCTAGTCATGGGTGCTCCTGTGGGGTAACTGGTGTGCCTGCGGGTGTGACGGTGGCCCCTCATGCCGCTTCCTCCACGTAGTTGTGGGCGGGCATGTAGAGGGCGATCTTTTGCGTGGCGCGGACGATGTCCTGTGGTGCCACGAGGTAGGCGGTGGCCCCGTTGATACTCATGGGTGAGCAGGTGAAGCCGATCTTGCGGTAGGTCATGCGCGCCATCTGGGCCACAATGCGCGCGCCGCTGTATCCGCTCAGCCCCTTGTAGCCGTTGAACAACACAAACGCTGCGGCTGTGGTCGCGTCGTGCGTGGGCATGAGTTGTGCGTTGAGTGGGATAATCCACACACGCCCGATGGGTTCGGCGCTATCGGCACTGGCGAAGGACCGAAGGCCGATCCCACCGCAGCCCTTGAAGGCGCAACGCCCCGACGCATACATGGTCCACCAACACGAACGGTCGTTCATGAACGCAGAGGGATTCTGGTTCAAGTCTCGCGTCAGCTCCAGGTGGTACGTAGACTGCTCGGCAGTCTGCATGCGGCTGATATTGCCGATCTGCGTGATGACCTCCGGCGTGAGCTTGATATTGCGGTTCTTGTAGAGCGCCCGAGACAACCGCTTCGGGAAGTTCCCGCGTTCGGTCTGCCACTGTGGCCCGACCTCCCCCAGCTCCGCCCAGGCGTCGACCCGGAGGCCCTCCACATGGGGCAGGTTGTAGTGCAAGACGTCCCACATCTGGCGCATGCCCTCTTCCGAGATTTCACCCGCTGCCGTTTCGATCGCAAACCGTGCGTTGGGACCGACTGTCCCGTGTCCATTGCACGGGAATGCGAACTCTCGATGTGGCGCCTCGCACTGGCAGTTCGGGTCCACCCGATTGGGGCACACCGCGTTGATCTCGTGGTAGACCGATCCACCCCCCAGCGAGCAGACAGCGCAGTGGCGAAAGCCAGCATTCGCGCACGAGCTGCACATGGTGCCGTGTCCCGGGATCTCCATGAGGCGTCCCTGGCGGGTGTAACTCTCGCACCGCGTGCAGCGCTCATAGAACGCCGCAAGGCAATCCGAGCACACCCGTCCGCCCGCACTCACCACGATCTCGGTGTTGACCGACCACGCCTGGCCCGAGCAGTACCGGCAGACCACCGGGTGACTGCCAAACACGCGAGTCAGGCGCTCGGTGGCCAGTGGCGCGCTCGTGGGGTTGGAAAGAGCCCGCATCACCTCGCGGAGCGTGGTGTGGTCGCGATCGCGTCGCAACCGAAGCAGGTGGTGGTAGTTGCGCTCACGCACCGCCCGCAGCTCCGCGGCGAGCTGGATGGCACGCCCAATGCGAAGGGGCGCCCCGTGCCAGGTAGTCGCAACCTCGGCCACCCCCTCGAAGACGCGTCCCACATACCCGTTGGGGTCGCGAATGGGGAAGGTCCCGAGTCGCTCGATGGGCACGGTGTAGTCGCCGTTGCGGAACTCCACGGCCGTGCGCCGTCCCTCGTTGGGGTGAATGGTCCACGTAGGCCCGAGGATCGACCACAGGCGGTTCTTGACGCGCGAACTCTCGGTTTGGTACATGGTGAGCCGGTTGGCGTTGTCGAGTGTCGCGATGAGCCGGTTGTTGTGCAGGAACCCGATCGTGCGCTTGTATGTGGCGCCGAAGTATTGGGCGTAGAGGTTGACCCCGATCTTGACGGGGGGCATGGACTCGTTGTGGTGCCCCTGCGCGTTGAGCCACCGTATCAGCGATACGCTGCTCACGGGCGTGGGGCAGTCGAGTTTGATTCGGATGTAGGCCATGGTGTGTGTCCCTTTTGTGTGTGCGTGCGAGTGAAGTCTAGCCGGTCAACAGGGTGCGGCGGAGGCTACGGCGGGCGCACGCGCGCAATGACGCCAGGTAGGGCTGCGTGTAGGCGCGCTCCGGGATGCTGCCGTTCCATCCCCACAGGTCGTCCACGAACTGGCGCAAGAGGGCAGTGGTGTAGCGCCGTTTCACAACCGCCCCCCGGACACTGCAGTGGGGCTTGTCCCCCTTCCCGGCCCGTGCCCGCAGCAGCCGTGGCAGGGTGATCCCCCGGACGTAGCGGTCGATCAGCGCGTGTGTCTCGCGACGCTTCACCTCGGCGGCGAGTCCGGGATTCTCCACCACCTCACCCGTGCCCAGGTCGATGAGGATGCCATCCGCGAACGGCACCCCCTCGGGCGGGAGCTTGGGGCCGTACAGGTTCCACTGTCGCGCCGGACCCGACACGTACATGCCCGCCGGGAGAAGCTGGTCGAGCCGGTCACGCGACACGGGCGTGTACCAACCGCCCACCCGGAAGGTGGCGCAGTTGTCCTCGCCGATGCGCATGACCAACGTGCCAAACACGTAGATGTCGTACGTGGTGACGTGGGTGTCGGCGGTTCTCCGCACATACGTGCAATGTCCGATGGTGCGGGAGTTGTTGTACGCGAACTGTCTCCCGTTGTGGTGCGCTCGTGCGCTAGCCCAGGTTGGATGTTGGAGTGTCAGGTGTGCCATGCGTGTGTCCCTGTGCATGAATTCTTGTCCGCGCCCGTGCGATACGGTCGCCTAGGTGGGCGCGATAGCCTAGGCGTTGCCGGAGCAGCACTCCCGAGAGTGCCGATTCGGGTGAGGGTGGGTTGTGCCTCATGCGTTCCCACGCGTAGAGGTCGGGGTCGGTCACACGTCCTCGAATTGGTCCATGATCGAGATGGTCCACGCATCGGCGCGGGTCTTGACGTCGGCCGGCGCGTCGAGCGCGAGCTTGATCCGCTCCCATGCTTCGCGGTACGCCTTGGCTCTGGCGAGGTCGGCCTGGTGGTCGCCACACGGCGCATCGAGGCCATCGCACCCCCCGCACCCCAGGATCTCGTCCGGGTCGTCGCGATAGTCCTCCGCGTCCACGATGGCGCACTCGATGATGGCGAGGTCGTCGTCCGATGTCACGTCGTACTCCTTGGTCATCGCAATCCCACCCGATGCACGATGCTGTCAAGCGTTGCGAGGGACGTCTCTGCGTCACACGAGCCCGTGGGACAAGGTCGTCCGTGGTGGATCTCGGCGTGTACCGCTTCGAGGGCGGTCAGCGCCTCGTGGCACGCGTCGAGCATTTCGGGGGCGTCACCCGCAAAGCCGATCCGGCTTCCCGCCATGGGTCCGGGCCAGCGGCCAGCGCGAGAGATGGTCAGTCGTATGCGTGTCAATGGTGTGTCCCTTTCGTGTTGTGTGGGTGTTGGGGTTAGCGCGGTGCCACAAGGCTACCAAGTAGCCAGAGTGCGACAACAAACAGCAGTGGGCCATAGGCCCGCAGGAATCCGGTCATGGTTTCGTGATCTCCGTGTGTATGTAATCGCCCGTGACGTCCATCACGGCCTGCATGGCGAGGTCTGCCCCCGGCGGCAGGAGTTCAGTAGCCAACTCGTCGTCCAGGTCGTGAGCGAAACTGGCGAATCCGCGATACCGCGCGAGCATGAGCGCCGTGTGGGAGTAAGAGGGCTTCATTCTGGAGTCCACCTCATCCGCGGCGTCCAGAAACGCCCGCTCTGCCGCAGTGACGAGTGTCGCGAGGCGGGCGTGGACTGCCCCATATTTCCACTGAGGCACTGCGAGTTCGCGGACAAGGGTGAGTTCATGGACGCCGATCTTGGCGCCGTCATCGGCCACCACTCTGGGCGTGTGGGCCATGAACAGTCGCGGACGCACGATGACGGCATGGGCGCCGTTGCAGAGCAGCGCCATCTCCGGCCCGCGGTAGGCGTGCAGGATGCCGGGCAGGCACATGGTGTTGCCCACGGGTCCGAGTGGCCGCTGTTTCTTGCCCAGTTGCCACGCGTATCCCCGGAAGGTGGTCATGTTCTGGTGTGTGAGCTTGTAGACGATCATGGGTGTCCCTTTGGGTGTGTGGGTTGATACCTGCTGTCACCCGCTTTGTGACTGAGGCCCGCAGGCTAGGCCCATGCGATGGCGCCGAGGATGGCAATCGCTCCAAGACAAGCGAGTAGCGTCTTCATGACACTACCCCCCGCCGGAAGATGGCCGGCACGCGCCGCCACTCCCGCCACTCGGCGAGGGGGAGGTCATCCACGAGTCGCCGGGCGTCGATGGCCCGGCAGATGGCATCCAAGCGTTGGGCACCGCGGTGCCCGGGTTTCATGTGAAACACGTTTGTGTGTCCTTTGTGCGATGGGAGATGATATGCGAAAGCCCCCGGCCGCGCGTTGCGACCGGAGGCCCGCAAAGGGACCGAGGTTAGGCGCCCCCGTCGTCCGCCCAGCGGTCAAGCTCGACGTCCTGGGGATCGGGTGTGTCGGTCCGTGTGTCGGTGGTGTCCGCTGTCATGCGTCTGCGATAATGGCCCGGAAGGTCCGGCGGTACTTGGGCACGGCCACGATGACGAGCCCGGCGCCGACGAGCAGGAACTCATCGACCCCGAAGTCCGGCACGGGAACAGCCTTGATCGCCAGGATCACCCGAAAGGTCCACCGCAAGCCAACAGGCACGCGAGAGTCAGTAGCGCACATCTTGGCGATGCGCACGAGACGGCGGAGCTTAGCGCGCATTGTCCCAGTCCTCCGATGCCCGAAACGAGTGATACCCGTTCGGAGCCACGATGAGCGAGTCGGTCAGGGGCACTCCCAGGAGCGTCCCAGCCGTTCGCAAGGCGTCGACCACCTGGCGATCCGCCCCCGATGGCGTTGGATCACCCGATGGGTGGTTGTGAGCGATGATGACCGACGCCGCATTCGCCAGCAGCGCAGGCGTGAACACGTCCCGGGCGCTCAACCGGGCCGCGTTGAGTGTCCCCACGGCGGCAACGTGGTGCCCGCGGACGCGGTTGCGGGAGTCGAGCATGAGGACGATGACGGTCTCGTGAGCGTGGTCCGCGATCAGGGCGGACGCGATGGCAACGGCCGAGGCC
>Ga0070712_100002370_pt1 | contig 11603 bp, 18 predicted proteins | sample LARL81metaG_FD_71396 | JGI IMG/M metagenome (GOLD analysis project Ga0070712, IMG submission 71396) | Corn, switchgrass and miscanthus rhizosphere microbial communities from Kellogg Biological Station, Michigan, USA - LAR L8-1 metaG | ecosystem: Host-associated > Plants > Roots > Rhizosphere ...
TTGGCACCGAGCCGATTGCCCGCGAATCGCCGTACCAGCCAGGCCGCGACGCCGATCAGCGCCAGGACCGCCACAAACGCCAAGAAGAATGTAAGTGCCTGCATGCTGCGTCCCCGGCAAATCGCGTGTTCTGTGGGCCTCTATTGGTCGAACGCGGGTCGAAAGCGATCCGCCGAACGGCAAGAGAAGCCTCGAAGTCTGGCCCGAATTGTTAATCCCTCACGGCAGAAACTGCCGTCCCGATCACTTAATAACCTATGAATCGGCTGGGCCAAAATGACTTCTGGTGGTCCCGATATCGATGAATTTGTTGGTTAACGCAGCATTCGTGGCGAAAATGCGCTCGGAGCGAGTCCTGACAGCCAAATTCGTCTTCAGGACCGAAAGCCGGCCCGAGGGGGCTTTTTAACCGGCTGATTAGTGCCCACGAAAAATGCCGTTGAGATGATTCGAGAATTCGCTGCCAAATTGGCTAACCAACGCGGGTTAGCCAATCGGTGTTCACTTTCTGCCCCGGCTGATGGCGTCCTTGGCGAGTTGCCGTTGATCCGCTGCTGCCGTGTAGCGTGCGACTTCTTGCGGACTTTTATGGCCTGACCATGAGGCTATCTGCTTCTCGGTCGCGCCACTCTCGGCAAGCCTTCTCAGGCAGGCTTTGCGCAAGCCATGAGGCAGACACCTGGGAGGCAATCCCGCAGCCTCGACGGCGTGACACATCATCCGTTGCAGGCCCGCGCGTGTGATGGGCCTGCCATCCCCGCGCGCGATCAGGGTCAAGCCACTGGCTGGGTATGCGCGGAGGGCGCGTTCCAATTCAGGAGCCACCGGCAGATAGAGTTCAACGCCGGTTTTTTGCTGGATGACGTGCAACTCGCCGTTAACGATATCGGAGCGCTTCATCTTGACCACATCGCCGCCACGCTGGGCGGTGCGCAACAGGAGTTCAAAGGCCAAGCGCTGGCGGGTGCCCATTGGCCATCGTTGTTCGAATTGCTGTAGCTCGCCTTCGGTCCAACAATGGAACGAGCCGACCTTATGGCGGTCTATGCCGATGAACGGGTTGGCGTCCACGTATCCCGCCTTGATGCCGTATTGCATCACCCGTTTCAGGACCGAGCGGGTGAGGTTCGCCATCGCCGGTTTGGTAGCGCCAATGTCCTCAATCAGTGTGCTGGCAGTCTTGTGGTCGAGCTTGCGGGCATCCCGGTGCCCATGTTTGGCCGCCAATGGTTCAAGCACACATTTATAAGTATGCCGGGACGATTGCTTCAGGTTGAGAAAGGGCCGGGAGCCGTAGAATTCATTTATCAAAGCGCCGAAGCTGCCGGGAAGGGCGCTTCCTAAATGTCTGGCCGGACAGGCATGGGTATCGACCCCAAGAAATTTCTGATAGGCGGCCATGAACTCGGCTGATCCCGGTATACCCGGAAGCGGGCCTTTGACATTCCTATGGCGGAAATAGCGGCGCACCTTGCCGTGACGATCCACATATTCGTGGATGTATTGCAGTCTGAGTTTTGCCATTAGATGTCCTCCCATCCGACTAATGCCGTGGCTGCGGCATGTTTGGAAGGTTCTCCGGTTTCGATCTCAATGCTGCCATCGGGGTAAACCCGGACGGCGCGTACCTTTAGCCCCGTGGCCTCTACGGCTTTAACGGCACGACGGATTTGGGCTTGAGTGAACCGAATTGTCCTCGTCATTTATCATTTCAGGTTCCACCGAATTAGAAGCCGCCGAAGCTTGCTGGCCTTCTGGCGTGCTTACTTCCTTGAGGAAGCCCCGCTCAACAAGCTGAGCAAAGAATTGCTCAAGGAGGCCGAATTGGTTTTCAGCCACTAAGGATTTCTCTAGCCTTTCAACCGCTTCGGCGTTCGCTGAAATGCCCTTTTTCTTAGCGGCCTTCTCGATTTCGCGCCGTAATCCTTCGCGAATTCGAAGCTTGAATTGGACAAATTCTGTAGATTTTCTAGGCATTTAATCAGCCTCCTTCCTGCCGTTGATGGCGGCGGGCAAGGTACCACAATTGCGACCTGTCGCCATTCACGATTGCGTGAGGTACCGAATGTAGTCCTTGCGGATTTGGAGTGGTCGGCGCATGTTTTGGATGCAGGTACCAAAACTAGTTCCGCAATATGACGGGCGAAATCTCCCTTCTTCGCGGTGTCTCTTTGAGACCCGGAGGGGAGAACAGGCGGAGAATCGAATGACACATGAAGATGGAGACGACGCCAAGCTTGCGGCGAAGATCGTCAAGGCCATCAAGGAATACGATGCGGCGACCGTAACCCGGAATGAGAAGGCGGTCGCCGCAGGCAAGTTGCTGGCCGAAGCTCAGAAGCGGCATCCGACCGAAAAGGCTTTCGGTGAGTTCCTCAAGCAGGCGGGCGGCATTCAAATCCGCCGCGCCAAGGATTTGATTGGCATCGCCCTGGGGCGCAAGGACTTCGAGCAGCACCAGATCGACAACGCCGCGGCGCAGCAGCGGCACCGCGACAAGCTCAAGGCCGAGAAAATCGAGAGGGAGAAGGAAAAGGCTGCGCTGCCAAAGCCCGACCCCAAGCCAGAACCGAAGCCAGAGCCCAAAGGCAAAGGGAAGCCGGAACCGAAGCCGGAACCGAAACCGGAGCCGGACCCGGCATTACGTAATGCCGGAAGCGAAACCAACCTTCGAGAGTTTCTGGATGCCTGCGACTTTTTTTTGCCGAAGTTGGACGAAGCTGATCTGAAGAAGGCCATCGTCTATTTCAACGGGGGCGCGTGGAGGCCAAAGCCCAATAAGGAGGTGGCGTGATGGTCAACCGCAATTCGATCATCGAGAAGGTCAAAGCCCTGCTCGCCAAGACGACGGAGAACGGCTGCACCGAAGAGGAAGAGTTGGCAGCGCTCGCCAAGGTCCGAGCCTGGATCGACGCCCATGAGATCACGGACGACGAGTTGCAGCTAAGTCAGGAGGAAAAAGCGATCCTTCACGACGAGAGCGAAGCGGACGCTCGCGACCCCCATAAGATCAAATGGCAGCTGGCCAATGCCGTTGAACGATACTGCAACGCGCGAATCTATCGTGACCGCTCCAAGGCCGGCCTTACCTTCGCTGGTTTAAAGTCGGACATTGAGTTTGCGAGATGGCTGCTCGATCATCTCGCCGATTTCGTCCACGAGGCTCTGTTCGAGTTTCTGCTCGATTGTTTGGCGCCTGAGGGGAACGAACGGAAACAAGAGATTCGCGGTTTTGTCATCGGATGCACCGAGCGCATCAGCGCTCGCATGACCGAGATGTGCGACCAATCAAAGACCGAGCGCACCACAAACGGCAAAGCGTTGGTCGTCATCAAGGACCAAGCCATCGAAGATTTGCTGAAGGCCGAAGGCATATGTCTTGGATCAGCCCGTGCCAGCCGTGCCGCCTTCAGTCAGAGAGCGCGAGTTGCCGGTCGAAGTGCTGGCGATAGGGCAAATTTCGGCAAGCCCGTATCGGGCGCCCATGCGGTGCTGCGGCTTGGCAAGAATTGAGCCGCCTTCTAGGAAGCACTGAACCGGCTTCCGCTCCAGCCAGTCTGGCGCGATATACTCGGGAAGTCCGCCATGAAATGGAAACTGCATTTCACGTCTAACCATAGCTTGCCCGCACGTCCGCGGTGGCAGGACTACAATTCCGAAGTCGCCGCCTTGAGCGCCGCCTGCGATATGATGAAGGCGTCTCATACAACCGTTCTTTACGTCGAGGGACCCGACCACAAGCGGATTGAACCGGAAGCTATCAAGCGCTGGTGCGACGCCAGCCAAAGACCGGATGAGAGTTAAGGCGAACGGTCCCAGCCGCAACGCCCCAGGGCGAACTGTTACCTTTCGGACAGACAGCTTGGAGCCAACCTGTTTTGCTGTCTGCTCTCCCCGAGAGCCAGCCCGCTTGAAGGGGGGAAGTGGCTTCGGTTCGTCACAGCGCCGGGGCCACTTTCATTTGTAATCCAATAAGCGCCTCCTATCTTGGGCGCATGTTTAATTCTTTTGAGTTCTGCCTTCCCAATCTCGTTGCGCTTCGAACTTGGTTCCAAATCCGCGTCACGCCGCCGCGCCCATGCCGGATTTGTGAACGCCATGCTGCGCCCTTGACGCAATCCCCAAACTCGCTCATTTGGCTGGCGGATGAGGCGTTTCATTAACAAAGGTTTAACAGTCGCTCGCCCAGCGCCACAGGTGCCAGGGAATGTCGCGGAATAGCTACATCCCACACAAAACATATGATTTTTTCGCGATCGCGGAAATCTAGCACAACTATTGCATTGCCTCATGAAGTCGGTCGCGTGTCCAATAAGGCCATGTGCAGATGCTGATTCGCGGGCCGGGTACAGGCAACGCTCCGACGACGTGGATCATCCTCAAGCGCAAAAACAGCGCGACCCTCACCGTGTTTGAGACGGGAGGGCCGCAACGAAGCGTCACCACTTGGCAATGAGGACTATTCGCAAATGAAAGATTGCTACCAGTTTCCGAGTCCGTCAACGACGGAATTACAACACGGTTCAGAAATCGAACCTGCCGATCCGGCGTCAAGACACCGCTTCTTGGACCTTTTACTCAAGGTGGAGAGTTGGTTCGTTCGCCTTCACCTGCAAATCGCCTACAAGTCGAGCCGCTGATACAGCAGCCCGTATGGTGCCCGCGCTGCGGGCATCATCGTTCTCTATTGGCCGGTTAGACAGAGGCGTTCGCGTAAGGCGTGAGAAGGCCTGCTGGCCTCCCGCTTGCTCCGAGAAGTTGTGGCATTTCCTTCCACCCCATTGATCTCGCCCATCAGTTGCGCTTGGATCTCCTCGTTGGGGGTGGGCATATGCACAAAATTATTGGTACGACGATTTTCGGGACGCTCCTGCTTGCGCTCATCGCGGCGTCCGCGCGAGCGGAAACCGTGGACGTGAAATATCGCGGCATAGTCGATCTCAAGCCCTTCGTTTGCACCGATATAACCCGAAGCAGCTTCATTCAACGGGTCTGCTACGATAAGGCTCAAAGCTATATGCTGATCGACCTCCGAGGTACCTACTACCATTATTGCGAACTGCCTGCTGCGATCCTTGAGGCGTTCATGGCAGCGCCTTCGATGGGCCAGTTCTTCAATCAAAATATTAAGGGTTCCGGCTCGGATGGTCCCTATGACTGCCGGACACATCGTATCCCGACATATTAGAGCAAAGCGGTCTTGGGGAGTGGGTGAAATGAGAACGGTAATAGCTATTGTTTTGTCGCTGTCCGCTGCCATTTCGGGCGCTCGTGCAGGAGCGGGCCATATAGTCGGACACGGAGCTTATTCGTGCGGGGAATGGACGGCCGATCATCGGAAAGAAGACGTAGCCTCATTAGCCGACGACGTGTGGCTCGCTGGCTACTTGTCGGCTTACAGCGTCTATGGCGACGATAACGGAATCGCCCTACCAGACTCTAAAGGAAGAGTGGCGTGGGTGAGCAACTATTGCCGTAATCACCCGCTGGACCATATTCATGAGGCGGGCGACCAGTTGATCCTCGAACTCAAGCGGCGGGCTTCGCGACGCTAATTTCTCCCTTGCTAAAATGAACTAAAGGCAGCGGGCGGCCTTTTAATTGTCGCGGGAAGCATCCGGCGATGAGCCGGGTGATGGATGCGTTTGCCTGACCGCCTGCAAGGATCACACTTTTTAGGGAAAATGTTCAACGAGCAAGGGAGTTACCCGAATGTACGCCAATATTCTCTTGAGCACGGATGGATCGGATGTCGCGAGAAAAGGCGTTAAGCACGGGATAGAGCTCGCAAAGGCCTTGAATGCTAAAGTGACAGTCATTGCCGTAACGGAACCGCTTCCGGTCGACTATGGGTCCGGACACGCCTCGGGATGGATTCCCACGCAGGAAGAGGTTGATAGCTTTAACGCAGGCCGCAAGGCATCTGCGGGCATGGTGCTCGATGAAGCTCGAGCTATGGCGGAGCAGATCGGGATATCTGCAGAACTCGTGCATATTCCGGACGCGCACCCGGCCACCGCGATTATCGAAACAGCAAAGTCCAGAGGCTGCGACTTGATCGTCATGGGCTCTCATGGGCGTCGCGGCCTCAGGAAGCTTTTCTTGGGGAGTCAGACATCGGAGGTCCTAGCGGACGGAAGCGTGCCGGTGTTGGTAGTGCACTAAACGTGAGGAGCACGGGTAATGGATCAAGCGGCGTGATCGGCCGTATCAGGCTGGCCGCTCGAAGCACTGGATCAAGGTGAAGAACCGGGAGCATCCGGCGATGGATCGAGTATTGAAAGGTAGTTGATGTTCTCGGAGTTCTTCACCTGGCTGAACCAACAGCCCCAGGGAACGGCAAGTTTTTTAGGGACGTTAGCCGGGTCGACCCTCGGCTTTATCGCGCTCTTGCTTGGCGCGATGTTCAACGCCCACCTAAACCGAAAACGAGATGATCGGTTGCGCGATCAAAACCGGACCTCACTTGCGACCGCACTCTACGCGGAGCTGAAGCAATTCCGGGACGATTGGATCGCCGACATTGAAATACTGAAACAGCCGGGTTCTGGTCTGGCGTCGGTGCTTATTCGCACTCCCAAGGCGCGCCTATTTCCGGAACTGGTGACGGAGATCGGGCTTCTTCCGCCTGACGCAATTCGCGCAGTGTCCAATGCATACGGGGTCATTGACCAGTGGGAGCACGATTTGCTGCTTCTAGATCATGCCTACAAGAAAGCAGACGGCGTAGAGGTGCAGAGTAGGCACGCGGGCTTCCTGGTGAAATACCACACGATAAAAGCACAGGCGATTGAAGACGCTCTGAACCACCTGGCTCCGCTTATGAAGTAAAGCGACGAGCCGACCCGCGGGGTTGCCGCTGACTCCAGCCGTGACCGCCCATGCGTTTGATCTCCTGCGGGGTACTTTGACCTACTCGGATAAAGCCTCGCCAGCGGGCTTCCCTGAGTCGGGGGGGGCTATCCTGAAAGCCGATTTTTTGTTTTTGCAATTTTTGGTTTTGCGTTTTGGTTTTTGGTTTTTCGATTTTGGGTTTTGCTATGTAAATGTCGTTGGACAAGGAAATTTTATACCGGGCGCGGGCATTTCATTAGCGGCCCCCCGCCCGAAAGGTTCACCTCCTTATTTGAAATTGCGCCAGCGTTATTCTTCGCCTGCGTTCGCCTGTGTAATGCCGTGAGCTTTGCTCTACGGCATTGTGATCGAGCCGAGCTTGCATTCCTCGTTGTAAGAACAACGGCCCCCGGCCCAAGCCCCTAAGTCTCGCTTATTTCGCAGGCAGGCGCGATGCACCAATCGGTTGCCTGCATCACATGACCTTTCATACCAGCCACATCGGCGGGGTGAGTTCTTACGAACCCCGCCGAGTGTGGCGACGTATGTAACGGCATTCGACCGGGGTTCGGTTCATCAACCCAAACCCGGAGAATGCAAATGGCTGTTCGTAAGAACGAAACCTCGAAGGCACCCGAAGCTGCCAAGGCGGATATCAGCAAAGCTGCGTCGCCAGTCCCGAGCTTCAACCCGAATGATCCTGCCTTTCAGGCCATCCTTGCCCAAGCTGTGCAGGCAAGGCTGGCTCTCATGCAGGCTGAGAAGCCTGCCAAGCTGTCTGTGGCTGGCAAGACCGAAAAGCAGATCAAATCCGAGATGGCCTGCGTTCGAGCTTTCAAGCGAGCTGGCTTTGGTGTCGTCGTTCCTCACATCGACACCAAGACCTTCGCTAAATGGGCCGCTGAGGGTTTCAGGCCAAAGGAAGGCACCAAGGCTGTCAAAGTGGGAGCGTTTCGACTCTTTCATCGGAGCCAACTGCGCAAGCTAACCGCTGCGGAGAAGGAGAAGCTGGTTGCCGATCAAAAGGCGGCGATTGACCGCCATGTGGCGGCTGAGAAGGCGAAGGTGGTCCCGCTTAACCCGTAAGCCACAGTCATCATAGGGCCGTCCGCTGGGCGGCCCTTTTTTGCCTATACGACAAACCCCACCGACAGGCCCCGCCGCAAACCCCTGTAAACAAAGGGCCGGGGGCATATCCTAAACGACATACAAAAAACACCTGATTGCCGTATGTACTACGGCCCAAAGTAGGGAGCATCCGCCATGACGAATAAGATTAAACGGGCCGCGCTTTACGTCAGAGTCAGCACTGATGGCCAGACCGTGGAGAACCAAACCCGAGAGCTTGGCTTGATCGCGCAGAGGCGTGGCTGGCAGGTTGTCGAGACTTATTCGGATGCTGGTATCAGTGGCGCGAAGGGCAGGGACAAGCGCCCTGGCCTTGACCGAATGCTGAAGGCAGCTTGCCGCCGTGAATTCGATATCGTGATGGCTTGGTCGATTGATCGGCTAGGGCGGTCTCTGATCGACCTCTTGCATACGGTCCAGAACCTCGAAGCCTATGGCGTTGACCTGTACCTTGATCAGCAGTCCATCGACACCACGACGCCAGCAGGCAAGCTAATGTTTCAGATCACCGGAGCTTTTGCCGAGTTTGAGCGAAGCATGATCCAGCAACGAGTCAGACTTGGCCTCAAGCGGGCGCTGGCTCAGGGCAAGCGGCTTGGCAGGCCAGCCGTCGCCAGCGACCTAGAACGCAAAGCGCAAAGCCACCTGCGTAAGGGCACCGGCATTCTAAGAACTGCCAAGCTGGTGGGGCTTGGCACCGGGACCGTGCATCGCATCAAGCGGGAAATGGAAGCTGGATGAAAATAACGCGCTGGAGATCGCTCCGATGCGCTAGTTAGGGAGAGGGGCCGTACATCCGGGCCCTTGGGGGCAAATATACCAAAACTAGCGGCTGAAACGAAAATTCGAAAAGCAAACCGACCGGCACAAGGACAAAACCCCTCTTTTTGACCCCTTTGGCCAAAACAGCCCTCTTGCACCATGACAAACCATAGCCAACCATAGCCACCCGATGAAAGTTATGCTTGGGCCGCAGCGGTTTCTCGAGCATGTCCGCTTTCGAGAGTAAAGCAGACGAAGGCTTGGCTAGCCCGCGAGGTCAGCTTTTGACCCAACTGAGACATTGATTCATCTTCATGCAGACACGCCGCGGGCGCGCGTGCGTATTGGGCGCGCCGCGCGGAAGCTGAAAGGCGGCGGCAGCGAGATGCGAGATTGGCCGCGCAATAGTGACATCTGACGATCAGGCCTCCGCCATCTTTTTCAGCACCGCGCTGAAGCGAACGCTGCGCTTGCCGACCAGCGCGGTCGCGGTAGCCACCGCGCCCCCTTCGCTGTAGGTACCGGAAAAGCCGATGCCGACCTCGTAGCCGCCGAACAGCAACGGTGCGCCCTCGCTCGGGGTGTGCTCGTGATTAATCAACTCGCCCTTCCATTTGCCGTTGGAGCTGGCGTAGGTGCCTTGATAGTCAAAATAGGCGTCGCCGCCGCGCATCGCCCCATCGAGCAGCAGCACAACGCCGGTGTTCCCGCCGTCGATGCCATCGAGCATCCGGATATGGATTGAATAAAGACCGTTCGCGATTCCCTGTCCGGGCGAAATGACCGGCGGCGCGGTCGCTTCACTAATGGGTGTCATCACCAAGCGGAATGCGATGCCGGGCAGTGCCGTCGTGCCGCCCTCGAAATGATATTGCTCGCCCTGCTGTCTGCCTCTGAGTGTCAGGGCGACTACGTCGGTCTTGAGCAAGGGCTGGTGCGCCGGATCGTCGTTGTGGCGCCGCGTCGATAACTCGGCGAAGACCTCGCCGCTGGATTCCCGGTAGGTGCCGATGAACGCGAAAGCCAAGTTGCCACCCATCATCTTGCCGTCATAGACATAGAGAACCCCACGGCGCGTCCCGTGCACCGTTTCCATGTAGACTTTGTAGAGCCCCTTCAGCATCGCCTAAGGCGCTCTGTCGTCCGACGGCCTGATGAACAATAGGATCGCGGCTCCAACGAAGAACAGCGCACCGATGATCGCACTTTCATGGGCACTCACGGGTAGGGTTTGAAATAGAAAAGCGCCCATGGTGCCGGGCCATAGCCAACTGATAGCACCGGCGACCCCAAAAGCGATGGCCAAGACGATCCTCATTGCCATAGCTGCGCCTCCGCACTACCACCTACCGTTAGGCTCGCGCGCGCTAATAAGGTTCAACAGCGGAAGCCGCGTTCGAGCTTCGGGCCGCCATCAAGCAGGGCCAAATCGCCGTCAGCGTCGCGGCGATGGCGGCGCGGCTGCCGTGGCGTCGGATGTGCCGATGGGAATGGCTATGGCGAGGCCGCAGAAGCGCGCTCGGTGAGTAGTTTCCACAGCACGCCTTGACCGAGACGGACGCCGACGAGGCGGTAGGTGAAATAGGGAATGAGGGTCAATAGCATAAGGACGCCGGTGGCGAGGACCTGTTGCAGCGTGCCGCCTCCAATTTCGCCCAAGACGTCTCTCAAGGCCCGTCCGTGAAAATAGCCGGCGATCATTTCCTCACCCACTGCAAGTACGCTGAGAAACAAAAAGAAAAGCACGGACTTTTTGACAATGTCGGCAAGCAAGATACGGGGGCTGCCCCATCGCTCGCCGACCTTGAGCGCGTGCAAAATCAGAACGAACTTTCCGAGAATGAGGGCCTTCACGGCCGCGATGCCAAAAGGCGCGAACTCGATTCCGTCACTGTGGAGGATCGCCGACTTGTAGAGCAGGAGTGCGCCATACCAGACGAACAGATAGGCCGAGATCATCAGGTATTCAAAAAATTCGTGCTGAAGCCGATGCAAGACAGCAGCACGTTTTGGTGCGACGTTCCGCTCGGTGCCTGCTGGCTCGAACCTCGACGAGGCCGAGGAACGGGTCGCGGTTTGGGGCGCGTGCGACAACCCGGGCACAGATTCGGCTTCCGTCCAGTCCGCCATTCCTTCGGTCCAGACCAAGGGCGACTGACCGCTTTGCCTGATGCGCCCGGCCAAATCTGCAAATGTTATCGGGCCTACCGTCTCGTCGTTCTCGATGAAGTACCAGTTGGCTTTCATGGATCGGCCATCCTTCGTCCGCCATTCTCCCCCCACGATAGATGCAGCTCCGGCCGGGTCAAATCTCCACAGTGGCTCGGCTTGAACACTGCACACTGACATACCGTTGCCTCACTCGCCTCGGGCGAGCTCCATCAATCGGCCGCCAATTGGGAGGGCAGACGGTCAAGTACTCTATTCGCCGGGCCCGCAAGCCTCCTCCAAAAAAAGTCTTTCGACCATGTCGGTTCTGCTCGGGCTCAAACGACCATAGGGGTCATTAGTTCGCAGCCGCGGGCTGAGGCATCCATCCCAGGAGGACGAACGTGGCAACCGACCTCAAATATCTCGCTTATATGTCGATGCTGACTGCCGCACTTTGGATTCCGTATATCGTCTGCCAAGTGATGAACAACGGGCCACTGCAGCCGAAGAATTATCTCGACCCATCCTTGCCGCGACCTGTGCCTGCGTGGGGACAGCGCGCTCATCGGGCTTATTTGAATGCGATCGAGGTTTTTGCTCCCTTCGCGGCACTTGTAATCGCCGCACAACTGTCGGGGAAGGCAAACGCCATGACCGCCTTCTGGTCCGCGAGTTTCTTCTATTTGAGACTGGCACATGCCATCGTCTACTGGGCCGGGCTTCCATAC
>Ga0070712_100002371_pt1 | contig 11602 bp, 11 predicted proteins | sample LARL81metaG_FD_71396 | JGI IMG/M metagenome (GOLD analysis project Ga0070712, IMG submission 71396) | Corn, switchgrass and miscanthus rhizosphere microbial communities from Kellogg Biological Station, Michigan, USA - LAR L8-1 metaG | ecosystem: Host-associated > Plants > Roots > Rhizosphere ...
CACGCGCGCCTCGCCCCAGATCTTGACCCGGCGGCGATGCGCGTAATCCATCACGAAAATATGGGCTTTCGGATTCTCCGACAGATTGCCCTGCGTGATGAATTGCCGGTTACCGCTGTAATCGGCGAACGCAATCGTGCTCTTGTCCAGCACCTTGATGAAACCCTTCGGGCCGCCGCGATGCTGGATATAGGGCTGCCCGTCGGCATTCGCGGTCGCCAGATAGAAGCTGTTGGCATCGGCCAGGAAAGCCCGGAGATTCTCGTCGATCTCGGTGCGCCAGCCGCCCTTTTGCTCGACATGAGCGTAGCCCTCGCGCGAGCCTTTCCGCGTCTGGATGGCCTTCACTGCGGGGGTAAATGCAACGTCGCTGGAATAGGTGTGAGTGTCTGACATCGGAAGCTCTCCCTTCCGTCACGGGCGCAAACCGCCCTCTTCGCTTTAAAAAATGGCTCTTCCCGAGATTTAAACAATCCGGCGGATTGACACTTCATCATTGCAAGGATTGAAATAATGCCATGGACCGGATCGACGCCATGCAGGCCTTCGTCGCGGTCGCCGACTCGCACGGTTTTGCGTCGGCGGCGCGCAGGCTCCATTTGTCGCCATCGGCCGTCACGCGGCTGGTCGCTGCACTGGAGGAGCGCCTCGGCGCGCGGCTGTTGCAGCGTACCACGCGCTCGGTCGCGCTGACCGACGCCGGTGCGCGCTATCTCGAACGTGCGCGACGTATCCTGGCCGACGTCGAAGAGGCGGAACTCGCCGCCGAAGGCGAACGTATCCGGCCGAGCGGCCGGCTCGTGGTCTCGGCACCGGTCGGCTTCGGGCGGCTGCATGTCAGCCCGGTGATGTCGGCCTATCTGAAGCGCTTTGGCGATGTGTCCGCCGAATTGCGGCTGGAAGATCGCGTGGCGAGCCTGGTCGAAGACGGCATCGATGTTGCGGTCAGGATCGGCCATCTCGCCGATTCGTCGTTGGTTGCGCGGCAGGTCGGCGAGATGCGGCGGATCGTGGTGGCCTCGCCCGCCTATCTCAAGCGGCACGGCGAACCGAAGGCGCCCGCCGCAATTGCCGCGCACCAGGCCATCCAGTTCGGTGCCTCCGCGAGCGGCGAATGGCGCTTCGTCGAGAACGGCCGCGAGTTTCGCATCGACATCGCTCCCCGTCTTTCGACCAACAGCGCCGACGCCGCAATCCAATATGCCGAAGCAGGCGGCGGCTTGACGCGGGTGCTGGCCTATCAGGCCGCGGATGGCCTCAAGCGTGGAAAGCTGAAAATCGTGCTGCAGGCCTTCGAGCCGCCGCCGCTGCCGATCCATATTGTCTACCCGACCTCACGGCTGTTGTCGGCCAAGGTGCGGAGCTTCATCGATCTGGTGGTCGAGACCAGCGACTGGCGGTTTGGTTGATCGCGGTCATTCCGGGATGGTCCGAAGGACCAGACCCGGAATCTCGAGATTCCGGGCTCAGCCGGGTTGCCCCGGAATGACAGTCGGAGCTACTCCCGTTTCGGAACCACACGGAACGTGCCGTTGGCACGCGCAATGATGGCATCGTCCGCCTTAATCAGGCTTTGCGCAAAGCAGATCGTGCTGCCGGTCTTGATCACCATGCTTTCCACCGCAAGCCATTGTCCGATCTGGCCCGAGCCGACGTAATCGACCGCAAGCGAGATCGTCACCAGCGACGAGGCCCAGCCCATCGCCTGTGCGCAGCTATAGCCCATCGCGTTGTCGGCGAGCGAGGCGATCAGCCCGCCATGGATCAGACCGCGCGCATTGGTGTGCGGCTTGGCTAGTCGCAGGCCCATGACCACGGCCTGCTCGGTCTTCTTCGAATAGAGCGGCTCCCAGGGATCGGTGAACGGGCTCTTGCGGAAATGCGGCTCGAAGCCTGCGGGAATCTCTGTCGTCATGGGTCGCTCGCATGTTGGCGTCACGAGCGCCATTGAACGCGATGCACGGGTGGAATTCACCGCCTACAAAGTTTTAAACGGCTTTTCGGCAGGTGTTTGAAACAGAATAGTCCCGTCATTCCGGGGCGGTCCGGAGGATCGAGCGCGGAATCTCGAGATTCCGGGTTCGATGCTGCGCATCGCCCCGGAATGACGGGATACGACGCGAATCCATAACCGCTAAAACGGCAATCCCACATAGTTCTCCGCAAGCGACGTCATCGCGGCGTTCGAGCTCGTCACATAATCGAGCTCGGCGATCTGAATGCGTGCGCCGAATGCGCCCGTGTCGGGAAACTTGTGCAGCATCGACGTCATCCACCAGGAGAAGCGCACCGCCTTCCAGACGCGTGTCAATGCTGTTTGCGAGTAGGCGTCGATGCCGGCGGAGGATTTCTCGTCGTAATATTCGCGAAACGCCGTCGCGAGATAATGCGCGTCGCTGGCCGCGAGGTTGAGGCCCTTGGCGCCGGTCGGCGGTACGATGTGGGCGGCATCGCCGGCCAGGAACATCCGGCCGAACCGCATCGGCTCGGCGACGAAGCTGCGCAGCGGCGCGATGCTCTTTTCAATCGACGGCCCGGTGACGAGCTGGTCGACCGCCTTCTGGTCCAGCCGCCGCTTCAATTCATCCCAGAAACGATCGTCAGGCCACTGATCGACGTGGTCGTCGAGCGGGCACTGCACGTAATAGCGGCTGCGGTGCGTCGAGCGCATCGTGCAGAGCGCAAAGCCGCGCGCGTGATTGGAATAGATCAGCTCATGCGAGACCGGCGGCGTCTCCGACAGAATGCCGAGCCAGCCGAACGGATAGATCCGCTCAAAGGTCTCGATCGCGCCGGGCTTGACGCTCGCGCGGCTGACGCCGTGAAAGCCGTCGCAGCCGGCGATGAAGTCGCAGGCGATCTTATGCGTGACACCATCCTTCACATAGGTGACACGCGGATGATCGGTCTCGAAATCGAGCGGCGTGACATCGGCGGCTTCATAGACCGTGGCGAGACCGGCCGCCTTACGTGCGTTCATCAGGTCGAGCGTCACCTCGGTCTGGCCGTAGATCATCACGGTCTTGCCGGTCAGCGCTTTCATGTCGATCCGATGACGGCCGCCTCCGAAGGCGAGCTCGATGCCGTCATGAACCAGACCCTCGCGGTGCGCACGCGCGCCCGCGCCCACTTCATCCAGCAGCGCGACCGTGCCCTCTTCGAGCAGACCGGCACGGATGCGGCCGAGCACATAATCGGCGGTCTGGCGCTCGAGGATGATGTTGTCGATGCCGCAGGTCCGCAGCAATTGCCCCAGCAGCAATCCCGCCGGCCCCGCGCCAATGATTGCGACTTTTGTCCGCAATACCTGCTTCCCCCGCTGGTGTAGGCTTGGTTGCCGGCTGCGCGCCGGTGCCACGCTTGCAATGATGATTATATCATATAACAATGACTGCAAAGGCCGACGAAAGGCCGATCAATCCAAAGGAAAAGTTCAAGGGAGACGAGGCCGATGAGGAAGACGTTTTTGGCGTTACTGCTGGCCGCCAGTGTGACGCCGGCGTTCGGGCAGGACAAGACCATCAACCTGAAGATTTCACACTGGGTGCCGGCATCGCATCCGCTGCAGAAATCGCTGGAGGACTGGGCCGCCGCGGTCGAAAAAGCGTCAGGTGGCACCATCAAGTCCCAGGTGTTTCCCGCACAGCAGCTCGGCAAGGCGTTCGACCATTACGACATGGCGCGCGACGGTATCGCCGACGTCACCTACGTCAATCCCGGCTATCAGCCCGGCCGCTTTCCGATCATCGGCGCCGGTGAATTGCCGTTCCTGATCTCGGACGCCAAGGGCGGCTCGGAAGGCCTCGACGCCTGGTACCGGAAATATGCCGGGACGGAGATGAAGGACGTCAAATACTGCCTCGCCTTCGTCCATTCGCCCTCGTCCTTCCACATGCGCACCAAGAAGGTCGTGGTGCCCGAGGACGTGAAGGGTCTGAAGATCCGCCCCGCTGACGCAACCATCGCGAATTTCGTCACCCTGCTCGGCGGCACAAATGTGCAGTCCTCGGCGCCTGAGGTGCGCGACATCATCGAACGCGGCGTCGCCGACGGCGTCACCTTCCCGGCGGGATCGCTGGTGCTGTTCGGCGTCAACAAGGTGACGAAGTTTCACATGGACGCGCCGCTCTATGTCACGACCTTCGTCTTCGTGATGAACAAGGACAAGTACGACCAGATGTCCGCAAGTCAGAAGAAGGCGATCGACGACAACTGCAACACCGAGATGGCAGGCAAGGTCGGCGAGCACTGGGGCGCGTTCGAGGATGCCGGCATCGACAAGATCAAGGCCGAGTCGGGCCAGGATGTCTACAAGCTGACCCCGGAGCAGACCGCGCAGTGGAAGAAGGCCTCCGAGCCGCTGGTCAAGACCTGGGCCGAAGGCGTCAAGAAGAAGGGCGTCGATCCTGATGCCGCAATGGCGGAATTGAAGGCCTCCCTCGCCAAGTACAACGCGCTGACGCAGTAACCGCGTGACAACCGGTCGCGACGCGGCGGTGGGACGCTCCCGCCGCCGTTTGCTTGTAATCTAAGAACAGGACGAACGCCGCATGAAGCGCGCTGCGATGGATCGTTTCATCGATGGAATCGAATGGATCGCGGCGGGTTTCGTCGGGCTCGTCGCGCTCGATATCTTTATTTCGGTGCTGCTGCGCAACACGTTGAACTACGCGGTCCCCGATTCTTTCGACATCGGGCGCATGCTGCTCGGTATCCTGATCTTCTGGGGCATCGCCGCCACGAGCTATCGCGGCACCCACATCACCGTCGATCTGGTCTGGGCCAATGTCGGCCCGCGCTATCAACGCTGGATCGACGTGTTTGCGACATTGGTGCTGTTGTTTGTCGTCACGGTGCAGACCTGGACGCTGTTCGACAAGGTGCGCGGCACCTACAACGACAACGTCCTCACCTTCGACATGCACATGCCGCAATGGCCGTTCTTTGCCGTCGCCTGGATCGGCGACGTCTCCGCCGTGCTGCTGATCGCTATCCGCACCTATCGGCTGATCTTCCATCCCGAAGAGATGCACGATCCCAAAATCAAGGCTACGGAGTAGCGCATCGTGAGCACCAATGCGGTCGCCGTTCTCGGCTTCGTCTCGCTGTTCGCGCTGATGCTGTTGCGCGTGCCTGTCGGCATGGCGATGGGCCTCGTCGGCGTGTCCGGCTTTGCCTATCTGGTCAACGGCACCGCGGCGCTGAAGCTGGTCGGCCAGACCTCGATGCGTACGGTCACCGACTATACGTTCGGTGTGATCCCGATGTTCCTGTTGATGGGAACGTTCGTCTCCAATTCGGGCATGAGCCGCGAGCTGTTCCGCGCCGCCAACGGCTTTGTCGGCCACCTGCGCGGCGGCCTTGGCATCGCGACGGTTGCAGCCTGCGGCGGCTTTGCTGCGATCTCCGGCTCCTCGGTTGCGACCGCGGCGACCTTCTCGGCGGTGGCCTATCCGGAAATGCGCCGCTTCGGCTATCCGCAATCCTTCGCCACCGGCGTGATCGCGGCCGGCGGCACGCTGGGTGCGATGCTGCCGCCGTCCACCGTGCTCGCGGTCTACGGCATCATCACCGAGCAGGACATCGGCAAGCTGTTCATGGCCGGCATCATTCCGGGCCTGCTCGCGATGACCATGTATATGATCACGATCACCGTGATCGGCCGCGTCGCGCCGGGCTTCCTGCCGAAGGGCGAGCCGCCACCCTGGCGCGCGCGCTTCGCCGGGCTGAAGGACATCTGGGCGCCGGCGCTGCTGTTCGTCTTCGTGATCGGCGGACTTTACGGACTACCCTTCCTGCCGCGCTTCACGCCGACCGAAGCGGGCGGTGTCGGCGCGACCGGCGCGTTCCTGATCGGGGTCGTCACCGGCCGGCTCGACAGGGAGAAGATCCTGGCGTCGCTGCTGCAGGCGACGCGGACGGCTGCGGCCGTCTTCACCGTGCTGATCGGCGCGCTGATTTTCGGCTATTTCCTGACGGTGACGCAGACGCCGCAGAAGGTGACGGAGTTTCTCACCGGCCTCGGACTCGGCCCCTACGGCGTGCTCGCGGTCATCATGGTGATGTATCTCGTGCTAGGCTGCCTGATGGACGCGATGGCGATGATCATCCTGACCGTGCCGATCATTTTTCCGGTGGTCACCCAGCTCGGCTTCGATCCGATCTGGTTCGGTGTCATCATCGTGATGACGGTCGAACTCGGCCTGATCCATCCACCGGTCGGCATGAACGTATTCGTGATCAAGAGTGTCGTGAAAGACGTCTCCTTTGCCACGATCTTCAAGGGCGTGATCCCCTTCGTCCTCACCGACCTGGTGCGGCTGGTGATTCTGATTGTGTTTCCGATGCTCGCGCTCTGGCTGCCGCAACGCATGGCGGGGTAATCTGGGGAGATAAACATGACGACGCCCGTGCTCGAGACGAAATATGTCTTCACCATCACCGCGCGCATCGGCGAGGTGACGATTGCGGGCGAGACCGGCCTCGGCGTCCGGCGGATCATACCGATTATTGGCGGCGAGGTGCGCGGCGAACGCGTGAATGGAAAAGTCTGCGCGTTCGGCGCGGACTTTCAGATCATCCGTCCAAACGAGCTGATCGATCTCGAGGCCAAATACGCCTTCGAGACCGACGACGGCGCAACCGTCTATGTCGAGAACAAGGGCATCCGCTTCGGGCCGCTCGAACTCCTGCAGAAGCTGAAGCGCAACGAGCCGGTCGATCCCAAGCTGATCTATTTCCGCACCCTGCCGCGCTTCGAGACCGGTCACGCAAACTATCGCTGGCTGATGGAGAATCTGTTCGTCGGCTCCGCCGCTCGCCACGCCGACCGCGTCGTCATCGACGTGCATCAGGTGTTGTGAGTTGGTTGCCCACTCTCTCCGCATGTCGTCCCTGCGAAAGCAGGGATCCATAGCCACAGGGCGATGTCGTGGACGCACAACGTCTCCCTTGTGCTCAATCGATAGCTTCCGCGGTATGGGTCCCTGCGTTCGCAGGGACGACGACCGAGATTGACTTGGACACAGATAGTTATATAATATAACTATTATCGACAGGACAGAAATAAACGCATGGGACATGCCGCCGCCGACACCGCGAATGCTGCTTCGTCCGAACTGCTCAAGATCGAGACGTCGGGCCGGATCTTGACCGTCGGGCTCAACCGCCCGGCCAAGCGCAACGCGCTCAATGACGGCATCATCCTTGCGATCGGCGAAGCCTTCGCGACGCTGCCCGACGGCATCGGCGCGGTCATCATCCATGGCATCGGCGACCATTTCTCCTCGGGCCTCGATCTCTCCGAACTGACCGAACAGGACGCCACTGAAGGCCTCAGGCATTCGCAGATGTGGCACCGCGTGTTCGATCGCATCCAGTACAGCCGCGTGCCGGTCATCGCCGCGCTGAAGGGTGCGGTAATCGGCGGCGGGCTCGAGCTTGCCTGCGCCGCGCATATCCGTGTTGCCGAGCCATCGGCCTATTTCGCGCTGCCCGAAGGCCAGCGTGGCATCTTCGTCGGCGGTGGCGGCTCGGTGCGGCTGCCGCGCCTGATCGGCGTCGCACGAATGACCGACATGATGCTCACGGGTCGGGTCTATTCCGCGACCGAAGGCTCGGCCTATGGTTTCGCGCAATATCTGACAGAACCGGACGAAGGTCTTTCCAAGGCGATGGAGCTGGCCGGACGGATCGCCTCAAATGCGCCGCTGACCAATTTCGCCGTGCTGCAGGCGCTGCCGATGATCGCGGAAGCCAACCCGCAGGCCGGACTGCTGATGGAATCGCTGATGGCGACCGTCGCGCAGAGCGACAAGGAAGCCAAGGCGCGAATACGTGCATTCCTCGAGCACAAGACCGCGAAGGTGAAACCATCGTGACATGAGCGCGCAAACAAGAACAACAGATCAGGGAGGAATGAGCAGCGCGCCGACGAACGGCGTGAGCCATCATCCATTGCGTGCGATCTCGTTCAACGACCCCGCCGTCGTGATCGAGCCCAAGAACGACGGCACCATCTATCTCCGGCCGAAGTCGCCGCTCGCCGACCATCCCGCACGCCTCACCGACCGTCTGCATCATTGGGCCAGCGCGACTCCGGATCGCGTGTTCATGGCCGAGCGCACAGGTGGACGCGGCTGGCGTGAGCTCACCTATGCCGAACTCCTGACTGCCAGCCGGCATATCGCCTCCGCGCTGCTCGCACGTCGGCTCTCAGCGGAGAGGCCGGTCGTCATTCTCTCCGGCAATGCGATCGACCACGCGCTGGTCGCGTTCGGCGCACTTTACGCTGGGATTCCGTTCTGCCCGGTGTCGCCGGCCTATTCGTTGATATCGCGCGATTATGGCAAGCTCTCTTACCTGATGAAGCTGCTGACGCCCGGCCTCGTTTTCGCCGACGACGCCGACAAGTTCGCCGACGCGCTGGCCGCCAATGTTCCTGAGGGTACCGAGATCGCGGCAGCGTTTGGCGGGGTCGCGGGTCGCAACGTCACCACCCTCGCCGATCTGATGGCAACGCCGCTGCATCCGGATCTCGACGCGGCGCACGACGCCATCGGCCCAGACACGATCGCGAAGTTCCTGCTCACGTCGGGCTCGACCGGCAATCCCAAGGCCGTGATCAACACGCAGCGGATGATCTGCGCCAACCAGGTGATGATCCGCGAGACCATGGCGTTCCTGAAGGACGAGCCGCCCGTCATCGTCGACTGGCTGCCGTGGAACCACACCTTTGGCGGCAATCACAATATCGGGCTGACGCTCTACAACGGCGGCTCGATGTATCTCGACCAGGGCAAGCCGATGCCCGGCGGCATCGAGGAAACGGTGCGAAATCTGCGCGAGATCGCGCCGACGGTCTATTTCAATGTACCGAAGGGTTACGAGTCGCTACTGCCGTACTTGCGCGACGACGCCGCACTGCGCGGAAAATTCTTTTCACGCCTGCACGCGATGTTCTTCTCGGGCGCGGCGCTCGCGCCGCACATCTGGAACGGTCTCGACGAGTTGTCGGTGAAAGAGACCGGCGCGCGGGTGCCGATGCTGACCGGTCTAGGTGCGACCGAGACGGCGCCGTTCTTCATGTCGGTCAATCCGCGCACCAGCCGCTCCGGCCATGTCGGGCTGCCGGTGCCGGGCAACGACGCCAAGCTGGTGCCGAACAACGGCAAGCTGGAAATTCGCGCCAAGGGACCGAACGTGACGCCCGGCTATTGGCGCCAGCCGGATCTCACCAAGGCCGCCTTCGACGAGGAAGGCTTTTACAAATTCGGCGACGCGCTGAAGCCGGCCGACCCGAACGATCTCGATGCCGGCTTCGACTTCGACGGTCGCATCGCCGAGGATTTCAAGCTTGCCAGCGGCACCTGGGTATCGGTCGGCCCCTTGCGCGCGCGCTTCATCGCCGCCTGCGCGCCGCTGGTGCGCGATGTCGTGATCGCCGGCCTCAACCGCGATGAGATTTCCGCGCTGGTCGTGCTCGATCTCGACGGCTGCCGGCTCATCAACGCGACGCTGCCGTTCGACGACATTGCCGCGATCGCGAGCGATGCGCTGGTGCGTGACGCCTTCCGCGAGCGTTTTGCGAAATTCCTCGACACGTCGACCGGCTCCTCGACGCGGATTACCCGAGCGGTGCTGCTCGACACGCCGCTCTCGATCGATCGCGGCGAGGTCACCGACAAGGGCTCGATCAACCAGCGCGCGGTGCTGGAACATCGAAGCCATTTGGTGGACGCGCTGTATTCGCCGGCGCCGTCCACGCACGTGATCGCGCTGACCTGAAGATTGATTTCTGCCCAACCCAAAATAGCCAGGAGAACATTATGCAGTTGAAGGATCAGGCCGCGATCATCACCGGCGGCGCATCGGGACTGGGTGCTGCGACCGCGCGGGCACTCGCCGCGCAAGGCGCGAAGGTCGCGGTCTGCGATCTCAACGCCAAGCTTGCTGGGCAGGTCGCCGCCGAGATCAAGGGCACAGCGGTGGTCGCTGACGTCTCGGACGCCGCCTCCGCGGAAGCCGCGGTCGTGCAGGCCGCGAAGGCGCACGGGCCGGCGCGCATCCTGGTCAACTGCGCCGGCATCGGCGTCGCCAAGCGCGTGATCGGCCGTGACGGTCCGATGCCGCTCGGCGATTTCGAAAGGGTGATCAGGATCAACCTGATCGGCTCCTTCAACATGCTGCGGCTCGTGACCGCCGAAATGTCGAAGCTCGAACCGTTTGCGACCGGCGAGCGCGGCGTCGTGATCAACACGGCCTCAGTCGCTGCGTATGACGGCCAGATCGGTCAGTCGGCCTATTCGGCTTCAAAGGGCGGCATCGTCGGCATGACGCTGCCGATCGCGCGCGAGCTGGCGCAATTCGGCATCCGTGTGCTCACCATCGCCCCCGGCTTGTTTCTCACCCCGTTGCTGGCCGGTCTGCCGCAGGAGGCGCAAGACAGTCTCGCCGCCGCGATCCCCTTCCCGCGCCGGCTTGGCGCAGCCGAGGAGTTCGCCTCGCTCGCGCTGCACATGGTCGACAATCCCTATCTCAATGGCGAGGTGGTGCGGCTCGATGCCGCGCTGCGCATGGCGCCGCGTTAGGCCAGTCTCATGTTCGTGCATCGACGCGACGTTCAAATCCAGTGGGGCGATTGCGACCCCGCCAACATCGTCTACTATCCGCGCTATTTCGAAATGTTCGACGATTCCACCTCGATCATGTTCGAGGCGGCCGGCTTCTCCAAGCAGGACATCGTCAAGCGCTACGGCCTGGTCGGCATTCCCATGGTCGATACGCGGGCGAAATTCCATATCGCCTCCACTCATGGCGACTGGATCACGATCGAAAGCCGGATCGAGAGCTTCAAGCGATCGAGCTTCGAAGTCACCCACAAGGTGTTCAAGGGCGAGGCGCTTGCAATCGAGGCGTTCGAGACCCGCGTGCTGGTCGGCCGTCACCCCGACGAGCCGGACAGGCTGAAATCGGCGTCGGTGCCGGCTGAAATCATCGAGAAATTCATGAACGGCTGACGACGTGGCCGACGAAAGAAAGGGTTGAATTATCTGCGGAATTTTGATCTGCACTGCATGATCGTCTCAGGGAGGAATAGATGAAAAAGGCTTATCTCGCGGCTGTGGCGTTGCTGGTTTTGGCATCGCCGGTCGCCGCGCAGACCAATGAGATCACCATCGGCATCACGATCTCGACCACAGGCCCCGCTGCTGCACTCGGCATTCCCGAGCGTAATGCGCTTGAGTTCGTGCCGAAGGAAATCGGCGGCGTGCCGCTCAAGGTAATCGTGCTCGATGACGGCGGCGATCCAACCAATGCCACCACTAATGCGCGCCGCTTCGTCACGGAATCCAAGGCCGACATCATCATGGGCTCCTCGACCACGCCGCCCACTGTCGCCGTCTCCAATGTCGCCAACGAGGCCGGCATTCCTCACTTTGGTCTCGCGCCGTTCCCGATCAAGCCCGAAAACGCCAAGTGGTCGGTCGACATGCCGCAGCCGGTGCCGATCATGGGCAAGGTGCTGTACGAGCACATGAAGGCGCATAACGTCAAAACCGTCGGCTATATCGGCTATTCCGATTCCTACGGCGATCTCTGG
>Ga0070712_100002376_pt1 | contig 11591 bp, 9 predicted proteins | sample LARL81metaG_FD_71396 | JGI IMG/M metagenome (GOLD analysis project Ga0070712, IMG submission 71396) | Corn, switchgrass and miscanthus rhizosphere microbial communities from Kellogg Biological Station, Michigan, USA - LAR L8-1 metaG | ecosystem: Host-associated > Plants > Roots > Rhizosphere ...
AGCTACTTCTTGCGCGAGATGCACGCGAGAGGTGAGGCCGAGTTTGGTGTAGACGTGGGTGAGGTGGGTTTGCACGGTGCGCGGTGAGACGAAAAGCCGGGCGGCGATGTCCTTGTTGGCAAGCCCGTCGCTGACGAGTCGCACGACGTGGCGCTCGGTGGGGGTGAGAGCTGCCGAGCCGCTTGTCGGCCGTTTGCGTTGGCCGTGGCCGCGCTGGGCGTAGGCGATGGCCTCCTCGGTGGACAGGGTCGCGCCCTCGGCCCACGCGGATTCAAAGTCCTTCTCGCCCATCGCGTTTCGCAGCGCCGCCATCGAGGCCTGGTAGCCGGCGTCATAGATCTTGAAGCGGACTGAGCCCATGCGGAGCCGGATGGCCTCTGCCGCGCTGAAGAGCGGGGCGGCTTCGCGGTGGCTGCCGTCCTGGCCGGCCAGAGCGGCGAGGCATTCGAGGATGTCGGGGATTAGCAGGTATGCCTTGATTCCGGCGGCGCACGTCAGCGCGTCGTGGGCGTCGCGCTCGGCCTGGTCTGGTTCACCCGCCGCGATCGCCACGCGGGCGCGGACCGTCAAAGCCATCGCCGAGTACAAGCCGGTTGTAGTCGAGACGACCCGTCCAAGCCCAAGGACGAGGACGCCTCGAACCGGTCACTGATCGGTGCGGGCACCGCGGCGCCCGTCCGCACGCTGCTGAGCGTGCCGGTGTTGGTGTCGTCCTCGGTGCCCGACGGGGCCCCACAGATTGGGACCGCGCGCTCGTCACTCCAGCGCGCCGGCGGCGAACAGCTCGCCCAGGCGGTCGCCGTCGTAGCCGAGCAACTCGGTGAGCACCTCGACGGTGTCCTGGCCGAGCACGGGTGGGACGCCGCTCACCTCCGCCGGCGTGTCCGACAGCGCCATGCGGGTGCCCTCGACGACGATCGTGCCGTGCTCCGGGTGGGGGAGCGTCACCCAGTGCCCGAGGTGGGCCAGCTGTGGGTCGTCCATGCACTCGCCGGAGTTCTGGACGGTGTGGGCGGGCACGCCGGCGGCGACAGCGAGGGCGGTGACATCGTCGGGTGTCCGTGGGGCGGTCCAGGCGGCGACGATCGTGTCCAGCTCCGCGCGCCGAGCGAGGCGGTCCTCGGTGCCCAGCGACGCCAGGTCGCGGCGACCGACCAGCTCGGCGAGCGCCCGCCAGTCGGCGTCGTCGCGGCACGCCAGGGCGACCCACTGGTCGTCGCCCGAGGCCGGATACACGCCGTGCGGCGACATCTCCGGGTCGGCGTTGCCGTTGCGCGTCCACTCGTGGCCGTTGACGGCGCGGTCGAGCAGCGCCGGTGACAGGAAGTGGGCGCACGCCTCGGCCTGGGCGAAGTCGAGGTACTGCCCCTCGCCGGTGCGGTCGCGGTGGTCGAGCGCGGCGAGCACGGCGCACAGCGCGAACCGCGGCGACGGATAGTCGCTGTAGGCCCCGAACGGTCCGCACGGCGGGCGGTCCGGCCACCCGGTGAGGTGGAAGAACCCCGACAGCGAGGCGCCCATCGTGCCGAAGCCGGCGCAGCGGCGCAGCGGGCCGGTCTGGCCGAACAGGCAACTCGACATCATGATCAGGCCCGGGCGAAGCTCGTGCAGCCGGTCGTAGTCGAGGCCCAGCGACGCCCGGCCGCGCGGGGAGAACGAGTCGATGATGACGTCGGCCCAGCGCACGAGGTCGCCGAGCACCTCCTTGCCCAGCTCCTGGCGCAGGTCGACGCCGATGCTGCGCTTCCCCGTCGTCATGTTGAACAGCAGGCCCGACGAGTCGTTGCCCGGGACATCCTTGACGAACGGCCCGATCGTCCGGGCGACGTCGAGCTTGGTGCTCGTCTCGATGCGGATGACGGTGGCCCCGAAGTCGGCCATCACCCGGGTCGTCGCCGGCCCGGCCATCGCCCACGTCAGGTCGAGCACGTTGATCCCGTCGAGCGGGGGTCGTCGCCCACTGTCCAGCTCGCGTTCGCGCAGCGAGTCGCGCGCGGCCGAGCGCTGCTGCGCGAACGCGGTGTCGGTGTGCTCGCCGAGACGGGGCGCCCGCCCGAGGCGGATCGGGGGCTGCGTCGACGACCACACCCACGGACCGGGCGCGGTGACCGGCCGGCCCGAGCCGAGCGCGTCGTCGTCGACCTGGTCGAAGTAGTCGCGCGCCGCGAATTGCGCGCTGGACAGCACGTCGGACGGCGAGGCGACCGGCGCGATGAGCAGCCGGCGGCTGCACGACAGCTCCAGCAGGTCCGCCTTCGTCCGGGTGGCGCAGAACTCGCCGACGATCCGCTTGACCCGTTCGAACTCCGCGACCGGCTCGCTGCCGTCCCTCAGGTGGTTGAAGTAGCCCAGCCAGTCCTTGTCGCGGGTCGCCTCGTCGCACAGCCCGACCTCGTGGATGCACGCCATCAGCCGAGCCGTGAACGGCCCGATCGACGCACCGAACAGAAACAACACCGAGACGAAGCCGTCTGCGCACGGCCACAGCAGCTGGAAGTCGAGCCCGGCGGTCTTGACCCCGCCGCTCATCCGCTTCGCCGCCACCCCGCCGAGCGGGACCGCCAAGACGTAGCTCTGCGTCGCCTGCAGCATCGAGCGCTGCGCCGACACCTCGACGTGCTGGCCTCGGCCGCTGACGCCGCGCTCGCGCAGCGCCAGCAGCGCCCCGACCGCGGCGTCGGAGCACGCGTGGAGGAACGACTGCGGGACCGCCGTCCGCACGGGCGGGCGGTCGTCGTCGCCGGTCATCGCCAGCTGGCACCCGGCGGCGTTGACCGTGAGGTCCGTGGCCGGCCACGCCGCCTTCGGGCCGCTCGACCCGAACGCCGTGATCGAAACCGTCACGAGCGCCGGATCGGCAGCACGCAGCGCGGCGAGGTCAATGGGCACCGCGCCGCTCTCGATCACGACGTCGCCGCCGGCGCACAGCCGGGCCAGGCCGTCCCGCCCGGCGTCCGATTCGAGGTCGAGCACGACGCTGCGCTTGCCGCGGTTCCAGCCCCAGAACGTCAGCGAGCGCTCGGGGTCCCGGCCGTCACCGGCGAACGGGCCGCGCCGTCGGCCGCCCGAACCCTGCGGCGGTTCGACGAGCACGACGTCGGCGCCGAGCCCGGCGAGCATGAACGCGGCGAGGTTGCCGCGCTCGTCGGTCAGGTCCACGACCCGATACCTCTCCAGCATCCCGCAGCCCTGTCGGTCGCACCGGACCGCCCGATCGTAGTCGCCAGGTCTCCCTCCCCGGCCCCGAACGCCCCGGATCACGCGCACGAGGGCGGGAATCGGCCTCCCGACGCGGGCGCGTGCGATTGCTGCGACCGCTGGCGGGACGGGTGCCGAGCGCTGCGGCTCCTGCCACGAGACGTTCGCCGGCGCCCACGCCTTCGACATGCACCGCCGGGGCGGGCGGTGCGCCGACCCCTCCACCGTCGGGCTCGTCCCCGCTGGCAGGCCGTGGCCGGGGTGGTCGCCGACCGGGCACCTGGAGAGGCCCCGCCGGCGCCGACGACGACGACGGACCCAATCGTCGACGACGGTGCCCTCGAGCCGCGGTCACCATCGGGGCGCGCAGGCGTGGCAGCGGGGCCGCGGCGGCGTCACGGGCACGGATGGTGTAGCGCCTACCCAGCGAGGTCGTCGACCACTACCTCGCTCACCCGCCGGACGGCGGGGACGAGGTGCTGATCGAGCAGATGCACGGCGCCGCGCTGCGCGTGCCCCCGGACGCCACCGCGTTCAGCCGCAGGGAGAAGAGCTTCAACGTGAGCGCCATGGCCACCTGGGAGGACGCGGCCACGGACGCCGCCCACATCGCCTGGGCGCGGTGCACGCCCGCCGCGCTCCAGGAGCGCTCGGCCAGCGGCGGCGGTTACCTCAACTACGGAGCTCCAGACGAGCCCATCGAACGCGTGCGCGCGGCCTACGGAGACGCGAAGTTCGAGCGGCTGCGGCAGGTGAAGCGGCGCTACGACCCGCACAACCTCTTCCGCTTCAACCACAACATCCCGCCCGCCGAGGCATAGGAGCGGCAGCCCGGACGGGCTTCCGCTCAATCCGACTCCGCGGCGCACGGGGTTTTTGAGTTCACATCCCGCTCGACGGCCGCCGCATACGCCGATGAACACGACCTCGTGTCCTAAGACTAGATTCGTGCCGCAGGCAATTTCGCGCAATCGCCGGGAAGTGAACACACTGAGCTACAACCGTGTCGACGCCACCGTGCTGCGGTCGGCTGTCGCGAGCATTCGTACGATTCGGCGCGCCACGGCACTTCTCGTCGTCACGATCCTGTTTGCACTCCTGGGCTGCTCAGAGTCGACCAGGCCGTCAACCACACCAACGGCGACCGCCACAGCGACCACGCTCCCGCCCCCGCAGCCGCTGCGGGCATCCGACCCCGCGCAGTGGCGGCTGGCATCCGATCCCGCGCATCTGGCCGACGACCTCGTCGTCGACGAGCAGGCGCTGCGCGACCCGTCGTCGGAGGCGGTGGTGATCGCGGCGGCGCGCCGCCAGCAAGCGGCCTACCGGGCCCTCGGACGCCACCCCGAGTGGGACCCGATCGCGCGCCCGCGAATCCCGCCGTCGCTCCTCGAAACCTACGACCGCAATGTCGACGCACGTCGGCAGCTCACCGCGATGAGCAAGGGCAAAGCCAAAGACACACTGCCTGTGTGGCGCATCGACCCGCCGCCGCCAGCCGACGAGCTGCTGGGTTACTACCGCGAGGCGGAATCGGCGTCCGGCGTCGGCTGGACCTATCTGGCGGCGATCAACCTGATCGAGACCGGCTTCGGCCGCATCGCCGGCGTGAGCACCGCTGGCGCGCAAGGCCCCATGCAGTTCTTGCCCTCGACCTTTGCCGCCTACGGCGAGGACGGCGACATCCTCTCGCCCCACGACAGCATCATGGCCGCCGGCCGCTACCTCGCCGCCAATGGCTTCGCCGACAACCGCGACTACGCCCTGTACCGGTACAACAACTCGAACCAATACGTGCAGGCGGTCAACGACTACGCGGCGGTACTGGCAGCCGATCCCGCTGCGTTCGCCGGCTACCACCGGTGGGACGTCTACTACAACACGACCGCCGGTGACGTGCTCCTGCCCATCGGTTACTCCGCGACCTCACCGATCCCCGTCGCGGCCTACCTGGCGACCCACCCGCAGTAAGCCGCTGACGCCCGGCTGGCCGGGTGGTGCGGGCTGCGGGTGCCGGCGCCGGCACCGTCGGTCGTGAGCCACACGAGACGCTGCACCCCAAACTCGCAGCGCCGCATACGCTCGCCTGAGGTGTCCTGACGGTTCGGCGATGCGCGATTCTCCCTTCGGGCATCTGGTCCGTTCGGTCGAACAGTGTGATGTGACACGGCCTGCTATTCCGATTCGGGCGGTTGGTGGATGGTGGCCGATGGTTGGCTGTTGATATAGGCAACAACGTCTTTGGGGTCCACCTCATCGGGCCACACACCGGCTGCGGTGGCGTGGTGGCCGATCGCCACGGGCAGGTGCAGGGCGACGTCGGTGCCATTGGGATCGCGGAACCAGAGCGCTGTCACCCCGGGTTGGCCGGTCGCCTGGTGGGGCTGAGAACCCAACTTGCTCAACCGGTTCAACGCCGGACGTGCCGCCTGCACATCCCTCAGAGCCAGGTTGATGGCCGTGACGCCACTGGCTTCGGGATGGTAGTCAAGGGCGATCCCTGAACGCTCGATCACCACCTGCAGGGAATCGCCGTGGATGGCGGTCATCCAGGCATTCAGCGATTGGGGAGCCCCGCCCAGCAGCGCCGCCCACCACTCCGTCATCTCTGCCGGCCGGTGGGTGAGTAGCCGCAGCTCGACAGTCCGTGCCGCAACGTCGTTCATGCGATCAGTCCTTTGTGGGTCGTGCTTAGATCCGCCGTTAATCCCGAGTGACAACGTGACGGGGCCGCCGTGTGCGTTTACCTTGTCGAGAACACCTGCGGGCACGCGGAATACTCGTCCTGGTGAGGCGGGCCAGGGCAATGACTTTCGGGCGATGACGTTGCCGTCCTGGCGTACCACGATCCAGGGGATACGCACCAGGGTGTCGGTCCACAGCAGGAGCCGATTGCGGGCCGGAGCGATGTCTCCTGGCCGCAGAATGCCGGGCGAGATCCAGCGCAGGGGTGGTTCGGCCAGGATGCGGATACCGTCGGATGGTCCGGTCTGTCCGTGCAGATATGCCCGAACGGGTTCGGCAACGTGTCGGCCGTCGAGGGCGGCGATGTCGGCGGTGTCGACCGGGTGCAGCAGGTTGCCGATGGCGAAGACGCCGGGTCTACTGGTGCGCGACGCGGTATCGACAAGGGGCCTTGGGTTTTTGGGTCCATCGCGAGGCCGGCAGCGCGGGCGAGTTCGTGATCGGGGATCCAGTCACGTCAACACGAGGGTGTCGCACTCGATGATGCGGCGATCGCCGGTATCGAGGTTCTCGATCTCGATGGCCAGCAGCGCAGGCTTGCCGATGATGCGGCTGACACGGGTGCGGGTGGCAACGTCGACGCCCGTCAGCGGCGACTTGCCCGCCGCGTTGAAGACCGCGTAGGACTCCGGTGAGGGATAGGCGGTTGTCATCAGCGCGGTGTGACATCCTGCGTGCTTGAGCGTCAGCACCGCTGACCAGCTGACCAGCTCGGCGTCGACCACGACCGCGCGTTCGCCGACCTTGCGGTGCTGAATGCGAACCAGGTTTTGCACGTGTCCGGTGGTGTAGATCCCCGGACGGCCGGTCACCCGGAATCATCGGGGCGGGGCGTGGGCGTTCCCGCGCGCCGGTGGCCAGAATGATGGCCCGAGAATCGACGCGTTGGCGTCCTTGCGGCGACGTCACATCCAGTGCGCGCTCGTCGGACCGACCGGTGACCATGGCGTTGGTGCGGATGTCGACGCCAGCGGCGGTGGCCTTCTCGACGAGTTTGCGCGCGTAGGCCGGACCGGTAATGAAAGTCTTCATATCGCGGACGCCGTAGCCGTGGTGATCACAGTGTCGCGGGATGCCCCCGCAGCTGATTCACGCTCCAGCACAAGCACTTTGAGGGAAATGTCATTGGCGAGCGCGGTCGTTGCGGTCAGCCCGGCGGGTCCGCCGCCGATGACCGCGACGTCGGCGGTTATGGGCGTGTTCATCGGCGAGCCTCGCCGAGCATGGTCTGGACTTCGGCGCCGCAAAAGAACCCTTGGCAACGGCCGTTCATCACGCGGGTGCGGGCGCCGCAGCCCGCCCAGCCCGGCGGGTGGGATCACGGAGTTGAACGCATCGCGTAGTTCGCCGTGGGTGACGCGCTCACAGAAGCACACGATCTTGCCGTAAGCCGGCTCGGCGCTTATCTTCTCGGCGTCCTGGTAGGGGCGGGTGAAGGCTTCCCCGATGTTGGGCATCCGAGGAGGTGGCGGGACATCCGCCTTGGCCACCAAGTTCAGTCCGACCGACTCGAGTTGGTCGCGAACGTATTCGGCGACGGCCATGCCCGAGGTGAGCCCAGTCGAGTGAATCCCTCCGACGAGAACGTAGTGCTGCCGCGGGTCTGGCGCGATGAGGTAGTCGCCGTGGTCGATCGCAGCGCGAAGGCCGGAATACGTTGCGGTGACTTCCTCTTCGAGCAGACGGGGCATCAGCTTGCGGCCTTTATCGAGGAGGAAGTCGAAGCCGGGCTGCGAGGTGGCCGTTGCGGTGCGTCAACGAATCAATTCTGGCGATGACGTTGGGCCGAATTGAGGCGATTCACGGAGACCGTTGGCCGCGCTCGATTGCCTCAAACTGGCGATCCGGAACTACCACGACTCGGGTACGATCGCGATTATCGACGTGCCGTTTGCGAATCTCGCTGTCTTCCTCGATCGACATGGACGACACGATTCGGCGGCCACGATCGTTTGGTCTGCATTCAGTCCGATCACCACCGTGACGATCCCGGAGCTCAAATCCGTGATCTCACACCTCCGCGAGGCTCTCGGTGACGAGACGTACGAATCGCTCGCGGGCAAGGGTGCGGCGATGACGACCTCCACGATGGTGGCGTACGCGTACGACCAAATCGACCAGGCGCGAGTCGAGCTCAAGGGCACCGGCTGAATTCCGTCGATGTCCGAGGCGCCCTTCGTTTTGGGGCGGAGAACGAATGTTGGGTCTAACTTAGTCGAATGGGTCGCACGCTGTCGGTCGCCCTCGCCCAGTACCCGCCGATCACGGGTGCCGATCCCGTCGGCCAGCTGCATGCGCAAGCGGCGAAAATCCAAAGGGAGTCAACCGATCTCGAGCTGGTGGTCTTTCCTGAGATCCACCTGTGCGGTGACTGCGATATTGCTGCGGATAGCAACGAATGGCTGCGGTCGGCCGCCGAGCCTCTCGGCGGCCCGCGTGTGCGGGCATTGGGGGAGGCGGCCAGGGCACTCGAAATGTGGCTGATTCCCGGATCGGTGCCTGAGCTCGGCGACGGCGGACACGTCTACAACACGCAGGTGGTGTTCGACCCGAGCGGCAATCTCGTCGCGAGCTACCGCAAGGTGTTTCCGTGGCGGCCGTACGAGGCATGGTCGTCGGGACACGAGTTCACAGTGTTCGACATCTCGGGTACCGGTCGCGCCGGGTTGTCGATCTGCTACGACGCCTGGTTCCCGGAATCCACCCGCAGCGTGGCGTGGTTGGGCGCTGACTTCGTCGTCAACGTCGTGAAGACCATCGGTGTGGACCGCAAGCAGGAGCGGGTGCTCGCACAGGCCAATGCGATCGTCAACCAGGTGTTCATGCTGAGCGTGAACTGCGCGGGCCCGATCGGCGCCGGCGGATCGATCGTGTGCGACCCCGAGGGGACGGTCATCGGCGATCTGCCCACCGCCGAGCCCGGGGTGCTGCTCGTCGACCTCGACCTGGACGCAGTGACCCGCGTGCGTGAGGTCGGCACGGAAGGCTTCAACCGGATGTGGTCGCAGATGACGCCCGACGATCCGGTGATCGACCTACCGATCTATCAGGGCCGGATCGATCCGACCCGGTGGCAACCGAGAGGAGCGTCATGACCGCCAGCGAGCAGCACGCAAGCTCCAGTGAACACGGACACGGCACGCTGGAGAAGCAGCTGAATCTGCGATCTTTGGTGCTGTTCGGCCTCGCCTACATGACGCCGATCATCGTCCTCGGCATCTTCGGGGTCATCGCCGAGCTGTCTGACGGCGGCAGCGCCGGGTCGTATCTGCTCGCCACCGTGGCGATGTTGTTCACCGCGCTGAGTTACGGACTGATGGCCAAGCACTTCCCGGTCGCGGGGTCGGCCTACACCTACGTTCGCAAGGCGCTCGATTCGCGGCTGGGATTCGTTGTGGGATGGGCGATCCTGCTGGACTACCTGTTCCTGCCGCTGGTCATCTGGCTGATCGGCGGGTCCTACCTGCAGGGCCAGTTCCCGAATGTGCCGTTCTTCGTCTGGATCGTGGCCTACATCGTGCTCACGTCCGCGCTCAACGTGATCGGGCTGAAGGTGGCCGACCGCACCAACTTCGTGTTGATGACTGTGCAGCTGCTGATCCTGGCGCTGTTCGTCATCCTGTCAATCACGCACCTGGTCAGCGGTTCGCAGTCGCTGGCGTCCACCACACCGTTCACCGGCGGTGGCGGATTCTCGGCGCTGGCGGCCGGCGCCGCTGTAGCCGCGTACTCGTTCCTCGGATTCGACGCCATCAGCACGCTGACCGAGGAGTCTTACGACGCCGAGCGCAATGTGCCGCGCGCGATCGTGATGGTCGCGTTGATCGGCGGTGGGATCTTCATCGTGGTGACCTACTTCGTGACATTGGTGTCGCCTGGCGGGACCTTCGCCAACTCGGAATCACTGGCCTCCGATATCGCAAAAACCATCGGCGGCAGCCTGTTCGGCGCGGTGTTCCTGACCGGGTTGATCGTCGGCCAGTTCGCCTCGGGCCTGGCTGCCCAGGCGGCGGTGTCGCGATTGCTGTATGCGATGGGTCGCGACCGGGTGCTGCCGCAGCGCGCATTCGGCTGGGTGTCGGAGCGATTCCACACGCCGGTCTTCAACATCGCGTTGTGCGGGGTAATCGGGCTGGCGGCAATCTTCCTCGACGTTGCGACGTCGACCTCGTTCATCAACTTCGGCGCGTTCACCGCGTTCACGTTGGTCAACCTCGCGGTGATCGCGTACTACTTGCGCCACCGCGATGAACACCTCAGCCCGTGGCGCTACATCCTCCTGCCGGCGATCGGCGCAGTGATCGACATCTTCCTGCTGACGCAGTTGGACTCCAAGGCGCTGATCCTCGGTCTGAGCTGGCTGGGCATCGGCATCGTGTACCTGCTGGTGCTGACTCGTGGGCTGACCAAGGAGCCGCCCGAGATGACGGCGATCGCCGAGGCCGAATAACTGCGAGTTATCCACAGAGGCCTGCCTGTTCTGTGACATTCTGCGGTGGTGTCCGCAGGGGGACCGCCTTCGGGGGTGGTGACGTTTCTGTTCACCGATATTGAGGGGTCGACCCGTCGGTGGGAAGCTGACGCGGCTGCGATGCGCGCGGCCCTATTGGCGCATGACGAGGTGTTGCGCTCCTCGATTGAGGCGCACGGCGGCTATTTGTTCAGCCACACCGGTGACGGTGTAGCTGCTGCGTTCGCATCGTCGAGGTCGGCTGTCAACGCCGCGATCGCCGCTCAGCGGAATCTGGAGTTGCCGGTGCGGATGGGCATCGCGACCAGTGAAGCCGAACTGCGGGACGGGGACTACTTCGGCACCGTGCTCAACCGCGCCGCGCGGGTGATGGCCGCCGGGCACGGCGGTCAGATTCTGGTGGCCGATTCGACAGCGAGTCTGCTCAGCGGAATTGATCTGTTCGATCTGGGGCCGCGACGGCTGCGGGATGTGCCGAACCCGATCACGGTGTTTCAGTTGCGGGCGCCCGGCCTGCGGATCGAGTTCCCGCCACTGCGAACCCTGGATGCGAACCCGGGGAATCTGCGGTCTGCGGTCACCAGCTTCATCGGGCGCGAGTCCGAGGTCGCCGAGGTGCAAGGGGCGCTGCGAGCGCACCGGTTGGTGACGTTGACCGGCGTGGGCGGGGTGGGCAAAACGCGCCTGGCGTTGGAAGTCGCCTCGCGGATGGCCGATGAATTTCCCGACGGGGTATGGGTTTTCGAGCTGGCCGCAGTCAATGACCCTGCTGCAGTGCCTGACGCGGTGGCAGCGGTGCTGTTCATCACCCAGCAACCGGGCAAGAGTCCGGTGGCGATCGTCGGTGAGACGGTGGCCCCGATGATCGCCGCCGGGCTCAAGAGACTGCGGACCTGACGCTCCATGGCCGAGCTGGGAGCACCTCCCGCTTGCGGGGGAACACACAAGCACCCGAACCTGCGGCGTATCGGGAGATTGTGCGTCTGGTCGGTGGTGATCGCGGCCGTGGTGATCGTGGTGGTCAACCTGACCGTGGCCCGATTGCCCACGATGCCGTCGGCTGACGGCAAGTACATCAGCCTGCGCGGCAAGGAGATTCACTACGTCGAACAGCCCGGACAGGGTGTGCCGATCGTGCTGCTGCATGGGCAACCGGGCACCTACAAGGATTTCGAAA
>Ga0070712_100002380_pt1 | contig 11580 bp, 10 predicted proteins | sample LARL81metaG_FD_71396 | JGI IMG/M metagenome (GOLD analysis project Ga0070712, IMG submission 71396) | Corn, switchgrass and miscanthus rhizosphere microbial communities from Kellogg Biological Station, Michigan, USA - LAR L8-1 metaG | ecosystem: Host-associated > Plants > Roots > Rhizosphere ...
CGAAGAACGCCTCGTCCGCCACGTAGAGCTCCGTGCGGTCGATCTCCCGCTGCTCCACCGTCACCCCGAGCGACTCCGAGAACAGGGTGAGGAGGGTGGAGCGGGTGACGCCCTCGAGGATGTTGCTCGTCACCGATGGTGTCATCGGCTGGGCTTCCCGCACGAGGAAGAGGGTGTAGCCCGGCCCCTCCGCCACGCTGCCGTCGCCGTTGAGCAGGATCGCGTCGTCGTAGCCGTCGGTCTTGGCCTGGAGCAGGGCGAGCCGGCTGTTCTGGTAGTTGGCGGCCGCCTTGACCCGCGCGGGGATGGCGTTGTCGGCGGTGCGGTGCCACGAGCTCACGGCCACGTGGAGGCCGGCGCTCTCGAAATAGCGGCTGGTGGGGATCGGTGCGATCACGTAGCCGACCGGCTCACGCGAGGCGAGCCCGCCGTCGTCGGTGTCCACGAACACGATCAGCCGGACGTGGAGGTCCTCGTGGAGATCGTTGGCCCGGATCACCTCGAGCACCTCGCGCTCGAAGCGGGCGGGGTCCGCGGGGAGGGGAATGCGCGCGATCTTGGCCGATTGCTCGAGGCGCCGCAGGTGCTCCCGGAGCCGGAAAACGTAGAGCTGCTGGTCCGCGTCGCTCCAGTAAGCGCGCATGGCCTCATAGACGCTGGCCGCGTACTTCATGGCCGTCGAGAGCACGTGCACCCGCGCGTCTTCGTACGGAATGACTGCGCCGTTCATGTTCAGCAGCTTGGGTTTGGCCATGATGAAACTCCTCGCCCGGGGTAGCCGCGGGCCGCGTCGATGCTGTGGGTACTCACTCTTCGCTTGGCGCACGTCGCTGATCGAGCGCCGGATATTGCTGCGCTCGTGAGCGCCACATGTATAGCAGTCAAGCACACTCTTGCCAATCGTCAGCTCCGGTCGTCGCCTTGACGTTTCATGCTGAACCGTCCCTCGAGCGACGACCTGCGATCGCGGCGGCGGAGCGCGGAGGCTCCCTACTCGACCTCCACGATCAGCTCCACCTCGACGGAGACGTTCGACGGCAGCGAAGGGAGGCCCACGTCGGAGCGCGCGTGGCGCCCGGCCTCGCCGAAGAGCTTCACGAGGAGGTCAGAAGCGCCGTCGATGACCGCGGAGTGCGCCGTGAAGTCACCACCGCCCACATTCACGAGGCCCACCACCTTGATCACCCGGGTCACCCTGTCGAGCGAGCCCACCACCTGCTTGACGCAGGCGAGGCAGTTCAGCGCCGAGTCGCGGGCCGAGAGATAGGCGTCCTCCGCGCTCACGTCGCGGCCGACCACGCCCACGTAGCGGCGCACCCCGTTGATCCTCGCCGTCTGCCCCGAGGTGTAGACCAGGTTCCCCGTCCGGGCCGCGGGCATATAGTTGCCCACGGGCACCGGCTGCTGCGGCAGCTCGAGCCCCAGCTCGGCCAGGCGTGCCTCGATCCGTGAGCTCTCTGACGTGAGGCCGGCCATGGCGTCAGCCGATCCGCTCGGCTTCGGCCAGCATGGCCTCGTAGCCCGAGACGACCTGCTGGGGGATCTCGACCAGATCGAGGATGCGGTCGAAGTCCTTGAACCCGGACCCGGTGAGAACGCACACGACCGACTCGCCGCGGCCGATCGTCCCTTCCCGAACGCCGCGACGCACCGCAGCCACGGTGACGGCGCCGCTCGGCTCGATCATGAGCCCTTCCTGGCCGAGCAGGCGCACCGCCTCGACGATGTCCGCTTCCTCCACGCCCACCGCGGCGCCGTTGGAGGCGCGGATAACCGCGAGGGCCTGATCGCCGAGCAGCCCGGGGTCGGCCGCGGCCAGCGCGCTCGCGATGGTGGACTGCTTGTCCACCGGGGCGACCCGGGGCAGACCTTTCTTCCAGGATTCCACGATGGGCGCGCAGCGCGCGGCCTGCACCGCCGTCATCATGGGCAGGCGATCGACCCAGCCAATGGTGCGCAGCTCGTTGAAGCCCTTCCAGGTCTTGACGAGGGACATCCCGCCCGCCGCCGGGTGCAGCACACGATCGGGCGCGTGCCAGCCCAGATCCTGGGCGATTTCGTACGCATAGGTCTTCTTGCCCTCGTAGCGGAACGGGTTGTCGGTGCCGCAGTCGTACCACTTCACGCGCCCACTCCCGATCAAACGACGGTACATGGCGTTGATCTGCGAGTAGTGGCCGTCGACCCGGATGAGCCGCGCCCCGAAGAACACCGCCTGCGCCATCTTGGGTACCGGGGTGTCCTTGGGGCAGAACACCACGCTCTGCAGTCCGGCCCGGGCCGCGTAGGCGGCGGTGGACGACGCCTTGTTGCCGGTGGAGTCGCAGGAGAGAACTCCGTAGCCGAACTCGACGGCCTTCGTCGCCGAGACGGTGATCGAGCGGTCTTTCAGCGAGCCGGTGGGATTGGCGGCGTCCGACTTGAGCCAGAGCTCGCGTACGCCGCAGGCACGGGCGAGCCGCTCCGAGCGGAGAAATGGCGTACCGCCTTCGCCCAGGGTGACGATGCGGGCGGGATCGAGCACGGGCAGCAATTCCGGCCAGCGCCAGACGCCCGCGGGACGCCGGGCGAGGGCGTCGCGATCCACCTCGCGAGCGAAGCGGGCAAGGTCGTAGCGGGCCTCGAGCAGGTTGTGGCAGCTCGGACAGAGGAGGAGGTCCTGGTCCGGCGGATATGCGGCACGGCAGCCGAGACAGTCGAAGCCGGTGAAGTACATGGATGTCCTCGTGATGTCGCGACGCGGGCCGCTCACGGCGACCGGCGGGCGAGCAGGAGCGGGGTGAGCAGAAGCACGCTGGCCACGATGATTACCGTGGAGATGGCGGGCAGGATCGGCGTGATCTCGTAGAGGATAGCGTCCCAGACCTTCACGGGAAGCGTCTTGGTCCGGACGCCACTGATGAACAGGGTAACCACCACCTCGTCGAACGAGACGTTGAAGGCGAACAGCGCGCTGCCCAGCACGGCGAGCCGGATCTGGGGCAGCGTCACGCGGAGGAAAGTCCGCGGCGGATTGCCGCCGAGACTGCGGGATGCCTCCTCGAGGCTGGGGTCGAGGCTCTGGAGGGCGCTGCCGACGAGCACGACCACGAACGGGAAGGCGAGCACGCTGTGGGCGAGGACGAGGCCGCTGATGGTTCCGACCAGCCCCGCCTGGGAGAAAACGAAGTAGAGAGCCACCGCGAGCACGATGCTTGGAACAATGCGCGGGGCGATCAGCAGCGCCTCGAGCACGGCGCGCCGCGGACCGCGAAGACGGCGGAGCCCGAGGGCGGCCAGCGTTCCCATCGTGGTGGCGACGACGGTGGTGCCGAGAGCCACCTGGAACGAGCGCCCGAGGACGGCCATCCACTCTGGGCTCGAGAAGAAGCGCCGGTACTGGTTCAACCCGGGGTCGCGCGGGATCAGCTCGAAGACCATGGAGGAGCTGAACGACATGGGGATGACCGACAGCACGGGAACGGCCAGGAACAGCAGCACGGCGCCGCCCAGCGTGCCGAGCGCGGCCGTCGCGACTACGCGCCGGAGCTTTCTGGGCAGGCGCGTCACGGGAAGCCCGTCCTCGGCATGCGGCCGCCGAGCAGGCGGATGTAGCCGAAGTAGAGGAGCAAGGTCCCCATCAGCAGCGTATTGGCGAGCGCGAAGGCGAAGGGCCAGTTCAGCACTTGGCGCACGCTGAACTCGATGAGATTGGAGATCATCATCTGCTTCGGCCCGCCCAGCAGGGCGGGGGTGATGAAGAATCCCAGGGCGACGATGAAGACGAGCAGCCCGCCCGCCGCGAGCCCGGGCAGGCTCAGAGGCAGGGTGACTCGCCAGAATGTCCTCAGCGATCCTCCGCCGAGACTGGCCGACGCCTGACGCAGCTCCGGCGGAATGGCGAGCAAGGAGCTGAGGACGGGAAAGATCATGTAGGGGAGCAGCATGTTGACCATGGCGATGAGCACGCCCGTCTCGTTGTACATGAGGTCGAGCGGGGTGTGAATCAGGCCAAGCCGCCCCAGCGCCTGGTTCAGGAGGCCGGTCTTCTGGAGGAGGATCATCCAGATGTAGTTCCGCACGAGCACGCTCAGGAAGAACGGCACGATCACGCAGAGGAGCAACACCTGACGGGTCCGCGGCCGCACCGAGGCGAGGAAGTACGCGGCGAGATAGCCCAGGAGCACGCAGCACAGGGTCGTGAGCAGGCTGATCTTCAGGGTGATCCAGAACACGCGCCCGTAGACGGGGACCGTCCACATCCGGGCGTAGTGGTCCAGGGTGAAGGCGGGAGCGAACACGCTCCCCTGCAGGACGCGGCCGAGGGGCAGCGCGAAGAGCACGATCAGGAAGGCGAGGGGCGGGGCGAGGAGGAGGGCGGTGGAGAGCCGGGAGCGCGCGGCCCGTCGCACGATCAGCTCATCACCACGCGCGCATCCGCGATGGCGGCGCCGCGCGCCGAGAGGATCACCGGATTCAGGTCCAGCTCGGCCACCTCGGAGCGATCGGCGGCCAGCTCCGACACGCGGACGAGAAGATCCACGAGGGCCTCCCGGTCCACCGCGGGCCGGCCGCGCATCGCATCGAAGAGGCGATGCGCGCGGACCTCCTGGATCATGGCCTCCACATCGCGGTGGCCGAAGGGGGCTACGCGGAACACGACATCGTCCAGCGCCTCCACGAGCACCCCGCCGAGGCCAAACATGACCACCGGCCCGAACTGCCGGTCGCGCAGCACACCGACCACCGTCTCGACGCCGGGCTCGATCATCGGAGCGACGAGCACGCGCGGGTCACCGGCTCCGACCCGCGCCGCGGCGTCCATCAGCTGTCTCCATCCGTCGGCGGCCGCCTGGGGATCGCGAATTCCCAGGAGCACTCCACCGATGTCGCTCTTGTGGATGACGCCGCGGGCCACGAGCTTGAGCGCCGCCGGCGACCCGAGCGCCTCCACCGCCGCCACGGTCTCGGCCGCGCTGGCCGCCACGCGCCAGGGAGGAACCGGGATGCCGTACAAGGCCAGCAGCTCACGGCACTGAGGCTCGGGCAGGACGTCGCCGGAATCGCCCGAGAAGAGGCGGGAGACGTGGCTCGGCTCGGGATGCGAGCGACGGCCCGGACCGCCCCCTGCGGCTCCGCGCGTCTGCGCATGCTGCCACAGAGCTCCCATGGCGCGGGCCGACGCTTCGAGAGATCGATAGATCGGAATGCCGGCCGCGCGAAGGGGCTCGAGCGCGGTGAGCGGCTCGGCCCCGTAGATGGTGTGGACGATCACCGGCTTGCCCCGCCGTTTCACCACGAGGGCCACCTCCTGAGCGGCTCGGTACTCTCGCCGGCCTAGCTCTTCGGTGGCGATCTTGAAATAGCCGCCGAAGTGCCCCGCGATGAGGGCCCCGCCGATCGCCGGGTCGCCCAGCGCGATGTCCAGGACGCGCGGCACCACTTCCGGCTCCTCTTCGGCCACGCCGGCGAAGTCGACGGGATTCTGGATGCCGCTGCGCGCGGGAAGCACGGCGGCCAGCGCGTCGCGGGTGGCCGGGGAGAGCGGGGGAACCGTGAGCCCCGCCTTGTCGGCGGCGTCGGCGACGATGGTGGCGTGGCCACCGCCATCCGAGATGACGACCACCGAGCCCGGATGGGGCGCGGGCAAGAGAGCCAGAGCCATGGCCGCGTCCCAGGCCTCTTCGCTGTCGGTCACGCGAAGGATGCCGCATTGTCGGAGCGCCGCCACGACCACGCGGTGCTGGCCGGCGAGCGTGCCGGTATGCGACAGGGCCGCCCGCCGCCCGCTCTCGGTTTCCCCCGGCTTCAGTACCACCACCGGCTTCGGATTCGGAAGACGCCGCATCAGCTCCCAGACGGCGCGGCCTTCTCCTGTCTCGAAGCCTTCGAGGTAGGCCACGATCACCCGCGTGTCCGGGTCGGCCTGCAGGTACTCGAGGTATTCGGGGATGCGCAGGTCGGCGGCATTGCCCACCGTGATGAGCTTGCTCATGCCCAGGCCCTTCTCGCGCGCGAGCTGTACGAAAGTGAGCGCCATGTTGCCGCTCTGCGAGAGCACCGCGATGGGGCCGGCAGGCACGCCCCAGCCGAGCACGTTCACGCGGCCCGCGGCGCTGAAGAGCCCGGCGCAGTTGGGGCCGATCATCCGGCCGCCGGCCTCACGGAGCTGGCGGGTCATCGACTGCTCGAGCCGCTTGCCTTCCTCTCCCGTCTCGCCGAAGCCGGCGGTGATGACCACAACCGCCGGCACGCGAAGCTCCGCGCAGTCGGTCAACGCGCCGGGCACGAGATCCGGGCGAACCAGTATCACGGCCAGTTCGGGCGGCGTCGGCAGCTCCCGCAAGGACCGGTACGCCTTGTGGCCGAGGATCTCAATGGCCGTGGGATGAATCGGATAGAGGCCGCCCGGGAAGCCGGCCTCGACCATGCTCCGCCAGCGGCGCCCCCCCGCCTTGTGCAGGACGGTGGAAGCGCCGATGACGGCCACGCTGGCGGGGTTGGCGAAGTAGTCGAGGGCGTGTCGGCTCATCGGCCCTCGAACCGGGGCGTACGCTTCTCCGCGAAGGCCCGCGGGCCTTCCTTGGAGTCCGCGGTCTCGTGGATGAGCGCGGTGACCGTGCTGTAGAAGCGGAGGGCGTCGTCCGGATGCTGATGGAGTGATCGCCACGCCAGCTCCTTGGTGATCTTGATGGCGAGGGGGCCGTTCTGGCTGATCCGCTCGGCGATCTGCTCCGCCGTCGGGAGCAGCGCGCTCGGCGCCACCACCCGGCTCACCAGCCCGATCTCCCGGGCCCGGGCCGCGTCGATACGCTCGCCCGTGAGCAGCATCTCCATGGCCATCGACATCGGCACGGTGGTGGGGAGTCGCATCGCCCCGAAGCCGTGGAGGATGCCCCAGCGAACTTCCGGGCATCCGAACGAGGCGGTCTCGGCCGCGATGCGGATGTCACAGCCGAGCGCCAGCTCGAGCCCCCCGGCCAGGCAATAGCCGTTGACGGCGGCGATCACGGGCTTGCTCACCTGCAGCTTCTGTCCGAGCCGGTACTGGATCTCCGAATGCCACAGCTCGTTGATGCCGCCGGCGTGCGAGCCACCGTGCATCTGCTTGAGATCGGCGCCCGCGCAGAACGCCTTGTCTCCCGCGCCGGTGACGATGGCCACGCGAAGCTTTTCGTCCGCGTCGAATTCCTGGAGCCGCCGGCCCAGCGCCTGGGCCGTGGGCAGGTCGAAGGCGTTCATCGCCTCGGGCCGGTTCAGCGTGATGCGGACGATCGGACCCTTCGGATCGTAGAGGACGGTGCTCATGGGCTTGCTCGCTCCTATCTCAGGCGCCATTCGTTCCACTGCTCGGTGACCTTGTCGAGGTTGGGGCCCCACCAGTCACCGCTGAGGAGGAAGCCCTTCCGAACGTTCTCCGGATCAGACGACAGGAGCGGGCGCAGCTTGGGGTTCACGAGGGCGGCCGCGTTCTTGTTGGTGGGGCCGAAGGCCACGTACTTGGTGAGATCGGCCTGGGGCTTCGGCTGGAGCGCCCAGTTGATGAACCGCATCGCGTTCTGGGAATTGGGCGCGCTCGCGGGCACGACCCACGCCTCGTACGTGAGGGCGGCCCCCTCGTAGCTGATGCCGAGCGGCTCGCCCTCGAAGACGGGGGTGATCGAGCGCGTCCACGGCGTCATGGTGATCTCTCCGCTCTGAAGCAGGACGCCGGGCTGCGGAAATTGGCTCCACCAGACCTTGACCGCGGGCTTGATGCGGTCGAAGCTCTTGAGCGCGCGCGCCACGTCGAGCGGATAGAGCTTGTCCTTCGGCACCCCGTCCGCGATCAGGGCGAACTCGAGGGAATAAGGCGGGGCATTGTACATGGCGCGGATCCCCGGCACCTTCGCCGGATCCCAGTAGTCCATCCAGGTCTTCGGCTCCTTGCCGGGGGGGTGCGCCTTGGTGCTGTAGGTCAGCAGCATCGGGATGGTCACACAGCCGACGGCGTACTCCGTCACCAGGTTCGCCTGGATGTCCTTGGCGTTGATCACGCCGTAGTTGAGCTTCTGGAGCAGGCCGTCGCGGATCGCGGTGTAGCGCAGGCGGTCGGGGATGGAGATCAGGTCCCACTCGACGTTCTTGGACTGCACCTGGGCGCGGAGCTTGGCCAGGTCCACCCCGGTGGTCTGGACCACCTTGATACCCGTCTCCTTCTCGAACGGCTCGAAGAGGGCCTTGGTCTGCCCCTCCTGGTATCCGCCGCCGAAACCGACGAATACCAGCTCGTTCGCCGCCCCCTTCGCGGTGGTGATGATGTTGGGGAAGGCCACGCTGGCCGCGCCCGTCGCGGTCGCCGTCAGGAACGCTCGACGTGAAAGACGTGTCGCTCTCATCGCTCCTCCTGTGTGTCTGTTGTCTGGTCTGTCCGTTGTCAGGTTCTGCCCGGTGTCAGGCACTCACGGTGAGACTGTCGCTTGGGTCCCACCCGACGGTCACGCTCTGGCCAGGGCGAAAGCGCAGGCCGGTGGACGGCGCCAGGGTCTTCGCCCAGAGCTCGTCGCCGGTCTCCGCGACCACCCGATACTTCACGAGATCGCCGACGTAGAGGACTTCCAGCACTTCCGCGGCATAGTGGTTCACCGCATGCTCCGCGTCGGCGCCGATCCGCACGTGCTCGGGCCGGATCACGATGTGAGCGGCCGCGGCGCCTCCCGCCCCGCCGTCGGTCCGGATGCGGAGGCCCTTGGCCGTGGTGAAGGTCAACGGGCCGGCTTCGGCCCCGGACAGGCTTCCCACCAGCAGGTTCGACTCGCCGATGAAGTCGGCCACGAACTGCGTGGCCGGGCGCTGATACACCTCGAGGGGCGAGCCCAGCTGATGGAGCACGCCCCCGTCCATGACCGCGATCACGTCGGACATCACGAGGGCCTCGACCTGGTCGTGAGTCACCGAAACCGTGGTGATGCCGAGCTCCTGCTGGAGCCGCCGCACCTCCACCTGCATGGTCTCGCGGAGGCGCTTGTCGAGCGCGCCCAGCGGCTCGTCCATGAGGAGGACGGGCGGCTCGAAGACGATGGCGCGGGCCAGCGCCACACGCTGCTGCTGGCCGCCCGAGAGCTGGTGCGGATAGCGGGCCTCGTAGCCCTGCAGGCGGACGAGATCGAGGGCCGCCTCCACGCGACTCCGGATCTCCGCCTTCCCGCTCCGACGCATCTCGAGGGGGTAGGCGATGTTCTGGAAGACCGTGAGGTGAGGGAAGAGGGCGTACTGCTGGAACACGACTCCGATGTTGCGCTTGTGGGCCGGCCGCTCGGTGATGTCCACGTCAGCCACCAGGATCTGACCCTCGGTGGGTTCCTCGAAGCCGGAAATCATGCGCAGGCTCGTGGTCTTGCCCGATCCGCTGGGCCCGAGGAGCGTGAGCAGGCTTCCCCCCGCCACCCGGAACGACACGTCGCTCACCACCCGGGTGGCCCCGAACGCTTTGGACAGATTCCGCACCTCGAGAGCGGCGGCGCGAATGTGGAGCCTGGCATCTCCAGCCATGTCCGCCTCTATCGCCGGAGCAGCCCTTGGGGGTCTACCCGCCGGCGCAAGATGTCGAGCTCCTCGACGGTGGGGGCATCGGTGACAGGCACCCGGTCCGGCACGAGCAGCTCGAACCCGGTCCGCGCGCGGACGTCGTCAATCGAACAGCCCGGATGCACCGAGCGGAGCCGCAGGCGCTTGGTCGTCTCCTCGAAATCGAGGACGGCGAGCGGCGTGATGCAGTAGCGTGGTCCGCCTCCTGGCAGGCCGAGGCGGCGCCGGGAGTCGGAACCGCCCTCCCCCCAGCCGACCGTGCTCACGAAGTCGCAGCGCGGGACGAAGACGCGGGGGGAGTGCTCGTTCACGAAGAGATAGAACCGGCGCACGTGGGACGCATTGGTGGTGGTGGCGATGGCGCCGGGGCCGCGCAGGGTGAGGTGCCGAGGGTCGGGTCCGAGACCGATCAGGTTCGAGTTTCCGAAGGCGTCGATCTGGAGCGCGCCCACGAAGAACACGGAGTCCCGCCGGCTTTTCTGGTACATGACGATCTCGTTGTCATTGAAGTAGGCTTCGGCCCAGCGCGCGCCGCGCCAGTCGGTGAGCAGCTCGAAATACTCCATGACCGGCGTGTGGTAGAGGTTGGTCCGCGTGTGGGCCACCATCACCCGCATGCTCGGCCCGTGGTGGAGGTGGGCGAGGAGCGCCCCCGCGCGGATCACGGGAAGGTTGGTGCCGACGAACACCTCCTCGCCGTCGGCGATGTCGCGGGCGATGAAGGTCGCCATGAGCTCCTTGATGGAGGGGGCGTCCATCAGTATTCCCCGAGAGCGAGGAGCCGGCGCAGGCCGACGGCTTCGAGGTACTCGACGTGGTCGGCGGGGGTCCGGACGTAGCGATCGAGATAGCGCTCGAAAGGGCCGCGGTCGCCGTTCCGGGCATAGGCACGGCCGGCCTCGACGAGCAGCGCGATGTGCGGGCGATCCTCCAGGTAGAAGCCGGGGCTCGAGAACGGGTGGGCCCCGAAGGGGGCACGGACCACTCCGTGGGCGAGGAGCGCGGTTCGCTCGGGCGCGCGGCGGATCTCCTCGTTCGACACCACCTTCTCGACCTGGACCAGGGTGCGGGTGGCCGCGCGCCACAGGAGACGATCGGCGTAGCCCGTTCCCACGAACTGCACGTTGCCGTAGGCGTCGGCCTGGGCCGCGTGGAGCAGGGCCAGGTCCGGCTCGATGGCGGGCACGGCGAGGAGAGTCTCGCCGCGCACCGGGTCGGTGAAGAGCTTGAGGTCTGGATTGACTTCCGGATAGGAGGTGCCCACGCCGCCGCGGGTGGGCATGAACGGCAGCATCTGGCCCGCGGCCTGGAGACCGGCATAGTACTGCCCCTCGTCACACTCCCACACCTCGATCTCCCCGCGCTCGGCCGCCGCCCGGTAGAACGGGCCGATCGACGCCAGCGCCTCCGCGCCGACGTAGGGACTGATCACCTTGCGCACGCACCCCGCCCCGATGAGCAGATCCACGTCGAGGCCGCCCACCGCCGAGCCCACCACGGTCAAGTTCCGGAGGCCACGCCGGATGATGTGACGGACACCGATCATCGCGTGGCATGCAGTAGCCAGCCCGCCGAGGGCGACGCACATGCCGTCCCGGAACCAGTCCGCGAGGCTCGCCTCGTCGATCAGGAGAGAGCGCCGCTCCGCCGAGGCTCCGGTTCCGTTCAAGGTAATCTCGGCGGGCGGGTCAGAAGGTGGGCGGGCTGATCGCCCACAGGCATCGGAGCCGCCCGCGGCCCGCATTAGCGATCCGATGGGGGATGGAGCAATCGAAGCGGATGCTGTCGCCGGCGTTCAGGCGGTGCACCACGTCGCCCAGGTGGACGTTGGCCACTCCCTGCAGGACGAGCCCGCACTGCTCGGCGTGATAGGCGAAGGCTTCCTCGCCCGTTCCCGCGCCGACCTCGTACTCGCTCAGGATGAGCTCGATGTGTCCGGAGAGATCGGGCGTGAGCATCTGGTACGTGATGCCGCGCCGCGGGGACAGGCGCTTGCGCTCGCCCGCCCGGACCACCGCGCGGTCGAGAGGGCTG
>Ga0070712_100002381_pt1 | contig 11576 bp, 10 predicted proteins | sample LARL81metaG_FD_71396 | JGI IMG/M metagenome (GOLD analysis project Ga0070712, IMG submission 71396) | Corn, switchgrass and miscanthus rhizosphere microbial communities from Kellogg Biological Station, Michigan, USA - LAR L8-1 metaG | ecosystem: Host-associated > Plants > Roots > Rhizosphere ...
CTACGTGGAAGGCATGCAGATCGGCCATGGTCTGTCGCCGCCCCAAGTCGCGCATGAACAAGCGATGGCCAATGGAAACCAAATAGTTGGTGGCGTCGGGTGTTCCCTTTCAGGTGCGGGCACTAACCACTGTGGAAAGAGACCGCGCCCCGGTGTCAGTAAACACCGGGGCGCTCCGTTAGACTACTTCACGGCTTCCTCTCGTACGGGAGGAAACCTAACTGTCGTTATGCACGGCTGATAAAGCAGAAGCAGTATTCATCGAGGCCGCCAGAGCCGTCCCCGGGAGCCAGAAAATGCAGTTTGTCTACCATGTGGTTATGACCACCTGCAAAGGATCGATAAATCCCGGTCCCCTCCAGTATCGTTAGTTCGAAGGTCCCCTCCAGGTACCGCCCACCGACCCCGTCCGGAACAAAAACGACATCTTGACCTGTGAAGCGCATCGCAAACGAGCCTCCGGGGACGTGGTAGGCACACAAAGGAAATTCCGGGCCCAACTGCACGTAAAAGTCGCCGATAGTCTTGTTCACGTTCGTGTTACCCGGAATTCCGCTAACAGGGTAGATCCGCGTTTTCGAGTACGAGCCATCCTTCAGGTTGACCATGGACAGGCCGAGGTCGGGAGCGTGAAGGACGGGCTCATAGACGCCCTTCAGTAGGAGGACGAAAGACTCGTTGGGCACGGCAACAGCCGGTCCTTGAGCAGCCATCACCCGCCCAGGGGATGCAAGCAGAGCGAGCAGCGCCCCGCCAATCAAAGTTCTTCTTTGTATGTTGGTTGGTTCTTTTTCGCTGTCGTCGATCAAGGCAAGAGCTTTCATTCCGACACCTCCGGGTTTGAGGACGGGCTGAAGGAGCAGAGAAGTAGGTCGATGGGATCGGACGGGGAACCCTCCAGGAACACCAGGGCCGAACTGCTCGCTCCGCCTAGGAGGCCGGAGCCGCGGACGCCAAGAGCGATCCTGTTGGCTCGGACAGTCTACGAGCGCAACGACTGAACAGGGCGATGACAGGAAGCTGCGGCCTCTCTCGTTCGTGAAGTGGGCGTCGGATCAGGGCGTGGACGTGAAATCGAGGTTCGTTCCAGCGAGGTAGGCACAACGTGGTGAGCGATGCGCGGGTGACTGGAGGGTCCGTGCCAGAGGCAGTAGACGCGCAGCCGGGCAAGGAAGGGAAGATAGGAGCGACCACCGCAGAACCCTGGACAGGAGGCGCCCGAGAGCCATGACTAAAGCGATCGCCCGGAACTCCGCAGGGGATGTTCTCGAACACGACTTTCGCTAGACGAGGAAGTGGAGTGATGTGTGACCTCTGGGCCGCGTGAGCCACTGCAGTGTCGTAGACGAGGCTGACGATATCGTCGCCGTCAGCACCGTCGTAGATCCCGGCGATCCACGATGGATCCGGAGGGCTGGCAAAGGCGATGGCGGGGAGCAGTGTCAACGCCACGATAGTCGGTAGAAAGGCAGTGAACGCCGGCCTCATGTCACAGCCGCTGGTCCCGCAACGGACCCAAAACCTCTCTGACCCCCTCCGTCATCGTGGTCCCCACGCAACGGTTCCTCCTCCGTGTTAGACGAAGAAAAGGCGAACGCCCGGAGCGTAGCAACAGGACCGGACGGTCAGGAAGCCTGCGAGAACTACGTGCGTAGCTCTACGTAGATCGAGGTGTCTGGGCTGGCGGCGAGCGGCGCGGCGAGGAGCATTACCCCCGTGCCAGCGAGGAACGTGCGGCGGTCTATCACTGGGTCCGCACGCTCAATTGTTAGACGTTGTCAGCGAGTATCTCTGGGTCGAATGGAACCGGAGATTGGCGGACGCAGACACGCGGTGAGGAAGTAAGACCGGAGGTCGTTCATGGCCGATCCCTAGGATGCGGACTGCCGCCAGACAATGATAACGTTGGCTCCGCTCAGAGGTTGGCGAGACGCTCGGACAGCCGCGTGGCAACGTGGGCGGCGGTGGTGCGTCAAAGGGGATCGCCATCGTGCCGCGCGCTAGGAAAGAAGAGGTGCAGCATGCCCAATCACTCTGGAAGTCCGGATAGTCCAGCGGTCGTCGGCATGCATGCACTCGCTGGGATGAGGTCGTTGCGCTACGTCATCTTGGCCAGCGTTGGCTGGCTCGTGATTGCGGCGTTGGTTGACATCGCTCGGCCGGCAGCCGCGGCGCCTGCACGGCGCTCAGGCGGTGTCGGCGTTTCGACGGTATCCGTCGTCGACTTCAGCGAGGCAGCCAAATCCCCCGACGCCAGAACACCGCCCCCGCCCAATCCCAGGGAGGAAGAGTTCCACCGCCGAGCCCGGCCTCGCCTGCCATCTCGACCGACATCCGGCGCTCGCAAGGTGCCGCCGAGAGCAGGCGCACCGACGGTCGCGCCTGCTGTTTCCAGCAGCTTCGACGGCCTCAGCGAGGCATGCCCCGGGTGCGGCGTACCACCAGACCCAAACGCTGCCACCAGCGGCACCGAGATCGTCGAGCTGGTCAATTCGTTTATTCAGGTCACCGACACGAGCGGCGCCATCATGTGTGGCGGCGGCGTGACCCTCAACCGGCTCCTGAGAACCACGGACAGCCTCACCGATCCGCGCGTGCAATTCGACAACCGCCACCAGCGCTTCAGTCTCGCGGTGACCATAACTCCCACCTCCAACTCCGCAACCCCCGCCATGTGGGTCGCGGCCAGCGACAGTGCCGATGCCTGTGGCACGTGGCGCGTCTACCGGCTCACGTTCAGCGGGGACCCGTTTCCTGCCGGAACCTTCCTGGACTTCCCCATGCTGGGTCAGGACACCAACGCCCTCCTGATCTCCACTAGGAACTTTACCCCGCACAACGGCCGGAACTTCACAGTGTACGGTTTGCCGAAAACCACTATCTACGCTGGTAACCCGGTGAGCTTCAAAACATTCAATGTTGACTCGCTCACGGCTCCGGTCACCAACGCCGGTCAGCCGATGATCTCCAGTCCCGTGAGCTTTTTCCTCGCCGCGGTACCCGGCACCGGCTACCGGCTCTTCCGACTCACCAACAGCGGGGGCTCAGGCGCCACGTTGACGAAAGTCACGATCAACTCCTTTTTCAAGGCCCCGACGCGGGAGGCCAATCAGCCTGGAACTACCTCCACGATAGACTCGTCGGACGGCAACATCCTCGCGTCACCCTACTTCGATGGCACCTCCATCTGGTTCACCCACGACTTCGACCTTGTCGGCTTCCCGACCGTGCGATACGGCGCCGTCAACGTCTCGACCAACACCGTGGCCACAGCGGCAGCGTTCCACAGCGCCACCAGCGATGACTTCAATCCATCCCTCGCGGTGGGCCTCAATCCAAGTGGAACCATCGTCTATGTCAACTGGGCCTTTACCGATGCCAAGGCAGGAACAGCTACCTCCGACGTCATCGACATGTTGCCCGCTGGCCAGGCGATCGCCAACCTCATCGGCACTGGCGCGGTCTATGCCGCTGGCAGCACCACCACCCAGACCAGGTTCGGCGACTTCTCGTCGGTTTCGATCGACCCGAAGGTATTTGGTGGCACCTGCGCCGTCGCGACTCAGCAGTACTTCAGCACTAACGGCTCCTGGAAGACCCGGTTGGCGCGGGTGGGCAATTGTCAGCCTACGCCCCTCGTCCCGGTGCCCGACGTGCGGAACGACCGCCTGGCCCAGGCGGGTCAAGCGCTGGCCGCGGTCGGCCTGATCGTCGGGCAGGTCACCAACGTGCGCGACCCAACGTGCAACAACATAGGCACCGTGCTCCGCCAAAGCCCGAACCCAGGGATATTGGTACCACAGGGGTCAGCGGTAAGGATCTCCATCGGCCAGCGGCCGCCGCCGCCTTTCCAGTGCCCCTGAACCGCGGCCCGGCCAGACCATGGCTCGCACTCATGAGATGGGCATGCCGCGATTGCGACACGGCGGATGACCGCGAGGATCGGTTCATCTGGCCGGGGCCAGCTCGCGCCGACTCGGAGGCGACCGCGCCGCGAGCTGGTCTCGATCGGACGCTACCGCTCCTCGATCAGAATGCGCTGCCAGATCCGATCCATCGCCTCGCGGAGTGCCGGCGTGGCGCGGGCGCGCTGCTCGCTCAAGTACTCCTCGGCGGCTCTGCCCATCATGAGGATTGCGTCCTCGGCCATGCGCCGCACGACGGGGTCCGGGTCGAGAAGCTTCGTCGCCTGACAGATCGGCCGAACCCCCCGCTTGAGGTTCGCCGACTCCGACGCCGCGAGCAGCTGACCGCTCCCGGAGAACGTCAGCGACGCGGAGATCTGGCCCTGATCTCCTCCGTGAGGAACGACCTGCGCTATGCCGGTCACCTCACGCCCTCCGTTCGGCGATGGCACGATCTTCACGGAGTCGTCCGGAATCGAGAACTGAAAGAAACCGTCCTGATGAAACTCCTCGACCAGCCGGAGCCATGCCTTGGCGGCCTCTTTGGCCCCGGCGTCGGTCGTGGCCGGACGGAGCGTGGCCCGGAAGAAAGCCTGCAGGGCGCCGGTGTTCACAAGAGGGTCGCTCGCGCCATCCGCTCTCACCGCGAAGAGGTTGTTGGCCTGGAGGGGCGCTGGTGCCGCCATCACAAGGGGATACTGTCGAAAGCGCAGGACGTAGAAATGGTCATTGGGGAAGGCCACGCCGAGCGCTGGTGACATGATCGGAAGGACTTGCCCTCGCCCGGCTCCCGGGAACTCGCCGAGTTTCTTGGCTAGGAGTTCAGCCGGGTCGTCCGCCGCCCCGGCCCCGGCAGCGAGCGCCAGAAAACCGCCCAACATGAATATGCCCGCGAATCGCAAACGCATATGCCAGTCCTCTCTTTGTGTACGGCGCTGTCCCATCCATTGACGCGTCAGCCGCCGCTGGCAGATCGCACGCCGAATCATAGTCGCTGGGCGCCAAAAGCGAAGGGGGATTCAAAGTCGCGTTTCAGTCTCGGATCCCGGCTTTCAGAGGTACCACCAAGGGAATCAAACGCGACTTTCAATCCCCTGCACTACAACATAGAGTTGTTCGTTCAAATCAGGGCCTCCTACCACTTGCCGCCGGCACATGAAGCCCGGGTTGCCTGGCACGTAGCGCGTCCAGTCTCCGATGATCCCGATGCCATTATCAACATCGATTCGTCGGTACGGAACCCACGAGGAGGAACTTGGAGCCGAGGCGTGGGCTAGCCGACACGAAGGTCGGTGAACAGGCGACATCTTACGTCGGTGTTTTTGGGGCAACTCTCCCCGGGCTTGACACCCGAACAGGACCTACTGGTACACTCGCTCGTCTTCCCTGTATACCACCGTCGATAAGGAGCACCGACATGGCCGATGACACCGTACGGAGCCACGATTTCGGCCCGCTCGAGAAGCAGGCGCTGGAGCATATCTGGATCCACAGCGCGCGCTGGCTCGATCTCGCCGAGCGCGACGGGCTCCGCGTCCTCGTGCGCGGCGAAGGCTCCACCCTCTGGGATGCCCGCGGCAATGCCTATCTCGATGGGCTCGCCGGGCTCTATCTCGTCAATGTCGGCCACGGGCGCCGCGAGATCGGCGAAGCTATGGCGGAGCAAGCGACCCAGCTCGCCTACTCCTCGTCGGCGGCCTACACGAACCTCGCCGCGGTCAAGCTCGCCGACGTGCTGGCCGGGCTGACGCCGGGGGATCTCAATCGCTTCTTCCTCTGCTCGGGCGGCTCCGAGGCGATTGAAAGCGCCATGAAGATCGCCAAACAGGTCCAGGCGATGCGCGGCTTCCCCAAGCGCTACAAGATCATCGCGCGGCGCGGCGGCTATCACGGTGCGACCATGGGGGCCATGAGTATCACGTCGTCGCGTAACGAGAAGTTCTTCGGCCCCTTCATGTACGGCGTCAGCTTCGTACCCTCGCCCAATCGCTACCGCAACGATTTCGGCATCGACGGCGAGGCCGGCGATCTCGCCTGCGCCAACGCCGTCGAGCAGGAAATCCTGGCGCAGGGCCCGGATACGGTGGCGGCGGTGGTCGGCGAACCGGTCTCGACTGCGAACAACTGCCACGTGCCATCGCCAACATACTGGCAGCGTGTCCGCGAGATCTGCGACAAGCACGGCGTGCTGCTGATCCTCGATGAGGTGATCAACGGCTTCGGCCGCACCGGCACGATGTTCGCGACCGAGCAGTTCGGCGTCGTCCCCGACCTCATGACCATGGCCAAGGGGCTGTCGTCGGGCTATGCCCCGATCGCCGCTGTCGCGGTCAGCGAACGGCTCTACGACGAGTTCAAGAAGCAGGACGTGGCGCTCGCGCATCTCCTCACCTTCGGCGGCCAGGCGGTGTCGTGCGCCGCGGCGCTCAAGAACATCGAGATCCTCGAGCGCGAGGAGCTCCCGCAGCGCAGCGCCCGGCAAGGCCGCTATCTCCTCGGCAAGCTCGAGGCGCTGCGCGCCCATCCGACGGTCGGCGACGTCCGCGGCCTCGGCCTCATGTGCGCGGTCGAACTGGTCAAGGACAAGGCGACCAAGGAGCCGTTCGGCTGGGGCCCGGCCGCGGCGGCGCATCCCTTCAGCCGACGCGTCGCCGAGCTGATGGAGGAGCGCGGCCTCTTGACCCGCGTCTTCATGTCGGTCCAGCTCTCCCCGCCTCTGGTCATCACCACCGAGGAGATCGACCGCATGGTGGCGATCGTCGACGAGAGCCTCACCGTGGCAGAGAAGGAACTCGGCTTCAGCTGAGAAATCGATAGCGAGGACGGCGCGCGGATCCACGCCCGCGTTCGGAAGCCAGCCGTCGCGATGACCCGTTTGTAATCGGAAGCTGAACCGCGCCCCGCTGGAGCGTGCGTAGGCCAACGCGCGGGAAACTCGCGGGGAATGACCGATCGAGAACAGATGCGACTGCACCTTCCGACAAATGGAACAAGACCCTTTCATATTGGAGCTCGGCGGACTCGAACGCGACTTTCAATCCCCTCCGAGAGCCGGAGAGGGGCCGCACTGTTGTTTCAAATCTCGGGCCTGCAATCACCGAAATCGAACTACCTGATCTTCGAGGTTGACCTCATCTGGCAGGCTCGACGCCGACGCCGACGCTTTCTCGCAGCCTTCGTTTCTGAGCATTCGCTGGGAATTGATGTGGGAATAACCTGGGAATATGGGAATCGGGCTGCATTTCCCGGCTATCTGCTGACCACGGCTGCTGCACTCCTGGACGGGAATTGGCGAGAGCTGTCTGCCTCAGAGGGCCGATCAACCCCCGTAACCCCAGTTCCAGCAGGTCAGGCGCTCCATCCAAAACCAGTCGTCGCACAGGGCTTCCGCGCACTGTTTGTTGCACTCTGCTTGGGTGACCACGCCGACACACTTCAGCTGACTCATCGCTCGGCAATAGCAGGCACCGTGAAGCTCAACGCGCAGACTGTCTGGCGGCGCGGTGGCGACGGGGCTGGACACCACGGCGCCGAGGATCACACAGAACCCGGTGAGAAAGAGCATTCGGCTCAGCCGCTCCATGCGCATTTGACCGAATTGAAGCATCTTCCTATACTGCCGCGCAATGGTTCCTCCCGTAGCACTTCGCCCTTCCGTGATCCTGATGCTCCTGCTGATTCACGTTCCTGCTACGGGTCAGCCCGCCGCCTTGCGGACCGTAGTCTCTGCGGGACAAGCAGCGCCGGGAGGTGGAACGTTTGAGCACTTCAGCGTCGAGTCACAGCCGGTGGTTGCTCCGCCCAATGCCCGCGGCGATGTCGCGTTTTTCGCAAGTCTCCTGCGCGGCGTCGGCCAGGAGGGGCTCTTCCTCGCCACCGCGCGCAGGATCATCAAGGTGGCCGTCGAGGGCGACCGGGCGCCGGGCGGGGGCACGCTCTCCGGTCTCGGCCGTCATCCGATTCCCTCAGTCAACGCCGTCGGGAGCGTGGCCTTCGCAGCGGCCGTCTCGAAAGGCAGGACCGTCGAGGGCATCTTCGTGTCCTCACGCGGGATGCTCCGCGCCGTCGCCGTCGCGGGCGAGCCGGCACCCGGGATCCCCTCTGGGACGTTTGCCAGCCTGGACTTCCCGGCGTTGAACGACCGCGGCGACGTGGCATTTCTCACGACGGTGCGCCGCGGCCGCGAAACTATCGAGGCGATCCACGTGCGAACAGGTGGCCGTGTCCGAAAGGTCATCAGCCAGGAGGATCCGGCCCCGGCCGGCGGTACCTTTGCGGCGTTTGGGGCCCCGGCGCTGAACAACGCGGGCCTGGTGGCTTTCGCCGCGGTCGTCGAGGGCCGCGGCGTTCCCGGGGGCGTGTTCACCGTCGCCGACGGCCGTGTACGCATGCTCGCCGGTGCTGGTGACGACACACCCCTCGGTGGTGTCTTCGCCAAGTTCTCGGAGCGTATCACCATGGACAACGCCGGCGGGGTCGCATTCACCGCGTTCCTCAAGGGCGCACCGGTTCGCTCGGCCATCTTCGTGGTAGAGGGAGACCGACCGAAGAAGGTCGTCGCGCTTGGCGACCCTGCCCCCGTCGGGGGTGTCTTCTCGAGCTTTGGGTTCTGGCCGGCGCTTGGCTCGAGCAGGGCCGTGGCCTTCACGGCGTCGGTCGATCCTGGCCCTCCGCCGACCGCAGTGTACGTATCCGGCCCGACCGGGGTGACGAAGGTCGCGGGGATCGGGGATCCGCTGCCAGGCGGAGCCAAGCTCGAGTCGTTCGGGCTCTACCCGACCGTGACGATGGGCCCGGCAGGTCACGTGACCTTTACAACGGCGCCCACTGCCACCGGAGAAGGCGGGGAGGCAATTTACATCGCGGACCCCGCGCGCCCGCCGTGAGGCGAGCTACTGCATGTCGTAGGGCGGATACTCGCGCCACACGTTTGCAGCCGTGATCAGCGTGTGCTGCGTCGGCGTGCGCTCAGGAACCGACTCGCCGCGCAGCATGCGGAGCGCCAGCGGCAGGACGTCGTACCCGTAGCGGTCCAGATAGAAGGCCACCGACCCGATCAGGATGCTGCCTCGGTTGTTGGGATCGAGTTCTTTCTTTTCGCTCGCCCCGCCATGCACCGATCGGTCACAGCCAAGCCCAACGATCGCAGCATCCGCCGTGCGGCCAAGCACATCAAGCGCCGACTTGGCGGACAGAGCGGTCGCATCGTCCATGGCGGCGACGAGTAACCTTGTGTTCAGGCTGGCTGCGGCGGCCTTCCCGAGCAGTGGGCTTACCTGTGCGGGGTTCCCCCGCGTGTCGAGCGCGATGATCCGCGTGGCAGGCAGGAGTCGTGTCAACGACTCTCGCACGGCTTGAACGCGTTCGGGGAGCCCGTTGGCGTGGTCGGTGAGATTGCCAAGAAGAATGGCGACCATCGGCTGCCCCTTCCACGCTCCGCCGGCAAACCGAACCAACGCCTCCCCCGCCAGCCGACCGGCCGCACGGTTGTCTACTCCGTACAGCGGCGCGCCGGTCACCGGATAGTTCACGGCCAGCGCGGGGATTCCTGCCCTTTGGAGCATCCGGGCCACGTCCTTGTTGGTGGCCGGATCCGGAAAATACTGGATATAGAGGTCTACCTTCCGCTGGATCGCATCAGTGACGTTGGCCAGCGCCTTGGCCGCGTCCTTGTGATTGTCGTAGAGCACAAGGTCGATGGGTTGATCGCGTGCGGCAAGAACGAAGCTCTGTCGCACATCGACGCCTGTGAAACCGGTGCCCTCAAGGGTGAGGCCGGGCTCCTCCGTGAGGTTGGCGAAGGCGATGGTGTACCGTTGCTGCTGAGAAGCCGCGGGAAGCACCGCAATGACGAGGAAGACGGCGGCGAGGAACGTGCCGACGGCGAGCACGGCGCGCGACCGGCGCTCGCGCAAATCCGCCGGCCGCGACGCTCTGTCTGCCACGGATCCTCTAGCGGATCCCGTCGATTCCCACGAAATTGCCGGTGAGCCCGACGGCCCGCGGCACCGTCATGTTGAAGAAGAAGGTCGCGCGGCCGGTGCCATTCGCCTCGGCGGCCATCAGATCCGTCCGCACGTTCTCGATGATGTGGATGCCGTTGTCCGTAAGCAGGATATTGTGAACGATGAATGCTTCCTTCGGATTCTCGCCGGGGATTACCTCGACGCCCCACGTGTCGTTCCCGACGGCCACGATCTTCTGGGAAACCAGCCAAGCCGCCGCTTCCTTTCCGAGGCCGGGCTCGCCGGAGTTGTACTCGGCATTCTTGGCCGGGAACTGCTCGAAGAGGTCCCCCCATCCGGTATGAATGATGACGATGTCACCCTCTCGCAGCGTGACGTTGTACATTTTGAGCCCGGCCTCAAGGTCGGCCCTGCTGAGGACGGTGCCCTTATCCAGGCACGGCTTCTTGCAGTTAGGGTTGCTCTTGAGTTTACCGGCTTGCTGATAGACTTTGACGGCATCGATAAGCACTCCGCGCGTGGCGAAGGACTTCAGGTTCTCGAGGCCGAGCCGGGTCATATTGTTCTGGTTGATGTACTTCCCCATCGGCGTTTGGTTGAAGTAGCAGTCCTTGCGCCCGATGTGGCCCAAGCCATCGAGGTGAGTGCCGACGTGGCTCTGGCTGAGCCACGTATCCTCCATGTAGGTCAACTGGTTCTCTCCGAGCGCGGCACCGGGGGCGAGGGTGGTGGCGGTCAGGATTGTCTTGGAGAATCGAGTACCGAAGAGTGGCACCCCGTCGGTCAGAGGATACGACATGGGGACGACTTTGCCGTCCTGGATCTCCGCTGCCGCTGCCTTCGTCACGGCGGGAGTCACGCGATTGGTCGCACCCGTCTGATCGTTCGGGCCCCACGGCGACGCGGGTACGAGGGTCTTGCAATCGGTCTGAGCGAAGGCCATGGAGGTCCATCCGAGCACTAACATTGTCAGACCCGCTACCCTGAGGGCCCTGTTCATGGTCGCTGACCTCCTTCTCCCAACCGGTGAACTCCTCGTCGCAGGAGCCTAGAACCCAGGCTGACTACAGGCGGATGATGCTACGCAATATGGGCTGCTTGTCAAGGAGCGTCGTGGGCGACGCCTCCCCGCGCGCGGACACTCAGCCCTGCCCTTCACCCCAGACGAAGCCCCAGCTAGCGTCCGCTACCGAGACCCTTGATATCGGTGGTTGCGGGGGCCCGCAACAACTGGCGCCCGTGCTCGCGGAGGGCCCCGGCAGGCAGCTGTGGGAGATCCTCGACATCTGCCTGCGCGACCGGCGTCAGGCCTGGGTGCTCGACCGCGACGGGATCTATTCGCAGCTGCAGCCGGACGCGGATCCGGACGAACCCGAGACGATCGGCACCCAGGGCCACCCTGATGAAGCTCACTCGGCTTCGTGCGGAGCTATGACACCTCTTTCACCTCGGGAACCTTCCAGGTACCGTCGAGCAACGAGGGCGGCGTCTCCGTCGGCCAATACAGCCGCATCATGAGAATGAACTGTGCCGAGGGCGCAGGGAGCCAGTTGGCTTCCTTGTCCTTGCCGGGGGATTCGCACTGGATGTAGAGGTCGACAGACCCATCCTTGTTCGGCTTGAACTTGTTGCGCTGGCTCAGCGTGTACCGATTCAGCGCGTTCGGCGCGAAGAAGTAGCTCGCGTCGTACATCGTGAGCGACCA
>Ga0070712_100002384_pt1 | contig 11572 bp, 7 predicted proteins | sample LARL81metaG_FD_71396 | JGI IMG/M metagenome (GOLD analysis project Ga0070712, IMG submission 71396) | Corn, switchgrass and miscanthus rhizosphere microbial communities from Kellogg Biological Station, Michigan, USA - LAR L8-1 metaG | ecosystem: Host-associated > Plants > Roots > Rhizosphere ...
TGGTCCGCGACGGACTGGTGACAAAAAATGCGGCGGCTGTCGTGAAGCGGCTGGGTGTGGCGCGCACGGAGGCCAGGCACGCCGCCACTGTGGACGTGACCGCGCTGCTGAACGCTGCCGACCGGTTGCGCTGCCGCGACATGCTGGTGCTCATCGCCGCCACCGAGATGCCCCGCGGCGAGGCTCTAGGTTTGCGCTGGACCGACATTGACCTCGACGCCGGTCTCGTTGGCCGTGCGCGGCACCCTCGGGCGCATCGGCGGCAAGCTCGCGGTGTCCGAACCCAAGACAGACGGTCGCGGCGCTCGGCGCTCCGCTGGTGGCGATGCTGCGGGCGCGCGGCAAGCAGCAAGCCGCCGAATGGCTGCACGCCGGGTGATCAGTGGACCGACTGCGGACGCGTGTTCGCCACGGAGTTCGGGACACCGGTCGAACCGCGTAACCTGGTGCGGACCATCGAGACCGCCGCGCGCAAGGCAGGCGTGAAGGAGGTCTGGGTGCACATCAAAGCGGTCGCGGATATGCTCGGGCACTCGTCGATCGCGGTCACCGGCGACATCTACGGCCATACGTCCGACGATGCTGCACGCGCGGCGATCGACGGAATGATTGGGACGCTCGGACCAATGCAACTGGTCAAGTGACCAATCGGACCGGACGGCTGGCCGCGGTGACCGCGATGACGCCCGGCAGGCATCGCCAAGCTCTTACTAGGCTGGGGCGGATTTTCGTCGTTGAACCGCGCGATCAGTTCCTCCTGGACACGGTGCGCTTTGACTACTCCACACGCCAAGCGGACAGATACGGCTATCGCTGCCGCCGTAACGATCAACCAAAGCGGAAGATTGAGGAACCATCCCTCCAACAGCAGCGTCGCCAACACTGGCCAGAAAAAACGCCGCATCATCCACCCCGATTTCGCTGTTTCACGCCGGTCTATGAGTTCAACGGTCTATGAGGTCTTCGAGTTCATCGGTGAGTACCCGGTCACCCGTCACCTCAAGCATCGCCTCGGCGCGATCCCAGATCTCGGAGGCTCGCGGTGACACGCCAACCCTTGGTTGTGCCCGCCATCGGCGCTCTAGTCCGCGACACCTGGCGGTGAAATGGATGGCCCCGTCCCACCAACCCATCGCCGTGTCGGCTGGTAATGGGGACACAGTTCATGTGGGTTGCCGTACGCACCCCGGCAGGTATGAGAAAAGGCGGTCACGGACCACTCCGAAACCGCCTCTGAACTGCTTTAACTTGGTCGGGCTACCAGCATTTGAACCTGCGACCACCTGACCCCCAGTCGGATAAAGGCTGAATTTGGTTGTCTCGCAATGACTCTCGACCCTGACCAACGAAAATCGTCTCAAGGCGTACCCTGTCAACACTGCGAGTTCGCACCTACCTGTGACAACATTTGCGCGGAAGCCACCGGTTGTGCACCGGTGCGCTGGTTCTCTGCTCGAATAGCCAGAGAATGACTCTTCCCTTGCGCGGGCTGCGCCTCCAAGAACCTTTCGCGCTACAACCGCTCGGAGCAGCCTGGCCCATCTCCCTGACGTCGAAAGCGGGCTAATTCGTTTCGCCGTGCCGGCAGGTGTTCAGGTGCCACAATATTGACGTGAGCGACGGCGGGATGAGTCCCCCGCGCGAGCTCCGTCTTGGCGCTGGTTCGTCGATTGATGACCTGCTGGATCAGGCGGTGGCGGCGATCAACCGTGGAGATCGGCGAACCGCCACCGCGCTTGCCGACCATGTACTGGCCGTGGACCATGGGAACACTGAAGCGGAGGATCTGCTTGCAGCCCCCAGCGATGGTGGCGAGATCCGGCGCTTGACGATCCTGTACGTGGACTTGGTCGATTCGGCGGTGTTGTCCAGCCACGCCGAGCTCGACACCTACGGGCTACTGGTGGGCCGCTACCGCGACGTGGTGGTGGACATCGTGACCCGCTTTGACGGCCATATCGGCTCCCCCACGGGTGAGGGCCTTCTGGCGGTATTCGGTCACCCACGAGCCCATGAGGACGATGTACGTCGGGCGGTGCTGGCGGGGTTGGAGATCACCCGCGAGGTGGCCCGTCTCGGTGAGCAGGTGCGGCACCGCTTCGGGATGGAGATCGCTGCGCGAGCAGGGGTACATCGCGGACTCGTCTATCTGGACACCGCCCAAAGCGATGTCTACGGCCTCGGCGCCAACCTCGCCGCGCGGGTGTCGGGTCTGGCCCCGCCCGGAACCATCGTGATTTCGGACGCGGTAGCGCCGTTGATACGCAACACTTTTGAGTTAGCGCCATGCCAACCGGCTGCTGTCAAGGGAGTCGCAGAGCTGATCGCCCATCACCGGGTGCTGGGTGAGCGAGTGATGCAGGCGAGAGCGACGCACACCCCCCTTGTGGGGCGCGACCGCGAGTTTGCGTGGTTACGAGACAGTTGGCGGCACGCTCAAGACGGCACCTTGACGACTCCGGGGGTGGTGTTGCGTGGCGAGCCGGGGATCGGCAAGTCTGCGCTGGCAGCCGCCGCCGCCCGTCTGGCCTTGGACTCGGGGGCGGTGGTGGTGACATTGACGGGGTCGGCGTTGCACACGGACGCCGGTCTGCACCCAATACGCAGCCTGCTCGAACAGCATTGCGGCATAAGTAGACTGACCCCTCAGAGTGAGCGGCTGCGCCTGCTCGAAGTCGAGCTGATGGCCCGCGGACGCGATATGGCGAGCACTGTGCCGTTGTTGGCGCCGGTGCTGGGCATCGCGCCGGAACACGGATACGAGCCCGCTGCCTCAGAGGGACGCAAACTCTATCAACTGATCGGACAAGCAGTGGAGGACTATCTCCTGGCCTGTGTTGGCGAAAGCCCGGGCATCGTGGTGGTCGAGGATGCGCACTGGTTCGACCCGTCCACCATCGAAAGACTTGGGTCACTCCTTGATGCTGCCGAAGGCCGGCTGCTCGTGGTGGTGACGGGACGCCCCGGCCCGTGGCTGCCCGCCCATTGGCCGGTGACGGTGATCGACCTCGACCCATTGACGGAGGACGAGACCGACACTCTGATCGCCGCCCTGGATCCCAATCTGTCGGCACAGGCTCGGGCGGCGGTGGCCGTTCGCTGCGATGGGGTGCCGTTCTACATCGAACAGGTCGTCGGCGGGCTCACGGAGACCGGGGTGCCGGAGGGTCTGTACGAGCCATTGCTCGCCCGACTGCGGGCGAGCACCAACGTTGTGCCGGTTGTGGAGGTGGCGGCGCTGATCGGCCGCCAGCTAGACCGGGACCTGCTGCGCTGCGTGGTCGACCTCAGCGACGATGTACTCGACGGCGTCCTCGGCGAACTCGAGGACGCGCGGGTGCTCGAGCCGTCGGGGACGAGCGGTTGGCGATTCCGTCATGAGCTGCTCCGCGAGGTCGCCACGGAGCTGGTGCCGCCGAGCGTGCGCCGCAGCCTGCACGCGAAGGTCGCCGACGCCCTGGTGGAGGACACCGGCGGGGATCCCGACTGGCAGCTGGTGGCCACGCACTACGAGCAGGCCCAGAACACCTGCGAGGCGGTGTCGGCGTATCAACGGGCATCGGCTGATGCGCGACGGCGAGGCGCTCTCGCGGAGGCTCGCGGCTATCTGACTCACGCCCTCGTTCAGGTGGACAAGCAGCCACCGGGGCGCGCCCGCGATGTGCGGGAAATGGCGGTGCGCATGGAGCGGGGATTCCTCGCGTCCGCCGCTGAAGGACCGCTGAACCGAGCCACGGCGGTCGACTTCGAGGAGTGCCTGCGGCTCGGGGGGACCGACGTTCGCGACGACGAAGTGGTTGGCACGCTTCTCGCCCTGGCTGGTTACTACTTCGCCATTGGGGATCTGCCCCGCTCCGCGCGGGTGCTGATGTCATTGCGCGCAAGCATGAACGCCGAGCGGGAATTCTTCCGGCCCGTGGTCGAAGCCGGCATCGGCATCGCGGCGTGGTTGAACGGCGGATTCGCCACCGCGCGTGGGCAGTTGGAAGCAGCGACGGCGGAATTCGTCGCAGCAGGCCACCACACCCTCGAGGCGCTCTGGTTCGCACCGACCGACCCCATGACCATGGCGCACGGAATCCTCAGTCTTGACCGGCTTGCGGGCGGAGACCTTCGCGGCGCCGAGACTCAGGCGCTGCAGGCCGCACACCGGGCCGACGAACTCAGCTTCCCGCAAGGCCCGTTCAGCCTGGCCTTCGCGCGCTTCTTCGAGATTTGGATACGCATCGAGGCGCGCCAGCTCGATCGCGCCGCCACGCTCGCCGCCGAGCTGGTCGACCACGCCGATCGGCATGGCTTCGAAGTGTGGGCGCTGTGGGGCGCTGCTCAGCGAGCCATCGTCGATGCCATACGTTCGACCCGCGTCGACGACGCCGACCTGCTGTCGGTTCAGGTCACGCGCGCGGCCGAAGTCGTGAAGACCGTCCGCGACGCCGGATTGACCGTATTCATCACGTTGTTCGACGGTGCTCTCGCACAGCTATTGACCGCCGCCGGTCGTCGCAAAGAAGCTCGCGCTCAACTGGATGCGGCCCTCACGCTGGGCCGCGGCACTGAAATGTGTTTCTACGAGGCCGAGTTGCTGCGCCTTCGCGCGCACACCCACACCGACCCCGATGCCCGTCAAGCAGATCTGGCCGCCGCCCTTAGCGTTGCCCGCCGACAGGGTGCTGACCTGTACGAACTTCGCGCCGCGCTCGATGATTTCGAACTACGCGGAGAACCCGCCCGTGCCGCGCTCGACGAAGTGGCCGGCCGATTCGCCGCCGACAGCCCACTGCCGGAACGACAGCGCTATCTGTCGCTCCCCGCGGCATCCACACCGCAGCGCGAATGACGCGCTGCTGGGTCAGCATGGCAACCGGGAGACTTCAGGCAACCGGAGCGCGCACACTCATCACCCGGTAGTGGATGATCGGCTCCTCTACACCCTTGATCGCCGCCGGTGCGCAGGCTTCCAACTCAAGTCGTTCCATATCAACGTCTCAACGGCATCTGAGACAACAACTTCGCCCGGTGGTGAGAGACCCGAGATCCCGGGCGCCACGTTGGCGGCCAACCCAGAGAAGTCGGCTTGGGCGGCGTCCAGATACACCAGACCCCAATGCACCCCAACCCGGACACTAACGCCGAAACCGAATCGGCGTTGCAGGTGATTACTGAGCCGCGACACCTCCCGCGCGATCTCCACCCCGGCCTGCACCGCGCGGCGCGCATCGTCTTCACGCGTAATCGGATGACCGAACACCGCCAGCAACCCATCACCCTTGGTGGAGCCGATATGCCCGTCGTACCCGTTCACGATGCGCAGCACCTGTTCGCGGTACCGCCCCACGACCAAGCGATACGTCTCGGGATCCACCTGTATGGACAGTGCCGTCGAATCCACTAGATCGGCAAAGAACATGGTCTTTGGCGAAAGACGTCGGGCGAGGTGATGGCATGCGATATGAAACGCCCGCACCCGGCCGCGATGGTATTCGGGCGCCCGCAGCCGGGTAGGAGGCCCTGTTGGCGGCATGACCGCCGGGCGACTGAGGCGATGCCGCGGTGCTCCGTACGCCAATCCGGTGGCGTCGTCTGCCGTCGAAGGCAGATCTCATTCCCCCGTGTCATCGACCCGATGCTCAGCCATAGGACTCTTCGATGGGGCGCATCGCCTCAACGAGGTCGGTGAGGGTGGGCATGCCAGCGAAACCGTCGTCGTAATTCGCGGCGACTTCAGCGACGAAGATCGGGTAGAGGGCGTCGCTGTCGACGTCGACTGTCTCGTGGACGGGGTTCTGGCCGGGTGCACTGAGTTCAACTCCGCCGGAGGTGTCGACGGCGAGGTGCCCGCCGGCGCCGACGGCGGTGTAGTTGACGTATCGCTTGACCGGGGCGACCGGGAAGGTCCAGCCGATCTCGACCGTGGCGGTCGTTCCATCGGCGGTTTCCAGCGTTAGTACGCCGTAGTCCTCGGTGTCGGCGCCCTCGGGGTACTGGCGCACCGACCGGGCTTCGGTAATCTGCTGGCCGGTGAGGTGGCGGAGCATGTCGGTGAAATGGACGCCGAGCAGGTACAGGCATCCGCCGCCGGATAGCGAGCGGTCTAGGACCCAACTGCAGCCGGCGTCGATGTACCGCGAGGGCGGGCCGGCGACGAAGCTGAACCGCGCGTGCCGCAGATCCCCGATGCGACCGAACAGGTCCGGCAGCGGACCGTAGCGCTGCACGAGCGCGACCGTAGCCGGTACGCCCGCTGCGTCAGCCTCGTCGCCGACCGCGGCGAGGTCGGTGACCGCCGCGGCGCCCGGCTTTTCTAGGACGAAAGGGATGTGGGCGGTGATCAGTTTGCGGCAGATGTCTGGCATTTCGGCGTGTACGCCCAGGACGTAGGCGAGGTCGGGCTTGTCCGCGAGGCAGTCGGCCACGGTGTCGTGCGCCGTGGTGCCCAGCTCGGCAGCGGCCCGGTTGGCGGCGTCGGCGTCGGAGTCCCAGGCGCCGATGATCTGGTGATGTTTGGCCCAGGCGTCCCGGTACAGCGGTAGGTGCCAGTGCCCGGCGCCAAGAACGACGGTCCTCTGCATGTTGGTACTCCGATCTGGATGGGTCGCGTGAGTTCGACGAGGCGACGACCGTTGTCGGCGACCAGATCGGAGGCCACCGAGTTCAGTTTGATGCCGGCGTCTTCGGGGATCTTGGCGATGCGAGGTAGAGCTGGGCTGATTCCGTTAAGGCTGACGGTTCGACGGTAGGTTGTCGCCAATTACGGTGCAGATGGGGGCGGACTTCAGGGTGCAGGCCCCGCAGCACCATGCCTGCGGATTGCACTCGGCATGGCCTCAGGGCCGATACCGGACAAATTCCTGGTCCGGCTGGCCGTCCTGCACCTGCTTTCCGGCGCTGCGGAGGCGCAGCCACTTATCTGCATGGTTGACGACGAGCATTGGCTCGATCGCGCATCCGCCCAAGTGCTGGGCTTCGTGGCTCGACGATTGGTGGCGGACTCAGTTGGGATTGTCATAGCCGCCCGTATCCGGCCGGGATGAATACTAACGCACTATCGGGAACGTCCCTTGTAATATCGCGTCAGCCTCAACTTTCTTCGTCCTATGTGGTGAGAGTCCCAGGTGCCATTCTCCCGCTACCGGTCCATTCTCCGACTACCCGTCCCAGCGGCCGCGAAGCGCGTTGACATGTGGCATGGATCATACTTACGCTGAGGCGCCGACTTAGCGGTCTGATAACCGAAATAGTTGGCGCACTTGACATCGTGCAGGGACCTCCATGACGGGGCACGCACCGTTGGCCGTCTGCCGCCCCCACCAGAAGACTGAGTGATCACCATGCACCGAGATGGCGGGCGCCCGAGAAGGCTTCGCGTTTCCTCACTGGCAGCAGTCGCCAACCCGTCCTACACGCGGATCGATACATGGAACCTGCTTGACGACGCGTGCCATCACCTCGCGACGGCCCAGCGTGCGGGGCTGGACACCAAGCAGAAAGTGGCTCGGGTGAAGCGGCTGCTCGATCGCCTCGCCACCTACGAGCGGTATTGGCTGTACCCCGGCGCGGCGAATCTGGAGGCATACCGCGGCTACCTCGCCGATCTCGCGACCGAGCGACTCGCCGACGAGGTGTCGCTAGCGGTGCGCCTGCTCTCCGAATACGGCGATCGCGCCGCACTGTTCGACATGGCTGCACCGCTGGCCGACCAGGAGCTTGTGGCGCGGGCAAAACAGCAGCAGTTCTACACCGTCCTGCTCGCCGACGATTCCCCGTCCGCGGCTCCCGAAAGCCTGGCGGAGAGCCTGCGGGCGCTGCGTACACCGTCAGACGATGTGCAGTTCGAACTCCTTGTCGTCTCCAGCGTCGAGGACGCCATCAGCGCGGTTGCGCTGAATGGGGAGATCCAGGCGGCAATCATCCGCCATGACATACCGCTACGTTCGCGCGACCGACTTCCGTTGATGACGTCGCTGCTCGGCGCCAAGAGCCTGCCGGTCGGGACGGATCTCACGCACGACTGGCTCGAATGCGGCGAGTGGATCAGGGAGTTGCGCCCACACATCGATCTGTACTTGCTCATCGATGAATCGATCGCGGCGGTGACCGACGACGAGCCGGACATCTACGACCGCACCTTCTACCGGCTCAACGACGCCACCGATCTATACAGCACGCTGCTGGCGGGCATCCGAACCCGGTTTGCCACACCGTTCTTCGACGCGTTGCGCGCCTACGCTGCGGCGCCGGTCGGCCAGTTCCACGCCCTGCCCGTCGCGCGCGGTGCAAGCATCTTCAACTCGAAATCGCTACAGGACATGGGCGAGTTCTACGGTCGCAACATTTTCATGGCCGAGACGTCGTCCACCTCCGGCGGGCTGGACTCACTGCTCGACCCGCACGGCACGCTCAAGCAGGCGATGGACAAAGCCGCCAGCACCTGGTGCGCCCAGCAGACGTACTTCGTCACCAACGGAACATCCACCGCGAATAAGATCGTGGTGCAGTCACTGACCAGGCCGGGCGACATCGTCCTCATTGATCGCAACTGCCATAAGTCGCACCACTACGGCCTCGTGCTCGCCGGGGCGTACCCGATGTATCTCGACGCGTACCCGCTCGAGCCCTTCGCGATCTACGGCGCCGTGCCGCTGCGCACCATCAAGGAGGCGCTGCTCGACCTGGAGGCGGCAGGACAGCTGCACCGGGTACGCATGCTCCTGCTGACCAGTTGCACTTTCGACGGCATCGTCTACAACCCGCGCCGGGTGATGGAGGAAGTCCTGGCGATCAAGCCGGACATCTGCTTCCTCTGGGACGAGGCGTGGTACGCGTTCGCGACAGCGGTGCCGTGGTCGCGGCAGCGGACCGCCATGGTGGCCGCCGAACAGCTCGAAACGATGCTGTCCTCTCGCGACTACGCCGAGGAGTACCAGGAGTGGCGCGAATCGATGCGAGGAGTTGACCATTCACAATGGACCGAGCACCGGCTGCTGCCCGACCCCGAACGGGCGCGGGTCCGCGTGTACTCGACCCATTCCACCCACAAGTCGCTCTCGGCGCTGCGGCAGGCGTCGATGGTCCATGTCCGCGACCAGGACTTCGATACGAAGAGCCGCGACGCGTTCGCTGAGGCGTTCTTGACCCACACCTCGACGTCGCCGAACCAGCAACTCCTCGCGTCGCTGGACCTGGCCCGCCGCCAGGTCGACATCGAGGGGTTCCAGCTGGTCCGATACGCGTACAACATGTCACTGGTCTTCCGACACCGTGTCCGCATCGATGGGTTGATCGGCAAGTGGTTCCGGATACTCGACGAGTCCGACCTGGTACCCGAAGAGTTCCGAGCTTCCGAGGTCAGCTCGTACCGTCAGGTGAGTCAGGGTGCCTTGGAAGGGTGGAACGAGGCATGGAGATCTGACGAGTTTGTGCTCGACCCGACGCGAGTAACGCTGTTCATCGGCAAGACCGGGATGAACGGTTACGACTTCCGCGAGAAGATCCTGATGGAGCGGTTCGGCATCCAGATCAATAAGACCTCGATCAACAGTGTGCTGTTGATCTTCACCATCGGCGTGACCTGGTCGAGCGTTCACTACCTGCTCGACGCGCTGCGCCGCGTTGCCGCCGACTTCGAGCGGACCGCGAGCACCGCCAGCAAGGACAACCGCGCGCTTCAACAGCGCCGTGTCGAGGAGATCACAAAAGACCTGCCGCCGCTGCCAGATTTCAGCGAGTTCGACAGCGCGTTCCGCCCCGACGGCGCAATCCCCGTCGGTGACATGCGGGCGGCTTTCTACGCCGGCTACGAAGAGTCAGACCGCGAGCACGTTCTGCTCGGCGCTGCGGCACGACGGCTCGCCGAAGGCAAGACCCTGGTGTCCACCGCGTTCGTCGTTCCCTATCCACCGGGCTTCCCGGTGCTGGTACCCGGCCAGGTGGTCTCGAAGGAGATCCTGTATTTCCTCGCTCAGCTTGACGTCAAGGAGATTCACGGATACAACCCCGACCTCGGGCTGTCGGTCTTCACCGATGCAGCGGTCGCACGCCTCGCATCGGCTCGGCATGCTGCCGATGCGGACACCGGTGTAATCGACCCGACCTCGGCGGCGGCATCGACGCCAGGCGGGTAGAAACAACGACCGTCGACGAGTGTCACGTACGGTGCAGACCGGCTTCGGCGAGACGTCGGGCTGCGATGGTACGGGTTCGTGAACGTGGCTTCGGGTCGGGTGATAGGCATCGTCGAGGTAGCTGATGATGCCGGACGCATGCGGAAGCAGACTCGGCTGAACTTCGATTCGACCGCTCATCCACCGGAGAGGCTTCGCGTCGGTATTCGGCTGTCGTCCGCTGGCTACCCGGCGACGGTTTTGGTCGATGCGGTGTGGCGAATGAGGATTCCCATCACCCTCGGTGGTGGCCGACGAGACGGAGGTCAAAACTCGTTGTCCTCGTCGATGAACTCGGTCGGATCGTAGGCATCATCAGCTTCATCAACGGCGTCCGCCTCGTCGACGAAGGCCTCCGGGTGCCTGCACCCGATCAGCGACTGCAGCCCACCCGCCGCGACCATGCCCCGTGTTGACATCGACCTTGTTGTCCGAGTCGACAAGGGTCTCATAACTTTTGACTAGTACGGTCTCAAGAAACGCAATGGGGGCGTGATCGCGGTGTGGGTACAACCTCGACGAGGTGATATTGAGATTTCCTTCTTTGACAGCAGGAGAAATTGTGCGGCGCGGCGCCGGTAGCCGGCGGGGACGGAAACTTGTCATGATCGCCTTTCAGGCGCCGAACGGATCGTGATCACCGGCGTCAGGCCTCGGCGGCTTCCCCAAATTCAGCTCCGCCGCAGGAGTCAAACCGAACTCCTGCGTGTAGCGCAGCAGATCACGGCCGGCGACCTCAAGCGCCGTCAAAGACTTCTACAACCACAGACGCCGACACAACCTCGGCCGGATTGATGCCGCCGATCCAATACGAGAGACTCGCCGCAGACCAACCGGCCGCCGCGTAAGGGAAGCCTTCACGATTCGAGGGAAAGCCCAGTTCATGTCATGAGGCGCCGGGGATTGGCGAAAGCGTCTTCGATCTCGGGGACTGTGCTGTGTGCGGCGATGAGCGCTGTGAGGAGCACTCGGGCTTGTGCGGCTCGGAGGGTGTGAGCTGGGATCGCTCCGGCGGTCTGGAGGTCGTGTCCACCTCCACCTCCGCCGTACGAGGCGGTTAAAGGGCCCTCCGGCACTCGGCTTGAGACGACCACGACGACTCCGGCCTGGCATGCGCGTCGAACAGCGTCGACGACGGTCGGGTTGGTGTTGCCGGAGCCCAATGCCGTCAACACTATGCCGTGGGCGTGAGCCGATACGGACGCGTCGATGTGTGTTCCGTCGGCGCCGGGATAGAGAGCGACGACGTCAACTCGCGTGTCCGACAGCGTGTTCCATGGAAGCACGTGCCTCGTCACCGGATCGTCGTCAGGCCACCGACGGAAGGCGTCGAGCTCGCGGGTGTGCGCTTTGTATGTGCCGCGCGCAGGCAGTAGTGCGCCACCGAACGCGATCAGCACTCCGCGACGGCG
>Ga0070712_100002385_pt1 | contig 11570 bp, 9 predicted proteins | sample LARL81metaG_FD_71396 | JGI IMG/M metagenome (GOLD analysis project Ga0070712, IMG submission 71396) | Corn, switchgrass and miscanthus rhizosphere microbial communities from Kellogg Biological Station, Michigan, USA - LAR L8-1 metaG | ecosystem: Host-associated > Plants > Roots > Rhizosphere ...
AATGGCGTCGAAGCCTCGATCGATGCCAAGATCACCGATCAATGGCACCTGCTGGCGAATGCGACTGCCATGACGGCAGTCGTCACCTCCGCGCCGCAATCGCTCACGACCGTCGGCAACCATCCGCAGGGCGTTCCGGCCACCATGGCCAATCTCTGGAGCACCTATAAATTCTCGCTCGGCGGCATCCAGGGATTTGTGGTCGGCGCCGGTCTGAACTATCGCGACAAGACCTATAGCGATACGACCAACGTCAATTCCGTGCCGGCCTATGTGATCGGCAACGCGATGATCGGTTGGGAAAACGCGAACTGGGGCGTCGCGCTGAATGTCAAGAATTTCACCAACGAGCGCTACTTCGTCGCCGCGAACGGCGCGGGAGGGTTTGTCGGTGAAGGGCTGAGTGCGTTTCTGACGGTGAAGTATCACGAGTGACGTGAAGTCGGCGGCTTGTGTCAAGGCGCTACGCCGCCGAGGGACAAGCGGCCGTCCAGGCCTGAGCGCCGGCGGCGCCTGTTTTTGCGCAGCAGAAAAACTCCGCTTCGCCGGAGCGACGTCTTCCCCGGCCTTGCCCGTCGGCCGGGGAAAGACGTCGCACGCTCATCTTCGTGCATGACGTTGCCAATTTGCTTGGCTACACTCCTCCCAAAACCAGATCAAATTGTCCTGGGAGGACAAACGCGTGCACAAGGGGCGTGTCGTTTTCGGCGCGATGGACGAGGTCGTATTCGGCCAGCCGGCAGCGCAAGCGGTCGCTGGGCAGATGGACCGTCTCGATGCATCCCGCGCATTCCTGATGGTCTCCGGCACGCTCAGGCGGCAGACCGATGAAATCCAGAAGATAGTCGATGCACTGGGGTCGCGCTGCGCCGGCGTCTTCGATGCAATGCCGCAGCACACCCCGCGCGAGGCCGTCATCGCCGCGACCGGGCAGGCCCGCGCCGCGAAGGCGGATCTGATCGTCACTATCGGCGGCGGCTCGATCACAGATGGCGCCAAGGCGGTGCAGATCTGCCTCGCCAACGACATCAGCTCCGTCGAGGCGATTGATCAGGTGCGCGCGGTGAAGGGCGTCCCGCCTCCGATGAAGCCGCCCACCGTCCGTCAGATCAGCGTCCCCACCACGATCGCCGGGGGCGAGTTCTCAGCGAGCGCCGGAGTCACCAACACTGCAACGCATTTCAAGGAGATGCTGCGGCATCGGCTTGTCATGCCACGCGCCGTCATTCTTGATCCCGCCATCACCTTGCACACGCCGGAATGGCTGTTCCTGTCGACCGGCATCCGGGCGGTGGATCATTGCGTCGAGGGCATCTGCTCGCAGGAGGCCCATCCTTATGCCGATGCACAGGCGCTGCATGGGCTATCGATGCTGGCGAAGGGATTGCCGCGCGTCAAAGCCGATGCAGGCGATCTCGATGCGCGGATGGATTGCCAGATCGGCACCTGGCTTTCGACGGGGCCTTTGACGTCAGGCGTGCCGATGGGCGCGAGCCACGGCATTGGCTATGTGCTGGGCGCCGCCTATGGCGTGCCGCATGGCTACACATCCTGCGTGATGCTGCCGGCGGTGATGCGCTGGAACAAATCCGCCAATGCCGCGCGGCAGGCGCTGGTTGCGGCCGCGATGGGGCAGCCTGGCAGGGACGCAGGCGACGTGCTCGATGATTTCATCCGCGCGCTGGGCATGCCGCGCACCTTGCGCGAGGTGAAGGTCGGGCCTGAGCATTTTGAGAAGATCGCCGAGCAATCGATGGCGACGCCGTGGGTGCCGCGCAACCCGCGCAAGATCGAGGGGCCGGCCGAGGTGCGCGAGCTTCTTCAACTGGCCGCATAAAGGGGAACCGAAACGCGATGTATACCGGAAGGCACGCTCATCTTCGTCCGCTGCAGCCCGCACTCATCATGGCAAGCACCGGCGAGGCGGTGACATACCGGGACCTTGAAGCGCGCTGCAATCGCCTCGCGCATCTGTTTCGCCAGCGCGGTTTGAAGCGGCTCGATCACTATGCGATCTTCATGGAAAATAACAGCCGCTATCTCGAGGCTTGCGGCGCCGGCGAGCGCTCGGGCCTCTATTTCACCTGCGTAAATTCCTTCCTGACCGCGTCAGAGCTTGCCTACATCCTCAACAACAGCGAATCGCGCATCCTCATCACATCGGTCGCGAAGCTCGACATCGCCCGCGACGCCTTGAAGGAGGCGCCGAAGGTCGAGCTCTGCATCGTCGCAGACGGGGAGGGCGAGAGCGATCGCATCGTAGGCCTTGTGGAGGCAACCAAGGATCTGCCGAAGACGCCGATCGCGGACGAATGCGTCGGCACCGCGATGCTGTATTCATCGGGCACGACCGGCCGGCCGAAGGGCATCCTTCGACCACTGCCGGAGCAGCCGCCGTCGCACCAGCTGGCGCTGTTCGATTTCCTGGAAAAGCTCTGGCAGTACCGTGAGGGCATGATCTATCTGTCGCCCGCGCCGCTCTATCACTCCGCGCCGCAGGCTGCGGTGAATCTCACGATCCGCATGGGTGGCACCGTCATCATTATGGAGAAGTTCGACCCCGAACGTTATCTCCAGCTCGTCGAGCAATGGGGCGCGACCCACAGTCAGCTCGTGCCGACGATGTTCTCGCGAATGCTGAAGCTGCCGGAAGAGGTACGCAACCGTTACGATTTGTCCTCGCTGGAGATTGCGATCCATGCCGCTGCGCCATGCCCGGGACTGGTGAAGGAGGACATGATCAAATGGTGGGGGCCGATCATCCACGAATATTACGGCGCGACCGAAGGCCTTGGCTTCACCGCCTGCAATTCCGAGGAATGGCTGGCCCATCGCGGCACCGTCGGCAAGGTGCTGCTCGGTGACCTCCATATTCTCGACGAGAACCTGCAGGAACGCCCGACCGGCACTGCGGGCACGGTGTGGTTCAAGACTGCCTCGCCGTTCGAATATTTCAATGATCCGGAGCGCACGAAAGAGGCACGCTCGCCTGACGGCAGCATGAGCACCGTCGGCGATGTCGGCTATGTCGATGCTGACCGTTACCTCTATCTCACCGATCGTGCGACCTTCATGATCATCTCGGGCGGCGTCAACATCTACCCGCAGGAATGCGAGAACCTTCTGATCACCCATCCGAAGATCGCGGATGCCGCTGTGTTCGGCGTGCCAAATCCTGATTTGGGCGAAGAGGTGAAGGCGGTGGTGCAGCCGATGCCGGGGATCGAGCCGTGCGAGGAACTGGCGCAGGAATTGATCGACTTCTGCGGCCAATCCCTGTCGCGCCAGAAGGTGCCGCGCTCGATCGATTTTGAGGATCAATTGCCGCGGCTGCCGACTGGAAAACTCTACAAGCGCCTGTTGCGCGACCGCTATTGGGGCAACAAGAACTCGCGCATCGTCTGAACGCGCGTTCGGCCGATTCGATCAGGCCTCTTCTGGGTAAGCCTCGATCCGAGCGAGCCGTTCCCATCTGGCGCTGCAGGCGATCAGCACGCAATTGCTTGCGACCAGCCCGAAGGCGGCGAGCGCGCTCGCCAAAGTGAAGCCGTGGCCGGAGCCGGCGAGCAGGCTAACCGTGAGCGGGCCCAGGATCTGGCCGACCGCAAAGGCCGACGTCATCACGCCGACTGCGAGCGAAGCCGGTGCGCCGCCGAGCCGTAACGCCTCCTTGATGCCGGCCATGGTGATGACCATGAAGGTGCCGCCGACGCAGATCGCCGAGAGCAGCAAGGTCGCGACATTCACGTGAAGCGCGGGCAGCAGCACGCCGAAAGCCAGCAGCCATTGCGCCCGCGTCCATAATTGCCATGGCGCGAGCCCGCGGCCGAGGCGTGACGCGGCAAGGGTGGAGATCGCCGCGGCGATGCCGAAGACCGGCCAGATCAGGCCGAAGGTTGCGGGATCGTCGATATAGCCGCGCGCCATCGCGGGCAGGAATGTGGCCGGGATGATGTAGCCATAGCCGAAGGCCAAATAACAGGCCGCGGCTAGGATCGCGCGGCCCGGCAGCGCGTGGCGTTGCGGCTTGCTGGTGGACGTAGCGCAGGTGCGATCTTGAAGCGGGCTCCAGAGCAGCGCCGCGAGCGCAACCGCGGCCAGTCCGAGCACGATCCAGCTCACACGGGAGCCCCAGGCATCGAGGCCGGCCACGAGGCCGAACAGCCCGGCGAAGGCGACACCAGCGCCGACGCCCGCGAACACGCGCCCGGACCACTCTTCCCTGCCTTGGCGCGTGAGGATCGGCATGGCCCAGGCTGAGACTCCGATCAGCACGAAGGCGCTCGCTCCGCCGGAGAGGAAACGCCATACGAGCCAGAGTGGCTCGAGATCGGTCAATCCCATCGCGAGCGTGAACAATCCGGTTCCGGCGAGGCCCCAGCGGATCGCGGCTGCGGGCGGCGGCGAGAGGATGATGCAGATCAGCGCGCCCGCGAGGTAGCCGAGATAGTTGGCACAGGCGAGCCAGCCCCCTTGCGCCATGGTCAGGCCCGCGTCGTGCTGCATCAGCGGCAGGATCGGGGTCAGGGAGAAGCGGCCGATCCCCATCGCGCTGGCGAGCGACATCAGGCCGATAGTTGCGACCGCGGCGGGGGAGAGTGGTTTCGAGGACGTATTCACGCCTCTTCCTTACATCGGGCGGCTGTTCTATTATATTGAAAAGGATAGGAGTACTTATTCTCAAAACGAGAATGGAGCCGCATCATGGATGTCGCCGATCTCCGGGTGTTCAAGAGCGTGGTCGACGAGGGCGGGGTGATCCGCGCCGCCAGCAAGCTGCATCGCGTGCCGTCAAGCGTCACGACGCGGATCAAGCAGCTCGAAGCCTCGATGGGCGTAAAGCTGTTTCACCGCGACCGGCAACGGCTGCATCTGTCGCCGGCCGGCGAACTGCTGCTGGATTATGCCGAACGGATGATCAAGCTGTCCGAGGAAGCGCACGAGGTGGTGTCCGGGACATCCCCGCGCGGTGTGCTCAAGCTCGGCGCGCTGGAAAGCACCACGGCAAGCCGCTTGCCGCCGATCCTCGCCGGCTTTCACAAGCGCTATCCCGATGTCCGGCTCGAACTGACGACGGGTACCAACGACTCGCTGGTTGGCGAGCTTCTAGACCGCAAACTCGATGCCGCCTTCATCGCGGAATCTCCGACGATGCACCTGCTCGATCATGTCTCGGTATTCCCAGAAAGGCTGGTCGTGATTTCGACGCCTGACCATCGGCCGATCAAATCCGCGCGTGACGTCGAAGGCTCTTCACTTGTCGCCTTCCCGGAAGGATGCGCGTATCGGCGGGTACTGCAGCGCTGGCTCGGCTGTGACAGCCTCGCGCCCTTCCGTGTCATCGAGCTGTCGTCCTATCACGCGATCGTCGCCTGCGTGACGGCGGGCGCGGGCATCGCGCTGGTGCCCGAGGCCGTGCTCGATACCATGCCGCATGTAAAGGTGTCGCGGCATGCGATCCCGAACGCGCAGGCAAAAATCACGACACCGTTGGTCTGGCGCAGAGGCGAGATGTCGGCCTCCGTTCTGGCGCTGCGCACGCTCGTTGCATCATTGTCGAAGCAGAAGGCTGGACGCGAGGCGATCTCGCAGGCGGCCCCGGCGACGCGGCCTAATGCGAACGGCCGGACCAAGGCCCCGGCCCAATGATTTGGCCAACCGGATCGTTGATGCACCGCAAAAGAGCGGGGGTGCGAGCTCCGAACTGACGGCAGCAGCGAGGCCGCAAGCGCGAATCGTTATCAGCTTGCGACCGTCGATAGCTGTCTCCGGCACATTTTGTCGCGGCGATGACGCAAATATTTCATCCAAATTGTCAATGCGGACAAAGGCCTTGCGGGTTGCCTCACCGTTCGGCCATGGCTATCGTCGCGGCCAATCGGCCTGCAGCACGAAAGCGGAACAAGGTCGAATCATGAGAGGGAGAGAAGCATGCGATGCGTGCGCGCGTTCGCCGTCGCGGTATTGGCTTTGTCGGCGATATCAGGTGCGGCGCTAGCAGCCGAGCCCAAGCAGGGCGGCATCTTGAGAATGTATCACCGGGACAGCCCAGGCAGCGCCTCGATCCACGAGGGCGCGACCTATTCGGTCAACATTCCCTTCATGCCGGTGTTCAACAACCTCGTCGTCTACGACCAGAACGTCGCGCAAAACAGCGATAGCTCCATCGTTCCTGATCTTGCAGAGAGCTGGGCCTGGAGCGCAGACCGGAAGACGCTGACTTTCAAGCTGCGTCAGGGCGTCAAATGGCATGACGGCAAGCCTTTCACCTCCGCCGACGTCAAATGCACATTCGACATGCTGATGGGCAAGTCGCCGCAGAAGTTCCGGCAGAATCCGCGCAAGTCCTGGTACGATCAGGTCGCCGACGTCAGCGCCAACGGCGATTACGAGGCGTCCTTCAATCTGAAGCGGCCGCAACCCTCGCTGCTCGCGCTGCTCGCCTCCGGCTACACGCCGATCTATCCCTGCCACGTGTCGCCGGCCGAGATGCGCACGCATCCGATCGGCACCGGCCCGTTCAAATTCGTCGAGTTCAAGGCCAACGAGTCGATCAAGCTCACGCGCAACCCTGATTATTTCAAGAAGGGGCTGCCGCATCTCGACGGCATCGAATTCACCATCATTTCGAATCGCTCGACTGCGATACTGGCTTTCATCGCCGGCAAGTTCGACATGACGTTCCCCACCGAAGTGTCGATTCCGCTTCTGAAAGACATCAAGAACCAGGCGCCGAACGCGGTCTGCCAAGTGGCGCCGATCAACGTCTCCACCAACATCATCGTCAACTCGTCGAACCCGCCGTTCGACAATCTCGACATCCGCCGTGCGCTGGCGCTCGCGCTCGACCGCAAGGCCTTCATCTCGATCCTGTTCGAGGGGCAGGCGGATGTCGGCGGCAGCATGCAGCCAGCGCCCGAGGGATTGTGGGCGATGCCGAAGGACATGATGGAGACGATTCCGGGCTACGGCCCCGACATCAACGCCAATCGCGAAGAGGCGCGTAAGCTGATGCAGAAGGCCGGCTACGGCCCCGACAAGCGCCTGCAGATCAAGGTCTCGACCCGAAACATCCCGATCTATCGCGATCCAGCCGTCATCTTGATCGACCAGCTCAAGAGCATCTATATCGATGCGGAGCTCGAAGTGGTCGATACCGCGCAATGGTTCCCGAAGGTCGCGCGCAAGGACTATGCGCTCGGCCTCAATCTGACCGGCAACGCGGTGGACGATCCCGATCAATCCTTCTACGAGAACTATTCCTGCGGATCCGAGCGTAACTATACCAACTACTGCAACAAGGAGATCGAGAAACTTTTCGACCAGCAGTCGGAGGAAACCGATCCCGACAAGCGCAAGAAGATGGTCTGGGACATCGACAAGAAGCTGCAGGAGGACGTGGCGCGTCCGATCATCTTCTACGGCAGGTCTGGTACCTGCTGGCAGCCTTATGTCAAAGGCGTCACCGTGATGGTGAACAGCTCCTACAACGGCTACCGTTACGAGGACGTGTGGCTGGACAAGTAAGTTTCGCCTCCGCAGCCCAACGAACAGCCGGCCAACAGGAGTAGCCAGGTGTTTGCTTACATCGTGCGGCGCCTCGTGCTGATGCTCGTGACCCTGATCGGGATCTCGATCGTCATCTTCTGTCTGCTGCGCATCGTGCCGGGCAATATCGTCGACATCCTGTTCGACGCGGCGGGATTCGTCGATCCCGCCGACAAGGCCAATCTGGAGCGCCAGCTCGGCATCGACCAGCCGCTGGTCGTGCAGTATCTGAGCTGGATCGGCGGGCTGTTGCACGGCGATCTCGGCTATTCCTATGTGTCGGAGAAGCCGGCGTTGGAGGAGATCCTGCCGCGCATTCCGATTACCGCGCGGCTCGCAGCGATTGCGCTGTTGTTCTCAGCGTCGGTCGGCATTCCCCTGGGCGTCATCAGCGCCGTCTATCAGGGCTCGCGGCTCGACTATTTCCTGCGCGTCGTCAGCCTGAGCGGCCTGTCGCTGCCCTCATTCTGGCTCGGCCTGCTGATCCTGATGGCGTCCGTCGCAATGTTCGGAACCATCCCGATCTTCAACCCGGATCCGAAGACCTTTGGCGAGATGTTCTCGACCTATGTCCTGCCCTCGATGGCGGTCGGCTTCCGTAGCTCGGCGCTGACCATGCGCATCACGCGCTCCTCGATGCTGGAAGTGCTGCGGCAGGATTACATCCGCACCGCGCGTGCAAAGGGCGCGTCCGATGCGTCGGTGAATTTCCACCACGCGCTGAAGAATGCGATTCTTCCGGTCATCACCGTGGTCGGTATCGAGGCCGCCTTCCTGATCGGCGGTCTTATCGTCACCGAGACGGTGTTCAACATTCCCGGCGTCGCGCGCTTCCTGGTCGAGGCGATCCGCTGGCGCGACTATCCGATCGTGCAGAATCTCGTGATGCTCATCGCGGTCGTCGTGGTGGTGACGAATTTCACGGTGGACATGCTTTACGCGGTGTTCGATCCGCGCATCCGATACACGGACTAGGGAGACGGCGTGGTCGCGGTCAATTACGATAACGAGCTCAGGCGTGCGGGCGCCAAGGCCACGCATGGCTGGCGTAGGTTTGCCTTTCTCGCGCAGCGTCACATCCTGGGCACGGTCGGCCTTGCGATCATGGCGCTGTTCGTATTCGCCGCAATCTTCGCCGACCTGATCTGCCGTTACGATCCGCTGACGGTCGATTCCGCGCATGCGCTGGCGCGCCCGAGCTGGCAGCACTGGATGGGCACGGATTCCTTCGGCCGCGACGTCTGGGCCAGGATCGTCCATGGCGCGCGGATATCGCTTGCCGTGGGCATCGGCTCGACGGCGCTGGGCGGATCGATCGGCGTGGTCGTAGGCCTCACCTCAGGTTATCTTTCCGGCTGGGTCGACCTGCTGTTCCAGCGCGTCACCGACATTCTGCAGGCGCTTCCTTTGTTGGTACTGGCGCTGGTGATGACGGCGGCGCTCGGGCCGTCGCTGCCGAACGTGATCATCGCGATCGCAATTCCATTGGTCCCGACGGTTTCCCGCGTGATCCGCGCCAACACGCTGGCACTGCGCGAGCTGCCTTTCATCGAAGCGGCGAAATCGATCGGCATGAGCGAGATACGGATCGCGCTTCGTCACGTGCTGCCCAACACGCTGGCGCCCCTGATCGTGCTGGCGACCGCGCAACTCGGCTCGACCATCCTCACCGAGGCCTCGCTGTCGTTCCTGGGCCTCGGCATTCCCGAGCCCTATCCATCCTGGGGCCGCATGCTGTCGGAATCGGCGGCGGAATATGTCCGCACCGCGCCGTGGCTCGTGATCTTTCCGGGCATCGCAATCAGCCTTGCGGTGTTCGGCACCAATCTGTTCGGCGATGCCTTGCGCGACATCCTCGATCCGAGGCAGCGCGGCTGATGAACGGAGCGCCGGTGCCAGGGAACGTTCAAGGAAAAGTGCTGGAAGTGAAGGGCCTGCAGACGGTGTTCTTCACCAACTCGGGCCTGTTCAAGGCGGTCGATGACGTCTCATTCGACGTCGGCCGCGGCGAGACGCTTGCGATCGTCGGCGAATCCGGCTGCGGCAAGAGCGTGAGCGCATTGTCCATCATGCGCCTGGTGCCGAATCCGCCGGGCCGCATCGTCGGTGGCTCCATCCTGCTCGAAGGCACCGACCTGCTCGGCCTTGACGAGGCCAAGATGCGCGAGATCCGGGGCAACCGGATCTCCATGATCTTCCAGGAGCCTATGACCTCACTCAATCCGGTGATGCGGATCGGCGATCAGATCGTCGAGGCGGTGCGGCTGCATCGCGACATGACGGCGAAGCAGGCCCGGGCGCAGGCGGTCGAGATGCTGCGGCTGGTGCGGATTCCGGAGCCGGCGCGGCGCGTGCAGGAATATCCGCATCAGCTCTCCGGCGGCATGCGCCAGCGCGCCATGATCGCGATGGCGCTGGCCTGCAGGCCTGCGCTTTTGATCGCCGACGAGCCGACCACCGCGCTCGACGTGACGATCCAGGCCCAGATCCTGGCCTTGATGCTCGATCTTCAGAAAGAGCTCGGCATGGGGCTGATCCTGATCACGCACGACCTCGGTGTGGTCGCCCAGACCGCGCAGCGCGTCATTGTCATGTATGCCGGCAAGAAGGTCGAGGAGGCCGACGTCGACACGCTGTTCGCTAATCCCCGGCATCCCTATACTCGCGGGCTGATGGCGTCGATCCCGGCGGTGCCGACCGGGGGCGTGGAGCGGGCGGCGCGGCTCGCCGAAATTCCAGGCACCGTGCCGTCCTTGACCAGCCTGCCGCAAGGCTGTGCGTTCGCGCCGCGCTGCAAGCTGGCGATCGATCATTGCCGCGAGACCTATCCCCCGCTGAACGATTGGGGCGGCGGCCATCTCGCGGCGTGCTGGCGCGCGGGAGAAATGGTGGCTGCGCCGTGACGGAGACCCAGCCGCTGCTCGAGATCACCGATCTCGTCAAACATTATCCGGTGCGCGCCGGCGTGCTGCGCCGCTCGGCGGGCACCGTGCATGCGGTCGACGGCGTCAGCTTCTCGCTCGGCGTCGGCGAGACGCTCGGACTTGTCGGCGAATCCGGCTGCGGCAAATCCACCGTGGCCCGCAGCGTGCTGCGTCTCGTTGAGCCGAGCAGCGGCAGCATCCGCCTCGATGGCCAGGACATCACGCATCTGAGCAAGACCGAGCTGCGGCCGCACCGGCGCTCGATGCAGATCGTGTTTCAGGACCCTTTCGCCTCGCTCAATCCGCGCATGACCGCGGGCGATATCGTCGGCGAGCCGCTGAGCGTGCACGGCCTCGCGACCGGTCGCGAGAAGCAGGAACGGGTTGCCAAGCTGTTCGAGCAGGTGGGTTTAAGGCCAGACCAGATGCGAAACTATCCGCACCAGTTCTCCGGCGGCCAGCGTCAGCGCATCTGCATCGCGCGCGCCCTTGCGTTGGGGCCGCGTTTGATCGTGTGCGACGAGCCGGTGTCGGCGCTTGACGTTTCCATCCAGGCACAGGTGATCAACCTCCTGATCGACCTGCAGCGCGAGCATGGCTTTTCCTATCTGTTCATCGCGCATGATCTCGCGGTCGTGGCGCATATCAGCCATCGTGTGGCCGTCATGTATCTCGGCCGCATCGTCGAGATCGCCGACAAGTCCGAGCTGTTCAGAAATCCCCGCCATCCCTACACTCAGGCGCTGCTCGCGTCGGTGCCGGTCGCCGATCCCCGGTCCAAGCGCCTCAAGCCGCTGGTCGACGGCGACGTGCCGAGCCCGGTCAATCCGCCGTCAGGCTGCGCCTTTCACACCCGATGCCATTACGCGATGGAGCGCTGCAAGATCGAAAGGCCTGCGCTGCACGATGCCGGACGGCGGCATCAGGTCGCGTGTCTGCTCAACGATGGCATGGGACGCCCTGAATAGCCTCCTCGTCCTGGCCCGGACCAGTGGCCGATTCGTGATGTTAGAGGCCGCGCCGGATGGACGAGCGGTGGTTGAATCGTATGACGACAATGTGTAGGTTCCGCGGGCGCGATGCGAAGCGCTTCGGAAA
>Ga0070712_100002391_pt1 | contig 11555 bp, 14 predicted proteins | sample LARL81metaG_FD_71396 | JGI IMG/M metagenome (GOLD analysis project Ga0070712, IMG submission 71396) | Corn, switchgrass and miscanthus rhizosphere microbial communities from Kellogg Biological Station, Michigan, USA - LAR L8-1 metaG | ecosystem: Host-associated > Plants > Roots > Rhizosphere ...
CCAGTGACTGATCGAGGGCTGCTCCTCGAGGTGGGACGACAAAGTCGCTCGCAGATCAAGCGTCTCAAACGCGGCCGCGGCCGGCTCACGCGACGGATCACGGACGCGGTGACCCAGGCTTGCGAGGGGCTGGGAATAGATCCACGATCTGAGGTGATTCCCGTCGTCATTCTCTATCGACGTCGCCGAAACGACTACCGGGTATCATTTGCCGGCGGCTGATGCTGCTGGCGGGAGAGACAACTTGCCACACAATGTGATCACGCCCATCGTGGTGAGCCTGGGTACTACGCGCGAACTTGACCTCGCCGAATTCCGCAGCGGAGTGGGCCGCATAGCGGAAGATGTGGAAGAGATCATGCGGCTGGTGCGCAGGAGCATGCCTCCTGAACAAGCCGACAGGGTCTTGCTCCCCGTCGTGGTGGTCTACGCGGACGAGCAGGAAGTATAGGGCAGGCTCACCCCACGCTCGGAGAACTTCGGAGATTTTCGGGACTTGCCGACTGCCGGCCCGCGGATTTAGTCGACTGAAAGCGTGAGCGGGATGCCTTTCCCCCCGGAGCAGTCCATGGTTCCCGTTGACATGCCGGACCACTGCCCCACGTAGCTGCATCGATCGCCATCGTCGAGCGAGAGGACGGCTTGCAATCGTGATGATCCGGCGGACTGGTTTATCTGCAACGTCAGCTTCCCGGACTTCTCCACCGGGCCATTCACCGTGCAAAGTCCCACATGCTTCATGCGCACTGAGCCGGAGAATTCTTGGCCGCTGCCGCCGGGCTGCGGTGCAACCTCGGCATTGAGCTCCCACTCCGAAAGATACCCGGCAGTTCCGGCAATCCGCAAATGCTGATCGCGCGCCGACGAGGCGCTAATACAAAGAAGCAAGGCGAACAACGCGCGGGCAAACATCCTCTTACCTCGGCGTCAGCCTGCCGAAATTCTCACCCCAAGGCAAGTTCAAGTATAGGGTCGTTCAGGCACGCCTCGTGAGGGGGTCAATTATTTTCGACTTCGCAGAGCGTGACAGCATTGCGCCTAGCGTAGTGTGAGCGCCCAGCGGACTGACGCCTGTGTCGGACTGACGCCTGTTGCCGAGCCACCGGGGCCGCGCTATAGACATGCAGTAGCTCGGCCAGCGCAAGGATAGAGGATGATTGTCCCAACTTGGCTGCCTCTCGCAGAGCGGCGTGCCTGCGCCATCAGCATCGCGTCGAGCAGACAATCCCGGTTGGAATTAGCTTTGGTCCCCTTTCACGAGGTAAATCCATCATGGATAAGCTTGTCAGGCGTGTGACGGTCGTACAAAGAAGCGGCGATACCCGCACGGCCACAGTTGCCTATGAACATCCGGAAGAGCACGAAGACGAGACCATTCAAAGCTCGTCCCTTCTGCGGCCGGTCGAGCGGGTCGTAAGGCGGTTTTTAAAAGCCGAGGTGATTTTCACTCAAGAGCAGTACAAGCGTCATCTCGAATCTGGCGGGCGAAAGAACGGGTGGTTGTTCGATGCGCCATCGAATATCCTGCATGCCGGCGTGAAAGCCTACAACGAAGCGCGCAAGGCGGTACCGTTCAGATTGCTCCCGAAAGTGCCGGAAGAATAGATTTCCAGTGTGAGCCTCTGGCAGGAGCACCAACATGGCAACGACAACAACGAGCAGCCCGGGTTCGGAACAGCGCGAGCATCGGGAACATCGGCCGCAAGAGAAGACCGACAAAAGTCAGATTATTGTCGTCGACCTCGAAGAACGCCAGCCGAGCAAGCAGATCAGGCGGCTGCGCAATGGGGAAGGCAAGCTGATGGACCACATCGAAAAGATCATCAGCGAGCTGTCTGAGGCGGGGACAATCAAATCGGGCGCGCAGCCCGTCGTGGTGATCGTGCGCGAGGAACTACCCTGGCCTTTCGGCTGATCTTCCCTGGCTGGGTCCGTCACTGGCGCTTTCCCCAGCGGGGCGTGCATGTCGGATCCAAGAAGCGATCTGTGATCGATCATCCCGCGGCCATTCCCAGCATGTGAGCCGCCAATTGGATCCTTCGACCGCCAGCGCAGCGGCGTAACCAGGGCCGGGATCGAGCGCGCACAACGTGTAGCGACCGGCCTCGGCGGGGTCGTGCCGGGTCGCGAGGAGGCGCGGTGGCTCGGCTGGGGCAAAGGCAACGTCAAACCGGTCCAGCGGAAGCGAGAGCCCGTCTCCCCGCGCCTTCAGATAGGCCTCCTTCCGTGTCCAGCAGGCAAAGAAGGCCTCGCCACGAATTTCACGAGGGAGTGCGAGCAAGGTTCTGCATTCGCGTGGCGAGAAGTACCGGGCTGCAATCTCGGCGTTCGCCATGTCCTGCTTGATCCGCTCGACATCGACCCCGAGCACGCGGTCAATGGCAGTCGCGACCAGGATCACGTCGCCCGAATGGGAGACATTGAATTGCAACGGGCAGTTTGCGTCAGCTAGCGCCGGCTTTCCAAATGCGTTGTATTTGAATTCAATCCGATGCGCAGGTCTGCCGAGGTAGTGCCCGAGGAGCAATCGTGACAAACCGCGTCCGATTATCGCGCGCCTGCGGTCCGCGTCAAAGTAAAAGCGCTCGGCGCGGGCTCGCTCATCGGCTGATAGGACTTCGCTAAACGCGGCAAGCGAGCTTCGAGGCTGATCCAACAGCGTGCGCCAGACGTGGACCTCATCCGGCACGAGACAATAGTCAGCCGTCGGAAAATTCCACACCCTCTTCGCACAAGCCTCCGCGGTCATTCGGGACCCACCAGCGCCAGATCTGGAGCGGCCAGACCTGACTCATAGCGAGCCTTCCTCTGCGCGAATAGGGCTTACTCTGTGGCTGAGAATCAGACGCCGCCGCCTGGGGCGTAACAACGGATCTTGGTTTCGCCCCTTTCGACGTACCACCACACGACAGGCGCACCGTGCGGATTGCCGTTCTGGATCACCACTTCCTCGGGCACAGGCTGCCAATCGTGACCGGGCCAGCGGGTCCAGTATCGCCCCTGGCGAATGTCCTCTTCGGCATAAATCCCGTCGGCCTCGCTGCAGCACAGCGCCCCCGTCTTTGGGGACTTCTGCGCACGAAACCAGGCTCGCACGTCCGGCGATACTGAATTGTATTGACCGTTGTCCCGGGCCAGTACAGGCGCACAAAGCAGAACCAAGAACAGCATGATACGAAACACAGTAGACCTCCTGAATGAAACAGGATCTCAATCCGCTGTCGTCACAATTGACCGCTGCTCCAAAGATCCTGAAGCGACGGTGCCGCTCGGTTGAGTGGCATCGCCGTCACCCAATGGGATGCTTTCGGCGGTACAATGCGAGACATGAAAAAGGGTTCCGTGAGTCGAGCACTCGACAAAATGCAGCCGCCGATTGATCCAAGGCGCGGCGCTATCGAGGCCGCAATTGCTCTAGAGGAGCCAACGGACTTGGAATAGCGCGGGTGAGGCGCGCAGAATGCGCGCGCGCTGTCGCATCCCGCAATATCGCGAGGTCAGGCGCTGATGGAGACATCCTTTGGACAAACAAGAATGGATATTCCACACTCCTGGCCGTCAGGCCTCGCAGGCCCAAACCGGAGAAGCCGATGAGACCCAACCCAACCGCATCGATCGGCAGTAAGGGCTGTCCTGACAGACGGCAGCTTCTCACGAGCGGCGCATGCGGCCTGATGGCACAATTCCTTCCGTCCTATTCCAGCGCGAATGTTCGCGTTCCGTATGACTGGAATGCGAGCCCGCCGATGGAGGCGAAGGACCGGTTCATCGATTGGATGAAGGAGAACCGCGGGGAGGATCCAGAATTGCTCGGCAAGCGCTGGGACCGGTTCCAGGAGCTTCTGGCGCACCATGATATTTGGGGGGAGCGCGACAAGCGGGCCTTCCTGCTCACCCCGCGGGAAGAGTTCGTCACCGCTCAAAACATGAGTCGTGCTTACGAGTGGCACTATCTGCCTATCGGCTACGGCGTGACCATAACCGGCCCGCACACCGTCGCGCGGATGACGAATTCGCTCAACGTGAAATTCGAGGACAAGGTGCTCGAGATCGGCACCGGCTCCGGTTATCAGTCCGCGTACTTGTCAAATCTGACAGAAAAGGTGTTTTCAATCGAAATCATTAAGCCGCTCGCAGAGCGCACCTGGGCGCTGTACGACTCATTGATCGCGCGGGGCTATGGCGAGTACAAGGCGATCGCGAAGAAGCACGCCGATGGCTATTATGGCTGGGAGGAGGAGGCACCTTTCGACAAGATTATCGTCACCTGCGGGATCGACCACATCCCGCCGCCTCTCCTCCAGCAGCTCAGGCCGGGGGGAACCATGGTAATTCCCGTAGGACGCCCTGGCTCGCAGCACGTCCTCAAGATTAGCAAGCAGCGAGCCTCTGACGGTGCGATCAGCGTGGCACGCTCGGATATCTACAATGGGAGCTCGGTTTCCTTCGTGCCCTTCACGAAATTGGAAGGCGACGCGATCAAGGGAACGCACCGCGCCGACTAGAACCCGTTTCCACCCCCGAAACGAAGATTGATGCCGAACAGAACGGTATGGATCTTTTGACTGATATTGATTGGAAATATCTGCCCCGGAACGATTGCGGATGTGAAGGGCACCTGGACGCTGCGGAAGCCCAGGTAATTGTACTCCAAAGACAGCGACACGGGAGCATGGGCAAAGGCCCATTCCCCGCCGAAACCCGCTGTCCAGCCCGTTGTCGAGCTGGCCCCCTGCGCAATAATGCCGGTCGCCGATCCGGTCGGCGCCGCAGCCGGAACTACGCTGGCCGTCCCCCCAAAGGCGCTGATTGCCGTGGCGGGAGCCACCGTCATGGTACCTGGGAAAAACGGAACGTCCTCCCCATTGGGCACGGAGATATTGTAAATGTCGTGAGCGAAAGCGCCCCCAAACTTTCCGTAGAGCAGAAGAGTGGGCAGTACCGTGTATCCGACCCGGCCTGTGAACGTAGCAACGGTCTGCACGAAGGAGTTATTGACCAGGATGGTCGTCGGCAGGACGTTGCTGCCTTTCATGCCTGAAAGGTCCAACAGGCCCTGTAGGCCGAACACGAAAGAACCGACCTGGTAATCGCAGCCAAGCTGCCCGCCCCCAACCACGCCCCGCGCGGTCATGTCACCGAGGCTCGTCCCCGGCGGAGCAAAGATTCCCAGGGTGTCAACACTGCTCTTGGGCGATGCTCCGCCTCCCATGTTGACGCCGATATAGCAGCCGGTCCAACTGTAGAGCGGAGCGATCGGCGGCGGCTGGTAAGGCCCCAGCACCGCCATGTCGGCCGCATCTGCGGAGACGGCAAAGCCGCCCAGCACGACGCACGCGAGCAACCACCTGTTCATGACGCGCCCACCGACCAATACTACGCTAGCCGAGTCTAGACCGGCCGGCCGTGTGAGTCTGTTGCTCTTGGGCAACGGTCGCATAGGAATGCGCGGGAATGAATATGGCAGAAAGATGCGGAGGACGATCGATGACCGACTACGAATACGAGTGCGTAAAAGTGCGAGTGCAGAACGGAATTGCATGGACGGCGCTCAACCGACCGGAGAAGCGCAATGCCATGTCGCCCCAGCTGCATTACGACATGGATGCTGCTCTTGCGCGCCTGGAAGTTGACGATAATGCCAAGGTGGTGGTGGTCACCGGCGAGGGCGGAAATTTCAGCGCCGGACAGGATCTGAAGAAATTCTTTCGCGAGCTGGAAAAGAATCCGGGCGAACGCAAGAAGGCGGCCGGCGCCGCCAATCGGTGGCGGTGGGAACGGCTCTATGGCTACGATAAGCCGACCATCGCCATGGTGAACGGTTATTGTGTGGGCGGAGCTTTCATGCAGCTGCTCGCCTGCGACTTTGCGATTGCTGCGGAGAATGCGACGTTCTGCCTCTCGGAGGTGAACTGGGGGATCCTGCCGGGCGCGCTCGTCTCGAAGGCAGTCGCCGACATGGTGCTTCCGCGCCATGCACTCTATTACGCTTGCCTTGGGGAGCCCTTTGACGGCAAGGAGGCCGCGCGCATCGGCATGATCAATTATGCCGTTCCGGCGGACAAGCTCGAAGCGGCCACGATTGAGCTGGCGGAAAAGCTGATGAAGAAAAGTCCCGCAGTGCTGCGCGCCACCAAGCAGGCGATCCGGCATGTGCGCACGATGGATGTTCCGCAGGCCTACGATTATCTTGCCGAGAAAGGGAAAGCCATCAAGGCTGCCGATGTGGAAGATTCCTACAATACCGGGCTGCGCCAATTTCTGGATGAGAAATCATACAAACCTACATTCGAACCGTTCAAGCTGGCGGCCAATCCGGCGCCTGAACGCTCGAGCCCGTCGAAGAAGTAGGTGCGTGTACGTTTCCGGCGCAGGCCTCTTGTGCGGAGACACGGCGCACCGCCGGCCGGCCAATTAAGGGTGCCTCCATGCTTGCACGAGTTTTATTGATTGCGGGCCTGCTTGCGGCTTTTTCCCAAGCGGCCTTGGCCCAGTTCTACAAGAGCAAGACCATCACGATGATCATCAACTATCCTGCCGGGGGGCCCAGCGACATCGAGGGCCGCATCGTTGCCCAACATTTGCCGGCGCATATCCCGGGCAGGCCGACCATCGTGATCAAGAATGTGGGCGGCGCCGGAGGCGTGATCGGCGCCAATCAGCTGGGCGAGGCGCCGGCGAATGGCGAGAACATGGGCTTTTTCACCTTGGATACGATCGGTCACATCGTCGGAAATCCGGCGATTCGCGTGAGCTACACGGATTTCGTGCTCATCGCCGGGGTGGCAAATCCGCTGGTCGTTTACATGCGACGGGACACGCCACCCGGGATCAAGGTCGCCAGTGACATCATGAAGGCAAAGGAGTTCAAGGCGCTCTCTCTGAATGTTCAAAGCAGCAATACGGTCAACCAGGCGCTCATGCTCGACCTCCTCGGCGTCAAGAATCAGGCGGTACCCGCCTTTCGCGGGCTCAAGGACGTAGAGACGGCGATCCTGCAGAATCAGGGACAACTGGCGAACACCTCCCTCCCCGGCTGGACCGGCTCGGTCGAGCCCACGATGGCGGACATCGTGATCCCGCTGTGGCAGCTTGCGCCGCCTGGCCGGGACGGCAGCTATGCGCGTAGTCCCGCGCTTCCAAACCTGCCCACCTTCGAGGAATTCTATGCCAGCGTGCGCGGCAAGAAGCCATCGGGGATGTTGTATGAAGCGCTCCGCGCAGGCGCCGATGCGCAACTCGCCATGTTCCGTACGGCCGTGATGCCGCCGAAGACGCCGGAGGAGGCGGTTGCCCCGATGCGCGCTGCATTCATCGAGCTGTGGCAGGATGAGCAATTCGTTCGCGACTATTCCAACATCATCAAAACGCCCCCCGTCCTCGTGACCGGCGAGGAAGGCCAGGCCATTCTTGCGGCGCTCGGCAACATAAAACCCGAGATCAAGGCGTTCATCACCGATTACTCCAATCGCCTCGTGCACTAGACGACCCTCGAGGCGGTTCGAACAGTCGCGTTCGGAGCAGCAGTGTCTCCAATCCGGGAAAGCATCAGTACCTCGGCAGAGAAGGCTAGCCCGGCCACGACAAAAGTGGCGGTTGTCTTTCTGCATGGGATGGCTGGAGAAGCTCGAATTTGGGAGCCCCAGCTGAGGAGCTTCGCGCAGGCGGGCCTGCATCCGGTCGCGTTTGATCTTCTTGGCTATGGCGGACGCCCGCCGGTTGAGTTTCTCGATTTCGAGATGCTGGCGCAGGATGTCGAGAACGCGATAGCCCGAGAAGCTCTCGACCGCCCCGTCGTTGTGGGACACTCCTTGGGCGGGATGATTGCTCAGACCATGCTGCGTCGCCGGCCGCAAGCCTACCGCGCGGCGGTGTTATCAGGCACCAGTCCTGCCTTCGGCGACCCCTCGGGCGAGTTTCAGAAGAAGTTCGTCGCGGACCGCTTGGAGCCGCTGGCGCGAGGGAAAAGCATGCCGCAGCTCGCAGCCGAGATCGTCGCGGGCCTCATCGGCCCCACGCCGGATCCTCGTGGGCGCGCGCTTGCAGAAAGCTGCATGGCAGCGGTGCCCGCCTCCACCTACCAGGCGTCGGTTCGTTGTCTCCTCGCCTTCGACGAGCGCGCCAATCTCGGTCGCGTCCAGGTGCCGGTGCTTTGCCTTGCCGGCGAGCATGATCGCAACGCCCCTGCCCGCATGATGGAGCGCATGGCGGGCAAGATCCCTGGCGCGCGCTACACGTGCCTGCCCGGGGTTGGGCATCTCGCCAACCTCGAGGCGCCGCAGGAGTTCGATCGCGCGATTCTTGGCTTCCTGCGCGAAGCTTTGCCGCGCGCCACAGCGCAAGCCTCTCATGCATGATCCGCTCGAAAAGCATGCGCCCGATCGGCCGATGTTTGCGCCCGATGCATTCCGCCTCTCGCTCTCGCAGGCGGAGCTGATCGCCAAGGCGCGGGAGTTCGGCCGACGTGTCCTCGCGCCCCGCGCACAGAAATATGATCGCGAAGCGAGCTTCCCCATCGAGAACTTCCGCGACATGCATCGTGAGGGATTGCTCGGCATCTGCATCCCCAAGGAGGAAGGCGGGTCAGGCGCGGACTTCGCGACCTATTGCCTCGCCGCTGCGGAGCTTGGCCGTTATTGCGGGGCGACTGCGCTTTCATGGAACATGCATGTGTGCTCCACGCTGTGGTCGGGAGCACTTGCTGACGACCTGCCGATGTCGGCCTCGGATCGCGAGGCACATAACACCCGCCGGCGCATGCATTACAGGCGCATCCTGGAAAACGGGGCCATCTATGCCCAGCCCTTCTCGGAGGGCGGAGCTGCCGCCGCGGGCGTGGTTGCGTTCGGGACCGAAGCACGCCCGGTCGAGGGGGGCTTCCGGGTGAGCGGCAAAAAGATCTTTGCCTCGTTATCCGGGGCTGCGGATTATTATGGGGTGCTCTGCACTGCGCGGGCACAAGGCGAGGCAGCGAGTCGCCGCAACACGCTTTATCTCGCCGTTCCGGCAGATGCCGAGGGCGTATCCGTCGTCGGTGACTGGGATCCGCTTGGGATGCGGGGCACCGTCTCGCGCACGCTCCTCCTGAAGGAGGCGTTCGTGCCCAACGAGGAGATGCTGATGCCGCACGGCATCTATTTCCAGGCAGCGACCCGCTGGCCGCACATGTTCCTGACGCTCTCGCCGACGTATATGGGGCTCGCGCAGGCCGCGTACGACTTCACGGTAGCCTATCTGCGCGGCGAGATGCCGGGCACGCCTCCGGTGAAGCGGCGCATGTACCCGACCAAGCAGATTGCGGTTGCCGAGATGCATATTCAACTCGAGCAGACGAAGGCGCTCTGGTTTCAGACGATCAGCGAAGCGTGCCCCGACCCGAGCAAAGAGCAGGTGATGCGTGCGTATGCGGCACAGCATACCGTGATGGAGAATGCCAACGCGATTGCGGCCAAGGCGCTGCGCACCTGTGGTGGACAGGCCATGCTCAAAAGCCTGGCGCTGGAACGCATCTACCGGGACAGCCGCTGTGGGTCCCTGATGCTGCCATGGACGGCGGAGATCTGCGTGGATCGCATCGGTCGCGAGGCGCTTTACGAGCCCGGCGAAAAGGACGACTGACGACTACGCGCTCTGAAGGAGGCTGTCATGTACGATGTATCCGATCCCCGCTGCGTATACGGCCTCGACGTTCCGCCCAAGCCCGGACGCTTCGGCCGAATCTTTCGCGCCTCGCTCTGATCTCGCCATTTTTGCGCGCTGCGAAACCCGGGCTCTCTCAGACGATAACCGGTCAAAGGATCACGAGATGTCTGGTGTTGCGGGGAGCAATCTGTTTCGTCTGGAAGAGGCGACGATCGATGAGTTGCACCAGGCGATCAAGGATGGCCGTACCACCTGCCTCGCAGTGGTGCGCCATTACATTGACCGGGTGCGTGCGTTCAATGGCGTGGCAAGCGCGCTCGTAACCCAGGATGGCGCCGCCGTGCCGGAGGCGACCGGGACCGTCCGGGCAATGGCGCCTCTGCGCTTTCCCTCGCAGACGGTCAAGGCGTCAGACGTCCTGCCACATCTCGACAAGTACAAGGGGCCACCGCTCGAATTCGGCCGCATGGAGCCGACCGCTTCCGATCCCGAAGTCCAGCAGCAATTCGGCATGGTCGTCGGCATCCCGAATGCCGGCCAGGTGAATGCACTTGCCACTCTCAACATACGGGGCGAGCGCTCGGTCACTTGTCGCGGCGAATTCGACCGGCATCCCTCGCTCGGACCGCTGCCGCCCGCCGCACCCCCCGTGTGCGAATATTTCCGCCACTTTCCCGATGCGCTCGATCGCGCGGCCGAGCTCGACTCCACATACGGGCGCAATCCCGACTTCGAAGCGATGCCGATGTTTGGCGTCGTCTTCTCGTTCAAGGATCCCTTCGACACCAAGGACATGCGCTCGACGGGTGGCGGCGACGCGCGCTACGACATCGATTTTCCGGCGCGCGACCACGTGCTGGTTGAGCAGCTGCGCAGGAAGGGCGCCATCATCTTCGCCAAGGCCGTCAATACGGAATACAACGGCCGTGCCGGCGATCCGGGCGGCCGGCACAAACCGGCGAAGGTGCTGCCCTCAACATTGGGCTACCAGCGCAGCACCTGGGGCGGCAACCCGTCCAATCCTTACGACACCAGGCGGTCAGCCTCGCTCGGGTCGAGCTCGGGCTCGGCGCTCTCCGTCAGCATCAACCTGGTCATGGCGAGTTTGGGCGAGGAGACACGCGCGTCCTGCCGCGGCCCCGCCAATCATAATGCCGTGGCGCTGATCCTGCCGCACAAGTCGATGTTAGGCTTCGATGGCGGCGCGATCGGCGCCGACATCTATTGCGACCGCAGCGGCATTCACGCGCGCACCATCGGCGACTGCGCCAAGATTCTCGATGCCCTGAAGGATCCGGTCGCAGGCTATTACGACCCGCGCGATCCGTTCACCACCGTGCCCCGCTCATCGGTGCTGAGCAGCGGCTATGCGACACATGCCAAAGCGAGCGGCGCTCCGGGTACGCTTGAGGGGATGCGCCTTGGCATCATCCGCGAGTCGATGGTCTATCCGATGGGCTCAAAGACCGAGGAACCGATCGTCACCGCGGCTGAAAGAGAGATCAAGGACATTCTCGGAGGAAGGCTCGGGGCCGCCTTGGTCGAGTCCTCCGATCCGCGCTGGCAGCGCGATCCGGATCTCGAGCAGATGGCGACGGATTTCCGCGGCGCCCTGGCAAAGCTTGTCCCTGTCTTCATGCCGGATCTCCTGTTCCGGCTCGGTCGGGATGGTCTGCCCGTCTTCAAGGAGTTTGCGGCCGCTATTGTGCCGACCGAGTTTGCGCCGGGCAAAGTGTTCGGCTCGGGGACCATGCAGCCGATCGATTACTGCGTCGCGCTGGCGGAGGGGCGCACCTCTCCCCCATCGAACCTCGATCTCGCCACCATCCAGCAGCAGGAGCTCGCGAACACGTTCCGCCTTCATATCGCGCAATACCTCATGCGTCGCGCCGCGGACTGGAAAGCGCAAGGCT
>Ga0070712_100002393_pt1 | contig 11550 bp, 16 predicted proteins | sample LARL81metaG_FD_71396 | JGI IMG/M metagenome (GOLD analysis project Ga0070712, IMG submission 71396) | Corn, switchgrass and miscanthus rhizosphere microbial communities from Kellogg Biological Station, Michigan, USA - LAR L8-1 metaG | ecosystem: Host-associated > Plants > Roots > Rhizosphere ...
AACCTGTGGGGCCTTATATTAGGAGACTCGACTCTCACACGTAAGACTACAGCTATGCGTCTTGTCATTGATTTTCTTGTATCGATGGACAAAGATATGATCGTAGCTACTGATGGTTCTGTTGAGGGTTTGTTGGCCGCTCTTGGTGATAGGCCTAACAAGGTATCGATGTTCTACAAGGATGAGATAAGTGGATTCTTCAGCGCCATTAATAGACGGGATTACCTCTCTGGAATGCCAGAAACACTTACCGCGCTCTACGACGTTCCAGCAGTCTATTCACGAAGATTACGTAAAGAAACTATCCACATCGAAAACCCAGCCTTTATCATGTTCGGCGGTGGAGTCAAAGATAGAGTCTACGACAATATCACTGAGGAATATGTTATCTCGGGATTCCTTCCGCGCTTCTTGGTGGTTAGCGGGGACACTGATACAACCAAACTCAGAAGAATGGCAAGACCTAGCCAAGAAAATCTTGTCGAGCGTTCAAAAATCTATTCAAAGTTCGGAGATATCTTCGAGCAATACGGAGCAGATGTTATCACAAGAATCGGTGGACAAGAAATGCGAATGGCTCCTAGAATTATGGCTGACCTTTCTGATGGAGCCTGGACAATGTACGGCAATTTTGAAGAGCAGTTACTTGGTGTAGCTCAGGAGGTAGCCAATAGTGATATGGCTCTACCTACCTTTGAGCGCCTTTCTCGTAGCTTGCTTAAAATGGCTATGATTCTCGCTGCTAGTCGTCAGTATCCTGATAAAGATAATCAGATTAAAGTTGATGAGAATGATATAGTCAATGCCGCTTGGTACGTTCAGAATTGGGGCAGGTACACTGTCGATCTGATTCTGAATGCGAACAAGAGATACACTGAAAAGATTCTCGATAAAATTTTAGCAGCAATTCTTAAGTATCCCGGTATCCCACGAAGCGATATCACGAGACACTACAAACTCAACAAAAGAGAAGCTGATGAAATCCTGGCTACTCTGGAAGATCGTATGTTGATTAGAAAAGAACAGTTCGGACGTGGTTGGAAATATTGGGCAACTTAGGGAGAAGTTGTATATGGTCGTTGGTTTATCAGGTTTATCAGGTTCCGGTAAAGATACTGTCGCAGCCTATCTAATCAAGGAACATCAGTTTGAGCGAATTGCTTTTGCCGATAAAGTAAAGCAATCTATTGCTCGCACGTTCGATATCCCATTCAGAGAAGTTGAACAACTCAAAGACGATGAAACTGTTTACGTCGCGTTGGGATATAAAAACCAACCACAGGGAATGGCTGAAAGAGCCGGCATTAATCATATGTGGTCGCCTATTCGTGAACTTACGTTTGGTGAGTTTATGCAATACTTCGCAACAGAAGGACACCGCGATGTATTTGGACAATACTTTTGGGTCGAACAATGTTTGCCCTTGGACGGATTCTACGCCGGACGTAAGATTGTTGTCACAGATGTTAGATTTAGAGAGGAAGCTGAACGGATCAGGGCATTGGGTGGAGTTGTTGTCAAGATCGTATCACCAGTTCCATTCAAACCCTCACCAAGACACAATGAGCACGTATCTGAGGTTCAAGCCGACCTTGGATATATCGCACATCGAATCGACAACAACGGCACTATAGATGATTTGATGGTTAAAATAGAAGAAATGTTGACCAATCTCGTCGCTTCTCAGATCGACGAATAGGAGACACATGAACACAATACATTGGCATACACCCGAAGGATACAAGGTTAGTTCTTACTGCACAAGCTGCGGTAAAGATTTTTCACATGACGGTTTGTTCGATCGTCACAGGATTGGTACGCATGAATATACATATAGCGAAGGTCTGAAACTTGATCCTCCTAGGGTGGATGGTCGTAGATGTAAGACTGAACAAGAAATGATGAAATCTGGAATGAGAATGATGACTAAAGAAGAAATGCTTGGTTCTAGGCGTCATGCACATAGAGTCGGATTTGGAATAGAAATGTGGTTTGATCCAGCTGAACTTGCTAGAATGAGAGAGAATAGAGCATAGCATATGCTATCTATTCCATGCTCCCGCTCCGTATTCCGCCGCTGTGCTATACTGTCAGCGGGACAGGCAAGGTATCGAATTTGCGGGCGGTGCCGCTGTACGGCGTCCTACGGGCGTCCTACGAGGTGTCACTCCTGAGCGGAGAGCGTAGGATCGAGAAAGTGACAAATGTTACATGACTCCTGGCAAACACTACAAACAATGAGAAATTATGACAGCTAAAGCACCCTTCGCATTGTGTGATACGTGCCCATTTAAGGATAGAGGCATGGCTAAAAGTACTGGGCCAGGGGACGCTAAGATTGCGTTGGTGTCTCGTTCGCCTGGTTATTACGATGTTCTGAATGGTAAAACATTTGGTGGCCCATCGGGTAAAGTGCTAGATCATCTGCTTGCTCAACAGGGTAAGACACGTAACGATGTTCTAGTGACTAACTTGGTTCTATGTCAGAGTGATGGGCCAGAAGATAAAGGATGGTCACTCGCAGTTCAATGTTGTAAGCCTAGACTTGAGAGCGAGATTGCTGATGCCGACACAATTATCGCTGCGGGATCAGAAGCGGGTAGAGAAATTGTTGATAATTTTGCTAGCATTGGAGCTGATAGGGGTTATATCCATCATAGAGATAGTCCTGCTAATCCCGAAAAGCGACAACGTGTTGTTGTTACTAACAATCCTGTTGTTGTTCTTCGTGACGATGCTACTTATCCTGAACTTGTACGCGATTTTCGACTTGCTATCAATCCGCTTCCGCAACCGAAACTCCCAGAAGTCAAATGGATCGATGACGTAAACGAGGCTAAGAAGCAAGCTGGATTTATGATCGATCATATCTCTGGACTCAAAGATGTTATCATATCTACTGATATTGAAGCGAGAGGAACGGAAAATGTCAAACGTTCAGGACTTAGACATACGGCCGAAATCGTTTGTGCTGGATTTTCTATCAGATCAGAACGGGCTGTCGTATTCGGTGAAAAACCCTGTCTCGATATCGTATTTCGAGATAGCTTTCTTAAACCACTTTACGAAATCTCTGGGGCCAGATATCTCTGGCATAATGGCAAGTACGATATCAAAGTATTACGCACCAAGGGCATCAATGCTAGAGTGGACGAAGATACTTTGCTCTTATCCTGGTGCCTCGATGAAAGGCCAGGTAATCCTGAATCTGGAGCAGGCGGCCATTCATTAGAATGGCTATTGAAAGACGAGCTAGGCTGGCCTAGGTACGAGCCTTACTCAGTTAAGCATTTTAAAAGAACGGGAGAACTGCCTACATCAGAGACGAGAAAGGAATTGTACGTTTATAATGGAATGGATTGTGGAGGCGCTTTATCACTTCTCCCTGTCCTCATCGCAAAGGCGCAGGCAGATAACGTCTACGAAAAGCCGTATAAATCTCTACTCATACGACTTTCCGAAGCATTCACTAAAATGGAATTGCAGGGAAATATTTATGACGTTGATGCTGCTTGCGATATCCTTGAAGGAGAAGTTTGGCCCAAGCTTTATGAACTTCGTAGACAAGCACGGCTGGTAAGTAATAAGCCAAAGCTTAATCTCAATTCGCCAAAACAAACAGCGGAGTTGATGTATGATGGATGGGGACTCAAACATAACCTCAAAAGACCAAAGATCGAAAACAAAGGCAAAAGATCAACAGACGCCAGAGTCAGAGAAGAAATCCTTAGAGGAGACTTCGCAATATCTAGCGGAGTATCTCGTATGGCCGTGGGACAGTTCACCGATCTTTTTGACTCGTTCAAAGAATTAGATAAGCAGAGGGGTACATATCTTGAAGGACTCGTCCTCAAACGAAGTCCAGATGGACGAATTTATACTGTGTTCAATATTCATGGGACAGAATCAGGTAGAGTCAGTTCGGCTAATCCGAATATGCAAAATATTACCCGACCAAAAGAAGGTTTGCCGAACATTCGTAGAACCTTTGTGCCTGACCCCGGCTGCGTATATGTATCTGCCGACCTTTCTCAAGCAGAGTTGCGAGCTATTGCAGTTCTCTCAGGTGACAAAAATCTTAGAAACATTTATTTGGATACCTCCCGCTCTTTGCACAAAGAAGTTGCTTCTCAGTTTTATGGAGAAAATTACAGCTACGAGCAGTACGTCAGAGCAAAAAACATTAACTTCGGAGTAGCGTATTGGCAGAGCGCATTCAGCTTTGCACAATTGTATCATATGCCTGAGGAAGAAGCACAAGCATACATCGATTTCTGGTGGGAAAGATTCCCACGAGTGAAAGAATGGACGAATGAAATTAAAGATGAAGTTCTTAATGTTGGCGAACTCCAAAGTCCATTCGGACACAAGCGAAGATTCTATGTCATTCCCGCCGATTACTCAGGAAAACTTCACGTCATCAAAGAAGGAATTAACTTTAAGCCTCAAAACATAGCGGCTAATATCACGCTTTGGTCACTGATCCGTCTATGCGAAAATATCGATTGGCGGATTATGCAGCCTCGTATCAATGTGCATGATAACTTGGTGTTCAATGTCAAGGAATCTCATATTGATGAAGCCGCTCAAACGATCAAACACTACATGGAAAAGGCCCCACAGGAGATCATCGATTGGTCGTTTCCATTTAAGGCTGATGTAAGTGTTGGTTACAGTTACGGTGACCTAGAGGAACTAAAACTATGAGTGATCACTTTTATTTGTACGCAATTACATTTGATGAAGAAGTATTTGGTGTTTTTTCTACACGCGAAAAAGCAGAAAAGAATTTTGAAGAACAGATTGCGGGTAGCGGGCCTGCATGGGAAGATTGCAAGATCGTAAGATGGAAAATTGGGGGTATTCCCGAAATGGAGAGGGGTACTATGACAGGGTTGAAAACTTCTGTTCTGCACTTAAACCCGAATATGCAAGAAACCTATCGCCCAAAAGCTGTCATAGATAAAATCAATGAAGTGATTGATCAGGTTAATGAACTGACAGCCCGTTACGAAGCTCTTAAGGAAAAGCAGAATGCCGCCGGAGCTGAGTGAAACTCCTAATAATGAGGGTCACGATGCTCTTATGCAAGCTCGCTTAGAGAAGTCCTATATGAAAGATTATGACGGTTCGCGTCGTAGATACGCTGATGAAGTAAGTACTAGCGAGGCTCTACGTAAACGTCGTAACGAATGGTTGGCAACCCGAAATGGGCACGCGAGCATTAACTGAAGCGCAGTACCAACAACGCTTAGAAAACGTGGCTAAAATAGCGGCAACAAAACGAGCCAAAGAAACTTGCATACGCGGTCATAATAACTGGCGTATTAAAAAAGACGGTTGTCGTGTTTGTAGGGTTTGTCATAGAGATCGTAATTGGTACGGTAGACGTGGACTCCGCTATCAATGAAAATGACCTACGTGATGCGTAAGCTGATTAGAGAAGAACTGAGTAAAATCCAGATCGGGAGATATCGTAGAGAGTCCAGAATGAACTTAGATGGATCAACTCGACCGATAGACAAGAAGGCGAGCAAATTTAAGAGTGAAAGTTCTAGCGATTGACCCAGGGGTTACTACTGGTTTTGCACAAGGCAGAATCAGCGAAGGACATTTATATTACTATGCTTTCCAAATTGTCGATGATGTGGACGACCTGTGGAGACGTTTGATTGCGTTTGGGCCGCGACACATTATCATCGAAGATTTCGAGTTTAGGCAGGGTAAACAACGAACTGGTATTAACTTGTTCCCTGTCCAACTCATAGGAATCACACGTTTGTACGCGATGATTGGGGACGTACAATGCGCGGTACATATACAAAAGGCATCATTTGGAAAGGCATACTATTCGGATACTATCCTAAAATCGAGTTCGCTTTACAAACGTGGAATACCTCACGCGATGGACGCATCAAGACACTTACTTCAATGGTTTACGTTCGGAAGCGGTTATCAATATAACGGGGGAAAACGTGACTTCGCAACCAGACTTGACGAGTGGCCGCGCGACTGAAATTCCGTATCATCTTAAAGTTTATTTCAGAGATTACACACCTATCTATCGTAGACCCGAACAGCCGATAGAACAGGCTGCTATAGGTGTAGTAGAAATTCCTGGCTGGTTGTGGGCAGATTATCACGAAGCTCTAAACAGATTTGAACGTCTACAGCAAGCTATGGATAGGTTTGATCCTGAATTTAAGTGATCAAGGTTAAGATTAACTGCGGAGCAGGCGGCGAAAGGAGGCATGAACCAGATAAATAACTAGCAATACCACCGCACATACTCGGTGGCATCTAGTAAGCTATTGTTAGGAGACGACTCTTGCTTAAGCTGGCACTAACTTCATTAGCGTTATTGCTATCTGGAGGATCAACAGCTGATGCACAAGAAAGTAAGGCAACTGTCGCCCATAGTTGTCCTGGGTTAGTTCAAGGCGTTTATTATTACAGAGATCACACACGTTACTGGGAACACAAACTCAACTACTCCCCGTCGAAAAGTAACTTTAATGCCTCACTGATCCACTCATGTGCATACACAAAATGGGTAGCTCACAGATGGATGAAGCGTTCATCTAAGCTACGGACTAAATATAATGCATGGTTACAAGAACAAAAACGACTCCAAAGACTTTTACTTTCAGACCCAAAGGCGGCGATTTGTAGTGTATTTGGGCCATATTGTTCTCAGGCCATTGACGTAGCAATATGTGAAGGTGGTTTATCACCGAATGCACACAATGGACAATACCTGGGAACATTTCAAATGGGTGAACACGAACGTGGCACCTATGGTCACGGAAACACAGTCTACGAGCAGGCGAAAGCTGCTTACAGATATTTCGTAGCGTCGGGAAAAGATTGGTCACCTTGGCAATGTAAGCCTTGGTAACCTAAAAAGAACTAAGGGCCACCTAAGTCGGGAGAGAGTGCGACAGGTGGCCCTTAGTATTTTCGCCTAGAAACCCAGGCGAGGCTTAATATCAGAATCACGAATAAAACAATGACGAGTCCGGTCAATCCTCGCTTTCTTTTTCTTCTTCGACTGGTGTTTCGCTGCTAAAGTTAGGAACTAGCGCAAGCACGCTAATAAGAGTTACATACAAAACGGCGCGTCCCCAGAAAACAGTCCCCACAGCTGCGAGGATTAAAGTCCAGAAACCGAATGCACGTCTATCGCGTGAACTAAATTTGCTAACAAGCCAATCTGGTGGCCCGTAGAAAAATCTACTAATCATTTTTTGATACAGGTAAAGAGTGTTACTTGTCCACCCGGATGATTGATTACTAATTCACCGAACTCAAATCCTGTAGGACAGTCTGTACCACCTGCGGGGCCTGGTGGGCCTGTTGGGCCTGTATTACCTTTAACACCTTGTGGGCCTGTTAAACCTGTATCACCTTTGACACCTTGTGGCCCTTGATCACCTTTAACACCTTGCTCACCTTTTGGCCCTGTATCACCTTTTGGGCCAGTAGGCCCGGTTGGGCCACCAAAAGCATTAATAGTAGTTGTAACTACAGCAGCTTGTGAACCAGCGCTAAATGCTTGCGAAGCAAGGAAACCGCCCGCACTAGCAGCTACTAAACCAACACCAGCCAGAATACCATATAATTTTGGTTTAGGCATCATCAACCCCTATTTTATGAACGTGCTCTCCATATCCACCATATTGTTGGATTCTGTAGTTGTATAATTCTTGTGAAAATTGTTCGGCATCACGCTGAACTTTTAATAATCTGTCGTGGCATTCCATTTCAGCTTTTCTGGTTGCGTCCTTTCTGCTATATCTGATACTAAAGATAGTGGCAATTACGCCAGTGAAAGAAGCTATAAGTGCAGCTAGACCCAACCAATCACTAGAAGCGATAGCCAAGACCATAAATCACCCATTGCTTGTGCTCATTGGAGTTGGTGTCTGTGTTGGTTCTTGTTCTGGCACGAACGGTGGTTTATTGGGAATACTGAATACAGCACCGAATCCGATGATAAGAGCGATCAGCGCGGTAATCCATTCTTGTGCAGAAATACTACCATCGCCTAACGCAGTAGATATCGCTGTCAAGAATGCAACTACAGAGGCGATTAATGCTTTGGCGATTGGAGCTACTTTTTCAATTGTTGCGTTCATGTTGGTTCCGCCACTCTTACAAATGTGATTAGTCCATCCGTTATTCTACGATCACGGCGCATTACTTCACCGCCATTAGATTGGTTTCCCATGCTGGTGTTGCCTTCGATAGCTACCCATTGAGTATTATTACCACTTTCAAAGATGCCAACATGATCTGGAACGTAGTTACGATTCCAGTCATACAGAACCAGATCACCCGGCTGTGGAGAAGTTGTCACACTAAGGCCACGCAATCTGGATCTAGCATCATTGAGAATATACGGAACGTATGCGTAATAGATACCGCGCACAAAACTAGGAGAGTCTTTACCTACGTTCTGTGCGGCAGTTTCAAAACAGTACGTAGCAAACATAGCGCACCAAGGCCCAACCATGCCATACCAATCAGTGAACTTACATCTATTTGAGCCAAATGGATTTTCTTTTGTACCTAACCATTTGACGCTCTCAGCTAGAGCTAGCTGACGAATTGTTTTAGGTGGCGTTGATGGTGGTTGTGAGAAGTCTTTAGCAGCTTGATTAAGTAAGTCCACACATACCGAATCGAATAGCGGTTGTCCTGCATTTGATAGTCCCTCAGGGATTCGTGCAGAACGCATCGCATTATAGGTTTCTTTGCCTACCCAACCACTAGGTTGGATTTTCATTTGACGCTGGAAACCTGCGATTCCGGAATCTTTTACGTTGCCACCAGTCTTACCATGAGAGAATTGGTTTGAGAATGCTTCATCCCATTTGTCTGGTGTCCAATCTCCCCATCTACCGCCTCTGCATAGACCGCGTTTATAGGCTTTGTGCGCTTTACTGTTTTTGGTAGGTGTATGCCCTGGTGCAGCATCGGGTGGATAACTTGGATGCGGCAAATCAGGGCCAACCATAGGCCCACCAGGATAAGCTGTTTCCCACCATTCAGGCATTTTCTATCGGTTCCTCCATATCTGGTCTAGTCAAGCCGGTTTCTTTTTCCCATGCATCCCAATCAAACTTTTTAGCCGCTTCTACTCTTTCGTTATGATCAGCTATATTAGCCGCTAGATGTTCTTTTTCGGCTTGTTCCAACTCAGCGCGTGCTGCTTCTTCTTTTGCTCTAAGTTCCTCATCAAGTCGTTTACGTTCTCTGTCTCTTTCTTCTTGATCCATTACCTCATCCGAAGGTGGAATAGCTTCACTCATAGCTTCACCTGTGGTTGTAGAACAAAATAAGCAGAAGAATCAACAGGTTCTGCACCTGTTTGTGGGCCAATCGTACCACTTGGTGTAAACAAATGTTGGTGAAATGTGCTAACACCGGTTGTTGCGTATGTACCAGGATCAAGACCACCAAGACCACCTTGAGGTGCAGACGCCCCTATTCCTTGAGTTCTTGGTATAGTTACACTGTGACTGTGATCGGTATTTTCCTGATTTGTATATGCCGCTGTACCAACGAAAACGTGTCTATGTTTAGGTCTGCGGTTGGCTACTGCTAGACCATCATTGAAACCAAGTGTTGCTACATCAGCATGGCTACCCTTAGCAACGAATGTACGACCAGGCATATCAGGTAGAACACTAGGATAAAGAGCACTCCACTTAGCAAACAGATCAGCATACTGACCAGTTGTACCAGGCCATGCTTGACCAGTACAAATGATATAGCCAACTCTGGCCGTATTTTCTAGCGTCCAAATAATGTCGCCAGCTTGACTACCTACTCTGTGCCACGTACCACCAGCACCGTAATACATAACATCTTGGTCTGTAGCGTAAAACCACGTACCATCATTAGCCGCGTTATTCGCAGGAAGCGCAGAACGGATACCACTTTTAAAAACGTTTGTTGACAGATCAGCATAACTAAGCGCTTGTCCTGTACCTACACCAAGTGAACGTAGTGCTTCAGCCCCGGCACCCGCTCCTGTGGAGGGTTTTAGAGCATTAGCAAGATCCGCAGCAACAATAGTACCATCAATGATAGCTGCCGAGTCTACTGACCCATCAGCGAGTTCTACCGAGGTAACAGAGTTAGGAGCAAGTTCAACAGATGTAATCGAATCTGCTCCAGGGCCACCATAAATGCTGGTAACCTGTGCCCATCCTGTTCCATAATCATAGAACAGAATATACGTACCAGCACTACCGCCACTAACTCCGTCAGTGGACATATAAAAACGGCCTTGTTTACCAGGACTACCTGCGGAACTTACTGGTCTGGAAGCGAATACGCCCTGACCATACATAGCTCCGTTAGCATCCAGAGATGTAACGATATTAGTTAGATGGAGCGGAATATCCGGTCTATCTGTTCTCGATCCATCAGGATACTGAATTGCAAATCTTGAACTAGTTAAAAGGGCCAGTATTCACCCCTCCTCTCCTAACCCGGAGTATTATCGAGAAGCTTTTGATAAGTTGAATAAGTGTTGTAAACAAGCTGATACGTTGCGAAGTTGTCATAAATCTGTTGATAAGTTTGACCTTCAAGAGCTACATAATCCATAATCAAGCCGGCAGGTATTTGAGCACGAATAGCCGTACCAACTTGTCCTTGTCCTGCTGGCCTAGAACCAACAACAAACGGAGTTGCGGCAGGATTGATTTCAAATTGTACATCATCAATAAGATAATACTCACCTGCCGGAATACCAGCGCCTTGCGTAGCAAAAAATGGTACTAATGCTGTGCGATCTGGTTGTACAATTGTACCAGTAGCAGATACACGTTGCCAATCTTTAGTTAATGTAGCTGCTTTAAGAGCGACACCAGCATTAGCCTGAGCACCACCGTTTTCGTTAAATTGTATAACGAAAGAACGTCCAATACTTGTTCCGACTCCCTTGACGTTAACACTCCACGTCCATGTATTACGGGGAATCGGTGAACCAATAACAGGTTGCGGATTATTTTGTGTAGCTTGTGCAGGCCCAGCAGCCGTTGCTGTTACTCTCATACAATGAGTACCAGATATATGATCGCTAGTATCCCATAAGAGAGTACCATTATTACCAGTCCATCTGCTAATTCCGCTCTCGAAAGACGGATCAACGATTACATTTGTTGTTGCCCAATCAGCAGGTGGTGTTTCATTTTTATACGTGATAATTTGCAAATATCCCGGAGAATCGACATTTGGATTAGCTTGATTAAATCGTTCTCGCATGATAACTGTTTTATTACCAGTAAGAAATACACTCGCAGCAGCCATGATAGCCTGCGGAGAACCTCTATCCCAACCTGGCGCATCTTTAACCATGCTACGTTGTTGATCTTCGGTTAAGCCATATGGTACTCTAACACCAACAAACTGGCCTAGCCACGGTAAACCCTCCACAGGGCAACGGTTTGGATCTACAACGATAGACCAGCCAGGTGCGCCAACAACAACATTATCACGACCGAGAGTTTCAAGCAACTGAAACATTTGAGCAAA
>Ga0070712_100002394_pt1 | contig 11546 bp, 8 predicted proteins | sample LARL81metaG_FD_71396 | JGI IMG/M metagenome (GOLD analysis project Ga0070712, IMG submission 71396) | Corn, switchgrass and miscanthus rhizosphere microbial communities from Kellogg Biological Station, Michigan, USA - LAR L8-1 metaG | ecosystem: Host-associated > Plants > Roots > Rhizosphere ...
CCCAGCAACATTGAGCGCGCTTGACTCCCGCCGCCTCGCTTTCATGAATCGGAAGAACTACCTGATAACAGTCGCCGGGCTTCTCGCCTATCTGGGCTTCAAGTATTGGAGGGCACCGTGACCCTCGGGCTTACGAGATTGCCTCCAAGGAATTTTCTTATCATTTTGGCAAAGGACGCAGCCAGTTATTGATCAAGGTCACCGTGGAAGACTCCTGATTCTCAACAATTTTGAAGACTAGGAATCGTTTGCCGTCGTCCGAAATCTCAAATTCTGGAATGTCCAATTTGAATAGCATTTGCGTGGCAGCGACTTCAATTCCACTCGCCGCGAAACGCAGGGTAGCTGCCATTACGCTATGGTCTTTGCCTATGTAAAACAGTTGACGTCCGTCACGCGACCAACGCGCCCAGCTGCTACTGCTATTCGAGATTTGAAGTTTTGCCCTGACATCGGGAAACGGCGCGACGTAGATTTCAGAATCACCAGATTCATTTGAAACGTACGCTACCCATTTTCCGTCCGGAGAGAAGGCCGCACCCCATTGCTGAGAATGGCTCGCAGCAAACAGGGGATAGGGTTTCTTTTCTCCGGTCATTTGAAGGACCCAGAGAGTTCGGTCGGACATTTTATCTACCGGATTTTGGTCAAAAATAAGGTACCGACCGTCTGGGGACCAAGATTCCGCAATCTGGGAATGTTCTGACGCGAAGATCCGTTCGGCCTCACCAACTCCGGCTACAGAAATTCGGGAAATTTGAGGGTTCCCATAGCCACTAGAGTTGAAGAGGAGGACACTGCCGTCTGGAGACCATCGCGGATGTTGAGCGACGAATTTTTCGAAGGTCAGCCTCGTCGTCTGGTGGCTGTTTACGTTGTGGACCCAGATATTGTCGGATCCGTCTTTGGGGTCGGTGATGGAGAAGGCGATCTTTCGACCATCGGACGACATTTGCATGCTGCCAAATGCAAACATCGCGGGCTCCATGAGAGGCTCTATAAGCTTGCCAGACGAGTCTACCCAAATGGGTTGCGCAAGCATCTCCGCTTTCGAGTGGATTGCCAACAGGCCATTTTCGGACGCAGAGAAAAGTCCACGTTGCTGCCCGGCGAATACCGGTACGCCCTCAGCAACGCTTATTGCATTGCCTTTTAGTTCGAGGTGTTCGGCATCGAAAGGCTGCGCCATGAGAACGCCATTTTTGACGAAGAGGAGATAACCGGAAGAGACAAAGACAGCATTGGTGTCATTCTTTAAAATGACTTTTCGCTCTTTGGATCTTGTAGATGCTGCATAAATGACATTTTCCTTGCCACGAGTTAAAAACAGAAAATGCGTTCCGTCCGGCAAAAAGACCGGCCACCGATGACTGACCTCTCCTGCAGAAGTGTCCAGTTCCGTGACGGCGACGGGGGTTCCTCCTGAATCCTGGACCGAATACACGGGATAGCCCGGGCCTGGAACAAACAGAATCGTACCGTTGGAATTCCAACTTCCTCCGCGCTCTTGGACACTGTCACAAATGACGAGGGGACTGCCGCCATCAACGGATATTTTGCGGAGTTTGGAGCCAGCAACGAATCCAATCCATTTGCTGTCGGGGGACCAAAACGGGTTTTGTGCTCCTTCGGTCCCGGGTAACGGCTTTGCGGTCAGAGAATCCGTTCGGCGAAGCCAGAGTTGCCCTCCCCAGCCGGGCGTGTTGGCTGAGAACACAAGATATTTTCCGTCTGGAGAAAGAGCCGCCGTGCCCCAACGGTCGAACTCCCTGCCATCTGGCGCAAGAATGGACGTACGAGTCGTGCTTTGTGAAGGCCAAATATTCTGCTGTGAGGAGAGGAACAGGAATACCGCTGACGCAACCAGTAGACCGGCAAGGAACATTCCCAGCGAGAGCCCGATAATTCTGCCACGGAAAACCCCGACAGGATGGCTTCCATTGACGATTGGGGATTCCAGGTTAAGCGACCCTAGTTCCATAGCCAGGTCACGAGTTGTCTGCCAGCGGTCTTCGGGATCTTTTGCCAGGCAACGACGGATGATGTGATCAAGAGAGCGTGGGGCCGGTGGCTTCATGGTCGATATGGGCGCCGGTTCCTTCTCTAGGATTGCTGAGGCAACGCTAAGTTGGCTCTTTCCTTCAAACGCACGCTGTCCGGTTACCATTTCGTACAGCACGGCACCAAGAGAAAAGATGTCAGAGCGGGCGTCGAGTTCCTTGCCTTCAACTTGTTCAGGCGACATGTACTGGAAAGTGCCGATAATAGTGCCGGCTTGAGTGACAGGCGCTACTTCCGCTGCGGTGGCAGTCAACGTGGCAACCGAAGTGGCAGGCGAAGCATGCCTGGCCAAACCAAAGTCGAGTAGCTTGGCGCCTGATTTGGTAAGCATAATGTTGCCGGGCTTGAGATCGCGGTGGATGATACCGCTACGGTGCGCCCTATCGAGGGCATCGGCTATCTCACGACCAACCTTCAGGACTTGGTCTATGGGAAGCGGCCCCCTGGTTAGTCGTTGGGCTAGAGACTCGCCCTCCACATACTCCATCACCAGGTAGTCGATCCCATCCTGTGAGCCCACATCATGAAGAGTGCAGATATTCGCGTGATTCAATGCCGAAATAGCCCTAGCCTCGCGCTCAAACCGCTGCTTCCGAATCGGGTCATTTGATAAATGCGTCGGCAGAGTTTTGACTGCAACGGTGCGATTAAGCCGCGTGTCTCGTGCACGATAAACCTCTCCCATTCCGCCCGCACCGAGCGAAGAAACAATCTCGTAAGGTCCAAGCTTTGTACCTGGAGCGAGAGGCATATATACAGTGTCGGGATTATAACCCTAGAATGCTCGGCATGGGGAATCTTGTATGATCCGTAATGGTGTATCACTTTTCCCCTCCCTATAACCATACCCGTCAAGAAAACGTGTGGCTGGCGAATTCGTTGCGTCCAGCGAAGGGGAAGCGTACGATGCGCAAGCCAGTCGCCTAAATCGGAAATTCCGGAAGAAGAACGACTGCCGAAAGGAGACCATATGAACCAGGTGCTTTTTACGCCCCCCTTGCTGATTGAAACCGCCAATTCGGCGAAGTACGCCGTGTATTGCAACGTGCTGAACGCAAGCTCTTCTCCAAGAACTGGCATTCTCGAGATTGTGAACCTCGACGGGGTGCCGGTCAGTACTGCCGGCTACAACAACGTCGCGCCAGGCGGAGGAACCGGCATCCAGGTCCAGAACTTTCAAAACCCCGCGCCTATTACGTTGGTTTACGGCAAGATTACGGTGGATGAGAAGCCCGGTTCGATTCGCGCCAATCTGGTGCTGGTGGACGCGAAGGGCAGTACGTTGGTCAGCCTCGAGGCGCATTGATGAAAGCTCCTGGAACCCTGCGGTTGCCGAAAACTCCATCCGGTCGAACGCAAATTTGAAAATATCCTGCGCCCTCTCAAAGGTGTGTTGACCGTTGGCAAAGCGCCTTTAACCCGCGACAGATTTAACAATGTTACAGGCCCTGCGACTGGCCTAAATAACAATTCGCCAGCCACACGTCACGATGCTACAAGAAACGTGGAGTTGAGAATCAAAAAGATCGTGTTTTGCGGGGCTTTGGCGTGCCAACTTCACATTACTGACGACTGCACATTTCATCTGCGTCAGCGCCTTCTGGATCCGCTGAATGTGCCGCACTCCCGCCTGTACCAAATCGTTGCGCTGCCGCCAGTACGTCCGCATCGCAGGGAAAGGATCGCGGCGTAAAGGACTGGACGGAATTACTGCGCAGCACAGGCTCGCAAAAATGCCTTGCACAAATTACGATCTGGACGTAGTAGTATCCGGTGGAGGGCTTGAGATTGCAATGTTTGCACGCCGCTCCACTTTCGCCGTTCTGCTGTTGTCCTGCCTTGCGTGCTGGCTCTCCTGCACAATTATGTTTGGAGAGATCCCAGAACTTCTGTCATTGACCGACAATGCGTCCAATGACTTTACGGTGCGCAAAGCCGCCTCTACAGAGGGCGTTCACGTTTTGAGCGTAGAAAAGCAAGACGCAATAAGAATTCTTACGAGAGCAGTGGAACATGTCGCGTCAGAACTTCTGACGAGCACGTTCCAGGACACGACACCGACCGACTCTGCGCTTTTCATTGTCAATTCCGTCCTTCGTAGATAAACTCTCGCGTCCACAGCGTATATCACCCACAATGTAGCTCGCTGGGCTGTTGGGGGTGCACAATCAGTGTGCACCTTTATCCTCGCCTTTGACGCAATAGTTCGAATGATCTCGTACTTACAGGCACGGCGGACGATCTCCTGATGGAACGAAATTGAAGGAAGCCACAGAAGCTCGGCGACTATAAATAGTTGCTCAGGAGGATGTTGTGAGTGATCTTCTGTGTGATGAAAACTATTGAGCGTAAACCGGTCGAGATCGAGCCTCACATTGCAATTCTGATTGACGTGGTCGGCAGGCTCGACATGATTTCATACGAGGTCGCAAGACCTGGGCGACGCAATGGGACGACACAAAGACAGGAGATACGTCATGAGTGCACGTGAGATACGCGGGTCAAAGACGGGTAAACCAACCCTGGAATCGGGAGGAGGCCGCGCCAATTGCCGGGTCGAATCACAGTGAAACGAGACTGGAGCATCGCCAGAGCCTGGCTTTACCAAGATTTGCGGGTTGACCATGGAAATGACACCCGAGAAATGGGAAAGGGTCAAGGTACTCTTTGAGGCCGCTCTCGACAGACCGACCGAGCAGCGCATTCGGTATCTGACGGATGTGTGCACCGAAGAAGACGTTCGGGCACAAGTCATCCGGCTGCTCGCGAATTTCAACGACACGGGAAGCGTTTTGGACAAACCGGCGGTGACCGGCTTGGATCTCGCAGCGACGGGCCCGGAAGACGGCTTCCTCTCTCCCATCCGCAACGGGAAGCCGGCGGGCGACAAGAGTTCCAAATTAATCGGCCAAACTCTCTCCCACTACCGCATCGTGGAGCAGATCGGCGCAGGGGGCATGGGAATCGTGTATCGCGCTCGCGATGAGCGCCTTGACCGCGATGTAGCGCTGAAGGTTCTTTCGCCGACGCTGGTTCATGACGACACTTTTCTCTATCGATTCCGTCGCGAAGCGCGGTTGCTCTCGAAGCTTAATCATCCGAATATAGCGACCGTGCACGACTTCGATACCGTGAACGACACCAGTTTTTTGGTCATGGAGCTCATCAAAGGCCAGACACTGAATCGCCGACTTTCAAATGGCCCATTGCCCGAAAGTGAAATCCTACGCCTCGCTACCCAGCTTTTGGATGGATTGGAGATCGCTCATCGGGAGGGAATTGTTCATCGCGACCTCAAACCAGGCAATCTCCTAGAGACTCCCGACGGGAGATTGAAGATTCTCGATTTTGGTCTGGCACGCATCCTGCGATCCGACCTCGATTCCACGCAATCCACTGCGGGCATCGTTGGCACGCTGCCGTATATGGCGCCGGAACAGCTGCAGGGAGATCCGGTAGACGCGCGCACTGACATTTATTCCACCGGTGTTGTTCTGTATGAATTGTCGACGGGTCAACGGCCTTTCACGGAAAGCCTCGGTCCGCGTTTGATTGATTCCATACTGCACCGGGCGATTACTCCGCCGCGCGAACTCAATCCTCAAATATCCGCGGGTCTGGATGCCCTGATTCGTAAAGCGCTAGAGAAGGAACCATCGCGCCGTTACCACTCGGCACTTGAAATGCGCACCGAACTGCAGCGCTTGGCGACGGGCGACAACGGCGCGCCCCAGGAATCCACTCCTTTACAGCACTCGCAAGCGCCGCCAATGGAGATCGCTCATGTACTTTTCATGGATATCGTGGGCTATTCCAGTTTTCGCATGGATGAACAACAAAAGTTGCTTCGCCAGTTACAGTCCGTCGTCCGCGAAACCCACGAATTTGCGCGTGCCCGTTCGCAAGACCAATTAATATCCCTGCCTACAAGGGACGGCATGGCGCTGGTCTTCTTCGGAGAGCCAGAGTCGGCCGTCCGGTGTGCGGTGGAACTCGGCCAGCAACTGCGTCACTTTCCTGAAATCCAGCTTCGCATGGGTCTCAACTCCGGTCCCGTATATCGCGTAGCCGATATCAATGCCAATCGAAATGTTGCGGGCGGAGGGATAAACATCGCGCAACGCGTTATGGACTGTGGCGACGCCGGCCACATTTTGGTTTCCGAATCTGTGGCCGACGTCCTGGGTCAGCTCAGCGCCTGGCAGGGGCAATTGCATGATCTCGGGCACATCGAAGTCAACCCGGGTGTTCGCGTTCATATCTTTAATTTAGTGACGGAACAAGCGGGAAATCCAGCGCCGCCGACAAAACTTGCAACGAAGGGAGTTCAGAAGGACGAGACGGTTCGCCTTCCGAAGAAATGGGCCGGGGCGGCTTTAGCTGCTTTGCTGGTGTTCGGATTGGCCGTGGCCATGTGGATATTTCGAGGCTCGCTGTTCGTTCAACGGAATTTTCGCCCAACCATTGCCGTTCTGGGATTCAAGAATCAATCGGGAACTCCGGAATCCGATTGGGTCTCAAACTCACTCAGCGAGATGTTGGCCTCCGAGTTGGGCGCTGGCGACCACGTGGTCCCGACTCCTGGTGAGTCCGTCTCACGTATGAAGTTGGACTTAGGCCTGCCGGAAGAAGCAAGTTATGCACCAGAAACCGTAGAAAGGGTGAAACGCAGGTTGCATTGCGACTATGTCATCTATGGAGCCTTTTTCGACCCGGGCAAAGCTGCAGGCGGCCGAGTCCAGTTGGATGTGAAACTAGAACGCACATCTACTCACGAGGTGCTCGCGTCCTTCAGCGAATCGGGAACCGAGCTTGCTCTTCCCGAACTTGCCTCTCGCGCTGGCGCCAGCCTGCGCTCCAAGCTCGGCGTTCCCGGCATCAGCACCTCGAACTCCTCCGAGCTGCAGGCCGCTGTGCCCTCCAGTCCCGAGGCACAGCGCAAATATTTCGAAGGTTTAAAGCAACTCAGAACCTTTGATCTCCTTGCAGCTCAGCAATCCCTGACCAGCGCTATAACAGCAGACCCAAATTTCTCTCTGGCACACGCCTACTTGGCCGAAGTCTGGCGAGGCCTGGGCTACGACGACAAAGCTAAGAAAGAGGCGCAGACCGGTTTTGAACTTGCCGGACATCTCGGACGGGAAGACAAAACCCTTGTCGAAGCTCGGCTCCAGGAAATCTCCTCAGAGTGGGACAAAGCCATCGATCTTTATCACTCTCTCTGGACTCTTTACCCGGAGAATTCGGAGTATGCCTTTCACACTGCGGACGTGCAGATCCGCGCCGGAAAGGCTACGGACGCTCTGGGAACGATTGCCGAACTTCGAAAACAGATGAGGTCTGCAAGTTCTGCAAGTAAGGATCCTCGGCTTGACCTGAAAGAAGCGGAAGCTGCTGAAGCGCTTTCCGATTTTCCGAACGAGAAACAAGCCGCGTCGCGAGCCTCGGAGGCCGCAAGAACCAATGGGTACCGGCTTTTGGAGGCAGAAGCTCTTTGGAGGGGATGCAATGCGATGGCGTCCCTCGGCGAAGCGTCCAACGCCCAGACGGCGTGCCAGCGGTCTATTGAGCTTGCCAAGCCCGTTAACGACCTGATGCTCGTTGCACGGGGATTTACTATTCTAGGCCGAATTGCGGGCGCGCAAGGCAACCCGAAGGAGGCTCTCGCATTGCACCGTCAAGCACTCGAATTTGCTCGCACGATTGGGTCGCGTCGCGATGTCATTGGTGCTCTGATGAACATTGGCGATTCTCTAGCCGACCAGGGTGATTTGGCAGGGGCGCAGATAAACTATGAAGATAGTCTTGCCGTCGCCCAGGAGACCGATGACAAGGGGCAGACAATCATTCTCCTCAACAACATAGCCACGTTGGCCCAGGCCGAAGGCAAATTCCCCGCGGCGCTCAAGCTTTACCAACAATCTCTCGATCAAGCACGCGCCGTCCAGGACAAGGGCAGTGTGGCTCGAGCTCAAGGCAACATAGGTATCGTCTTGACCCTCCAAGGCAATTTTTCTTCCGCTCTTGAGAGCATTAGCCAGGCCGTCCAAGAAGCTGAGGAAACCGGTAATAAGAGCGACGAGGCACTTATTCTGATTGCCTTGGGGAATAACTATTTACAACAGGGCGCCCTACCCTCCGCCGAGCAGAATTATCGCGCCAGCCTCGATCTTGCGGCTCAGTCGAATCACAAAAGCATCATTGCGCAAGGGCAGCTTTCCATGGCCAAGCTTAAGCTGCAGCAGGAGAGGGCTGCTGAGGCTCAGGTCCTTGTCCGGCAGGCTGCAGACGAATTTCATGCCGAAAACATGAAAGACCTGGAAACCGAGGCGCGAAACATCCTCGCCGTTGCGCTCCTGGATTTGAATCGGACGGATGAGGCGACCAAGGAACTCGACATTATTGCTAGTCTCTTATCGCAGAATGCGATCGAAAAACTTACCACCGCGATAACCGCGGCCCGTATTCAGGCCCGGGCCGGGAAGGTCCCGGAGGCCAGAAAGGCGTTGACCTCAGTCATTGACCAAGCCAGGATGATCGGTATCCCGGGAGTGCAGTTTGAGGCTCAGTTGGCCCAAGGGGAAACTGGTCTTTTTGGAGAAGACAAGCGGTTCGCCCTTGCCCAGCTGGCGACGCTGCAAAAGAACGCAGCTAAGAGAGGTTTTAGACAGTTCGAGTCAAGAGCCAAGGAGTTGGCAAAGCAGATTAGCTCCAGATCGGCATAACCCCTTCTCCCTTCATTGTCATCGGGAGCCGAGCCGAGATTTGGTAGGCCTCTTCACAAGGAGAGAACTTTCTTGCATAGCTGCGTAATTTACCTGGCCGTCAAGAATCGGCATTATCCCGTTAAGTCCTTTGATAGAAAAGAGTTAGTGTGTAGTGCACCCCGAAATTAAGACCACCCAATAAGTTAAGATTTTGACGAAGTCGTTGACGCAAAGGGGGAGCGATGACAACGACGAGAAGACGTTACAGTGCAAAGTTCAAAGCGCGGGTGGCATTGGAGGCAATTCGCGGGGAGAAGACGCTGAGCCAATTGGGCTCGCAGTTTCAGGTGCATCCGGTGAAGATTGCGCATTGGAGGAAGGCGGCCCTGGAGCAACTGCAAGAACATTTTGTGGATGGTCGTACGCGGAAAGCTCGCGACGGTGAATTCGACGCGGAGGCGCTGTACGAGCAAATCGGCCGGCTGAAAATGGAGTTGGAGTGGCTGGAAAAAAAAGCTGGCATGCTCGCATGAGGATGGGGTTGAGCCGTGCGAGCTGGTATTACGAGCCGGTGGAAGAGAGCCAGGAAAATCTAGGGCTGATGCGGTTGATTGGTTCAGCCGCTTCGTGTTGAGCTGGGCGTTGTCGTTGACGATGGAATTGGAGTTCTGCCTGGAGGCCCTGCGGGCCGCCCTACGACGGGGCCGCCCGGAAATCTTCAAAACCGATCAAGGATCGCAGTTCACCAGTGAACGGTTCCTTGGCGAGCTGGAGGGGCGCAACATCGCGATCAACATGGATGGGAGGGGACGATGTTTGGACAACATTTTCATCGAACGGTTGTGGCGCTCCCTAAAATATGAGGAGATGTACCTGAGGGACTACCAATTCGTTTCGGAGGCACGCACGGGAATCGAGAAATACTTTCAGTTTTACAAGTGCGTTTCATACTGCCCCACCTCGCTATGTGGTTGAAAAACCGAGTGTACTCTGTTTAGAAGTTGGTATTGCGGGGTTTCGATTGTTGCCTCGGACACGTGCGCGGAACTGTGCTGCAGCCTCTGTTTCTATTGCGCGTCGATTAAAAATCCAAGGGCCGTCCGGACAATTCCACACGGCCTCCAGTTTCGCTGCGAGATCCTCGAATTCCTCTCGTGTTGGTGTCGTGGTTTTCCCTTGACCGTGGACATGTTGCTCGATCCGCAGTTCGATCTGTTGCACTCGCTGCAAAGCTTGATTCCATCGGCGCTCCGTTCGTCGGCCACCAGGCGGTTTTGCGGATCCGCGGCATCGTACTGCCTCTGGGCACGCTGCGCCGCATAGCGTGCCGCTTCCAGGTCTCGTCTCCATGCGTCCAGGACGTCGTCTTGCTTACGGGTTTCTTCTTCGCTCGCCAATATCGCCGCTTCCACTGCCGCAGGTTGTGCCACGCACAGCATCTCTTTGGCGATGGTTTCGTCTACGCTCATCCCGTCGAATGCAATACAACGTGGTTGCCCACTGTCCAGCCAGCCTCGATGACATGCATATAAACAACAAACCCGACCTCGTCCGAAATTAACTTATTGCAGCAGAAAAATGGTCTTGACTTTGGGGTCCACCGCAGTAGTCTAGCGTCGCGGAGCCGCATACGCTGGATGCACACTTGCTGCAAAATCTCGTCTAGGTGTGCTTACCGTCACACGGGGAGTCGCACTCGGGTTCAAGCTCGCGCTTTCGACACATTGATTCGAGGAGATTCCATGACCGCACGACATCACCTTGCCGCGTTAGCCTGTCTTTTCACTCTGCTTTTTGTCGTTGTCACCGCAGGCCATGCTACTAGCATCCGCGGGGGGTCGGGGTACGGACCCCTTGCTCTTGGTTGTGATCCAAACGGAGGCACCAATTGTGAAACCTTCAATCCGATTCCGCTTCCGGCAACTATTGGCGGGAACAATGTAGTCCAGTTTATATATTGTTGCGTAAACGGGCTAGGCGGCACGTTGAACGTCGTCGACGTCGGACAGATTACTTCGGAAGAAAGCTTCACCCTTCCCTCCGCTTACTTCGGTGCGTCGACCACGGAAGTTTTCGCTTGCGGCACTGGGAATGACCCTGCTAACGGTAGCACTTCCATAACAGGTAGCCTGGGAAATCCGGTAACTGCGCCTGGTTATGCCTCTGGTCAACCATGCACTTCCGTTAGTTCCGGTACTGATTATACGTTCACTCTTAGCGGCACGAATTCGGATACCATTTCCTTCATAACCGATAAGGGCTTCGACGTCACAGGGCATCTTGTGGTTGACTCGGCCGTTCCGTCGGGCAGTGCCCCGGTTCCCGAGCCTTCTACGCTCATTCTCATTGGTCTTGGCCTCGTTGCCGTCTGCCGCAAATTCCGGACTCCGGGTAGCCGAAAGATTTCAAATTAGCACTCCTTGAGCTGTGTCTGGCGAATTGTTACGCGGGCCGATTTTACCTGCTTTACGAGAGTGAGCTGAGTCTCACTTTCGGAACGCACCTGGTGGCAGGGAAGCGATCGGATCGGGGAAGCGCGTTGCGATTGGGAACCAGCGAAAGATTTCTTGGAGTTCCGCCGAGGTCGACCGAATACCGCAGCAAGGGCGAATCTCTGATCAATCAGGCGGCCGTCGGCGTCTGGTAGAGGGCGCGACAGTGTGGTTGCCAACGAATCGAGCGGAGATTTGCGATTGGTCGAGACACGGACGTATCCGGCGTTCGTCCTTCCAGTGAATCATGCGTCCGATGGTTGTTAAAGTAGGTCCTGAAATCGAG